>ERZ761603.173-NODE-173-length-57560-cov-18.087697_pt1 | contig 57560 bp, 56 predicted proteins | sample MGYA00511879_ERZ761603 | MGnify/ENA primary metagenome ERZ761603 (study PRJEB28899, sample SAMN02850040) | bioreactor sludge metagenome | biome: EBPR Sludge; feature: EBPR Bioreactor; material: flocular biomat | place: Australia: Thorneside Wastwater Treatment...
CGGGGTTCGAATCCCCGTGGGGATGCCAGTTTCGGCGCACGCCGCCGAGCTGGTGAGCTCGCGACTCCCTGTCGCAAGTTCGACGTGGCCAGGCGGCAGCTTGTGCACGTGCTGTCTGCGTTTCCCTTCCCCTGCTGTTTGTTGCCGTGCTGGCGATGTTGCCTTGCCGGTGCGATCCTCGGCAAATGGCGCTCGCCATGTGCGTCGGCGTCTATAATGCCGTCGCCGACAGCTGCGCTCGGAGAGCAAGCGACGACGCGATGTGCCAGCTGCCAGGAATTGTGCGCGCCGCTTGCTGTCTCTCACAACGGCCGCTCCTGCCATGTTCACGCGCGCAAGGTGTGGCGGGAAATGTTGCGCGGCCCGTGCGCTTCCCCGCCTCCTTGCTTCCCCGATTATCAGCTGCGCTGCCAAGCGCGGCGCTCAGAAACGGAGTCCCCCATGAAAGGTGACAAAACAGTCATTCAGCTGCTCAACAAACAGTTGGCCAACGAGCTTGCCGCGATCAACCAGTATTTCCTGCACGCCCGGATGTACAAGAACTGGGGTTTCAACGCCCTCGGCAAGCACGAATACGAGGAGTCGATCGAAGAAATGCAGCACGCCGACAAGATCATTGAACGTCTGCTGTTTCTCGACGGCCTGCCCAAGATGGAGGTGCCAAAGCTGTCAATCGGTACCAATGTCCCCGAGTGCCTGAGCGGCGACCTCAAGCTCGAGCGCGGTGCGCACGCCGACCTCATCGTCGGAGTAGGCCATTGCGAGTCGGTTAAGGACTACGTCTCCCGCGACTTGCTGCAGGAGATCCTCAACGACACCGAGGAACACCTTGACTACCTCGAAACCCAGCTCGACCTGATCGACAAGGTCGGTTTGCAGAACTACCTGCAAACACAGATGGGGGTGTCAGGGGACTGATCGTCAGCTGACCGTACGAGGGGTGGCCAAGCAAGGGTCGGCGCGTCGGCTCGGCAGGGAGCCTCGCTTGCCAGCTGCGATCCGGCTACTCCGGCTGCCGCGAATCCAGGCTGATCGTCACCGGACCATCGTTGACCAGATGAACCTGCATGTCGGCGCCGAAGATGCCGGTGGCTACCCGCCGTCCCAGGTTCGCTTCGAGGCGCAGGACAAAGCGTTCGAAGAGGCCCTTCGCCAATTCCGGCGCCGCCGCTCGACTCCAGGACGGGCGGTTGCCTTTCCGGGTCGATGCAAAGAGGGTGAACTGGCTGACCGCCAGCAGTTCGCCGTCGGCATCGACGACGCTGCGGTTCATCACCCCGGCAGCGTCGGCAAAGATGCGTAGCCTGGTCAGTTTGGCGGCCATCCAGTCGAGGTCGGCGTCGGCATCAGAGGCCTCGAATCCGGCGAGGACCAGCAGACCCGCGCCGATGCTGCCGCTGATCCCGCCGTCGACTTCGACCCGTGCTGCTGCGACGCGCTGGACGACGACCCTCATGACTTCTCAGCTTTCCGGCACGCCGCGTTGCTCGCCGGGCGCCAACCAGCGGACCGCATTGTGCAGGGGTTCCGGCTGCAGCGTGACGTGCCTGATCCCTTGCTCGGAGAGAACCTGCCGACTGGCGGCAAGGACTGCCGGCCAGTGCGCCAGCGATTCGACGACCAGATGCGCCGACAGGGCGATACGGTTCGAAGAGAGGGTCCAGATGTGCAGATCGTGCACCGAGGCAACGCCCGGCACGCCGGCCAGCTGGCGGCCGACCTGCTCGGTGGACAGGCTCACCGGGACGCCTTCCATCAGCGCCTGCAAGACCTCGCGCAGCAGGCGCAGGCTGGAGACCAGCATCAGCGCGCAGATCAGCAGCGAAAGCAGTGGGTCGACGGTCATCCAGCCGGTCCACATGATCACCGCCCCGGAGACCAGCGCGGCCACCGAACCGAGCAGGTCGCCGAGGACGTGCAGTAGGGCCCCACGGGTATTCATCGTCTGCTCGCCATGCATCAGCAACCAGGCGACACCGATGTTGAGCACCAAGCCAATCGCCGCGACGATGGTTACCGCTTCACCGTTGACCACCCCAGGTTCGAGAAAGCGGCGCACCGCCATCACTGAAATGCCGACCACCACCGCGACCATGAACACCACGTTGGCCAGTGCCGCCAGTGTTTCCACACGGCCGTAGCCGTAGGTGTGGTGTTGCGTCGGCGGGCGTTTCGAGAGCCACGCGGCAAAGGCAGCGAGGGCCAGCGAGGCGCTGTCGGTGACCATGTGTCCGGCATCGCCGAGCAGTGCCAGCGATCCTGACCAGAAGCCGGTGACCGCCTCGACGGCGGCAAAGCCGAGGGTCAGCACCAGCGCCCAGATCAGGCGTGGGCCGGCGTCTGCGTGGTGATGGTGGTGATGTGCGTGGCCATCGTGATCACCAGGTGTGCGATGCTCGTGTCCGGCGTGGCCGGTCGCGTGCGAATCGTGGTCGTGGTGGTCGTGGTGGTCGTGGTGATCGTCGCGATCGTGTGGATGGTGTCCGCTCATGGTGCCGGCATTCTAGCCGATATCACTTCAGGGATGCGGGCGGGAGAGTGGCCGCGACCAAGGCTCCGAGCGGCAAGGTGAAGCTCGAGCAGGTACCGGGCGAAGGGCAGTATTCCGCGTCGCCAAGCGGCAGTTGTCAAGATGCTCGAAGGAAGAGAAATGCGGGTATTACTGGTTGAAGACGATGCAATGATCGGCAATGCCGTTCTTGCCGCCTTGAAGGATGCTTCTTACGCTGTGGACTGGCTACGCAACGGGCAGACGGCGATCAACACCATGGCCAGTCAAAGCTATGATCTGGTGCTTTTGGATCTTGGCTTGCCGGGTAAGGACGGGCTGCAGGTGCTCAGCAGCATCCGCAGCCAGGCAAACCCGGTGCCGGTCCTGATCATCACTGCTCGCGATGGCGTCGAGGACCGAATTCAGGGCCTGGATGGCGGCGCTGATGACTACCTGCTCAAGCCTTTCGAGATGCGCGAATTGCTTGCTCGCATGCGGGCGGTGATGCGCCGCAAAGGTGGTGCGGCGGCGGCCGAGCTGAGTAATGGTCTGGTCTCGCTTGATCCAGCGGCGCACAGCGCACGCGTCAAGGACGGCGAAGCGCTAACCCTTTCCAATCGAGAATTCGCGCTCCTGCAAGCGCTGCTGATTCGTCCCGGTGCCATCCTGTCGCGTAGCGAACTGGAGGACAGGATCTACGGTTGGGGTGAGGAAGTGGACAGCAATGCCGTCGAATTCCTGATCCATGCGCTACGCAAGAAGCTCGGCAGTGAAGTCATCAAGAACATCAGGGGGGTTGGATGGATGGTCTCGAAAGGCGTCTGAGAGGGTCGCTGCAAAGCAAGCTGTCCGTCTGGCTGTCACTGACCATTCTCGGGGTGGCCGCGATCGCCGGCATCTTTGCTTTCTTTCTGGCGCACCATGAGGCCGAGGAGCTGCAGGACGATGTGCTGCGTCAGCTTGCGTCGGTGTTTGTCCGCCAGCCCATGGAGCTGGCCACTCCGCCTGTGGAAGATCGTGGCAACGACGAAGTTCTTGATCGGGAGAATCGTGTTTTCGTGCAACGGCTCGCCGGCAGTTCCCCGATCGCCAGCGGTGTGTCTGCCGATCTGCCATTGGCACTGCCGGCAGATCTTGTCGACGGTTTGCAGACCGTCCGCATTGGCAATGAAAGCTATCGCATTTTGGTCCGGACTCTCGACAGTGGCGATCGTCTGGCCGTCGCGCAGGAAACGGAGGTCCGCGACGAAATTGCGCGCGGCGGCGCGCTACTCACGCTGACGCCTTTCCTGATCCTGGTTCCGATCCTGCTGTTGGTGGTCGCCGTGATGGTTCGCAAAATATTTCGCCCGGTTACCGCGCTCGCCGATGAAATCGATCAGCGCCACGACGACGACTTGCACCCGATTGTCGCCGGAACTCTGCCCAGCGAAATTCTCCCCTTCGTTATGGCCATCAATCGGCTCTTGCGGCGCGTAGAAAAGTCGATGGATGCCCAGCGGCGTTTTGTCGGCGATGCGGCCCACGAGCTGCGTTCGCCGCTGACTGCGCTCTCCTTGCAAGCCGAACGCCTTGCCGCAGCCGAAATGTCGGCCAAGGCCCAGGAGCGACTGCAGATCCTGCGCCAGGGTATCGAGCGTGGCGCAGCCTTGCTGGATCAGCTGCTGGCTTTGGCACGTGCCCAGTCAGCGGCCAACACCTCGCAAAGCAGGCTGTCGGTACAAGAGGTTTACCGGCGTGTGCTGGAAGACCTGATCCCCTTGGCCGAAGCGAAGGCAATCGATATCGGCGTCGCTAGCACCATCGACGCCGAAGTTAGCGTCAATGACTTTGACTTGATGACCCTCCTCAAGAACCTGGTGGGCAACGCGATTCGTTACACGCCGGCGGGTGGGCGGGTCGACTTGTCGGTGCTGGCTACCGCCAGTGAGACGACGCTGGTAATCGAAGATAGCGGTCCCGGCATTCCGGACGCGGAGCGAGAGCGCGTTTTCGATCCCTTCTATCGCGTCCTGGGCAGCAACGAGATTGGTTCCGGCCTCGGTCTGTCTATCGTTCGGGCTATTGCCATTCGTCTCGGCGCCACGCTGGCTCTCGGCTTTGCTGACCCGCAATCGTGTTCCGGTCTGCGGGTGACGGTGACTTTTCCGGCTGTAGCGAATCGCGGCTGCGAATGATCCGTGCAGGCGCCGATGATGCCGTGGCGGTGAGTGGCCACTCAATCGGGCCGCTTGTCTGCGCGCTTGATCTCGAGGATCCGGGCGCGACCCTGTTCGGCGATCAGCAGATGCCCCGGAGCAAGTGACAGCACGCTCTGCGCCGAGCGCAAATGGCGCAGGATGACCTGCAGCGATCCGCTGCCATCGAGCAGCAACAGGCGTGCCAGGTGGGTCGCATCTTCGCTGACCCACAGGCCTTCCTCGTTGCACATCAGAAAACCCGGCGCGTTGAGTCCGCTCAGAAGCAGCTCGTCCCGTCCGTCGGAGCGCCAACGCTTGATCCATCCGTGTCCTTTTTCGGTGTAGTACAGCTGGCCATCAGGGCAAACCGCGATTCCCTCTGCCTCGCGCAGACCATCGCGCAGTACTGCAAGCAGTTTGCTGACTGGGTCGAAACGAAGTAGACGGCCATCGCCGGCGCGATCTTCGATGACATAAAGAAACTCGCCATCGCTGGCCATCCCCTCGACGCTCGTGCCGGAAAACAGCGCCTCGCTCCGGCCAGCATGCATCCACAGCACCGGGTGATCGCCGGCTTCCTGGCTGACGACCATGCCATCGTGCAGCGGCACCAGGCCATCAGGTTTCGAGAGGCCGGCAAGCAGCGGCGAGCGGCGGCCGTCGGCAGCGAGCGTGAATACGCTGCCACCCTGGTCCTTCAACTCCTGAGTTACGTAGAGAACGCCTTGGCGGTCTTTCGCCAGCGCACTGACGTAGGGGACGTCATCGAGAAAGACGCGATACGACCAGCCCTTGGCCGCGGTAACCGGGTACAGGTGTTGCCACGCCAGGAAGCCCAGTCCCCCGATCAGCCCGAGCGCGGCGATCAGCAGGAGGCGTGACTGCGGTGACAGCGCCTTTTTGAAGTGTTCGCGCAGCGGCGAAGAAAGCGGTGACGAAAGGCGCATGGAGTTCCCGTGGTTTCGCTACAGACCTCTGGTCATTTTCTATCGAACTCGTTCGAAAAGAGCCAGGTGGAGAGTGTGAAGGAAAGGGCTGCGCGCAAAGTCCTTCATCAGGCGGAAGCCCTGCCTTCTGAATAGGTTTCTCCCTCGGCAAGCGGCGTTGTCGATTTCTGCGACTTGCGGCCACCGCAGCGCGCTCTGAGACGACGGGCGAAGGAGCTTGCCGAATAAGGGCTCGAATAGGAGATGACGACCTGGTTTCCGGCGACGCGACAGAGTTCGGAAACCGCTTTTTGCCGGATGTCCGACGTCGGGAAATGATGAAACAGGCGAAAGCAGACAATGGTATCGAACTGTACATCAGCGTAGGTCATCTGTTCGATGTCCTGCTGCTCGAGCGGGCAATCAATACCGTTCCCGGCCAGGCTCTGGCGGGCGATCTGCGGCATGGCAACGGAATGATCGGCAGCGCTCATTTGATAGCCCCACCTGGCCAGATGGACGCTCACTCTGCCGCCGCCGCAAGGCAGGTCGAGCACCCGCTGGCTTTTCGGAAGAAGAAGGGCAGAGGCCTGGTCGAGCAAGGCCATCTCGGCGAACTGCTGCCTTGCGGGGCGATCCTTGTAAGCCAAGGTGGTGCGCACGTCGTACTTGGTCTTGCCGCGATAATCGATCACTGTTTGCATGGGCTGGCCTCCGGGCTCGCTTAGCCGGGGGCGGGAGTTTGCGCTTGCCAGGAAGCGCTACCTGGAAAGCCGCGCTCCCCTTCGCCGGCGGAGGCGCATGTCTGGCAAGCTAGCGATCAAGACTTGGCCCAGCCTTCGCTGCCGATGGCCGCTGATTCGGGCAGGGTGCGTGCAGCCGGTCAGCTCGACGACCCGCGACTGTTTTCGCGGTCGCTGACGTTTACCCGAGGTGCCCGTTGGCGTACAGTGAGCGCCCGTTTCCTCAGCCAGAGGTGTTCGCAACGCCTACTGTCTGGCCATTGGCATGCCCTGCAAAAACTGGTCTTCCGAAACTCTCGGGGTCGCGCTGGCGATTCTCGCGGCCTTCGGCTTCTCGTTCAAGGCGATCCTCGTCAAGCTCGCGTACGCCGTGCCGCAGGCCGTGCCGGTCGACGCGATCACCTTGCTCTCCCTGCGCATGAGCTTTGCCCTGCCCTTCTTCGCGGTCATCGCGGTGCACTCCAGTCGCGCGGCGCCGTCGCTGTCGCGCGGCGATTGGCTGATGTTGATCACGCTCGGTCTGCTGGGCTACTACGGGGCAAGCATTCTCGACTTCATCGGTCTCGGCTACATCAGCGCAGGTCTCGAGCGCCTGATTCTGTTCACCTATCCGACGCTGACCGTGATGATCGGCGTGCTGTTCATGGGCAAGACCTTGCAGCGCCGCGAGATCGGCGCGCTGCTGCTGTCGTACGCGGGAATTGGCTTGGTTTTCTTCCATGACCTCGAGTTTTCGGGCGAGGCGCAGTCGGTACTCATCGGCTCGCTTTTCATCTTTGCTTCGTCGCTGGCCTATGCCTTCTATCTGGCGGGTAGCGGCAGCATGATCCAGCGCCTGGGTTCGGTGCGCTTTACGGCCCTGGCGATGCTGGTGTCGGTCCTGGCCACCGAGGCGCATCTGCTTGTCACGCAGCCGCTGTCGGCATTGCTGCAGCCGCTGCCGGTCTATGCCTACGCGGCAGCGATGGCGCTTTTTTCGACGGTGCTGCCGGTTTTCCTGCAATCGGCGGCGATCCGCCGAATCGGCGCCAGCAAGTCGGTGATGATCGGAACCCTCGGCCCGATGCTGACCATCGTTTTCGCCTGGTTCTTGCTCGATGAGCCGCTTTCCCTGGTGCAGTTGGCAGGCGCCGGACTGGTACTGGCAGGGGTGTGGCTGGTCTCACGACCTTGAGCTGATCCGGGCTCCGGGCATGTCGTAGCGATTGCGCGTGCGGTGAATGCTGCGGGTCTTGCGGGCTGGACCGCGTCGGCCGGCGCTTGCGCAATCAGCGAACGATGCAGTTTTCCTTCAGGTAGGCGAGCGCTTGGCTGCCCGAAGCGTCGGCGGGGTCGACGAGGGCACTCTCCAGCTCCGGAAATATCTCGTTCCAGAGGGCCTCGAGGTCATCCTGCATGGCGTAGGGGGCGAAAGCGCGGATGAAAGCCAGGGCCGGCTGGCGCTGCAGCCCCGCCTTCCGGATCTTGCCGATCAGTGTGCGCGCCGCGGCCTTGCTCAGTGCCGCCCTGGGTGGCGTATCGGCCGCCAGGCAGAGGAAGATGGTCAGCAGGGAATTGTCGTCTACCTTGCCAGCAGTGATTTTCTGCCAGTCCTGCGAGACGCCGGCGCTGAACTGGCTGGCTTCCTCGAGGCCGAAGTCGCGCAGGAAATACAGCGGCTCGAGCTCTGGAATCAGCTTGTTCATCGCTTGCGAGGCGTCGAGGATTCTCGGCAGATCGTCGTGTTCGAGCTTGTGCAGTTCTCTGCGGGCGACCTTCTGATAGGCTTCCGGCAGCAGCTTTAAAACCGCAGCGAGGCTCTTCCTACCTCTGCTGGCTATGCCGTTTTCGCGAAGCTCTGCCAGCAGGGCGACGAATTCGGCGGCATTGGGTAGTGACGCGGCCGTCCCGCCAGCGAGATGCAGGAGGAGGGCCGTGCGGATGATCGACTCGCTGGCGACGGTCGAAATGTCGTCGGCGGGGACGCCGAGCCTTTCGGCAAACCACAAGGCCGCGTCGATCGTCTGTTGGTAGTCCTGTCGTTCTGCGCGCGCCTGACGATAGTCAGCGCTGCTGCGCAGCGACCAGTCGGCCAGAAACGTCTTTTGGGACTGCTTGATCATGATTCCGAAGGAGGCGTCTTCGGGCATCGCCCAGAGGCTTTTCAGCATTTCCGAGCCGCCTCGCGAATGCGACAGAAAAGTACCGTCACGCAGGGAGCATGCCGCTTTTTCAAGGTCCCCACCACTTTGTTCCTCGAGGAACAGACTGACCAGATTGACGATTCGTTCGCGGGCTTCGTCGATGTTCGGGCGCAGGTACTGGGTGCCGAAATACTCGGCGATCTGGAGCATGCCCTTCGGTCCGTCGTCGACAATGGCGGCGATCTTCTCGTCGGCCAGAATGCCGGCGCGGACGCCGAAAGCGAGCGCGCGCTCGAAGAAAGGTCGGTCATCAAAAACGGCAAGCTGGCGGTGGTCGTTGAGCATGGTAGGTCAGTGGTCTGTTGCCAGGGTTGGTGCCTAACGGTCATGGCAGGTGGAGACACCGCAAACCATGAAAGTCATGACCGTCGTCCTCTTCCCTTGCAGTGGGGATTCCGGCTTGCATGCCGGAATCGTTCGTCGGGCAGGGAGCATGCTCCCTGAATTCCCCGCCTCACCCCGCAAGGAGAGAAGGGAGGTTGGCGAGTCGCGTACGCGACTTTCACGGTAAGGGCCTGCCGAACTACAAGGCCGATTCTTCCTCGGGCTCGCCCGGGGGGCGGCGTTGCTCATTGGCTCGATTTGCCGCTTCGTCGCTTGCCAACTGCGGCTCTTCGGCCCGTGCGCGGGCCCGCAAGATCAGCAGGACGTCGCGGAAAATCTCGGGATGTTCGTAACGTAGCAGCCAGGTCAGTTCCATCCAGTCCTGATCGCCGACTTCGCTATGACTGAGGAAGGGGCGGTTGGCCTCGGGATCCGACAATTCGTCGAGACGCTCATCGTCATTTAACTCGGCAGTCGCTTCATCGATGTCGTCGAAGTAGCCGAAAGTGCCGGTCTTGAAGAAGTGCTCGACGATTTCGGCACGGTCAGAGAGGTAATCGGCCAGCGCGTCACAGCCGCCGTCTACCGCGGCGATCGCTTCGAGGAACTCGCCGGGGTCACTGTCGGCCCGAAAAATGACCGAGTTGATGATCGCTTGCAGGCGTTCGTGACTGGCGTCGCCATAGCGACGCTCAAGAACGATGGCGCGCGCGAACTGCTCCGGGAGGACCAGCAGGCTGACCACTGATTCCTTTGAAGAATCGAAGTCGCGGAGGACCGCCAACAAGTCCTTGGCGGCAAAATCGTCGAGCGCGACGATCAGCGCGCCGTCGCCGTCGCTGTCGACCAGGGACGCCAAGGCCGCTTCGGCACCGACGATATCGCCGACGCGGATCAGCTTCTCTGCACGTACGAGTACCGGATGACTCATCAGTTGTCTCCCGAAGTTCGGTCTTTGCGGTCAAAACCCTGTTCGGCAAGCCAATCGGCGCCCGCTTCTTCGAGATCGACGTCGTCGCCGTCGACGTCGGCATCCGAGCGGTCGTCGTCGAAGTCGTCCCGCTGTCGCCGATCTCCTGGCTCTGAGGATGTGCTACGCCGGCCATGCAGGTACTCCAGACATGCGGTGACGACCAGGAAGCGTTCGCCGTTCGGGTGCGTGCGGACGATCTTGGCCAGTTCTGCGGCCCAGGGTTGCAGGTGCACGGTTTCTTCTCGTAGAACGTCCCAAGAAGGCAGGTCTTCGGGGTCCTCCTGTACAAGCAGGTCACGCATCACTCCCGAGCTCAGGATTGAGAAGTCCATTCCACCGTGAAACGCGACGGCCACCATTTCCGGGCTGAAATCGATCATCGGCAGCAGTTCCGGAAGCTGGCTGCGCTTCAGCCGCAGCCGCTGCGCGAGGACATCGTGCCCTGCCGAGTCGGTCAGCAGGTCGTCGAGCTCGGCGTCGTAGGCCGACTGAAGTTCTTCAAAAAATGGCGACAGCCTCACTGCAATACTCCTTCCAGATAGTTCTTCCAGATCTCGCGCGCGGTCTCAAGCGGCTTTTCGAGAAGATTGCGGCGCCGGTTCTCGTCGTAGTCGTGCCGCTTGCTGGCGTCGGCAAGGGTTTCGTACGCTTCTTGCACGTCGCGGAAGCGGTCAGCGGCGTCGGCGGCGCTGTTGCGGTCAGGGTGGAGCTGCAGGGTTTTTTTGCGATAAGCCTGCTTGACGCCTTCGAGAGACGTATCACTGGCTACGCCAAGTACTGCGTAATAGTCTTTCATGCATCCTCATCGGGCTGGTCGGCAGGCTGCGAGCTGGCGCTCGCCCGGGTGGCGCGGCGGCGACCGCGTCAGCCTAGCGGGCTAGACTGCGCAACGCGCGCAATTCTAGCCTGAAATCCGCGCTTTCGGTTTGCGGGACAAGCATGCGACCGCTGCCGGCGATGCCAGCGGGTTGCTTGCCGCCGCGGAGCTACTTGGCCGGCTTGCGATTGCGCGCGGCAGCGGCCAGTGCGGCACGCGCCCAGGGCAGCATTTCCTCGCTACTCTCCATTGCTTCTTCGGGTACCGTCCAGTAGTTCATGGTGTCGCTGCGGCCGTCCTTGCGGAGCAGGCGGAAAGCTTCGCCGCCGACGGCTTCGAAAGTGGCTGCGCTTTGCGCGTCGGCCTTGAGGTAGAGAATGTCGTTGGCGACGATCGCAAAAAAGAGATCGTCGCAATAAAAGCCCCAGCCGCCGAACATTGCCTTGACCCGCAGGGTGCCGAGCGGAGCGAAAAGTTCGAGAGCATAGCGGACAACTACGGGTAGCTCGCGTGCAGCCATCTTGAGAAACCTATGAAAGGTGGAGCCGCTGCCACAAGGCGGTGGTCAGGGCGTCCTGGTTGAGGGTGTAGAAATGCAGTCCCGGTGCGCCATTGGCCAATAGCTGTTCGCAAAGGCGAGTTACCACGTCGAGGCCGAAAGCGCGGATCGAGGCGCTATCGTCGCCGTAGCTCTCGAGCTTCCTGCGGATCCAGCGCGGGATCTCTGCGCCGCAGGTGTCGGAGAAGCGTGCCAGGCTGCTGTAGCCGGCGATGGGCATGATGCCGGGGACGATCGGCGCGTCGATGCCGGCAGCCTGGCAATCATCAATGAAGTGCGCGTAGGCGTCGAAGTTGTAGAAGTACTGGGTGATCGCCGAGTTGGCTCCGGCATCGAGCTTGCGCTTGAAGTTCTGCAGATCTTCCTGCGGGTTTTTTGCCTGCGGGTGGTATTCCGGGTAGGCAGCGACCTCGATGTGGAACCAGTCGCCGGTTTGCGCGCGGATGAATTCGACCAGTTCGTTGGCGTAGCGAAAAGTCCCGGGCCTGGCCATCCCCGACGGCAGGTCGCCACGCAAGGCGACGAGGTGGCGGATGCCGTTGGCGCGGTATTGTTCAAGGATGCTGCGGATGCTTTCGCGCGTCGAGCCGATGCACGACAGGTGCGGCGCCGCCTGGTGGCCCTCGTGCTGGATGTCGAGCACCGTTTCTAGCGTCCGCTCACGGGTCGAGCCGCCGGCACCGAAGGTGACCGAGAAAAACCTCGGCTTCAGCTTGGCCATGCGGGCACGTGCGGCGCGCAGCTTTTCCGCACCCTCCGGGGTTTGCGGGGGAAAGAGCTCGAGGCTGAAAGTACGTTTGTTTGGTGTCATGAGGAGAACATCACTTGCCCTTGCGGATGGTCAACAGTGAAGAAAGCATCGACGCAATGATGCTGTACAGGAAGGCACCGAAGACGCCCGGCCAGAAGCCGCTGACGACGAAGCCGTCGAGCAGTGAACCCGCCAGCCAGAACATCAGGCCGTTGATCACGAACAGGAAGAGGCCGAAGCTCAGCAGCGTTACCGGCAGTGTCAGCAGAACCAACAGGGGACGCAAGGCGGCGTTCACCAGCCCCAGCAGCAAGGCGGCGATCATTGCCGTTGCAAACGATGCCAGATGGATCGACGCTGGCATGACGTAGGCGACGGCAAGGAGCGCGCAGGCATTGAGCAGCCAGAGTAGGATCAGGCGCATGGCAATGTCCCCTGTTGACCCTGGGCATCAGTAGCGGTAATGGTCCGGCTTGTAGGGACCGTCCTTGGCGACACCGATGTACGCCGCCTGCGCGTCGCTCAGTTCGCTGAGCTGGGCGTTCAGCGTCTTGAGCTGCAGGCGGGCGACCTTCTCATCCAGATGCTTGGGTAGCGTATAGACGCCGATCGGATAATCGGCGGTGCGCGTGAACAGCTCGATCTGGGCGATGGTCTGGTTGGCGAACGAGGAACTCATCACGTACGACGGGTGGCCGGTGCCGCAGCCGAGATTGACCAGACGGCCCTTGGCCAGCAGGATGATGCGCTTGCCGTCGGGAAAGATCACGTGGTCAACCTGCGGCTTGATTTCTTCCCACGTGTAAGCCTCGACCGAGGCGACGTCGATTTCGTTGTCGAAGTGCCCGATGTTGCAGACGATGGCCTGGTTCTTCATCTTGGCCATGTGACTATGGTCGATCACGTGGTAGTTGCCGGTGCAGGTGACGAATATGTCGGCCTTGTCGGCCGCGTAGTCCATGGTCACTACCCGGAAGCCTTCCATGGCTGCCTGCAGTGCGCAGATCGGGTCGACCTCGGTGACCCAGACTTGCGCCGAGAGGGCGCGCATGGCCTGCGCCGAGCCCTTGCCGACGTCGCCGTAGCCGGCAATCAAGGCGATCTTGCCGGCGATCATCACGTCGGTCGCCCGCTTGATTCCGTCGACCAGCGATTCGCGACAACCATAGAGGTTGTCGAATTTCGATTTGGTGACTGAGTCATTGACGTTGATTGCCGGGAAGCGCAGTTCGCCCTTGGCGTGCATCTGGTAAAGGCGATGCACGCCGGTGGTGGTTTCCTCGGTGACGCCCTTTACCGCCGCCAGACGCACCGAGTACCAGCCCGGATCGCTGGCCAGCTTGGCCTTGATCGCTGCGAAAAGGATGGTCTCCTCTTCCGAAGTCGGCTTGGCGAGCACCGAGGGATCCTTCTCGGCTCTGGCTCCGAGGTGCAGGAGCAGCGTCGCGTCGCCACCATCGTCGAGGATCATGTTGCTGAAGCCGCCGTCGGGCCACTCGAAAATACGGTGCGTGTAGTCCCAGTAGTCGCTCAGCGATTCGCCCTTGACGGCGAATACCGGCACGCCCGATGCGGCGATGGCCGCGGCGGCATGGTCCTGGGTTGAAAAGATGTTGCACGACGCCCAGCGCACTTCGGCGCCGAGGGCGGTCAGCGTCTCGATCAGTACGGCGGTCTGGATGGTCATGTGCAGCGAACCGGTGATGCGCGCACCCTGCAGGGTCTTGGCAGCGGCAAATTCTTCTCGAATCGCCATCAGGCCAGGCATTTCGGTTTCGGCGATGCGCATTTCCTTGCGGCCCCAGTCGGCGAGGCCGAGGTCGGCAATGACGTAGTCTTGAGTTTTGCTAAAAGCGTCCAGCACAGGTGGCTCCTTCAGAACTTTGCCGGGACAGGAAGCCGTCGCGTGCCCACTGAAGGACTTCAGTCTGGGCCCATCCCGCTTCCCATGTCCGGCATGGGTTGGTTGGATGAGCGCCGTTTGAGAAATCCGAGCCTGAAACTGTCTAGTGACAGCCCTGCAGCGCCCCTCGGATTAGGCTTGCCATTATAACGCGGATCCTTCGTTCTTAAAGCGGGCTTCCGTTACGAACAGGCGCTCTTGCCGGGCCGGATTCAGTAAGCGAGCGAATCGTAAGTCTGCCTGCTTCCCCGCACTTCGACGCTGACCTGGTTGGGAGCGCAGATGGCGATCTCGCCCGGGCGCGACAGCCAGCCCTGGCGAACGCAGTACTGACGCAGGCCAGGATCCGCAGCGACGCGTACGCGACGCTGCTCGACCACCACCGTGGTGAGGCCCAGCGGACCGGGGACTTCGATGCGGCGATTGCGCGCGAGTTCGAGTTCCGAGAAGATTTCTCCGCCTCGCCGGACGATGGCTTTTTCAGCAACGCCTGCCTGCCAGGCCAGCGGGAAAGCGGTGGCACAGAAGGCCAGGCCCAGTGCCACAACCAGCCAGTCACCGGACTTGAGCAGCCCGAGCCAGTGCATTACGGGATGTCGAGCGCGGCCATCGGCGGTGGCGGCAATTCGCGGTGACGAACCAGCACCCGGGCACTGCTGCGGAACTCGCGCCCCAGACGTTCGGCGAGGTAGACCGAGCGGTGTTGCCCACCGGTGCAGCCGATGGCCACGGTCAGGTAATTGCGACTGTCGCGAACGTATGCGGGCAGCCAGGCGCGAACGAAGCCGGCGATATCCTGGCGCATGCGCAGGACTTCGGGTTCTGCTTCGAGAAAGGAAATGACCGGCACGTCACGGCCGGTCAAGGCGCGCAGGCTGGCTTCGTAGTAGGGATTGGGCAGGCAGCGGACGTCGAAAACCAGGTCGGCGTCGAGCGGGATGCCGTTCTTGAAGCCGAAGGATTCGAACAGTAGGGCCAGTCCGTGGCTGGCTTCCTCGAGCTCGGCGGTGGCGATGAACTGGCGCACCCACTCGCGCAGCGAGCTGGGCTTGAGGACGCTGGTGTCCATGTGGTGGGCGATGGCGGACAGGCCGGCCAGATGAACACGTTCTTCGGCGATCGCTTCGATGAGGGTCAGTCGATCGCTGGCCAGCGGATGCCGCCGCCGCGTTTCGGAGTAGCGTTTGACCAGCGTGTCGTCCTGGGCGTCGAGAAATAGCAGCTGCAGCTCGAGATCGCGGGCGCGCAGCGCGTCGAGTTGCGGCGGCAGCTTGGCGACGCTGTCGCCGCCGCGACTGTCGATGACTACTCCGACCTTGTGATAGCCCTGCTGATCCAGTTGCTCGACCAGCTGCGGCAACAACTGTGAGGGCAGGTTGTCCACACAATAGTAGTCGGCGTCCTCCAGTACTTTGAGGGCGATTGATTTTCCAGAACCGGAGAGGCCACTAATGAGAACGAGATGCATGTGAGCAAGGATAGCGGTGCGCGCCGCCACGAGCAAGTCGCTCTGGCATACACTGAATGCTCCAATTTGTCAGGCCAGGCTCATGACTCTTCTTGATATTTCTTTTCTCGGCGAGATAGCGGCCATTCGGCGCGACATTCACGCCCACCCGGAGCTTGCCTTCAAGGAACTGCGTACTGCCGATCTGGTGGCGCGTGAGTTGAGCAGCTACGGGCTGTTGGTGCATCGCGGTCTGGCAACGACGGGCATCGTCGCGACCCTGCGCAGAGGCAGCAGCGCGCGGGCGATTGGCCTGCGCGCCGACATGGATGCCTTGCCGTTGCTGGAGAAGAACGACTTTCCCCACCGCTCGACCAGCGCGGGCCTGATGCATGCCTGCGGTCACGACGGCCATACGGCAATGCTGCTCGGCGCCGCTCGCTACATGGCCGAGCATGTGGACGCGCTCGATCTCGATGGCAGCGTGCATTTCATTTTTCAGCCTGCGGAGGAATCGGAAGGGGGAGCGGCAGTGATGATTGCCGACGGCCTGTTCGAGAAGTTTCCGATGGACGCGGTGTTTGGCCTGCACAATTGGCCCGGGATCCCGGTCGGGGAAATGGCGGTGATGCCGGGGCCGGTGATGGCCGGGACCTGCGCCTTCGAGATCTGGGTGCGCGGCCATGGTTGCCATGCCGCGATGCCGCATCAGGGGGTCGATACCCTGGTGGTCAGCAGCCAGCTGGTGCTGGCCCTGCAGACCGTCGTGGCGCGCAACGTCCACCCCTGCGAATCGGCCGTCGTCAGCGTTACCCAGGTGCACGGCGGTGAAGCCTGGAACATCATTCCTGACGACGCCGTCCTGCGTGGCACGATCCGCAGCTTCAACGGCGAAACGCAGGCGCTGGTCGAGCGCGCCGTCGAGCGTCTGTGCAACGGCATCGGCGCTGCTTTCGGTGCCCAGATCTCGGTGCGCTTCGACCATCGCTATCCAGCAACGGTCAATAGCGCTGCCGAAAGCGAAGTCTGTCGTCACGTGGTGCGGGATTTGTTCGGCGCCGAAAAACTGCGCGTGGGCGAACTACCGTCGATGGGCGCCGAAGACTTCGCCTACATGCTGTCCGAGAAGCCGGGTTGCTATGTCTGGCTGGGCAACGGGCCGGGTAGCGGCGGCTGCACCCTGCACAATCCCCACTACGACTTCAACGACGATGTCCTGGCGCTCGGCATCAGCTACTGGGTGAACCTGGCACAGGCCTGGCTCAAGGGGGCCGGCGAACAAGGCGGGGTTTGGCCGCCGGCGGCCAGGTAAGCGTTGCCGCAGCGACCTGCCTGGCGGGTGCCGGCGATGCGAGCGCCCGCTACGCCGTCCGGCATGGCTCGCGGAACGTAGTCCGCGACGACAGGGGAAGGTTTTTTGTTACACTCGCATGGATAGCGGGGCCGCAACGCACCCCGGACCGACCGCAGGTTCCACGACGGTGGCCGCGGTGCTGCGGCAAGGCCTGCAAAAAAATGGCGGGGAGTACCCGGCGCATCGTCGCATCGCCGGCTACCCCCCAAGTTCCGGCGATAGCCAGAACTCCCAGACCATGAAATGGAGAACAGCGTGCGTAGCCTAAAGGCGGGGGCTTACAGACAGCTTACGTGCGCCCAGCCACGAGCCGAGAGCGATGCGCATTCTTCTTGCTGAAGACGACAGAATCATTGCCGATGGCCTTTGCCGCTCGCTGCGCAAGGCAGGCTACGCTGTCGACTGCGCCTACACGGGCCTCGATGCCGATACGGCCTTGATGACCAATGTCTACGATCTGGTGATTCTCGATCTGGGCCTGCCAAGGTTGCCCGGTCTGGACGTGCTGCGGCGCTTGCGCGCTCGCCAATCGAGCACCCCGGTGTTGATCCTGACCGCGCTGGACGGCATCGATGACCGCGTCAAAGGGCTTGATCTGGGGGCTGACGACTACATGGCCAAGCCCTTCGAGCTGCCTGAACTCGAAGCCCGCGTGCGCGCGCTGAGCCGTCGCTCCTCGGGTACGGCGCGGCTCATTCATTGCGGCTTGCTGACCTTTGACCAGACCGACCGCTGCGCGATGGTCAATGGCGAGATGCTTGACCTTTCCGCCCGCGAGCTCGGTTTGCTGGAGATTCTCCTGTCGCGCGCCAAGCGGCTGGTCAGCAAGGACCAACTGGTCGATCATCTCTGTGGCTGGGGCGAAGAAGTGAGCCACAACGCCATCGAGGTCTATATCCATCGCTTGCGCAAGAAGCTCGAAGCGACCGGTGTCAATATCACGACCGTACGTGGCCTCGGATACTATCTTGAGAAACCTGCGGAAGAAACGCGACCCTGACGTCCAACGCTCGCTGTTCGGCGAGATCCTGGACTGGATGCTGGCACCCTTGCTCTTTGTGTGGCCGATCAGCATCGCTTTCACCCACTACTTTGCCAACAGTGTCGCCAGTTTCCCTTACGATCAGTCGCTGCGCGAGCATGTCACGGCGATATCTCGGCAGATCACTTTCGACGACGGGCGTGCGCAGCTGGCGATGCCGGCTGTCGCACAGCTCTTTCTACGTTCCGACGAGATCGACAACGTCTATTTCCATTTGCTCGATGGTGACGGCGAGCTGCTTGTCGGCGACGCCGAACTGCCCGTGCCAGCCTTGCCCATCAGCCTGGAGAACCAGGAGCCCGGCGAGGTGCATTTTCGCGATGACGAGTTTGGCGGCCAAACGCTGCGCGTGGCCTACATGACTCTCTTCGCCGGCGCCGAATCGACGCCGCCGCGGGTGCTGATCGAAGTCGCCGAAACGACGGAAAAGCGCTCGCAGTTGGCGAACAAGATCATCGCCAGCGTAATCCTGCCGCAGTTCGTGATCATTCCCCTGGCGGTGGTCCTGGTTTGGTTCGGGCTGTCGCAGGGCTTGCGCCCTCTGACCCGCTTGCGCAGGCGCATCGAAGCGCGTCGCGAAGCGGATCTCTCGCCCATTTCGCTGAGCCGCGTTCCCGAGGAGCTGCGCCCGCTGACCGAAGCGTTCAATTCGATGCTGGCGCGGATGCAGAATAACGTAGACGCCCAGCGCCGTTTCATTGCCAACGCTGCGCACCAGATGCGCACACCGCTGACCGGCCTGAAAACGCAAGCGCAGCTGGCCATGGGCGAGCGTGACCCGGGCGAGCTGCGGCACGCGCTGAGCCAGATTCTCACCGGCGTCGACCGTGCCTCGCACCTGGTCGACCAGTTGCTGGCGCTGGCACGTGCCGAGGCGAGTGGTCACTCGCAGCAGACGCTGCTGCCGCTCGACCTCGAACCGTTGCTGCGCGAAATCGTTGAATCCTGGGTCGTGCAGGCGCTCGACAAGCGCATCGATCTTGGCTACGAGCCGGCGGGTGCGGTGCCGATCGTCGGTAATGCCTTTCTCTTGCGCGAGATGATCAATAATCTGCTCGACAATGCACTGCGCTATACGCCCGCCGACGGGCGCGTCACGGCACGGGTTTTTGGACAGGGCGATTTCGCGCTGCTCGAAATCGAGGACAGTGGCAGCGGTATTTCCGACGACGATTCGCACAAGGTGTTCGACCGCTTTTACCGGGCCGACGGTAGCGATGGCGAAGGGAGCGGCCTTGGCCTGGCCATCGTTCGCGAGATTGCCGAGGTTCATCACGCCGCGGCCAGCCTGCGGCCAAAGACCGGTGGCACGAGCGATGACACAGCGTGCGGCTGTATTGCGCGGATCGTTTTTCCGCTGCGGCGCGTGCAGCCGTCGCGCCCGCCAATGCCGGCAACTGCCCGCACCGGCTTCGCTGATGCACGTGGCGCTTAGCGCCTGACTGGTCACAGGCCGAGCGGCTATGCGTCTCGCCGATTGTCGGGTCGAGCGAGCCGTCAGACCAACGCTCATGACCGTCAACCCCCCCTCGTCTCCTGCACCTTCTGCCACAAGGCGAGAAGGGTGCCGCGTGCGTCGCTTGCGCGACTTTCACACTAGCTTGCGCAGAAAGGGTGGCGCGAATTCCAGCACGAAGTCCCAGAAAGCAGCCAGCGCCGGCGTCAGGTGCTTGCTCTTGTGGCGGACGAGGTGCCAGCGGCGCATCACCGGTGTTCCCTCGACTTTCAGGATGCTCAGGCGCCCCGCGCTGAGTTCAAGTCCGAGCGTGTGCTGGGAAATGAAGCTGATCCCCAGTCCAGCGATAACCGCCTGCTTGATGGCTTCATTGCTGCCCATCTCCATGCCGATGCGTGGCTTGATCGAACGTTCCTGAAAGAACTCTTCCATCGCCGAGCGTGTGCCCGATCCGGCCTCGCGAACGATCAGCATTTCGCTGGCCAGATCTTCGACGGAAAGGCTAGGCCGCCGGGCCAGGGGGTGGTCACTGCCGGCAACGATCACCAGCGGGTGCGGGGCAAAGGCCACCGCCGTGGCGTCGAGGGACGGTGGCGGCCGGCCCATGATCGCCAGGTCCACCTCGTTGCTGGCGAGCAGGCGATACACCGTGTCGCGGTTGTCGATCAGCAGGCGGATACGGACGTCGGCGTGCGTCTTGCGAAACTGCGCCAGCAGTCCCGGCGCGAAGTATTCGGCGGTACTGACCACGGCGACCCCGATGCGCCCACCCTTCAGTCCCTTCAGCGCCAGCAGTGCCTCGTCGGCTTCTTTCAGGGACTGCAGGATCCGGCGTGCGTGTTCGAGCAGGGTCTCGCCCGCTTCGGTAAGAAAGACGCGTTTGCCGATTCGTTCAAAGAGCAGCGTCCCGCAGACCTCCTCCAATTGCTTGATCTGCAGCGAGATGGCGGCGTGCGTCAGGTGCAAACTTTCTGCCGCCCGCGCAAACGAAAGATGGCTGGCGGCGACCGAGAAAATCTGCAGCTGACGGATTGTGGCGTTTCTCATTGGTTAGTATTTATTTGCCAAAACAGACAGTAGCTTTAACTAGAGTTTTTCGATCAGGCAGCTAGAATCAGGAGCATTCCTGTTCGACTCGCACGAATTTCATCTTTTGGAGTGCCGCCATGCTATGCGGACGTACCAACGTCACCAAGTTCCTGATCGAAGAACAGCGCCGCAATCCGGCGTTGGTCGGCGATTTTTCGATGCTCATGAGCGACATCGTCCGTTCCTGCAAAGCCATTGCCCAAGGTGTCTCGCGTGGTTCGCTGGCCGACCTGCTTGGTGATGCCGGCAGCGAAAATATCCAGGGCGAAGGGCAGAAGAAGCTCGACGTCCTGGCCAACCAGGCCTTCCTCCGCCATTGCGAGTGGGGTGGCCATCTGGCGGCAATGGCTTCCGAGGAGATGGAAGACATCTTTCCGATTCCCCCCGAAATTCCGCGCGGCGAATATCTGCTGGTTTTCGACCCACTCGACGGCTCTTCGAACATTGACGTCAACCTGTCTGTGGGCAGCATATTTTCCGTCTTGCGCTGCCCCGAGAATTGTAGTGGCGGCGTGCCGACTGCGGTCGATTTTCTGCAGCCTGGCTCGCAGCAGGTCGCAGCCGGCTATGCCCTCTACGGGCCATCAACGATGCTCGTACTTACCGTCGGCAACGGTACGCACGGCTTTACGCTCGATCGCAACATCGGTGAGTTCCTGCTTACCCACCCAAATCTGGTGATTTCCCCGGAAACCCGTGAGTTCGCGATCAATGCGTCCAACGAGCGTTTCTGGGAGCCGCCCGTGCAGCGCTACGTCAGCGAGTGCCTGGCCGGTCAGAGTGGTGTTCGCGGCAAGGACTTTAATATGCGCTGGGTGGCGTCGATGGTCGCCGAAATTCATCGCATCCTGATGCGCGGCGGCGTTTTCCTGTACCCGCGCGACAGCAAGGATCTGTCCAGACCCGGCAGGCTGCGGCTGATGTACGAAGCCAATCCGATGGCAATGATTGTTGCCCAGGCTGGTGGCCTGGCGTCAACCGGCAGCGAGCGCATCCTCGACGTGCAGCCGAGCAGTCTGCACGAGCGTGTGCCGGTGATTATTGGTTCGCGCGCCGAGGTCGAACGTATCGAACGTTACCACCGCGAGCACGAGACTGGCGAAGACCAGCCTTTCACCTCGCCGCTGTTCTCGACGCGCACCCTTTTTCGGGCCGATTAAGCCGCGCGGCCAAGCTATTCACTTTCAGTAGAGGGAGACAACGCCAATGTCGATCAAGAACCCCATCATCGCGGTTACCGGGTCCTCAGGTGCCGGCACTACGTCGGTGACCAAGGCTTTCCAGCATATTTTTCGACGCGAGCGGCTGAACGCGGCGATCATCGAGGGCGACAGCTTTCATCGCTACGATCGCTTCGAGATGCGCGAGAAGATTGCCGAGAAAGCGCTTGCTGGTGACCACCATTTCAGTCACTTCGGCGCCGAGGCCAATCTGCTCGCTGAACTCGAAGGCCTGTTCCGTGAATACGGCGAAAGCGGTGGTGGCAAGAGTCGCCACTATGTGCATGACGATCTCGAAGCCGAGCGCTACGGCTCGCCTCCGGGAACCTTCACCGCCTGGAGTGACCTTCCGGTGGCGACTGACCTCCTGTTCTACGAAGGTCTGCACGGTGCCGCGAGTACCGACACGATCGATGTCGGGCGGCATGTCGACCTGTGCGTCGGCGTCGTCCCGATCATCAACCTCGAATGGATCCAGAAGCTGCACCGCGACAAGGCGCAGCGCGGTTACTCGACCGAAGCGGTGGTCGATACCATCCTGCGGCGGATGCCCGAGTACATCAACTACATCTGCCCGCAGTTTTCCAAGACGCACGTCAATTTCCAGCGTGTGCCGACGGTCGATACCTCGAATCCGTTCATTGCCCAGGACATTCCTCTGGCCGACGAGAGCATGCTGGTTATTCGTTTCGCGAACCCACAGGGCATTGATTTTCCCTACCTCCTTAGCATGCTGAATGGTTCCTTCATGTCGCGTCCGAACATCATCGTCTGCCCGGGCGGAAAGATGGGGCTGGCGATGCAGATCATTTTCACGCCGATGATCATGCAGTTGATGGACAAGAAGCGCCGTACGCGGCGAGAGTGAACGCCAGCGCTGGTGCGATGGTCATCAAGCTCATGACCGTTTTCCACTCACCTGCAGTGCGCGTTCCGGCCTGCGCGCCGGAATCGTTCGACCGGTGGGGCGCGCGCGCCCAGAATTCCTCGTCTCCACCCGACCCCTCTCGCGCAAGGCGAGCAGGGCGCTTCCTGAGTCGCTTGCGCGACTTTGGCATTAATTGAAGGAGTCTTCCGTGCCCACCGCATTCCGCAAGTTACGCCGCCGCTGTGCCAACGCCCTGCGCTTCCTCGCCATCGACGCCGTGCAGGCGGCGAACTCGGGGCACCCGGGAATGCCAATGGGCATGGCCGATATCGCCGAGGTGCTTTGGCGCCATCACCTCAAGCACAATCCGGCCAATCCGCGCTGGGCCGATCGCGACCGTTTCGTGCTTTCCAACGGGCATGGCTCGATGTTGCTCTACGGGCTGCTGCATTTGAGCGGCTACGATCTGCCGATCGAAGAGCTGCGGCGCTTTCGGCAGCTGCACTCGAAGACGCCGGGTCACCCCGAGTTCGGGATCACCGCCGGCGTCGAAACGACCACCGGGCCGCTCGGGCAGGGGCTGGCCAACGCTGTCGGCATGGCGCTTGCGGAGCGTCTGCTGGGCGAGACCTTCAACCGTCCGGGGCACAAGATCGTCGACCATTACACCTATGCTTTCATCGGCGACGGTTGCTTGATGGAAGGTGTTTCGCACGAAGCGTGCTCGCTGGCCGGACGCTTGTCGCTGTCCCGGTTGATCGCTTTTTACGACGATAACGACATTTCGATCGATGGCCGCGTCCAGCCGTGGTTTGCTGACGACACGCCGCAGCGTTTCGAGGCTTACGGTTGGCGTGTCGTGCCCCATTGCGACGGCCACGACGCCGATTCGATCGAGGCGGCAATCCGCATGGCCAAGACCCAAACCGGGCGGCCGACGCTGATCTGCTGCAAGACCATGATCGGTTTTGGCTCACCGAACAAAGGCGGTACGCACGAGGTGCACGGCGCCCCGCTGGGAGCTGCCGAGATCGCTGACACGCGTCGCCTTCTCGAATGGCCGTTCGGTCCTTTCGAGATTCCCGGCGATGTCCGTGCCGGCTGGGACGCTCGCCCTTCCGGAAGTGCCGCCGAAAACGAGTGGGATGCGCGTTTTTCCGCCTATCGCGCCGCCTATCCCGAGCTGGCAGCCGAGTTCGAGCGGCGCATGCGGGGAGAGCTGCCTGCCGACTGGAGCGCGCGCGTCGCCGCGCTGCTCGAGCAGTGCTCGGCAGCGACTGGCGCCGTCGCCACGCGCAAGGCTTCGCAGAATGTCATCGAAGCGCTGGGCCCGGTACTGCCCGAGCTGCTTGGCGGCTCGGCCGACCTGACCGGCTCGAATCTCACCAATTGGAGCGGCAGCCGTCCGGTCAATCGGGAAGCGGCCGGCAACTACGTCAACTACGGGGTGCGCGAGTTCGGCATGACGGCGATCGCCAACGGCATCGCGCTGCACGGCGGCTTCATTCCGTATACCGCGACCTTCCTGGTGTTTTCGGATTACGCACGCAATGCGATTCGTCTCGCGGCGCTGATGAAGCTGCGCCAGTTGATGGTCTTCACGCACGATTCGATCGGTCTTGGCGAGGATGGTCCGACCCACCAGCCAATCGAGCACGCGGCATCGCTGCGCTTGATTCCGGGGCTCGACGTGTGGCGGCCGAGTGACGCCGTCGAGACCGCCGTGGCCTGGAGTGCCGCACTGGAACGTAATGACGGTCCCTCGTGTTTCCTGCTCTCCCGGCAGAATCTGCCAGCGCTGCCGCGGACTGGCGCGCAGATCTCCGCAATCAAGCGTGGTGGCTATGTCATCGGTGCGGTCGAAAGTGCCGTGGCGAGCCTGCTCTTGATCGCTACCGGTTCCGAACTGAGCATCGCCCTTGCCGCGCAGGCGGTGCTCAAAGACGAAGGAATCGTCGCCTGCGTGGTCTCGATGCCCTGTACGCGGCGCTTCGATCTGCAGCCTCTGGCCTACCGCCAGGCAGTGCTGCCGCCATCGCTACCGGCCATCGCCATCGAGGCCGGGCATCCTGATTTGTGGTGGAAGTATGTGGGCAGCAAGGGCGCCGTGATTGGCATCGACCGCTTCGGCGAGTCGGCGCCGGCCGCCGATCTCTACGCGTTCTTCTCCATCAACGTGGCGAGCGTCGTTGCCGAGGCGCGCCGTTTGTTGGCGGATCTACCAACGGCGGGGCAGAGGTGCTCGCCGGGCAAATTGGCTAGCGTCGACTAAGGTTTCGGAGGATGTTGGGCGCACGTACGAGAAAAGCCGGCGATGCCGGCTTTTCTTCGCGAGGCGGTTGCACCTGTGGCCGTGACCTCGCTCAATCTCAGGTGTTGGCCACCAGTGGCGCCAGATTGGCGCGCATTTTCTGCATCGCCTTGACTTCGATCTGGCGAATCCGCTCGGCGGAAACCGAGAACTCGCCCGCGAGATCGTGCAAGGTTGCCGGGTTTTCTTCCGTCAGCCAACGCGCTTCGACGATCCTGCGGCTACGCGCGTCGAGACTGTCCAAGGCATCCTGGATACCTTCGCTGTGCAGTCGGTCGCGGGCACGACCTTCGAGGACATGTACCGGTTCGGCGGAGTTGTCAGCCAGATAGGCGGCGGGCACGAAGGCCTCGTCATCGTCAGCCTGCGCGTCGAAGGCGGTATCGTTGCCCGACAGGCGCGTGTCCATCTCCATCACCTCGTCGGCCTTGACGTTCAGGCGCTGGGCGATGTCGGCGACTTGAACCGGGCCGAGCGCGTCACGATTGGTTTTCATGCTGCGCAGGTTGAAAAACAGTTTGCGCTGCGCCTTGGTCGTGGCCAGTTTCACCATTCGCCAGTTCTTCAGGACGTATTCGTGAATCTCCGCCTTTATCCAGTGGATGGCAAACGAAACCAGGCGAACGCCGCGCCCCGGATCAAAACGTTTGACGGCTTTCATCAGCCCGATATTGCCCTCCTGGATCAAATCCGCATGCGGCAGCCCGTAACCCAGGTAGCCGCGCGAAACGGAAATCACCAGACGAAGGTGCGAAAGCACCAACTGCCGTGCAGCGTCGAGATCGCTTTCTTCGCGAAAGCGGGTCGCCAGACCGAACTCCTGCTCTTCGGTCAGCATCGGAACTTGTCTGGCCGCCTGGATATACGCGTCAATGCTGCCGACCGCGGAGATCGTGGGTAAAGCCAAAGCTTGCGTCATTTGGATGGATTCCTCCTTGCTGTTTATTCTCACCAATGCCATTTTAGCACTCGTAGCCTGAGAGTGCTAAGGGCAGAGAAAGTTCGTCCGCATCTGCGGCGGTGGAGCACGGACCCGCTTTCCCGGAACGACGACGAGCGATGGTCACGAAAGTACCGGCCAGGAGTCGGGCTGCCTGACCTCGGGTCAAGGGCGGCGGCAAGCACGACCGCTCGGCATCGTTCCTCGGTTCGTCAGTTCACCACCAGCTTATAGTCGGGCGTCGGGTTCAAGGGGCACGAATAGACGTACTCGCCGGGCTCAAGATCGATGACGTAGTCCTGCGTCTTGCCGGCAATCAGGCCTCCGCCGGAGACGCTGGGCAGCGTCACCCGCCCGGTGAGGCCTTCGCCGCGCAACCAGAAGCCGAGCTCGTAGGGAACATTCCTGTTGGTGACGCGAAAAATCGTCTTCCCCGCTTTGAGTTTCAGGACTTTCGCTTGCTCGACGCGGCTGGCGCCAGACTGGGCATTGATCGCCTCGCAGTCCTTGATGTTGCTGCTGCGGTAGCCGTGGTCGTTGCCCTGCTCGCTCTCCAGGAATTGGCAGGGGAGCTGCGTCAGCTCGACGATGGCTGCTGGCGGCTCGGCAGCCAAGGCATTGCCGAGGGCACAAGGGGCGGCGAGCAAGAGGCTCACGAAGAACTTGTTTGCGGTGATCATGGTGATTCTCCTCAAGAACGGTCGGGTCATGCCGCGAACCGTGGACCACTCAAAAAGCGCAAGCCGCTTGTGGGTGCGCCCGTGGGCACCCGGCGCCTGCGTTGGCCAGATTCATCGTTGCGGGAGCTCTCGCCGCTCGTCAAAGGCCAGAAACGCAGACGATTCGGCTTGCTTGAGGGCCAATGCAATCAGCTCCTGGCCTTTTCCTGCGCCGCCATCGGCAAGCAGCGCACGGTAGAAACGGGCGTAGAACTCGTCAGGTTCGACGCGCAGACGGTAGGCAAGTGCGACTGCGGAGCGATGCGCTGGGCGCTGGTACACCAAGCGGAGCTCGCCGTCCGGCGGCAGGCGCGTGTCGGCGATCTCACTGCCGAGATCGACAGGGACCTGCCGTTGAATGAGCTGCTCGACGCGGGTTCCCGGCAAACTGCGACCCTCGCTGTCGAGCTGCTCGATCTCGGCGACCAGTCTGGGTGTCACATAGGTCGGCAAGTAATGGCCGGCGCCGGTATTGCGTATGTTCAGCGCTGCGCGGATGGCGTTGTTAACCCACTCCCCGCTGTCCACCGAAAAGGCGACGGCAGCCCGGACCATTTCCGGATCGTGAATTCCCCGCCACAGGTGTCGGCGTTCGGGCATGTGGCAGGATTGGCAGCTGCGGCCTTCTCGGGCATGTCGCGATGCCTTCCATTCCTCGTAGGTGTTCTCCAGCAGTTTCCCGTTCAGGGCGTATTCGTCCGGCTGGAACTGGTGGCAGGCAGAGCAGAAGCGCGCATCCTCGAAAGCGCCGGTGGCGACGAAGCCGGCATGCGGCAAAGCGGCGTTCTGTGCGGCGTCGGGTGCGCTCCCGTCGCGCCGTGGCGGGCCCGAGCGCTGATGCGCCCGAACGTGACAGGCGGCACAGATCACCCCCTGCTGGTGCACAGACGCGGCGGCTGGCAAGGGGGCGCCGCTTGCTGACGCCTGTTCGGTTGCCGCGAGCTCAGCAAGCAGGGCGTCGGCCTGTTCCGCCAGCGGAGCGTGGCAGCGGATGCAGTCCTGATGTTCATCGCGTGCGCCTGGGTCCATGGCGAGCAACTGCCCCATCAGGCCGGGCCCCATGGCGTGGGCGTGCAAGCTTGTCTGCCAGTCACGGTATTGCTCAGGATGACAGCTACCGCAATCGGCGGGTACTAGTGAGGCTTCAAGCGGGCTGAAGTGCTTGGGGGGCTCACCCTGCGCGGCGAGTGGGCGCGCCCAGTGGCGGTCGAGAAACGCGCCTGCCGCGTCCACGGGTTCTGTCAGCGGCGAGCTCTCGGCGAGGGCTGGTGGTACGACCGTCTCGCCCCTGTTGCAAGCAGCAAGAGCGAACAGCAAAACGGGAAGAGCCAACAGCACCCTTCCCGTTTCAACTGCTGAAGTGAACATGCTCAGGCGATGCTCATCACATCTTCTTGGCTGCGCAAGGGTTCTTGGCAGCACAGGGATTTTTCGCAGCGCACGGATTTTTCGCAGCGCAGGGGTTTGCCGCCTTTGCCGCGCACGGATTGGCCATCTTGGTCGGTGCGGATTTTGCGGCACAGGGGTTCTTCGCCGCGCAGGGGTTCTTCGCGGCGCACGGATTGGCCGCGTGCGCGAAAGGAACGGCGAGAGCAAGAGCGGCGGTGCCGAGCGCAAGCTTCAGGGTTTTCGTGTTCATGAGCGGTCTCCTTTGGTAGGTTTTAGTTACACAATCTAGCGGAACATCCGCTATTTCTTTGCAGCACAAGGGTTTGTTGTCGCGCAGGCGTTGGCCGCCGCGTAGGACGTGGCCATGGGCAGTGCCAAGCCGCCGGCAAGAGCAATGGCCAAAGCAAGTGGTTTCGCTTTCGGGTTCATCACCGTTCTCCTCTTTTTGCGTCAGTTCTCGCGGCGCTCAACACCGCGTCGGTAAGCAGCGGACAGGTCTTGATAGCGCTTGGTCGCCCCATGCAGGCAGATACTTACAGCTTTTTGAGAGCTCTTTTTTCGGCGCCACACTGCTCCGCAGCCGGCTTCTGATGTCAGACTTCGCCTGGCCAGTCGTCGTTCCAGCAGCAAGGCATGATCGACCGCTCACCGTTGAGCGTTATCCGACACCGGTTGGCCGTGCCGCTTGCCGCCTCGGGCTTGGCCCAAGCCGGCGGCGCGGCAGCTTAGCCGGTAACGCGGTGCTGATGATCTTTCGCAATGATTACGCGGAGCGCCGACTTGGACCGCTTGGCTCGCGAGCGGGATCCGGTGTTCGCGCGCATCGTCCGTGACGCGGTCAAGAAATAGGCAGCAAGAATGAGCCGCACGCCAATGAGAATGAATCTGGAGAGCGAGGAACGCGTCGATGTCGAAAGTCCCTGAAAACCTGCCAGAGAGCACTTGCCCGGATTGCGGTCGCACCTTCGTCTGTGGTGTGGAGGCTGGCCTGACGACTTGCTGGTGCATGCAGAAGCCAGGCCGTGCGGACTATGCGCCGCCTCCCTTCACGCCGGACGCCGGCAGCCGTTGCTATTGCCCGAGCTGTCTGGCGCAGCGTTTCAGCGCTCCGCCAGAAAAGCCCTCTCCGGGAGCATGAGCAGCGCGTCGCGGTTGCTCCAGGAAAAGCAGCTTGCAGCTGCTTCGCGCCAAGGCAACCAGCAGTAGTCGCGATGCTCCGCGGGAGCAATGGTGACCGCCTGCACGGCAGGTAGCTGCAAGGAGAAGACGTGTTCGGTGTTGTGCCGCACGCCGGGTGCGTAACGATGGCGCCACTCGGCAAATATCTCGTAGCAGTGACTTAGCTGCCAGTCCTGTAACTCGCCTGGAGAGGCGTGGATGCCGGTCTCTTCGGCCAGTTCACGCCGCGCCGTGTCGAGCAGCGTTTCGCCCGCTTCCTGGCTGCCGGTGACCGACTGCCAGTAGCCGGCATGGGCGGCACGCTCAAGCAGCAGCACCTGCAGTTGCGGGGTATGGATCACGACCAGGACCGACACCGGTCGCTTGTAGGCGGTCATTCCAGGGTCGCAAGCGTCGCCAATCCGTCAGCCTGGAGGTCGTAGAAAACCCACATCGGGACGTCTTGCGAACGCCATTCGTCGATTACTGCGGCGAAAACCTGGTTGAGCGTGCGGAAAGCAGGGGCGTCCGCAAGCTGCAGAGCCTCGGCCCTGGAGAGGATCAGCAGGTAGCCGGCTTCTTCGCGCCACGAAATATCGCTCAGGCAATCTTTCAGGGCGTCGAAGTTGTTGCCGTACCACTCGGGGAAGCCGAGCTGCCGGCCGAGCCGGGCGAGTACTTGCTGGATCTGGTCGGAGTCGCCGAGATCCGCATCGAAACAGGCAAAGCCGGCGGCCTCGGCCGCTTCTCTGAGGGCCCGACGATCACCGTGCGGTAGACGGTAGACGCCGGCCTGGCGTGAATCCTCCAACAGGGCTTGCAGATTCTTCTGAGTCATGGGGGCTGCCAACTATTCGTCGATGCGGCGGAAGCTGCGGTAGTGATCAGCGGTGTAGTAGTACTCGCCGGAGGTGGCGACATTCCCGCCGCTCCCCTCGCCGGCGACAATCCGTCGCGCTCCCCGGTCGCGGCGGCCTGGCGTCGGGACGGTGTACTCTCGGTAATAAGCGCGTCGTTGCAGGGGGAGGCGTTTCTCGAAATTGCCGAAGACACTGCCGTCCTTGTGCGCATATGGGAAGGGTCCACCTTGCTTGATCAGATGCAGGGTTTGCTGCGCTTCGGCAGGCAGCTCGGCCAGCGCGATCCGCTGCAGGGTCGCGCTCTCGCGTGCCAGTGCGGCAGCGCTCGGGCCGAAGAAAGCGAGCAGTGCCAGCAGCGCGAGCAGCGCCGCGCTGAGCAGCTGGCGGTGGTAAGCAGCGGCGCCGGGCACGCTTGCTAGCACTTGCCGACCTCGACCTGCGTGTCGACTTTCTGGCGCAGGCGAATATGCAGTTCGCGCAGCTGTTTCTCGTCCACACTGTTCGGCGCGTCGGTGAGCAGACACTGCGCGCGCTGCGTTTTCGGAAAAGCGATCACGTCGCGGATCGACTCGGTGCCGGCCATCATGGCGACGATGCGGTCAAGGCCGAAGGCCAGGCCGCCATGCGGTGGCGCACCGTACTTTAGTGCGTCGAGCAGGAAGCCGAACTTGAGTTTCGCTTCGTCGTCGCTGATCCCGAGCACCTTGAAGACTTTCTCCTGTACCTCGGACTGGTGGATACGCACCGAGCCGCCGCCCAGTTCGGAACCGTTCAGCGCCAGGTCGTAGGCTTTCGCCAGGCAGCTGCCGGGATCGCTCTGCAGCAGATCCAGGTGACCGTCCTTGGGGCTGGTGAAGGGATGGTGGCAGGCGGTCCAGCGTCGCTCGGTCTCGTCGAAGTCGAACATCGGGAAGTCCACAATCCACACCGGCTCCCAGGGATTGCCGTTCAAAAAGCCTTTTTCGTGACCAATTCTGACGCGCAGGGCACCCAGCGCGTCATTGACCACTTTGCGCTTGTCGGCCCCGAAGAAAATCAGATCGCCGGACTGCGCACCGGTGCGCTCGACGATGGCCTGCAGCGCAGCGGCATGCAGGTTCTTGACGATCGGTGATTGCAGGCCGGTCTCGTTGAGCTGCGTGACATCATTGACCTTGATGTAGGCCAGCCCGCGCGCGCCGTAGATGCCGACGAACTGGGTATAGGCGTCGATCTCGCCACGCGTCAGATTGGCGCCACCGGGTACGCGCAGGGCAGCAATGCGACCGCCCGGATTGTTGGCGACGCCGGCAAAGACCTTGAAGGAAACGTCCTTGAGTACGTCGGCGACCTCGACCAGTTCGAGATCGACGCGAAGATCCGGCTTGTCCGACCCGTAGCGATCCATCGCCTCGCCGTAGCTCAGGCGGGGAAACGGGATCGGCAGTTCGACGGCCATTACCTCGCGGAATACCGCCCGGATCAGGTCCTCCATGAGGGTGACAATTTCCCCTTCGGCCATGAACGAAGTCTCGATATCGACCTGGGTGAACTCCGGCTGGCGGTCGGCACGCAGGTCCTCGTCGCGAAAGCACTTGACGATCTGATAGTAGCGGTCGAAGCCGGCGACCATCAGCAGTTGCTTGAACAGTTGCGGCGACTGTGGCAAAGCGAAGAACTGCCCCGGGTGAACGCGTGACGGCACCAGATAGTCGCGCGCCCCTTCCGGGGTGCTCTTGGTGAGCATCGGCGTTTCGATGTCCATGAAGCCGGCGTCGTCGAGGAAGCGGCGAAAGGCGCGTGCCGTCTGGTAGCGCAGGCGCATGTTCTTCTGCATCTGCGGACGGCGCAGGTCGATTACCCGGTGCTCCAGGCGAATACTTTCCGACAGGTTCTCTTCGTCCAGCTGAAATGGTGGGGTCGCCGAAGCGTTGAGGATCTCCATCGCGTGACAGAGGATCTCGACTTCCCCGCTGGCGATGTTGGCGTTCACGGTTCCTTCCGGACGAGCGCGGACCTTGCCCGTAATGCGCAGGCAGAACTCGTTGCGCACCGCTTCGGCGATCGCAAACATTTCCGGACGATCCGGATCGCAGACAATCTGGGCCAGACCCTCGCGGTCGCGCAGGTCGACGAAGATGACGCCACCGTGGTCCCGCCGCCGGTGCGCCCAGCCGCAAAGCCTCACTTCCTGGCCGATGAGCTGTGAATTGACTTGTCCGCAGTAATGAGTTCGCATGCTGTTTCCGGGTTGCTGGTATCAGGTTATGGTGGGGTCGGTGGGCGGCGCAGCGGCGCTCTCCGATTGCTTCGACGCTGCCGATTCTTGCCGGCGCGTCGCCGGTGGTGCGACGACGCCCATGGAAATAACGTACTTCAGCGCCGTATCGACGCTCATCTCCAGTTCAATGACGTCCCTTTTTGGCAGCATCAAAAAGAAGCCGGAGGTCGGGTTCGGGGTCGTCGGTACGTAGACGCTGACGTAGTCACCGTCTAGATGGTGGAGTACGTCAGCACCCGGTTTGCCGGTCAGAAAGGCGATCGTCCAGGCTCCCCGACGCGGGTACTCGACCAGCAGCGCTTTGCGAAAAGCGTTGCCCGATGATGAGAACAGGGTGTCGGAAACCTGCTTGACGCTGTTGTAGATCGAATTGACGACCGGAATGCGTGCCAGTAGGTGTTCCCACCAGCGCACTAGGTGTTGGCCGATGAAATTGGCAGCCAGCAAGCCGGTGATCATGATGATCAGCAGGGTCAGGATCACTCCGGCGCCCGGGATGTCGAAGCCGAGCAGTGTGCGCGGATGGATCGCCGCCGGCAGAAGGCGCATCGATTGATCCATGGCGCCGACGATCAGCACCAACACCCAAGCGGTGATCGCCAATGGCACCCAGATCAGCAGGCCGGTAATGAAATACCGCTTCATCCCTTGTTTTTGACCGCCGCCGTGTTCTTGGAGCTGGCGGGCGCAGTGTCTGCCGAGCTCGTTGCCTTGCCGGTGCTCGTTGAACTGCTCGAATCTGTTGATGGCCCGGCGTTTGCTGGACTTGTCGCCCTTGCCGTACTGGTGGGCGGCGGCGCGCTTTGCTTGCGGTCGGAGTCCGTGTTGGCCGCTGACGGGGCCTTGTTGCCACCCTTGAAATCGGTTACGTACCAGCCGTTGCCTTTCAACTGGAAGCCAGCCGCCGTGACCTGCTTCCTGTACGTCGCCTGTGCGCATTCCGGGCAGATGCTCAAGGCCGCCTCACTCAGTTTCTGCAGGTGATCTTTTTCGAAACCGCAAGCTTCGCAGCGATAGGCGTAAATCGGCATGACGAACCCTCAAAAGACGCAGGCTAGCGCCCGAAAAGGCACGATTATACGCGAACCCGGATGCCGTTTGCCGGTCCCAGCCTCGCCTGCAGAGGGCTCCCATTGCCGGCCGGAACAGCTACAGCAGGCTCAGGTAGGCGCGCGTCAGCGGCTTCCCCCAGAACAGCGCCAGCAGGCCCGCGGCCGCCAGGTAGGGGCCGAACGGAATGGGCACGCTGCGGCCGCGCTTGGCGATCACGATCAGTGCAATTCCGACCACAGCGCCGAGTAGCGACGAAAGCAGAATGGTCAAGGGAAGCATCTCCCAGCCGAGCCAGGCACCGAGAGCGGCGAGCAGCTTGAAGTCGCCGTAGCCCATGCCTTCCTTCCCGGTGGTTAGCTTGAAAGCCCAATACACGGACCATAGGGCAAGATAGCCGCACATTGCCCCGATGACCGACGATTGCAGGTCGGTGAAAGTGCCGAAGAGATTGAACAGCAGGCCGGCCCAGAGCAGTGGCAGCGTGATCGCATCGGGCAACAACTGGCTGTCGAAGTCGATGCCGGTCAGCGCGATCAGGCTCCAGATCAGGAGCATGGCAGCAATGGCTGCCAGGCCATAGCCGAAATGAAGGGCGGCAAAGGCGCACAAAAGGCCGCTAGCTGCCTCGACCAGCGGGTAGCGTGGCGAGATTGGTGCCGCGCACGCCGAGCAGCGGCCGCGGAGAAACAGCCAGCTCAGCAGCGGTATGTTCTCGATCGCCCTGATGGCATGGCCACAGGCGGGGCATCGCGAGCCCGGTCGGGCCAGCGACAGCGGCTCGTGCGGCGGCGGCTCTTCACCGTGCAGCTCGGCGCAGTGATTGCGCCAGTCCCGGTCCATCATCATCGGCAAGCGGTGGATGACGACGTTGAGGAAGCTGCCAACCAGCAGCCCGAGCACGCCGCAGATCGCGGCGAACAGAGCCAGGGGCAGGTCCGCAGCGAGAATACCGGGCACTATGTGCCGCGCCGCGCGCGGCGTTCCGAAAGGAGGCGAGTGCTCAAACGCCGTTTTCCCGGCTAGCCAACGACGGCACCCAGTTTGAAGATCGGCAGATACATGGCAATCACCATGCCACCAATCAGCACCCCGAGAACGACCATGATGATCGGTTCCATGAGGCTGGAAAGTGCTTCGACGGCGTCGTCAACCTCGGCCTCGAAGAAGTCGGCAACCTTGCCGAGCATTGAATCGAGGGCACCGGATTCTTCGCCGATGGCGACCATCTGATTCACCATGTTGGGGAAAAGCGCCGAGTTCTGCATTGCCGAAGTAAGGCTGGTGCCGGTACTGACCTCGCCCTGGATCTGCCGGGTGCCGATCTTGTAAACGTAGTTGCCGGCTGCGCCACCGACCGATTCCAGCGACTCGACAAGGGGGACGCCGGCGGCGAACATGGTGGACAGGGTACGCGTCCAGCGGGCGATCACCGACTTGCGAATGATGTCGCCGAAAATAGGTAAACGGAGGAACAGGCGGTCGAAAGCCATCTGCATTTTTTCCGAGCGTTTCCAGGTATAGAAAAAAGCGTAGATGGCGGCGCCGATTCCGCCGAAAATCGCCCACCAATACTCGATGAAAAAGTCCGATATGGCGATCACCACCAGAGTTGGTGTCGGCAGGTCGGCGCCAAAGCTCTTGAAGACTTCCTTGAACGCCGGAATCACGAAGATCATGATCACCGCGGTGATCACGAAAGCGACGACGATGATCGCCACCGGGTAGAACAGTGCGGCCTTGATCTTGGACTTGATGGCGAGCATTTTCTCCTTGTAGTTCGCCAGGCGGTCGAGGAGCGTTTCGAGTATGCCGGCCTGCTCGCCGGCAGCGACCAGATTGCAGTACAACTGGTCGAAAAACAATGGGTACTTGCGGAAGGCTTGCGATAGCGAGCTGCCGGTCTCGACGTCCGACTTGATGTCCAGGAGCAGTTTGCCGACCGCAGGGTTGTCGTGTCCGCGTCCGACGATTTCAAAGGTCTGCAGTAGCGGCACGCCGGCCTTCATCATCGTCGCCAACTGCCGTGTGAATAGCGTGATGTCCTTTTCAGTGACCTGTCGCCCGCCCTTGAAGCGCTGCTTGGAGACCTTGCTGACCAGAATTCCCTGCCGCCGCAGCGTGGCGCGCACGACGTTCTGGCTGTTGGCGCGTAGCTCGCCGCGAACGACCTTGCCAGCCTTGTTTTTTCCTTCCCATAGAAAGGTGAACTCCTTGACTTCTGCCTCGGCTTTTCGGGTACGTTTTGCGGCGGTGGCCATTTATTTCCTCGTCTTCAAGCGTTGGTGCTGCCGAGAATCTCGTCGAGAGAGGTGAGCCCCTGCTTGACCTTCAGCAGCCCGGAGCGCCGCAGATCATTGACTCCGTCCTGCCTGGCCTGGGCTGCCACGTCATGTTCCGTGCCGTTGGCCATGACAATGCGTTGAATCGCTTCGGTGACCGGCATCACTTCGTAGAGACCTACGCGCCCCTTGTAGCCACTGCCCTTGCAGCGATCGCACTCGCCCGGACCGTAGAGCGTCCAGGTGCCATCAAGATCGCTTTCCAGGAAACCGGCGTTGAGCAGGGTCTCGACCGGTGTTTCGAGGGGTTTCTTGCAGGAGCACAGCCGACGCACGAGACGTTGCGCGGTGATCAGTAGAATGCTCGAGGCGAGGTTGAAGGTCGGGATGCCCATGTTCATCAGGCGAGTCAGCGTTCCCGGCGCATCGTTGGTGTGCAGGGTTGACAAGACGATGTGCCCGGTCTGTGCCGCTTTGATCGCGATTTCCGCGGTTTCGATGTCGCGAATCTCGCCGACCATAATGATGTCCGGGTCCTGCCGGAGAAAAGCCTTGAGCGCGACCGGGAAGGTCAGCCCGGCCTTGTCATCGACGTTGACCTGGTTGATTCCTGGCAGCGGTATTTCGGCCGGATCTTCGGCGGTGGCGATATTGACCCCGGCCTTGTTGAGGATGTTAAGGCAGGTATAGAGGGAAACGGTCTTTCCTGAACCCGTTGGTCCGGTGACCAGGATCATCCCGTAGGGGCGGTGGATGGCGTCGAGCAACAGCGCCTTCTGTTCCGGCTCGTAGCCCAGGGCATCGATTCCGAGGCTGGCACTGGCCGGGTCGAGAATCCGCAGGACGATCTTCTCGCCGTACATGGTCGGCAAGGTACTGACCCGAAAGTCGATGGCTCGGCTTTTGGACAGCACCAGACGCATCCGACCATCCTGGGGTACGCGCTTCTCGGCAATGTTCAGGCGCGAAATGACCTTGATCCGCGACGCAATCTTGTCCTTGATGACCAGCGGCGGCGCCGCCACCTCGCGCAGGATGCCGTCGGTGCGAAAACGGATGCGATAGCTCTTTTCATACGGTTCGAAATGGATGTCGGAGGCACCATCATTGATCGCGTCGAGCATCATCTTCTGAATGAACCTGACGACCGGCGCGTCGTCGACCTCAAGGCTCGACGCTTCGTCGGCTTTTTCCTGCGTTTGCTCGTCCGTAAACTCGAGGTTGATGTCCTCGCTGGTAAAGTTCTTGAGAGTCTCCTCGACCGATTCCGAGAGTTTGGCGACCAGCGGGGCGAGCTTGCTTTCCTCGACGATGACCGGGTCCACTGCCAGTCCGGTCTGGAAGCGGATTTCATCAAGCGCGCGCAGATTGGTCGGGTCGGCGATGGCGATCGCCAAGCGGTTGCCACGCTTGTGAAGCGGCACGACGCGATGGCTGGCGATCAGCTTGCGGTCAATCGCGCTTTTCTGGATCTGTCCGTCGTCGAAGGCGGACAGGTCGAGCAAAGGGTAGCCGAACTTCTCGGCGGCAAAGCGCGCCAGGTCAAGGAAGGTCGCCTTGTTGGCCTTGACCATCTGTTCGATCAGCGAAGTCCGGTTGGCGGCCGCCTGCGCGAGCAGGGACTCCGCCTCGGCTTCCTTGAGCCGACCAGCTTGCACCAGCGCACGGGCGAGGCCGCTGAGCGGGGGAGTTTGCGGATTGGCTGCCATTGTTTGCGATAGGACCTTGCAATGCGTTGGGAACCATCAGGTCCCGGCTATGCCGAGTTATTAGCCTTTCCGATGATGCATTGACTCAGCGTGTTTGTAAAGGAGCCGCTTTTCAGCAGGAATCCCGGTCCCGGGGCTGCTCGCGGAGCCGCCTGTTGCTTGCTTATGTAGCGGGTGTGCTGTGCACGCTGGATCTCGCGCACCCGCTGCCTCTTCGATAGTTGTGGGATGGGCGACGGCGGTGCCGTCGCCGGACGATCGGCTGCATTTACTCGCTGGCGGCCTCGCTGGCGGCCTCGATGACGATCAGGGCGCTCATGTCCACCACGCGACGAACGCTCGAAGTTGCTGCCAGCACATGCACCGGGCGCGCCGCGCCGAGCAGGATCGGGCCGACCGACATGCCGTCGCCACCGGTCATCTTGAGCAGGTTGTAGGAAATGTTGGCGGCATCCAGGTTGGGCATCACCAGTAGATTTGCCTCGCCGCTCAGCGGCGACTGCGGGTCCGAGCGCTCCCGTATGCTTTGCGAGAGGGCGCTTTCGCCGTGCATCTCGCCGTCGATCTCCAGATCCGGCGCCCTGGTGCGAACGATTTCCACCGCTCTGGCGACCTTGCGGGCCCCAGCGGTGAGCGACGATCCAAAGTTCGAGTGCGAGAGCATGGCCACCTTCGGCCGGATCGCGAAGCGACGAACCGCTTCGGCGGCCATCAGCGTGATCTCGGCCAGCTGCTCGGCATCGGGATCCTCGTTGACGTGCGTATCGCAGAGGAAAAGCGCGCGGCCAGGCAGCAAGACATGCGTCATCGCGGCCATGGTGTTGCACCCGGGCTCCTTGCCGATAATCTCGTCAATCTGCCGCAGATGGTGCGCAAATCGGCCGGAGAGACCGCAGATCATGCCGTCGGCGTAACCGAGGCTGAGCAGCATGGCTCCGATGATGGTGTTGTTGGTACGCAAGCGCGTCTTGGCGATATCGATGGTCACCCCGCAGCGTTTGCGCGACTGATGATAGGCGGTCCAGCACTCCTTGTAGCGCTCGTCGTTGGCCGGATCGACGATGTCGAAATCGGTGCCCGGGCGCAGCTTCGAGGAGAGGCGCTTGAGGCGCGTCGCAATGACTTCGGGGCGCCCAATCAGGATCGGGCGGGTCAGCCCTTCATTGATGATCGTCTGGGCTGCGCGCAGCATGCGTTCGTCCTCGCCGTCGCAATAGACGATGCGCGTTTCGCTGCTGCGCTTGGCGGCCGAGAACACGGCCCGCATACCGACGCCGCTCCGATAGACGAACTCGCGCAGCTTCTCGCGGTAGGCCTCCATATCGGCTATGGGCCGGGTGGCCACACCTGAATTCATCGCCGCCAGGGCGACCGCCGGGGCAATGATGGTGATCAAGCTCGGATCGAAAGGCTTGGGAATCAGATAATCGCGGCCAAAAACCAGTTCCTGGCCGGGGTAGGCCAAGGCCACTTCATCGCTCACGTCTTCCTGTGCCATCGCTGCCAGGGCTTTGACGCAGGCCATCTTCATCTGTTCGTTGATGCCCGTTGCGCCGACGTCGAGCGCGCCGCGGAAAATAAAGGGAAAACAGAGGACGTTGTTGACCTGGTTCGGATAGTCCGAGCGGCCGGTGGCGATGAGCACGTCGGGGCGCACTTTGCGGGCCAGTTCGGGCATGATTTCCGGGGTCGGATTGGCGAGCGCGAAGACGATTGGATCCTTGGCCATGGTGACGAGCATCTCGGGTTCGAGGATCCCTGCTGCCGAGAGCCCGAGGAAGATGTCGGCGCCGGCGAGCGCTTCGCCGAGCGTACGGCAGTTGGTGTCGCGGGCATAACGCGCCTTGTTGGGTTCCATGTCCGCGTCACGGCCGGCGTAAATCACGCCTTTCGAATCGCAGACCAGAATGTTCTCGCGACGCACGCCCAGATCACACCACAGATTCAGGCAGGAAATTGCCGCTGCCCCAGCGCCCGAGCAGACAACGCTCACCTCGGCGATTTTCTTGCCGGTCACCTTGAGTGCGTTGAGGATCGCTGCCGATGAAATGATTGCCGTGCCGTGCTGATCATCGTGAAAGACCGGGATCGACATCCGTTCCTTGAGCTTGGCCTCAATATAGAAGCACTCCGGGGCCTTGATGTCTTCCAGGTTAATCCCGCCCAAGGTCGGCTCCATCGCGGCAATCATGTCGATCAGCCGGTCAGGGTCTCTTTCGGCCAGTTCTATGTCAAAGACATCGATGCCGGCGAATTTCTTGAACAGGCAGCCCTTTCCTTCCATCACCGGCTTTGCCGCCAACGGACCGATGTTGCCCAGACCGAGCACGGCCGTGCCGTTGGTGATCACGCCGACCAGATTCGCCCGCGACGTATATTGGCTGGCCGAACCGGGATCATCGACGATGGCGTGGCATGCAAAAGCGACCCCTGGGGAATAGGCAAGCGCCAGATCGAGCTGGTTGTTCAGTCCCTTCGTCGGCTGGACGGCTATCTTGCCCGGAGTCGGCTGGCTGTGATATTCCAGAGCGGCTTCGCGAAGATCGGCCTGGCGCAGATCGTTTTCCATCTTTGGCTCCTGACGCGGTGTTCATCAAAAATAAAGCGCGTCACTTTAGCCGACTGACGCGGTTTACACAAAATAGATGCTTTTTCCCTGCGCACGTTCCAGTTTTTCGGGCTGCCGCCGGCCCGGGCATGATCGCCGCGCCAGCGATGAGTTTCCGGTTGGCGGAGCCTGTAGCGCTATTTGTTGACGGCATTTCCGAAGCGAGGAGTGAGCAGCGCGCGCTGCGCTCACGGCGGGGGTAAAATGATGTCAGCACGCGCGGCCTGACATGCCATGTGGCTAGATGGGGAGCTGTGGCGTGCGTTCGACTTGAATGGGAGATGAGGAATGGGCCAAACCACCACCAGTATGCTGCGCGCCGTCGCTCTTGTCGGGCACGGTGCTGCCGGCAAGACGACGCTAGCCGAAAGCCTGCTCGCTGCCGCCGGCGAGATCAGTAGTCGCGGCGCCGTCGAGAAAGGCAATACCGTTTGCGACTTTGACCCGCAGGAGAGGGAATTCGGCCACTCGCTGAACGCGGCGCTGGTGGGGTTTTCGTGGCAGGATGCATATGTTCATCTGATCGATACGCCAGGCTTTCCCGACTTTGCCGGACAGGCGATCAGCGCCCTGGCCGCGGTCGACACGGCGCTGGTGGTAATCAACGCGCAAAACGGAATCGAGCTGTCGACCGAAAAGATGATGCAGCTGGCAGCCGCTCGCGGTGTCTGCCGGATGATTGTCATCAACAAGATTGATGCCGACAATGTTGATCTGCCGGCGCTGGTCGGCGAGATTCGTGAGCGCTTCGGGCGTGAGTGCATGCTGCTCGACTTGCCGGTCAAGCAGGGTGCCGAGGTCGTCGAACTGCTCGGTCACGACAGCGGCGAGAGCGATTTCGAATCGGTGGCTGCCGCGCACCGCGCCTTGATCGATCAGATCGTCGAGGAAGACGAGGACCTGCTCGCCCGCTACCTGGACGAAGGCCTCGATCCGAGCCCCGACGAACTGCATGTCCCCTTCGAGAAAGCGCTGCGCTCTGGTCACCTGATTCCGATCCTCTTCGTTTCGGCAAAAACCGGCGCCGGCATTCCGCAACTGCTCGACGCACTGGCGCAACTGGCACCCAGTCCGGCCGAAGGTAATCCGCCGCCGTTCTATCGCGGCGAGCCGGGCGGGCCGACGGAAGCTTTTCAGGCCGAGCCGGACCCGGAAAAGCATGTTCTGGCGCACGTCTTCAAGATCGTCAGCGACCCTTTCATTGGCAAGGTCGGCGTTTTCCGCGTTCATCAGGGCACCATCCGCAAGGATTCGCAGCTTTTCGTCGGCGACGGCAAGCGCCCGTTCAAGGTCGGTCACATCTATCGCCTGCAAGGCAAAGAGTATCTCGAAGCCGAGTCGCTGCTGCCGGGCGACCTCGGCGCCGTGGCGAAGGTAGATGAAATCGAGTTCGACTGCGTACTGCACGATTCGCACGACGAAGACCACATCCATCTCAAACCGCTCGAGTTTCCGCAGCCGATGCATGGTCTGGCGGTGACCGCCGTACGCAAGGCCGACGAGCAGCGCCTGTTCGAAATTCTGCGCAAGCTTGAGGTGGAAGACCCATGCTTCAGGATCGAACGCCATGCGACGACCAACGAAACGGTGATTCGCGGTATCGGCGAGATGCACCTGCGCGCCAAGCTGACGCGGCTGGCGCAGCAGTACAAACTGGAACTCGATACTGCCCCGCCGCAGATTGCCTATCGTGAAGCGATCACGGCAGCTGCCGAAGGCCACTGCCGGCACAAGAAGCAGAGTGGCGGTGCCGGTCAGTTTGGTGAGGTGGCGCTGCGCGTCGAACCGCTGGAACGTGGCGCCGGCTTCGAATTCGTCGATATCGTCAAGGGCGGCGTCATTCCGGGGGTGTTCATGGCCTCGGTCGAGAAAGGCGTTCGTCAGGCGCTGGCCGACGGCGTCATCGCCGGCTTCGCGGTGCAGGACCTGCGGGTTACCGTACACGACGGCAAGTCGCACCCGGTCGACGGCAAGGACATTGCTTTCCAGACCGCTGGTCGTAAAGCGACGATCGAAGCAATTCGCGCCGCCAAGCCGATCGTTCTCGAGCCGGTGGTGGAAATCGAAATTCTCGCCCCCGAGGCCATGACCGGCGACCTCACCGGCGACCTTTCCAGCAAGCGCGGCCACCTCACGGGCACGCAGCCGCGCGGGCCGGGAGTCATGGCGATCACCGGCCAGGTGCCGCTGGCCGAGCTCGACGGCTACCAGTCGCGTCTGAAATCGCTGACCGCCGGGCAGGGCTCGTACAGCATCAGTTTCTCGCATTACGCGCAGGTACCGCCAGCGACGCAACAGCAACTCGTCGCCGAGCATCAGGTGGTCGACGAGGAGTAGTGGCCAGCGCGAAGCGACCGGGCGCCGGGGCGTCGTGACTCGCGCTGCCAAACTCGCCGACTGGTTTCTTCTGCTGGCCCGTCGGCTGCTGTATTTCTGGGTGCGTAGCTCGGTCTTCCCGGAGAAGGCGCAGGACCTGCGCCTTGATCCGGGCAAGCCGGTCTGTTACGTGCTGCAGGACCGCCACTTCTCGAACCTCCTGGTGCTCTTCGAGGAATCGCGACGGGCGGGCCTGCCACCAGCCGAGGCGCCGCTAGACATCGCCGGGCCGCGCCAGGCGCGCTCCTTCTTCTTCGTCAATCGTGACCGCAGCCCGGCCGGTCGGGCGCGTGATCAGAGTGATCATTCGCCACTGCTCGCAGACCTGATTCGGGCGACCATCGCCGACCCGCGGCTTGACGTGCAGTTGCTGCCGGTGGTCATCCTCTGGGGGCGCTCGCCGGGCAAGCAGGACTCGATTCTCAAGGCGCTGTTCTCCGAAACCTGGCGCCCGCCAGGCGCCTGGCGACAGCTGCTGGCTGTCGTCCTGCACGGCCGGCAGGTACTGGTGCGCTTTAACTCGCCGATCTCGCTGAGCGGTCTGGTGCACGGCGGACTCGACCAGGAACAGGCGCTGCGCAAACTGTCGCGCGTCTTGCGGGTGCATTTTCGGCGCCAGCGGCAGATGGCCATCGGCCCCGATCTGTCGCACCGCAACACGCAGGTGGCCGCGGTGCTTGCCGGCGAGCGCGTGCGCGCGGCGATTGCCAGCGAGGCAGCGACCCACGGCATCCCGCCCGATAAGGCGAGCGCGCGCGCGGCCAGATTTGCACGCGAGATTGCCTCCGACTATTCGCACGGCGCCGTTCGTGCGCTGGAGCTCTTCCTGACCTGGCTGTGGAAACGGCTTTACGACGGCATCGAGGCGCATAACTTCGAAGCGCTGACGCGCATCGCGCCAGGTCATGAAATCGTCTACGTTCCCTGCCACCGCAGCCATATCGATTACCTGCTGCTTTCCTACCTGATTCGCCGCAAGGGGCTGACGCCGCCGCATATCGCCGCCGGTGCCAACCTCAATTTGCCGATCGTCGGTGTCTTGCTACGCCGCTGCGGTGCCTTTTTCCTGCGTCGCAGTCTCAAGGGCGAGCCCTTGTACGCAGCCGTTTTCGACGAATACCTGCATCTGATTCTGGCGCGTGGTTTTCCGCTCGAATACTTCATCGAAGGCGGACGCAGCCGTAGCGGCAGAATGCTGACGCCCAAGGCCGGCATCCTAGCCATGACCGTGCACAGCTTCATTCGCGAGCACAGCCGGCCGCTGGTGTTCGTCCCGGTGTATATCGGCTACGAGAAGCTTCTCGAAGGACACAGTTACCTTGGCGAGTTGGCTGGCAAGGCCAAGCGACGAGAGTCACTGTGGGGCGTTATCCGCAGCATCCGCAGCATCCGGAGGGTGTTTGGCAGGGTTCATGTCAACGTCGGTGAGCCGCTGCCTCTGGCTGGCTTTCTCGACGTGCGCCACGCCGGCTGGCGCGAACAGGCTGGCGATTGCCCTGCGCCGTGGTCACGCGCGGTGGTCCGCCACGCGGCCGCCGAAATTGCTACGCGGATTAACGAGGCGAGCGTGCTCAATCCGGTGAATCTGATTGCCCTGGCACTGTTGGCAACGCCCCGCCATACTGCCGACGAGTATTCGCTGCAACGCTTGATTTCGCATTACCAGGCCTTGTTCATCGAAGCCCCGTACGCGCCGAGCAGCATCGCCTGCGCCCTCGATGCGCAGCAAGTGGTGGTCTACGGCGAGCGTCTGGCCTTCGTCGAGCGCTTTTCCGATCCGCTGGGTGATCTGATCCGGGTGCCGGAGAAGCAGGCGCCATTGCTCGCCTACTTTCGCAACAACGTCTTGCACCTCTTCGCTCTGCCGGCCGTGATCTCCTGCCTGATGAGTCACAATCGGCGGCTCGACGGTGCGCGCATGGCGCGGGCAGTACGCGGCATTTACGCCTTGATCCGTGGCGAGCTTTTCCTGCGCTGGTCGGAAGACGAGCTGGCGGCGGCCGGCGACGCCGTGATCGAAGTCCTGATTGGTCGCGGCCTCTTGTTGCGCAGCGATCCGACGGGAGAATTGGCGGCGCCGGAGCCGATCAGCCAGGAGTTTGCCGAGCTGCATTTGCTCGGCGAAAGCATTCGCCCATTGCTGGAGAGATATTTCCTGACTCTGGCCCTGCTCGAACAACACGGTAGCGGCCAGCTGACTCGCCAGTCGCTCGAAGACAGCTGCCATCGTCTCGGACAGCGGCTGGCACTGCTTTACGAATTCAACTCGCCCGAGTTTGCCGAAAAGCTCGCTTTCTCGGGCTTCATCGCGACCTTGATAGAAGGCGAGTTTCTCGGCGAGGATGACGCTGGCCGGCTGCATTTCGACCATCGGCTAATGACCCCGCTGGCCGACGCAGAGCTGCTGCTTTCGGGCGCGGCCAGGCAGGCGATCCGGCGCATGGCCGGACGGTCCGGAGGCGGCGGCGACAGCGCCGGCGCGCCATCAGTGCCGCCGCGGTCCTGAATGGTCCTGGTGGCTGCCTCCAGGCGCGCTTCTCAGGCGCGTGATTTGCTGGTGCGCTTTTTGGCTGCTTTTTCGAGACGCTGTTTCTCGGCGTATACCTTCTTCGCGTAGCCGGTTGCCGGGTCAGTGGCCGAGCCAGCGTAGTGCTGCAGGCCGCCGGTGAGGCTGCCGCGCCAGCGGATGGCCTCTTCCAGGACATGGACGCCAACCTGAATGTTGGTCACCGGGTCGAGAAAAGGCTGCGCGCCGGCGTCTTCCGGGAGCTTGTCCTTGTGAATGCCAGGCATCACCTGCATCAGGCCCTGCGCGCCGACCGAGCTTTCGGCAAAGGGATTGAAGCGCGACTCGATACCGATGATGGCAATGATCAGCAGCGGGTCGAGCTTGCGTTCGCGGCCGACGCTCTGCGCGGCTTCGAAGATCGGAACCAGGGCCTCGGGGGCCACGCGGTAGCGATTCGACACGTAATCGAGTGCACGTTGCAGCGAGGGGCGCAGTGCTTCGGGGGCGGGTTCGGGCGCTTCCACGACGGCTTCGACTTTCGCCGCTGGCACAGCTTGCACGGGTGGCGGCTCGGCGATGGCGACCGAAGCTTCCTCTTCGGCCATCAAGGATGGCGAGACGGTCGCGGGTAAAGCGACTTCCTGTGCGGCGGCGGTTTCCGGCACCGGCGCTGCCGGCAGCGGGGCTGTCGGCTCGGCGACGAACAATTGCAGTTGCTCGTCATCGGAATTGCTACCGACGCTGAAGGCCGGTTTGACCGTGCCCACGAGGAGCACCAGACCGACGATGATCAAAGCGCACTGAATGAAACTCAAGGTGGCGTCGCTGCGACGCGGCCTCGTACTTTTTAGTGAGATTGTGGCAGACATGCTCTCTCCTTCACTGTCGTCACCGTCGTCGTGCTGCATGCCGACGATGAAAATTACAGATGGGTGCAAAGCCTCGAACTTGGGGGAAACAGGTACCCTGAGGCCGGGTCTCTGCGCGGATGGTGCACCGCAAACAGAGGGGCGAGAAGCAAGCGGGGCCGCTGAAAGGGCCGTGTGTCGTTTCAACTGAGCGCTGAAATTTGCTTGCTTCGGATCAACTGGGGCGGACTTTATTGATTATCGGGGGTCTGGTCAACCCGGCTCGCTGGGAGTGCCGCACCAAAACGCGCCAGCTTCCAGCCCGAAAGCATAGCGCCGGCTGAATGCGAAAAACGCCGCGGTCGCTGCGCGCCTTGCGCCAAGGGCGGTCGAGCTCTGCCCCGGGCCGGCGGAGTGGCGTTCGTCATGGCCGGCTGGCGCCCGATTAGACTGTTGCAAAAACACAACACTCGGGCGCTTTTTGCGGCGTCGCAACATTGCGTTTCGTGCTTTCCCGTGCGGCGGCGCAAACCCTTGTGCCGACCTTACGGTCGATATAATGCCCACATCCATCCCCTCCCCACTGCCAGCCAACTTGCCCCCATCCATGGACATCGCACTGCTCTTCTTCCTGATCCTGCTCAACGGCGTTCTCGCGATGTCGGAAATCGCGCTGATCTCTTCGCGTCAGTCACGGCTGCAGAAGCTCGCAGACGATGGCAACCGGGGGGCACGTTCGGCGCTGGCACTGCAGCAGGAGCCGTCGATCTTCCTGTCCACCGTCCAGGTCGGTATTACCAGCGTGGGCATTCTCAGCGGCGCCATCGGCGAAGCCACGTTGGCGGCACCCCTCGGCGAGTGGCTGGCGGGCATCCCCGCGCTGGCACCCTACGCCCGGGCCATCTCGATGACGGTGGTCGTCGGCGCGGTGACCTATTTCGCGGTGGTTGTCGGCGAACTGGTTCCCAAGCGCCTCGGGCTGCTGGCGCCGGAAAGCGTTGCCGCAATGATTGCCCCGCCGATGAATTTGCTCTCGCTATTGGCGCGTCCGCTGGTCTGGCTGCTTGCCTCGTCATCGAGCCTGCTGCTGCGTCTGCTCGGGGCGCGCCAGGTGCCGGACTCGTCGGTCAGCGATGACGAAATCAAGATCCTCATGAGTCAGGGTGCCCGGGCGGGAGTCTTCCACGTCAGCGAACAGGAGATCGTTGCCAACGTCCTGCGCCTCGACCAGCAGCGCATCCGCGAGATCATGACCCACCGCAAGGACCTCTATCTGATCGATCTTTGCGCCAGCGAAGCGGAAATCCGCGACCGCCTCGCCGCCAGCCCCTTCAAACGCGTGGTCGTCTGCCGCGACGGCCTCGACAATCTCATCGGCGTCCTGCGCACCAGCGATTTGCTCAAGGGCGCGCTCTCTGGCGGGCCGCTGGCCATCGAGGACTTCGTGCGGCCGCCGCTGTACGTGCCGGCGAGCGTGAACACCACGCAGTTGCTGGAAACCTTCCGCCGGGCGCGTCAGCAGTGCGCCTTAATGGTCGACGAATACGGGGAGCTGCAGGGCCTGGTGACGCTGACCGACGTACTGACCTCGATCGTTGGCGAGCTGCCGGTCTTCGACATCCCCGAGGAAGAGGATATTGTCGCGCGCGAAGACGGCTCATGGCTGGTCGACGGGAGTGTTACCCTCGAACGACTGCGCAGCGTTCTCCACATCGCCGCCGAACTGCCGGGGGAGGAAGAAAACGCCTTTCACACGCTTGGCGGTTTCATCATGTATGTTCTTGGTCACATTCCCAAGGCCGCGGACCATTTCGAGTTCGCCGGGCTGCGTTTCGAAGTCGTCGACATGGATCACAATCGCGTCGACAAGGTCTTGATTTCACGCACGCTTCCCGGCGAAGAAAGCCTGCTTGACGGAGTTGGCCAGGCGTTCCCGCCGGGCAGCGATCAGGCGGCGTAGCGCGTCGGATCGGCCACCGCGGCGGCGACAAAACCGGCTCGCCGCAGGCGGCAGGAATCACAGACGCCGCAGGCGTGGCCTGATGAATCCGCCTGGTAGCAGGAAACGGTGAGGGCGTAATCGACGCCCAGCTCGGCGCCACGCTGGATGATCTGCGCCTTGCCAAGATTGATCAGCGGCGCATGCACATGCAGCGCCGCGCCTTCGATGGCAGCCTTGGTCGCCAGCCGGGCCATGCGCTCGAAGGCGGCGATGTATTCCGGTCGGCAATCGGGATAGCCCGAGTAATCGACGGCATTGACCCCGACAAAGAGGTCCTTGCTGCCGAGCACTTCGGCCCAGGCCAGCGCCAGCGAAAGCATGATCGTGTTGCGCGCCGGGACATAGGTCACCGGAATTCCCGGCTCGACGCCGCCGACCGGGACGTCGATCGCCGCGTCGGTCAGCGCCGAGCCGCCGAAGACGTCCAGCGACAGGCTGACGACGCGATGCTCAGCAGCCCCGAGCGCCGAAGCAACCGCCACCGCCGCATCCAGTTCGGCGCGATGACGCTGGCCGTAGTCGATCGACAGACAATGGCAGTCGAAACCGGCGGCCCGGGCGATCGCCAAGGTCGTCGCCGAGTCCAGCCCGCCGGAGAGCAGAACCACGGCGCGCTGGCCGTGTGAGTCGGGTGGCGTATTCATGGGGTCGAAAATATACCGCTTTCCGGCGTAGACGGTGCGTCTTTCGGACGCGCTCGCCCGAAAGACGCACTGCCTGCCCCTCTCCCCTCGTGGGAGAGGGCTTGGGGAGAGGGGGCGACCGGAGACGAGCGAAACCGCCAGCGCCGCCGCCGCCCTCGCCGCCGCCTAATCAGGCCTTCCCCGAGCCTTCCGGCAGCTTCAGTACATCCTTGATTTCACCGAGGCTTTCCGGGATGCGTTTGGCAATTTCAGCGCTCGCCTGCTGATTGGCCTGAATCACGATTTGCGTCAGTTCCTGCATCTGCCTGACGGCGGTTGCAAAGGCTTTCTTGGCCAGCTCGCTTTCGCTGGCCAGCAGCTCTTGCGGCGAACCGGACTGGGCGAGTTTGCCGATTGCCGCGGTCAGTTCGCGCATCGTTTCCTGCAGTAGCTTGCCCTGCCATTCGCCGACGGCTTTCATGCCAGCCAGCGCGGCTTGATTGGAGGCGTTCAGCGCTTCCAGGTTGTCGCGCTGGCTGGCGACCAGAGCGTCCATGTTGACCCCGGGCAGTTTGACGCCGGCCATGAAGTTGAGCATTTGTTCGCTGCTCTTGGTCAGGTCCATGCTGGCGACTGCCTTGGTCCAATCGCTGAGTTGTTGAGAAAGGTCTGCCATGCTTTTGTTCTCCTATCGAGCTGAGATTGGCTACCCTTGGTTGCGGGTAACCGTGAATCAATCTGCTCCAGGGGGGCTGACCAGCCACCACCCGTGCGGCTTGTGCACCCTGGCCCAGCGTTTCACTCCGGTGCTACTAGCAGTAAGGACTGCCCACCGGCGAGAATGTTGATCATCTGGGCGACGGCCTTGATCTGCTTGCCATCCCGGGTGTGGTAGCCGGCGTGGGTGTAGTTCTGCCCCCACCAGTCCCAGCAGCCGCGCGGATTGACCGGGCCCAGGCTGCGCGCCTGAATTTGCGGATAGAGAATAATCAGGTCGTTGGCTTTGGCCCACTCGTTATAACCGGCAAACTTGGCAAACAGGTTGCCGCTATGGCCGGGCCGATAGTCAGTCGTGCCGCCCTGCTTGCAGCCGTGGAAGGCAATGTGCAGCTTGCACGGTCGCCCGTCCTTGCAGGGCTCGGGAATGAAGATGTAGCCTTCTCTGGCCATCGAGGCATTCTGCAGTGCGCTATAGGGAATATTCGAGAACTTGCTGAAGACCTGGCGTTGGTCGAAAGCCTGTAGCTCGCTCTCCTGCACCGGCTGGCGGCCCTTGTTCAGCGCCTCGGTGCCGTAGATGCGCGCGAGGATCGCGCCAGCAAGATCGACGTCCTTGAGCTCCTTGCACAGCGCCAGCTTGTCGGCTGGCGGACAGGCGGCCGCCGCTTTGCCACCCGCTGTCGGGGCTGGTAGACAGAGGCAGTGGTTCTTTTCCTCGTGCTGCCTGGCCACGCTCTGGCAGTCGTCGATGTAGGCGTTGGTCTTTGCGGGAGGAGGTGGCGCCGGTGGCAGGGCACAGTCACCAACGACGCTGCCAGCGGGCTTGCCGAAACTATCGCGGACCATCGTGTGGCGGGCGGGGAAGCTGCCGCTGAAGTCGATGTTGCCTTGACGCACGGCGCCCTTGTCGGGATCGGCATAGAAGTGAAGAACAGTAGCCATTACCCCGTTCGGGACGATGCTGTCGTAGATGCCGCTGAACAAATAGACCCTGTCGTCGCGCAGATTGGCGAGCGGACTGATCTTGCCGGCGGTTTCCTGCTTCCGAGCCTCAGCGAAAGACGCAGTCGCCGCACGTTCGATCTCGTACCTGCTTTTGGGCGCCAGGTCGGTCTTGGCGCACAGCTTGGGGTCCAGCTTGAAGGCCAGACATTCGAGCATCGCGAACTGACTGCAACGCGTGACCGCGTCGAGAATGTTACCGCGCGCACAGTAGTAGGGGCCGCCGGCAACGATCCCGGCGCCCATGATGTGCTGTGAGTGTGCCACGTGGAACTGGTGCGCCATGAAGCCGCCCGAGGAAATGCCCGACACGGAAATCTGGGCCGGATCGAGCTTGACAGCCGCCGCCACGTCTTCCAGCGCCGGTGCAGCGGCGACGCAAGCGGAAAATGTCAGCACCCAGGGTGCTGCAATGCCTAGGAAGTAGCGTCGAGCGCTGGCGTTCATCTCCTGCCGAGACATGATTCTCCTCCCATTGTTCTTGAGCGTACTCCGACCCGCTCCTCGAGTCCTGATAGCGAGCGCGAGCGAAATGTTGCACTGCACTATCAAGGATAGGGAGCGGCTGGCGAAAGTCAAGGAGGGGCGTCCGAACGACAGGGTTGCCCGGACAGGCGTCGCGCGCGACGGTGGTGGACTACGGGCAGAGCAGGGCCGAAAGCTCGCGCTGCAGTAGATCCGGGTCGCCGGCGTTCAGTTCGACGAGGCGCCGCAAGTGGGTGACGCTGTCGACATCGATGCTCTGGCAGGCGAGGCCTGCCCGGCGACCTTCGCGGTGTGCGACGGTGGTCTGCATGCGAAGCTCCGTTCCCGCCGCGTCGAGGTGGACGCGAAGTTCAGCGGTTGCCCCAAGCCCAGGCTCGGCCTGCGTCGGCAGCTGGATCAGCGCACCACGCAGGGATAGGTCGACGACGAGAACTTCGCAAGGCTGCTCAGCGAGCAGCAACTGGGCGGCTGAAGTGAAGGAAATCCGGGAATAGTGACGTCGCTGTTCGGTCATGGCCGATTGCTCACAAGGCTTATCTGCCCCGCAGCTTACCCCAAAGAATCTTGTGCAGCTGCAACTGGAAGCGCACTGGCAGGCGGTCGGCGACCAGCCAGTCGGCGAGTGTTGCCGCCGGCAAGTCGTCGTCCACCGGCGAAAAAAGCAGTGGGCAGAGGGCCGCAAGCTGCCGTTCCTCGATCAGCCGGCGCGCCCATTCGTAGTCGGAGCGGTCCTTGAGGACGAATTTTAGCTCGTCATTGGCAGTCAGCAGGGCCAGGTTCTGCCAACGATTGCGATCGCTTTCGCCGGAGCCGGGGGCCTTGATGTCGACGACGCGCGCGACGCGCGCGTCGACCTGGCCGATATCGAGTGCGCCCGAGGTTTCCAGAGAAACGCTGTGGCCGGCGTCACAGAGGGCGCTGAGCAGCGGCAGGCACGCTGCTTGGGCGAGCGGCTCGCCGCCGGTCACGCAGACCCGGCCGACATCGCGAGCGGCGACGGTGACTTCGGCGAGGATCGCGGGTAACGACATGGTCTGGCCGCCGGCAAAGGCGTAGGCCGTGTCGCACCACACGCAACGCAGGGGGCAGCCGGTCAGGCGGACAAAGACGGTCGGGAGGCCGACCCGCGAACTCTCCCCTTGCAGGGACAGAAAAATCTCGCTGACCTTCAGCGCCGGCGTCTTGCCCGTCGACTCCACCCGCCTACTTTCTCAGGCGTTGCTTGGCCGCTTTCGCCGCCGAACTGTCCGGATACTTGGCGAGCAGCGCTTCCAGGGTATTCCGGGCACTCTGGTTGTCGCCGAGTTCCTGCTGGCAGGTGGCCACGTTGAGCAGCGCATCGGCAGCCTTGGCGTGTGTCGGCCATTTGTTGCCGACGACGCGCTGTGCTTCGAGTGCCCGACGGCAATCACGCATGGCGTAATGGGCGTTGCCGAGCCAGTAGTAAGCGTTCGGGGTCAGCGTGCTATCCGGATGTGTCTTGGCAAAGGCGTCGAATGCCGCCGCGGCTTCCTTTAGCTTGTTGGCGCGAAACAGATTGAGGGCTGCCTCGTACTCGCGCGCTTCGCTGGCCGGGTCGCTGGTGGCTCTACGGGGGGCTTCGCTGGCTGCGGTGCTGGTGTCGGCCGGTCTTGTTGGCTGTCCAGCGGTGGTAGCCGTTGCCGTGCTTGCTGCCGGTGTCTCAAGTTTGCGAAGGCGAGCGTCGAGGTCGATATATAAGTCCTTTCCCCGCTTCTTGTCGGCATCAAGCTCGTAGCTGAGCGTCTCGACCTGTCCGCGCAGGCGGGCGTTCTCGTCGCGGAGCGCCTGAATTTGATTGGCCAGCTCCATTTGCCCTCTGGCGACGGTATCCAGGCGTTCATTCGCCTTCTGCTGCAGGTCGCTGACCTGCCGCCTCGCCTCCTCGTCGTCAAAAAGACCGGCATGTGCCTGCTGCGCGCCGAGCGCGGCGAGCAACATGGCGATCAAAACAACGCGTGATTTGGCCGGCCAGCGACCGCTAGTGGTTCCCGGCATCCTAGAACTCACCGTTATAGAGCATGTCGGCGCGACGATTCTCTGCCCAGGCAGTCTCGTTCTGGCCATCATTCTTTGGCTTTTCCTCGCCAAGGCTGACTGCCTCGAGCTGTTCTTCCTGAGCGCCAAGCAGGGCCAGCATGCGCTTAACCGCGTCGGCACGCTTCTGACCGAGCGCGAGGTTGTATTCACGGCTACCGCGCTGGTCGGTGTTGCCCTGGATGAGCATCCTGAACTGCCGATTCTGGGTAAGGAACTTGGCGTGCGATGCGACCAGATCCCGGTATTCGGGCTTCACTTCGTAGTTGTCATAATCGAAGTAGACGCTCCGCTTGGAGAGGATGTTGTTCGGATCGGTAAGCTCGGGCGGCAAGCGCTGGCTATCGACGCCGCCCGTTGTAACTGTGGCCACTCCCGGTCCGCGTGACTCGACCGGCGCACCGGCGCCGGCCTTGTCGGCGTCGGGTGTCGAGCTGCAGGCCGCTAGCAGAAGTGCAAGAGCAGCCGGGATGACGAGTTGTTTCATGAATCTATCTCCTGCAAAATGGGTAGTTAAAGCGGCTAATTATTTGTTGAAGGGGCCCCAGGCCGGCTCACGAACATCGCCCGCCGAAATGGACAGACGTTGTTTGATTCGGCCATCGGTAGAGACTGCCGAGAGCACTCCTCGACCACCGGCTTCGGTGGCGATCAGAATCATTCGGCCGTTCGGGGCAAAACTCGGCGATTCGTCCTTGTACGAGTCGGTCAGGACCTGCACCTGTCTGCTTGCCAGGTCCATTACGCTCAAACGAAAACCGCCATCACGCCGGCTGACGAAGGCCATCGACTTGCCGTCTGGCGAAATACGGGGCGTGACATTGTAGCTACCTTCGAAGCTTATCCTCTGCACGTCGCCACCATCGATTCCCACCCGATAGATCTGGGGGCTGCCGCCACGGTCCGAGGTGAAATAAACAAACTGTCCGTCCGGAGAAAAATTCGGTTCGGTATTGATCGCGCTACTGCTCGTCAGGCGCTGTGCGCCGGCGCCGTCGGCATTGACGAGGAAGATTTGCGAACCACCCTCCTTGCTGAGCACGACTGCCAAGCGGCGGCCGTCGGGTGACCATGCCGGTGCCGAGTTGGAGCCCTTGAAATTGGCCACCACGACGCGCTTGCCCGACGCCAGCGAGTGCACATACACCACCGGTTTCTTGTTTTCGAAAGAAACGTAGGCGAGACGGTCGCCATCAGGCGACCAGGACGGCGAAATGATCGGCTCTTTCGAGATCAGCGCGACTTGCGAGTTCTGTCCGTCGGCGTCGGCGATGTGCAACTCGTAGCGCGCGGCATTGACCCGTACAACATAGGCAATTCGTGTCGAGAATACCCCGGGCTCGCCGGTCAGTTTTTCGTAGATCACGTCGGCGATACGGTGCCCGGCAGCGCGCAGCATCGCTTTCGAGGTCACGAACGCCGAGCCGCCGAGGACCGTTTCCCGGGCGACGTCGTAAAGCCGGAAGCGCGCCTCCTGGCGTCCATCGGCACTGCTGCCGAGGCTGCCGGCGGCGAGAGCGTCGGCCCCGCGGCTTTTCCAGTCTTCAAAATTGGGCGGGGTGGTCTCGGTGATAGCGACGCCGCTGGTGTCGATCATCTTGAACAGGCCGCTACGCTCCAAGTCGCCACGGATTACCGAAGTCAAAACCCCGGAAGCCGCCGGATCTCCGCCAAATTCCGCAATCGCCACGGGAATGCGATTGGCGCCGGCGCCCGTAATCTCGATGGTCAATTGGGCATGTGCCGACGCTTGCAGCAATGCCCATGCACAGACGGCAAGCAGGCCGCTACGACGGAGCTGGGAGAGTATTCTTGACATGGCGTGGTCCAATACAGAATGCGCGATTATATCGCCTTTGCTTTCTTGGCATTTGTAACAAAAATTGATGGTGTCAAGCACAAGCTGCTGGAGTTCAGAACAGGCCAGCGCAAATCGCTCCCGGCAGCCTTCTCAATCTGCCCATCGGCGCTGGCCGACGGCGCTTCCCCTGCCCCCTAATTCTCATCGCGTGGCTGGTAGGGGATGTTCAGCACCCGGTTAAAGAGTTCCGGATGGGCGGGCTTGGGTAGAGGCGACGACCTGCGGATCGCGCGCTCGACGGCGGCGTCGAGCGCGGCATTGCCGCTCGAACGGCGGATCTTGACGTCGAGGACGTCGCCGCTTGGCAGTTGGGTGACCTCGAACACCGCTTCCGGGTTACCCACGATGCCGGGTGGCAGAGCAATGTTGCCACGAATCTTGCTGCGTACCTTGTCGACGTACTCGGCGAGGCCGCGCGCGCGCTCGGCAGCTGCCTCCTCCGCCTGCAACTGCTTTCGCTGACGGTCCAGGGCCTCGGCGCGGGCGCGCTGGTCGCTAGCGGCTTTCTCGGCCGCCTTCTGCTTCGCTTCCTGCGCCGCTTGTTGCTTTTCCAGCTGCGCTTTTTCGCGGGCCAGCTCTTCTTTAAAGTCTGGGCGACGTTCCGGTTGCGGCTTGGGCTCTTTGGGTGTTTCCTTGGGCTTGGGCGCTTCCTTCTTGGGTGGCTCTTCCTTCTTGGGTGGCTCTTCCTTCTTGGGTGGCTCTTTCGTCTTCGCTTCTTCCTTCGGTTTCGGCGCTTCCTTCTTCGGCGGCTCCTTGGTTTCTTCCTTCTTCGGAGCTTCCTTGGGTTTCTTCTCGTCTTTCAGGGCAATGTCCGGCTTGAGTTCGGGCTTGGGTGGCGGTGCGGGCTTCGCTTCGGGTTTGGGCACCGGCTTCGGCTTTGCAGGCGGTGGGGGAGGTGCCGGCGGTACCGGCCTTGCTTCCGGCTTCACCTCGGGCTTAGGCTCCGGCTTGGGTTCCGGTCGGACCTCAGGTGCCGGGGCGGCCTTGATAGGCAGGGCTGGTGCGGGGGCGCTGCGCCAGACTTCGACTTCGACCGACTTCGGAGCCTTGCTTTTCCATTGCACGCCGAAGAACAAGGCGCCGATGAGCAGCACATGGACGAGCGCGGCCAGCGCCAGCGAGGGCCATTTGGCCGGTTCGGCTGCGAGCGGAGGCGTTTGCAGGTCGACAGAATTCACGGGCCCGAACTCACTTGTCGGTCAGTTGAACAAGCAGGCCGATGCGTTTGACCTCGTTGCGCTGCAACTCGTCCATCACTTTGAGCACGGCTTCATACTTGACGCTGCGGGCGCCGACGATGACCACCGCCAGTTCGGGGTTGCTCGCCTGTGCGGCGCGAATCTCTTTGGGCAGCTGGCTGCTGCTCACCGGTGTTTCGCTGCCTCCTGGCGCCAGCAGCGTCAGTTCGCCGCCGGGGCGAATGTTCACCTGCAGCGCGTCGGCTGGTGGCTGTGCCGCTTTCGCCACCGAGGGCACGTCGATACTGGCGGTGGTCATCATCGGAGCGGTGACCATGAAGATCACCAGCAGCACCAGCATGACGTCGATATAGGGGACGACGTTGATCTCGTTCTTCAGACGGCGCGGACGCATGGCCTTACCTCACTTGCCGCTGCAGGATGTTCGAGAATTCCTCCATGAACGACTCGAAGCGTGACGAGAGGCGGTCGATCTCGTGCGCGAAGCGGTTGTAGGCGACTACCGCTGGAATCGCCGCGAAGAGGCCGATGGCCGTTGCCACCAGGGCTTCGGCAATCCCCGGGGCAACCGCCGAGAGCGTCGCCTGGCCGACGTTGGCCAGGCCCCGAAAGGAATGCATGATGCCCCAGACGGTTCCGAAGAGGCCGACGTAGGGACTCACCGAGCCGACCGACGCGAGAAAGGCAAGATGCGAGTCGATGCTGTCCATCTCGCGCTGATAGGTGGCGCGCATGGCACGGCGCGAGCCGTCGATGACGTCCTTGGCGTCGAGATGCTTCTGGCTGCGCAGTTTGGTGAACTCGCGAAAACCGGCTTCGAAGATGCGCTCCATGCTGCCGGTGCTGTGGCGGTCGTTGATGGCGCTCTGGTAGAGGCTGTTGAGATCGCCGCCGCTCCAGAAGTCGCGCTCGAAGCGCTCGGTCTGCGATCGCGCCGCTTTGACCGTGAACCATTTGCGGAAGATGTAGTACCAGGACATGAACGAAACGCCGGCCAGCAGCAGCATGACCGCCTGCACGACGGCGCTGGCATTGAGGATCAGGTGCAGGATCGATAGGTCTTGCGAGACGTTCATTGCAGTGCTTCCAGTTGGGACCGCAAACATGCGGGAATCGAAGTCGGCTTCATCTGCGCCGCGTTCACACAAACGAGGTGCACCGTGGCGCGGAGCAATACCACCGCGCCGCCCGCGACTTGTTCGTCGCTGCGCCGGATGGACTGGCGAAAAAATATCTGCGCGCGGCTGATCTTTTCTACTTCGAGATCGACCAGCAGCTGCTCGTCGAGCCGCGCCGGCTTCAGGAAATCGGCCTGCACGCTGCGCACGACGAAGGCAATCCCCGGGTCGCGCAGCAGGTCCACCTGCCGATGACCGATCGCGCGCAGCCACTCGCTGCGGCAGCGTTCGAGGAACTTGAAATAGTTGGCGTAATAGACCACCCCGCCAGCGTCGGTGTCTTCGTAATAGATACGAACGGGAATCGAAAAAGCACTGGGCTTGGGCGAGGATTTCATTGTAGGATCAGATTGTAATGCAGCTTTCTTCGCGCAGAAAGTAAGCTTTTGTGACGGCGCCCGGTAAGGCCGTCGTTCAGGCGTTTCGCCAGAGTTCGACCTGCGCGTCGCCGAGCAGGTGCTGCAGACCCAGGTGCCGGTAAACGGCCGCCGTCGCCATCCGGCCGCGCGGCGTGCGCTGCAGGAAGCCTTGCTGGATCAGGTAGGGTTCGAGCACATCCTCGATGGTATCGCGTGCTTCGCCAATGGCTGCCGCGAGGTTGTCGACGCCGACCGGACCGCCGCCGAATTTGTCGATCACCGCCGACAGCAGCTTGCGGTCCATGATGTCGAGGCCGCCATGGTCGACGTCGAGCATCAGCAGCGCCGCGTCGGCGACCTCGCTGGTGATCCGGCCGGAAGCCTTGACTTCGGCGAAGTCGCGTACGCGCCGCAGCAAGCGGTTGGCGACCCGCGGCGTGCCGCGCGAGCGGCGGGCGATCTCCAGGGCGCCGCCCGCATCGGCAGGCACCTTGAGCAACTGCGACGAGCGGGTGACGATCTGCGTCAGTTCCTCCGCGGTGTAGAACTCCAGCCGGGAGACGATTCCGAAGCGGTCGCGCAGCGGATTGGTGAGCATGCCGGCGCGGGTGGTCGCACCAACCAGCGTGAATGGCGGTAGATCGAGCTTGACCGAGCGCGCTGCCGGACCCTCGCCGATCATGATGTCGATCTGGAAGTCTTCCAGCGCCGGATAGAGGATCTCTTCGAC
>ERZ761603.179-NODE-179-length-56685-cov-19.477221_pt1 | contig 56685 bp, 45 predicted proteins | sample MGYA00511879_ERZ761603 | MGnify/ENA primary metagenome ERZ761603 (study PRJEB28899, sample SAMN02850040) | bioreactor sludge metagenome | biome: EBPR Sludge; feature: EBPR Bioreactor; material: flocular biomat | place: Australia: Thorneside Wastwater Treatment...
GGTGACTGGAGTTCAGACGTGTGCTCTTCCGATCTCGTGCCGCGCGGCCCCCGGCGAGGCCCTCGCGGCAGGTCCCCGGGTAGACCAGACCGCCGTCGATCGATCGCCGTGGCGAGTGGGCGGCAATTTCCGCTCGCGAGCAGGCGCAGGGGTAGACTTCGTCGGCAAGTTGCAGGCGCACCAGGGCGGCGTGGTAGAGGTCAAGGCGTCGGCTTTGCACGAGCACTTCGCCATCCCAGGCGAAGCCGAAACCTTCGAGGGTGCGCAGGATCTCGTCGGCGGCACCGGCAACGGTGCGCGGTTGATCGACATCCTCGATGCGCAGTAGCCACTGGCCGCCGTGGGCTCGGGCGTCGAGATAGCTGCCAACGGCGGCCACCAGTGAACCGAAGTGCAGCGGGCCGCTTGGTGAGGGCGCAAAGCGGCCGCGATAGGGCGGCGGCGAGGGCCGAGCGCTGTCGCCTGTCGGCGTGGCGGTGCTCATCGCGCTCGCGGCGCAGGGTTCACCGTGCGCTGCCTTTTTATTTCCACCTCTGCCGCGTAAAATCCGCCGGTCATCAAAAGGACTCCAGCCATGAGCGATCGTGTGTTCACCCCTGCCAACGAAGCTGCCATTCTCGCCGAGGCGCTACCGTACATCAAACGTTTCCACGGCAAGACCATCGTCGTCAAGTACGGCGGCAATGCGATGACCGACGAGCACCTCAAGCAGTGCTTCGCGCGCGACGTGGTGCTGCTCAAGCTGGTCGGGATGCACGTGGTGGTGGTGCACGGCGGTGGCCCGCAGATCGAAAGCCTGCTTGGCCGGGTCGGCAAGAAGGGAAAGTTCATCCAGGGAATGCGTGTCACCGATGCTGAAACGATGGATATCGTCGAGATGGTTCTCGGTGGGCAGGTCAACAAGGATGTGGTCAACCTGATCAACCAGGCCGGCGGCAAGGCCGTCGGGCTGACCGGCAAGGACGCCAGCTTCATTCGTGCCAAGAAGCTGCTGCTGGCCAACCACGAGAACCTTGGCGATCTGATTGACGTCGGCCAGGTCGGCGATATCACGCAGATCGATCCGTCGCTGATTGGCCACCTCGAGTCAGGTGGTTTCATCCCCGTCGTGGCGCCGATCGGCGTCGGCAAGGGCGGCGAGACCTACAACATCAACGCCGATGTCGTCGCCGGCAAGATTGCCGAGATCCTCAAGGCCGAAAAGCTGGTCCTGCTCACCAATACGCCGGGTGTCCTCGACGAGGGTGGCAAGTTGATCACCGGCATGACGCCGAACGAGATTGACCAGTTGGTTGCCGACGGCACACTGTCAGGCGGCATGCTGCCGAAGATCAGCTCGGCGCTTGACGCCGCGCGCAGTGGGGTCAGGAGTGTGCACATCATCGACGGTCGCGTCGAGCATGCGCTGCTGCTGGAGATTTTGACCGATCACGGCGTCGGCACAATGATCAAGTCGCACTGAGCGGGGTTCTGTGCTGAGCGCTTCCTCAGCGGTCTGGTTGTTCGACCTAGATAACACTCTGCACAACGCCAGCCCGCACATCTTTCCGCACATCAACCGTTCGATGGTCGCCTACATCTGCGAGCACCTTGGCGTCGACGCGGACGAAGCGACGCGTATCCGGCAGGCGTACTGGCAGCGCTACGGCGCCACCCTGCTTGGCCTGATGCGCCATCATGCGATCGATCCGAAGCATTTTCTCTGGCATACGCACCAGTTTCCGGATCTGCGGCCGATGCTGGTTTTCGAGCGTGCCCTGAAAGCCATGCTTGGCCGCCTGCCTGGGCGCAAGATCGTTTTCTCGAATGCGCCGCAGCATTATAGCGAGGCGGTTCTGGAAATGATCGGCATAGGCCGCTGTTTCGACGCTGTCTACTCGGTCGAGCGCCTGCGCTTTCAGCCGAAACCGGCGCTCGCTGGTTTTCACCACCTCTTGCGCAGCGAGCGTTTGCAGGCACGGCGCTGCATCATGGTCGAGGATACGCTGCCCAACCTGCGCACCGCCAAGCGGCTCGGCATGAAGACCGTCTGGGTGAGCGCGGAAACGCGCCAGCCGGCCTGGGTCGACCTGCGTCTGGTTTCGATTCTCGATTTGCCGCGCCAGCGCGCACGCCTGTGAAGGGTCAGCGAAGGTGCGCTCACCGCAGCGTTTCCATGCGCCTTTATCAGTCATGAGTGTTGCCGCACCGCGACCTGACGCAGTCGTGTAGACTCTGCCGGCAGCAATTTCTGTCGGGCGCCATGAGAGAGTCGGGTTCACTGGAACAGCAGCTACTTGAGTACAAGGCCATCCTCGAGCATTCGGGGATTGCCGTGGTGTGCACGCGCAATCGTCGCGTGTACCGCTGCAATCCTCGTGCCGAAGCGCTTTTTGGCTGGCCGGAGGGAACTCTTGTCGGCCAGCAAGACCTGGTTTTCTACCCCGACAGCGCGGCTGGTGAGGCGCTGCGCGGGCAAGCGCGTGCGGCGCTGAGCGTCGGCCAGATCCTCGACCTCGAAATGCCCCTGGCGCGCCGCGACGGCAGCCGCTTTGTCGCGCATCTGATTGCCCGCGCGATCGATCCTGGCGCACTCGGGCAGGGTGCCGTGTGGATCGTGCGCGACATCACCGAGGAGGTCGACGCACGCCAGGCAAGCGCACAGTTGCTGCGCGAGCAGCAGCTCATTTTTCAGAACGCCGAAACCGGCATCGTCATCCTGCGCGAGCGTGCCATCCAGCGCTGTAATCGGCGTTTCGCCGAGATTCTCGGCTATGCGCCAGACGAATTGATCGGTCAGCTGACACGCATCTACTACCCGAGTGACGAGGCCTGGCTGGAAACCGGACGCCAGGCTTACAAAGCAATTACCGAAACCGGTATCTACCGGGGCGAGACGGCCTTCATTCGCCGCGACGGAACGCCGATCTGGAGCCATATCACCGGCAGCATGATCAACCCGGCCAAGCCCCAGGACGGCTACATATGGCTCTACGAAGACATCACCGAGAAGCGCCGGGCAAGCCGTGCCATGGACGCGCTGCTGCGCGAGCAGACGCTGATCTTCGAACGGGCGCCGATCGGCATCGCCTTCTTGCGTGAGCGCATCATTCAGCGCTGCAATCCGAGCTTCGAGCGCATCTTCGGCTATCAGCCGGGGCAACTGATCGGCCAGTCGACGCGCGTCTGCTTCGCCAATGAGCCCGCCTGGAACGAAGCCGGCGAACGTGCCCTGCGTGGCATCAACGAACTCGGCACCTTCGTCGGCGAGATCGAATACTGCCAGGCCGATGGCACGCCGATCTGGTGCCAGGTGACCGGTAGTCTGCTCAACCCGGAAAACCATGACGAAGGCCACATCTGGCTGTTCCAGGACATCACCGCGCATCACGCGGCCCAGGAAGCCCTGCGGAAAAGTCATCTCGAACTCGAGCAGCGTGTTGCCGAACGCACGCACGAGTTATCGCAGCAACTTGACTTCATGCACCAACTCGTCGAGGCCATCCCGGGACCGGTGTTCTACAAGAATCGCCAGGGCCTCTATCTCGGCTGTAATCAGGCCTTCCTCGAGATGATCGGCAAGTCACGTCGCGAAGTGGTCGGGGCAAGCGTCTACGATGTCGCGCCGCGCGCGCTGGCCGATCGCTACATGGCGGCTGACGAAGCGCTTTTTCAACGCCTGGGTTCGCAGGTGTACGAAACACAGGTGCTGCGCGCCGATGGCGAGTACCGCGACGTCGTTTTTCACAAGGCGATCTACGGCGTTTCCGGCGAAGCGGCCGGCGGTTTGGTCGGCATCATGCTCGACGTGACCGATCGCAAGCGTATGGAGCAACGCCTGCAGCAGGCGGCGACCGTTTTCGACAGCAGCGCCGAAGGCATTACCATCACCTCGCCAGAGGGTGAGATCATCGCCGTCAACCGTGCCTTTTCCGAGATCACCGGTTACTGCGAGGCCGATGTCGTCGGGGTCAACCCGCGCATCCTGCAGTCGGGTCTTCAGGACCCGGACTTTTACCGTGAGATGTGGCGGACCTTGCGCACCTGTGGGCGCTGGCGGGGCGAATTGTGGAACCGGCGCAAGGACGGTCAGGCCTTTCTGGAGTCGCTGACGATCAGTGCCGTCGAGGACGCACAGGGTTGCGTGACCCATTACGTGGGCGTCTTCTCGGATATCACCGAACTGCGCAAGGCGCACGATCAGCTCGACCACCAGGCCCATCACGATCCGCTTACCGGCCTGCCCAACCGTCTGTTGCTCGGTGATCGCCTGCACAAGGCGCTGCAGCGTGCTCACCGCGATGAGCGCGGGCTGGCGGTCCTGTTCGTCGACCTCGATCGCTTCAAGAACATCAACGATACCCTCGGTCATCAGGTCGGCGATCGAGTTCTCTGTGAGGTGGCGCGGCGCCTGACCCGATTGCGGCGGGAAGCGGACACGGTGGGTCGCCTCGGTGGCGACGAGTTCCTGATCATCATCGAGGATCTCGCCGATCCGGCAGCCGTTTCGCATATCGCGGACAAGATTCTCAGCCTCTTGCAGGACTCGCCGGTGACCGTCGAGCAGGAGTTCTATGTCGGGGCCAGCATCGGCATCAGCCTCTTTCCCCAGGATGGCGGCGACGCCGAAACGCTGATGAAGAATGCCGATGTGGCCATGTACCGCGCCAAGGAGCGCGGACGCAACACCTACGAGTTCTTTACCAAGGAACTGACGCAGTCGTCGCTGGCGCGCCTGCAGATGGAAACCGACCTGCGGCGGGCCATCGATCGCGGCGAGTTGCGGGTCTTCCTGCAGCCGCAGTTCTCGCTGCGCAGCGGCGAGCTGGTCGGTGCCGAAGCGCTGGTGCGCTGGCTGCGTCCCGAGCTGGGTCTGGTGATGCCCGGTGAGTTCATCAAGCTTGCCGAGGAATCGGGGCTGATCGTTCCGATCGGCGAATGGGTCCAACAGACGGCCGCTGGCCAGTGGGCGGCGTGGGTTAACGAAGGCCGCCAGCCGGGCGTGCTGTCGATCAACGTCTCCGGCATCGAATTCCGGCGCGGTCGAATCCAGGAAACGGCTCGCAAGACCCTGGATGCGTCGTGCCTTGCGCCGCAATTCCTCGAATTGGAGATCACTGAAAGCGCGATCATGAGCCAGGCCGAGAACAGCGTTCAGGTTCTCGATGCGCTGCGGGTGATGGGACTCGGCCTGGTGATCGACGACTTCGGCACCGGCTATTCCTCGCTCGCCTACCTGAAACGTCTGCCGCTCAACAAACTCAAGATCGACCAGAGTTTTGTCCGTGGCTTGCCAGACGACGCCGAGGATCGGGCGATTACCCGCGCGGTCATTGCCCTTGCCCACAGCCTGCAACTGACGGTCATCGCCGAAGGCGTCGAGACCGAGGCGCAGCGCGATTTCCTGGCCGACGAAGGCTGCGACGAAATGCAGGGTTATCTACGTGGCAAGCCGATGCCGCTCGACGAGTTCCGGCAACGCTTCCTGGCGGGCTGAATCGAGTGGCGACTGAAGTGACTTCCCGATTACCCTTAATCGATGCGCTGAAGGCCGTGGCGCTGCAGTTGATCGTTCTCCATCACCTGGCCTTCTACGGACCGATGTCCGACCACGCCTATTTGCTGATTCCGGACCCGCTCTCCTGGCTGAGTCAGCACGCGCGCGCGGTGGTGCAGGTGTTTCTGGTGATTGGCGGCTTTCTCGCCGCGCGCAGTCTTGCGCCGGCAGGCCGCCTGGTGTCGCTGCAGCCCCTGCGCTTGCTCGTGAAACGCTACCTGAAGCTAGCTGTGCCCTACATTGCCGCCTTGCTGGTCGGTATTGTCTGCGCGGCCATTGCTCGCGCCCTGATGAGCCATGATTCTATTCCGCAGCCACCGACGCTGCCGCAATTCCTGGCGCACGCGCTGCTCTTGCAAGGCGTCCTTGGCTACGACGGTCTGTCGGCGGGTGTCTGGTACGTGGCCATCGATTTCCAGTTGTTTGCACTCTTGCTGGCAACCCTCTGGCTGGCACGCGGCATCGGTGGTGGCATGGGGCGTGGCATCGCGGCGGCGGCAGTTGTTGGCGTCCTGCTGGTCGCTACGCTGGCGTTGTCTTCCCTGTATCACTTCAACCGCGACGCCGCCTGGGACAACTGGGCGCTGTATTTCTTCGGCTCCTACGGGCTCGGCGCCTTGGCTTGCTGGGCGGCAAACGCGAAGTACGCGGCGCGCTGGCTGTCGCTAATCGCCCTTGCCGTGACCATGGCCCTGCTGCTCGACTATCGTTCGCGCATCGCCGTGGCCCTGGTGGTTGCTCTGGCGCTCGGCCTGGCAAGCCGGCATGGCTTTCTGGCGCGCTGGCCGAAGTCGTCCCTGCTCGCCTACCTGGGGCAGATTTCCTACTCCGTTTTCCTGATTCACTTTCCGGTCTGTCTGATCATCAATGCCTTGGTCACCCGCGTCGCCTTGGCTGATCCGTGGCTCAATCTAGCCGGCATCGTGCTCGCTTGGGTGGTAAGCCTGCTGGCCGGCGGACTGTTCTACAGCGTTGTCGAGCGGCCGGCGCAGCAGGGGTTTCGCGGCTTGCGTGCAGCGCGCGGCCTCATCTAGACGCTTTCAACCACGCTGCTGCGCTCAGCGCGAAGTAGCTCAGGATGCCGTCGGCGCCAGCGCGTTTAAAGGCCAGAAGGCTTTCCATAACGCATGCCTGTTCATCCAGCCAGCCGTTCCGGGCGGCGGCCTTGAGCATCGCGTATTCGCCGCTGACCTGATAGGCGTAGGTTGGTACCCGGAAGGTTTCCTTGACCCGCCGGATGATGTCCAGGTAAGGCATGCCCGGTTTGACCATCACCAAGTCAGCGCCTTCGGCGAGGTCCAGGGCCACCTCGCGCAGCGCTTCGTCGCTGTTCGCCGGGTCCATCTGATAGGTGTGCTTGTTGCCCTTGCCAAGGTTGCCGGCGGAGCCGACGGCGTCGCGGAACGGGCCGTAGAAGCTCGAAGCGTATTTCGCCGAATAGGCCAGGATGCGCGTGTGTATTTGCCTCGCCGCATCAAGTTCCTGGCGGATGCGCGCCACTCGACCATCCATCATGTCCGACGGCGCGACGATGTCGGCCCCGGCCTGCGCATGAACCAGCGCCTGCCTGGCGAGGACTTCGAGCGTTTCATCGTTGAGTACATAGCCAGCGGGGTCGCCGGCGTCGATCAGGCCGTCCTGGCCGTGGCTGGTGTAGGGGTCGAGGGCGATGTCGGTAATGACGCCCAGCCCGGGGAATTCCTTTTTCAGCGCCGCAACGACGCGCGGCACCAGGCCCTCCGGGTTGTACGCTTCTGCGGCCTCGGCTGTCTTGCTCGCGGCGTTGATGACCGGGAACAGCGCCAGTGCCGGAATACCCAGTTGCAGCGCTTGCTCGGCCGTTTTCAGCAGTCGGTCCAGGCTCTGCCGTTCAACGCCCGGCATCGATGCGATCGGCTCGACACGGTTGACGCCGTCGAGGACGAATACGGGGTAGATCAGATCGTCGGCACTGAGCCGCGATTCGCACATCATGCGGCGGGAAAAACCATCGCGGCGCATGCGGCGCATACGCGTGTCAGGGAAGCGTGCGTTTGGGCCCGTTTTTGAGTTCACTTGGTCGTCCATAGAATTCGCCATGTTCAGATAGATAGGATTGATGGGAAAGATGCTCTTGCCGGGAACTATCGTCGTCCACTGAACTCTTAGCAAGCGGATGGCTCGGCCATCCCCCGCTTCACCTCCCTGAGCGGGTGCCTTATTCCTGTAAGGCATGTTGCCCCCGGCCCCCTTTGCCGGGGGCTTTTTTTGTGCCTTGCTTCGACTAGTGATTCTTGGCGGCGCTACGAGCGCTCCAGCCGATGGCGCCGCGCTTCTTGGGGAGGGCTTTCTTCTCGCTGGGTAGTCCAGTGGGCGGTGCCGCTTCTTCCTTCAGTGGTAGGTCAAGCCAGGCAGCGAGGACCGCCTCTGCTTCCTTGACGCCCGATTTCTGAAGACTCGAAAACATTTGCAGGCTGAAGTTGCCGCCGATCTCGGCGAGAACCTCCTGCACCTCGCGAAATACCAAGGCCTGTTGCTGGCGGTTCAGCTTGTCCGACTTGGTCAGCAAGATGTGAATGGGTTTGCCGGTCGGCGCGAACCAGCCGAACATTTGCAAGTCGAGTTCGGTCAGGGGATGGCGGCTGTCCATGATCAGCACCAGACCGCAGAGCGCGTCACGATGGCGCAGGTAGGGCGCCAGCAAGCCTTCCCATTGCGAGCGAATCTCCTCAGGGGCTTTGGCGAAGCCGTAGCCCGGCAGGTCGACGAAGTACTTTCCTGGTTCGAGCAGAAAGTAGTTGAGGTGCTGCGTTCGCCCCGGTGTCTTGGAGACGAAGGCCAGGCGGGTGTGATTGGCCAGCGTATTGATGGCCGACGACTTGCCGGCGTTCGAGCGTCCGGCAAACGCGACTTCGCACTGCGAATCGGCGGGTAGATCGCGCAGCTTGGCAACGGTCGTGCTGAAAGCGGCTTTCTGGAAGAGGGGCATCAGGGAACCCGAGAGTAGATGGACAGGCACGCGTCCGGACGGCAAACTGATATAGAATATCAGGTTTGTCGCTTGGCTTCGCCGGCCTCAGATCAGTCATTGTTGTCAATGGGAGTTTGGACATGATTCGTATAACGGCAGTTGCGGTTCTCCTGGCCGCCAGTTTACCCGCCTTCGCGTCAGAGCAGGCGCCAGCAAAGCTTGACCTGGCGAAAGCCAAGGAGATTGCCGAAGGTCTTTGCGTGGCTTGCCACGGCGCCGATGGCAATAGCCCGACATCGGCCAATCCGATCATTGCCGGCCAGATTCCGCAGTATCTGTACAAACAGCTGAGCAATTTCAAATCGGTCGACGGCAAGCCGCCGGTACGTGACAACGCGATCATGGGTGGGATGGTCGCGGCGCTTTCGGATGAAGACATGCGCAGCCTGGCGGTGTACTTCTCGCAGCAAAAAATGCAGCCTTCGGTGGCGACCAACGAAAAGCTGCTTGCGGAAGGCCAGGCGCTCTGGCGCAAGGGCGACTTCGACAAAGGCATCCCCGCCTGTGCAGGCTGCCATGGACCCGCCGGTGCCGGTCTGCCGGCGCAGTATCCGCGCCTGGCCGGGCAGTACGCAGAGTACACGGTGAGCCAGTTGAAGACTTTTCGCAGCCACGAACGGGCCAACGACGCCGAGAGCATGATGCGCGTCATTGCCGGCAAGCTCTCCGACCCGCAGATCAACGCCGTCGCCGAGTATGTTGCTGGTTTGCGCTAAGCACTCTCGCAGCCGCTTTTCGCGCAGGACTTCACGGCGAATTTAACGGCTCGTGGCATGGGCAAGACTTTCCTTGGCAATGGGCGGCGGACGCTCTAGTATGGTGTCGTGACTTCTTGACCAGAAAGGACGTTTCATGAAGACCCTCAAGCAAATCCTCGCTAGCAAGGGTGGCAAGCTGGTAACCGTCGCGCCCGATGACTCGGTTTTCACGGCCTTGCAGGTAATGGCCGAACATAACGTCGGCGCGGTCCTGGTGATCGACAAGAAGCAGTTGCTGGGTATCTTCTCTGAGCGTGACTATGCTCGCAAGGTAAGCCTGCTCGACAAGTCGTCGAGAGACACGCGGGTTCGCGACATCATGAGCGACAAGGTGCTGTACGTGACGCCTGACCAGACGGTGGACGAGTGCATGGCGATCATGACCGAAAGACACTTCCGTCACCTTCCCGTTCTCGACGAGGATCACACGCTTCTTGGTATCGTTTCGATTGGCGACGTGGTCAAGGAAACGATTTCCGAACAGCAGTTCATCATCCAGCAGATGGAGAAGTATATCTCCGGCTGATTGCGGGATTGGCTTTTCTGGGGCGATCTTTCTGGCGACGCCGACAGTTCGTTGCCAGGAGCTTTTCTCCACCTCTTCCGACGGGCGCATCTTCGAAATCTGACAGGCTTCCCTCGCCTGTTCCCGCACGATTCCAAATAGGCAGATCTCAACTCGCCTTGACGATGCCGTCCTGGCTCTGGCGCCGCCAGTCGCTGGCGCAGCGGCGTCCTGGCTGCGGCGCAGTGCGCGCGCGGCCTGCCTCGCGAGTAGCCGATAGAAGCCCGCGTGCGATATAGCGGCAAACGGGCTGCTTGGCTGGTTGCGGCCACTTTCCGCGCGGAACGCGGACGCTTTTCGCGGCGCGATGATTTTTTTGCGGCGACGCGTGTTTGACCCTCGAAGCGAACCATGACCTATCCCACCATCCTCAGCGCCTCCGTGTTCCTGCTCATCGTTTTCGCCGTCGAGCGCCTTTGCCGGCGCTCGGGGGTGCCGTCGGTGATCGTCCTGGTGGCCAGCGGCCTCCTGGCGCGGCCTATGCTCGACTCCGTCGGCGTGACCCTCGGCTGGGCCGGCACCCTGGTGCCGATCATCGGGACCATCGGCCTGGTGCTGATCGTGCTGGAAGGCGCTCTGGACATCGAATTGCGGCGCGAGCGTCTGCGCCTCATCGGGGCGACCTTTCTCCTGGCTACTGCTGGTTTCGTCATTGCTACCGTCAGCTTCGCACTTGCCGGGAGATGGGTGTTGGGGCTCGGTGCGGTGCAGGCCGTTCTGCTGGCGACCTCGGTCGCCGTCATCAGCAGCGCAGTGGCCATTCCCAGCAGTACTTTTCTGCCGCCCAAGGCGCGCGAATTCATTACCTACGAAAGCTCGATGTCGGACATCATCGGTGTCCTGGTCTTCTTTTCCCTGCTCGGGTCGGACGGTACGGTAAGCGGCGCCCTGCTGGCGTTGCTCGGTGGCGGTGTCCTGTCGCTGCTGCTGTCGATGCTCTGCGCGCTGGTGCTTCTGCTGCTGCTGTTGCGAGTGTCCGGGCCGATCCGCTTCGTGCCGCTGCTGGCGGGCCTCTTCGCCTTGTACGCGACAGGCGAACTGCTGCATCTCTCACCGTTGATCATGGTGCTCTTTCTGGGCTTGTTGCTCAACAAGCCGTCCTTGGTGACCCGCTTCCGGCCGGTTCGACTGTGGGTCAGCAGAGAATACGAGTCGACCATTTCCGAGTTTCGTACCCTGGTCGTGGAGCTGACCTTCGTCGTGCGGGGCTTCTTTTTCGTGCTCCTTGGCTACTGGACCGATCTTTCCGATCTCGCTTCCTTGTCGGCCTGGCTCGGGGCGGGTCTGGTGCTGGCAGTGGTCTACGGCAGCCGCTTCGTCATGTTGCGACTGATGCTGGGGCCAGCGGCTGCCGGGCCGCTGATGTGGATTGCCCCGCGCGGCTTGATTACCGTTCTGCTCTTCCTGCACGTGCGCGAAGCGTTCTCGTTGCCGAGTTATCTCAACGGTTCGATCATGCTGGTGGTGCTGGCGTCATCGGCATTCATTCTGATCGCCAGCTATCTCGTCAACCGTCAGGTGCCGCTGGCAGCGCCGCCCGATGCGCCGCCTCTGCCGCTTCCCGATGATCAGGCGCCGGCTTTGGCCGCCGATAGCGACGCTGAGCAGGCCAGGAGCGAAGCGCGCACGCAGGTCTGAGCCGGTTGCCGGTAAGGCTTGCATTATTTCCCACCCTCGGTTCTAATTACCCTTCGCCTCCAATGACTCTTACGTGACGACGATGCGCCATTTTTTCGACCATGATAATTGTCCGCTTGCGTCTACTGAAGCTTGCGTGGTCGTTGCCGTCGGCATTTTGCTGGTAGACGTCGTACCTTTGGTACGCGTACCAGACGATGCACCGTCGAGGGCCGGGAGAAGATCAGTCAGAGCGTAGAAAGAAGCGACAACTCATTCCAGAAACCCCCGCCGGTGTAAGCCGGACGGGGGTTTTTCTTTTCTCGAGCAACGTCCGGCAAAGTCAGCAGCGCAATTCAATTGAAGGAGAGTCCCTTGTCCAAGCCAACTTACGAAACCCTCAGCGGTGCGCAGATCGTGGTGCGCCTGCTCGAACGACAGGGCGTTCGCACCCTGGCCGGTATTCCCGGCGGTGCAATATTGCCCATTTACGATGCCTTGTCACAATCGGCGCTGATTCACCACGTGCTTGCACGCCACGAACAGGGTGGCGGCTTCATAGCTCAGGGCATTGCGCGTGCCACCGGCGTGCCGGCGGTATGCATGGCTTCTTCGGGTCCGGGGGCAACCAATCTACTCACGGCAATTGCCGATGCCAAGCTGGATTCGATTCCGCTGGTGGCGATCACCGGACAGGTGCCGCGAGCGATGATCGGTACCGACGCCTTCCAGGAGGTCGATACCTATGGCCTGAGCATTCCGATTACCAAACATAACTTCCTGCTTAATAGTGCGGAGGACCTGCTCGAAGTCATCCCGCGCGCTTTCCGGATTGCCGCGTCGGGGCGCCCGGGACCGGTACTGATCGACATTCCGAAGGACGTGCAGAATCAAGTGGTCGAGGTCGGCGAGTGGCCCGCTGTCGGCGTCGCCGAGGTCGTTCCAGCGCCGGCGGCGGAACGGGTCGCCCTAGCGGCGGCGATGATCAACGAGGCCTCGCGGCCGATTCTTTACCTCGGCGGCGGTGTCGTGCATTCGGCAGCGTCCGCTGCAGCTGTGGCGCTGGCTGAAAAAGCTGCTTTGCCGACGGTGATGACGCTGATGGCCCTCGGTGCGATGCCGGTCGAGCATTCGCTGTCGCTCGGCATGCTTGGAATGCACGGCGCGCGTTTTACCAACCTCGCGCTTGACGAGTGCGATCTGCTGATCGCCGTCGGTGCGCGTTTCGACGATCGTGCGACCGGCAAAGTGGCCGGTTTCTGCCCGCAGGCGAAGATCGTCCATATCGACATCGATCCTTCGGAACTGGACAAGATCAAGACCGCGCATGTCGGTATCGCCGGCGATGTCGGTGCGGTGCTGCAGACCTTGCTTCCCGCCGTCGAAGCGCAACAGCGGCTCGCCTGGCTGAGCCGCGTGGCCAGCCTGAAGGCGGCGCATCCCTTGCGCCTGCCCGGTATCGACGATCCCCGCACGCCTTACGGCTTGATCCGCGCCGTCGCCGACTGTCTCGACGATCAGGCGACCATCACCACCGACGTCGGTCAGCATCAGATGTGGGTGGCGCAGGCCTACCCCCTGCGCCGGCCGCGCCAGTGGCTGACCTCGGGCGGTCTCGGGACGATGGGCTTCGGAATGCCGGCGGCGATCGGTGCGGCGCTCGCCGAGCCGGAGCGGACGGTGGTCTGCTTTACCGGTGACGGCAGCATTCTGATGAATGTGCAGGAGTTGGTGACTGCCGCCGAGGAGGGGGTCAATGTCAAGATCGTGCTGATGAACAACTCGTCGCTGGGCCTGGTTTTCCAGCAGCAGACGATGTTCTACGGCGAGCGCATCTACGCTTCCAAGTTCAAGGGCATGCCGGACTTCGTCCGCGTTGCCGAGGGCTTTGGGGTGCCGGCCATCGATTTGGATACGGAAAGTGATCCGCACGCGGCGCTGGCCGCAGCACTGTCCTCGCGTGGTCCGATGCTGATTCACGCCAGCATCGCCATGCACGAACAGGTTTTACCGATGGTGCCGCCCGGTGCCGCCAACAAAGACATGATCGGAGGCTGAAGGCTATGAATACGATCTCAAGAACGGAAAATCAGGCGCTGGCTCGTACAGTCCTCGAACTGGACGTCTACAACCACCCAGGCGTCATGTCGCACGTTGTCGGCCTGTTCTCACGCCGGGCCTACAACGTCGAAGGTATCCTGGTGATGCCGGTGGGTGGTGGGGTGACCAGTCGCATCTGGCTGCTGGTCAATGAGGATGAACGCCTGGACCAGATGGTCAAGCAGGTAGAGAAGCTGGAGGACGTTCTCGCCGTACGTCGACACGGCGCCGAGCACGAGGTCTTCGTCCGCCTCGAGGAGTTCTTCCGCTAAGTCACCAGGTCCCCAGCTGCGGTCGCCGCTGCGCGTCGCTGCCGGCCAGCTTAACGCATCCGCTGTTGCGGGTCGAAGCGGACAATGTTCAGCCCGTCGGGAGTTTTTCTCGGCGGCGCTTTCCAGGCGTGGCCGTAAACCACTTCCACCGTCGCTGGCACGCGACCATCGTCGGCGGCCAGACGCGCGTAGGCCGCGCGTGCCGTCGCCCAAGCCGCACGTCCCGTCAGCCCGTGGTTGCGCGCCTGCATGGCGCAGGTCGAGCCGCTCTGGCGCAGATCGATGAGCAGCTGGTCGACGCTGGCGTAGGTCATGGTCAGCAACTCGGCGTCCATCACCGGGTCGGAAAAGCCGCATTCAAGCAACATGTCGCCGTAGTCATGCATGTCGGTAAAGCGTTGCGTGTGTACCTGGCCGTCGTTGAAGCTGGCGCGCAATTCCTTCAAGGTGTCCGGTCCGAAGGTCGAGAACATCAGCAAGCCACCGACATCGAGCAGTCGGTGCGCTTCCCGAAACGCCAACAGCGGGTCGTCAAGCCAGTGCAGCATCAGGTTTGACCAGAGCAGGCCGATCGACCGTGGCTTGAGGGGCAGAGCGCCTGCTTCCGCCACCAGCAAGGGTGTTCGCCGGCTACGCAGGAAGGGCATCAGCCAGCGCAGGCGTGAGCGCTTGGCCTGGCTTGCGCGCAGCATGTTTTCAGAGAGGTCGGCGCCGATCAGCAGCGCGCCAGGATAGCGCTGGTTCAGGGCGGTGAGGCTGGCGCCTGTGCCGCAGCCGAGATCGAGAATGTTCTGCGGCTCGATGCGCACGTAGTCCAGCCTGGCCAGCATGCGGCTACCGATCTCGCGCTGCAGCACGGCCACTTCATCGTAGCTGGCCGCGGCGCGGGCAAAACCGCGTCGCACCTGGCGCTGATCAACGAACTGCGCCGGTGCTTTCATGGACGACTAGATCGGGCGCAGACCGAGTTTCTCGAACAGTGCTTCGTCGCGATCGGCTTCAGGGTTACCGGTGGTCAGCAGCTTGTCGCCGTAGAAAATCGAGTTGGCACCGGCGAGAAAGCAGAGCGCCTGAAGTTCGTCGGACATCTCCTGGCGACCCGCCGACAGGCGCACGAAGCTGGTCGGCATGGTGATCCGCGCGGCAGCCAGGGTGCGCACGAACTCGAAGCTGTCGACCGGTGAGACATTGGCCATCGGCGTCCCGGGAATGGGTACGAGGTTGTTGATCGGCACTGACTCCGGGGCTGGGTTGAGGTTGGCGAGCTGAACAATCAGTGCGGCGCGGTTGCGGCGCGACTCGCCCATGCCGATGATGCCGCCGGAACAAACCTTGATGCCTGCTTCCCGCACCTGCCCCAGGGTGTCGATGCGGTCGGCGTGCTTGTGGGTGGTGATCACCTGTCCATAGAACGATGCATCGGTATCGAGATTATGGTTGTAGTAGTCGAGACCGGCGTCCTTGAGTTCGCTGGCCTGGCCGTCCTTTAGCATGCCGAGGGTGACGCAGGTCTGCAGACCCATGTCTTTGACGGTGCGAATCATCTCGGTGACCTTGGCCAGGTCCTTGTCTTTCGGGCCACGCCAGGCGGCGCCCATGCAGAAGCGCGAGGCGCCCTTGTCCTTGGCAGCCTGGGCAGCGGCGATCACTTCATCGAGTGGCATCAGGGCTTCACGTTCGGTGGAGGTGCTGTAGCGTGCTGCCTGCGAGCAATAGCCGCAATCCTCAGAACAGCCGCCGGTCTTGACCGAAAGCAGCGTCGAGCGTTGGATTTCGTTGGCGTTGAAGTTCTCGCGGTGTACCTGTTGGGCGCGAAACAGCAGATCCATCAAGGGAAGCTGGTAAAGTGCTTCGACATCGGCGACAGTCCACTTGCCTGCTGGGACCGAAACGGCGCGATCCGGGCTAAGCGTCGCGGCTTGAGGAATTGCGTTCATTGGCTAGACCTATGGTTGGGGTGTGATTTGAGGCCCGCTATGCCACCGATTCATGCTGTTATGGATTCATGAGTTCGTGACGAGCCTTCCGAGGATGCCAATCTTAACTCAAACTGCCCGCCGGATCCTCGGATCCTGCGCCGGATTGCTGACGCAGGACTGCCTCTTGTGCGGCGCAAGCAGCGGCGCCAGCCTGATTTGCTCGGCCTGTGAGGCGGATTTGCCGCAATTGCCCGTGCGACTCTGTCCGCGCTGTGCTTTGCCGACGCCGGCTGGCGAGATCTGTGGCCGCTGCCTGGCCAAGCCACCGCACTACGATCTGACGCTGGCCGCGCTGCGCTACGATTTCCCACTCGACAAGCTGGTGCAGTCGTTCAAGTACGGTCATCGCCTGGCTCTGGCCGGCTACTTCGGTCGCCGACTTGCAGCGCTGCTGGTAGGCCTTCCCGCCGAGCTAATCGTTCCCATGCCACTTCATCCGCTACGTTTGCGCGCGCGCGGCTTCAATCAGGCGCTCGAACTGGCACGTCCGGTCAGCAAGGCCTGGCGCATCCCGATCGACCGGCAGAGTTGCCAGCGCATCCGGCATACGCCCGCCCAGGCAGATCTGCCCTGGCGCGAACGTGCTGCGAACATTCGCGGCGCCTTCCAGTGCAGCGCCGATTTCACCGGCAAGCGACTGCTGCTGATCGACGATGTGATGACCACTGGCGCGTCGCTTGACGAACTGGCGCGGGTCGTGCGTTTGCACGGTGCCGAACAGGTGACGCTGCTGGTTCTCGCGCGTGCGTTGGCACCGGCGTGAGCGCTGTGCTCTCGAAATGGCCCGGAAACTGTCGCTGGCAGCCCGCGCCGGCTATGGTTTTTCGCTCAAAGGTGCTCGAACTCGGCGATGTCCGCCGAGGGACTGCTCGCCGATGCAGCAAACGCGATGATGCCGCTGCCGCGCAGGACGAATTCCTCGCACCTCAGAAACAGCTCCTTCTCGCCGCTGACGGTCACGAAGGTGCCATTGGTGCTGAGATCGCTGAGCACAAAGTGCTCGCCGCGCCGTTCTATCGTGGCGTGATTGCGCGATGCGCGGCGATCGCGAATTGTAATTGCGCAGTTGGCATCACGGCCCATGTCGACGCGCGCTCGCGTCTTGTCGAGCAGCCTCACCTGCCCACCATAGCGCACGCACAGGCGTAAACTGCCCTCCCTGGGCGGCAGGGGTAAGGGCGACGGCGAGCTAGGGGGCTTCTTGGTGAACGCTGCCCTGGTTTCCAGCCACGCTACTTCGAATACCTCGTCTGCCGCCGGCAGCTTGCTTTCCAGGGGAGGAGGCAGGCAACGTGTCACCGCCTGCAAGGGCGTCGACAGGAGCGTTCTCGTCTTGCCACTGGTCAAGGTCTGACCGGGACTGGCCTGGTTGGCAAGAGACTCTGCGATCCTCAGCCCTTCACCATGAGCACCCGCGCCATCCTCGCGCAGCGGGCCGTGATGAAAGCCGACACGGATGGCCAGCTGGACGCCGGACACGGGCGGCAGGTCGGCGATCCGTCGCTGCATGGCGATGGCCGCCTGGCAGGCGTCATCGGCGTCTTCGAAGAGCGCCGTGAGTTCATCGCGCTTGCTTGGCAGAAGTTGGCCGCGGAAGCCCTCTACCCCCCGCGCCATCCGCTTCCGGCAACGCTCGACGGCGTGCGTGGCTTCCGCGCCACCCCGCTTTTCGGACAACTTCGAGCTTCCGGCGACGGCGGCGACCAGTACCGAACAGATCTTTTCCTTACCGCTCATGAATGTGAAAGTCGCGTCGACGACTCGCGAATCACCTTCCTCCCGCGGGGGGAGACGGTCTGGCGTGAGGCGGGGAGTTCAGGGAGCATGCTCCTTGCCTGTCGAACGATGCCGGCGTGCAAGCGGGAATGCGCACCGCAAGTGAGACGGGGGACGGTCGTCACTTTCGTGATCTTGGGCATGTCGATTGTCATGGCCCTTAGTCGAGCACTGCTACTGGCAGTCCGCGCAGGCTGGGCAGCATCTCGCTGATTGGTGCAGCGTCAAAGACTAGATCGCCGCCATCCATCGTCGCCGGATCACCACCGGGAAGTAAACCCCTAAAATCAAACAACTTCTGGTCTGCGAGGTGGGAGGGCACGATCTGCTGCAGCGCGGAGAAGACCGCCTCCGTGCGTCCCGGGTAGCGGCGGTCCCAGTCGGCCATCATTTCGCGGATTTTCTGGCGCTGCAGATTGTCTTGCGAGCCACAGAGATTGCACGGAATGATTGGGTAAGCCATGCCGCGGGCAAAGCGGGCGATGTCTTTCTCGCTGCAATAGGCGAGTGGCCGAATGACCACGTGCGCGCCGTCGTCGGTCAGCAGTTTCGGCGGCATGGCCTTCAGCCGGGCAGCGAAAAGCAGATTAAGGAACAGCGTATGGACGATGTCGTCGCGGTGGTGGCCAAGTGCGATCTTGTTCGCCCCGAGTTCCTTGGCGGTGCGATAGATGACGCCACGGCGCAGGCGCGAACACAGCGAACAGGTCGTCTTACCCTCGGGGATCTTGCTCTTGACGATGCTATAGGTGTCCTGCTCGATGATGCGATACTCGACTCCCAGCTTCGCCAAATAGGCGGGCAGGACCGCGGCCGGGAAGCCCGGTTGTTTCTGGTCGAGGTTCATGGCGATCAGCCGGAAATCAATTGGCGCGCGCTGGCGCAGCGCCAGCAGCACCGAGAGCAGGGTGTAGGAGTCCTTGCCGCCGGAAATGCAGACCAGGACGGTGTCGCCGTCATCGATCATCTTGTAATCGGCGATGGCTTTGCCGGTATTGCTCTCCAGACGCTTCTTCAGGCGCTGCAGGGTGTTCGATTGTTCCACCAGCTTCCTCTCAAACGGCGTGCCCAGTCACAGGTGCGCGGTGCGACCGCCGTCCACATTGATGACCTGGCCAGTAATGTAGTCCGCGTCGTCCAGCAGGTAGCGCACTGCTCGGGCGACGTCCTGTGGGCAACCGGCGCGCTGCAGCAGGGTGTGCGCGACGATGCCTTGGCGCGCTGCGCTGTCGAAAACGCCGCTGTCCGGCCACAGGATCGGTCCAGGGGCCACCGCGTTGACCCGTACCCTGGGTGCCAGTTCGATGGCCAGGGCGCGGGTCAGGCCAAGCAGTCCCGCTTTCGCCGCGCAATACAGTGGATAGGTGGCCAGCGGTCGCTCGGCGTGAATGTCGGTAATATTGACCACCGCTCCCTGTGCGGCGATCAGATGTGGCGCGGCCGCCTGGGTGAGAAAAAGCGGCGCTTTCAGATTGCTGCAGATGAGGTCCTCCCAGCTCGCCAGGTCAATGCTGCCCAGGGGCGTCGCAAAGAAGCTCGAGGCGTTGTTCACCAGGGCATCGAGACGGCCGAAGCGCGCGATCGTATCGGCAACCAGCCGCGGCAGGGATTCGACGTCCAGCAGGTCCGCCTGCAGGCAGGCCGCCGACGACGGCCGAATAGCGTTCAGTTCACTCGTTAAAGCGGCGGCCGCCGCCGAGGCCTGACGATAATGGAGCATCAGATTGGCGCCGGTGGCGTGCAACTCGCGGGCGATCGCGCTGCCCAGTCGCCGGGCGGCGCCGGTCACCAATATCGTTTTTCCGCTCATCTCCCGTTCTCGGCCTGCACCAACAAGGAATTGATTTTAACGGATTCTTGCTTCCGCTTCTGGAAAAACAACCCATCTCCGCGTGACCGCGGTAGACTGGCGCCGAGCAGACTTTGGAAAAGAACCATGAGCAAACTGGAGCAGCCGCTTGACGCCGACCAGCTGATGATGCTGGCGGAGCGCATCGAGCACCTGGCGGCAGACGATGCCGAGTGGGTCAATCGCCTGTTACAGGAGTCGCTGCGCGCCCGCGCACACGAGGGTGAGCTGCTGGCCGCACAGGACAGTGGCGGACCACAGGGGCCGGGCGAGCGCGGCTTTGACGAGCAGATGGTGCAGGTCGCCCTGGACACGGCCGAGTGGCTGAAGACGCTTTGGGAGGTCGGCTACATGGGGGCCGGTAACTTCCGCGCGCAGCCGCGCGCCGCGTTTCCCGCAATCGATCTCGAAGACGTCAGGAAATCCTCGCTTTTCGCGCGCATTCGCCAAGGCAAGCATGCGCTTCCCTTCCCGCCGCCGACGCGGCAGGGCCTGCCGTGGCACGAACTCCTCGAGGGCAGTGCGCAAGCGCATACCGTCAGCGCCGAGATCGTCCGCGACGAAGACGGCTTGCCGATGGGCGCGATCATCGAAGGCTGCAGCGAGTGGCAGGTTCTTGAGGAAGACGCCGAGAGGCAGGAGTGTGTCGTGCAGCATCAGGGCAAGGGGCCCAAGTTCCGCCTGCTGTCCGTGGATGCCGACAGCGCGCAGTTGCGCCGCGAGCTGCCGACCTTGACCCGCCAGATCCATCTGCAAGGGCGTGGCGGCTTCAACTCCTATACCCTCGAATGGCCGCAAGAAGAGGGTCCGACGCAGTTCGTTGCCTTGCGCGCTGCGACCTGGGAGAGAGCCCAGTCAGAGGCCGAGCATTGGCTGGCGATTACTCATCCAGAGCTGTACGGACAGATTCGCTTCGTGGGCTCCGAAAACTGAGCCGTCGACCGGCTGCGGGCGAGGCCTCCGGCATGAAGCGGCGGTGGTTGATCGTCGTCTTGTGGTGGTGGCACTGAGCCACTGACCGCGAGCATGGATCTGCCCGTTCCCAGCACCGACGCCCTGGCCTACAGCGCGGCGCTCAGTGATCACATTGCCCGAGAGATTGACGCGGCCGGCGGCTGGATCGGGTTTGATCGTTTCATGGATCTGGCGCTCTACGCGCCGGCGCAAGGCTACTACTCCGGCGGCGCCCACAAGTTCGGTGCCCAGGGCGATTTTGTGACTGCGCCGGAACTCGGTCCGGTTTTTGCCCAGAGTCTTGCTGCACAGGCGGTTCAGCTCCTTCGGCTCGGCTCCCCGCAGATCATCGAAGTGGGTGCCGGCAGCGGCCAGCTGGCAGTTGACCTGCTGCGCGAGCTCGAGCGGTGCGGCAGCCTTCCCGACAGCTATGCCATTCTCGAACTATCCGGCGAACTGCAGGCGCGCCAGCGCCAGGCGATTTCCGCCCAGGCGCCGCAGCTGCTGTCGCGCGTGCGCTGGCTCGAGCGCCTCCCCGAGTGCTTCGATGGGCTGGTGCTGGCCAACGAAGTGCTCGATGCGATGCCGGTACATCTCGTGGTCTGGAAGTCGACGGGAGTTGTTGAACGCGGTGTCGCCATCGATAACGGGCGCTTTGCCTGGGTCGATCGCCCGGCCAGCGGCAGGCTGCTTGAGCGAGCACTGGCTCTGGCGGCCGAATGCGACATGCCGCCCGGCTACCTCAGCGAGGTCTCGCTGGCCGCACAGGCCTGGGTCGCGGCGTGGGCGACACGCCTTGGGCGCGGTGCGCTATTGCTGATTGATTATGGCTTCCCGCGGCGCGAGTACTACCACCCGCAGCGTAGCAGCGGCACGTTGATGTGTCACTATCGCCACCATGCGCACGGCGAGCCGTTCTACTTACCGGGTTTGCAGGACATCACCGCGCACGTCGACTTCACGGCCATCGTCGAGAGCGGCTGCTGGGCCGGGTTGGAATTGCTTGGCTACAGTACGCAGTCGAGCTTTCTCTTCAACTGCGGACTCGCCGAAGTCCTGGCGCGAACGCCGGCCAGCGACGGCAGACGCTATCTGCCTCTCGCCGGTGCCGCCAACAAGCTGGTTTCGCCAGCAGAAATGGGCGAGTTGTTCAAGGTGATCGCGCTGGGCCGGGGAATCTCTGAACCTCTGCTGGGTTTTTCCAGCGGCGATCGCAGCGCGACGCTCTGAGGGCAGGCAGGCTCGCCGCGCGCTTCTGTCGCGCCACGGCCGCGCCGGGGCTGATGTCGGCCGCCGCTTGCGTGCTCAGACCCCCAGCCAGCGGGCGATGATGTTGCGTTGCATTTCGCTGGTGCCCGAGTACAGGGTCGAGCCGATTGCGTCGCGCAGTGCTCGCTCGACCTCGTACTCTTCCATGAAGCCGTAGCCGCCGTGTAACTGCACGGCATCGAGCGCGGTCTTGACCAGGGATTCGCTGACGAATAACTTGGTGACCGCTGCGTCGAGCGAAATGCTGCGCGTCGTCGTCAGCCGCGAAGCGGTGCGGTACACCAGCAGCCGCGCCGCTTCGAGCTGCACCTTCATATCGGCAATCTTGTGCGAGACGGCCTGGAACTTGCCGATCGCCTGGCCGAATTGCGAGCGCGTGCGGGCGTAGGAAATCGAAGTGTCGAGAAGGCGTTCGATCGTTCCGACGTGCGCTGCAACGAGCAGCGAGCGTTCCCAGTCCATCGCCGTGCCAAAGACGCTTGCGCCGCCGCCCACCGTGCCGAGAACCGCGTCGTCAGGGACGATGGCATCCTCGAATACCAGTTCGCCGACCGGCGAGGTGCGCAGGCCCATTTTGGCAAACCGCTGGCCGGTGGAGAAACCCGCCAGGCCACGTTCGATCAGAAAGGCCGTTACGCCGCCGTGAAAACCCTTGTCAGGGTCGGTGACTGCAAACACCACGACGACGTCGGCCACCGGTCCGTTGGAGATGAAGGTCTTGCTGCCGTTGAGTCGCCAGCCGTCGTCGGTGCGTTCGGCGCGCAGGCGCATGGCGAAGGTGTCTGAACCCGAATCAGGTTCGGTGATGGCGTGCGCGCCGATCAGGGTGCCATCACAGAGACCATGCAGGTAGCGATCTTTCTGTGCGGCACTGCCATGCTGCCAGACGGGCACCGCACAGGCCAGGACATGGGCACAGATCGAAAACACCAGGCCACCGTCGCGACATCCATAACCCAGGGCTTCAAGGGCGATGGCGCAGCTCAGCGGGTCGGCGCCGATGCCCCCGTACTCTTCTGACACTGGCAGACCGAGCAGACCGACGGCGGCGCACTTGCGCCAGAGATCGCGCGGGAAACTGTGTGCGCGGTCACGCTCGATGACCTCATGATTGAGTTCGCCACGGGCGAATTTCACGATGCTGTCGCGCAACAGCTTTTGCTCGCTACTCAGGTTGAAGTCCATCAACAGGTCTCCTTCAGGCGCTGGTAATCGATCTTGTCGGTAGAGGTCTTGGGCAGACTGTCAAACCAGACGAATCGATCGGGGATCATGTACAGCGGCAGATTCTCGGCACAAAAACGCTTGATCTCGATCAGCGATGGCCTTTTTTCCTCATGGCTGCTGAGAAAGGCCGTGATGCTCACGCCGGCCTGTTCGTCGGCGAAGGCAAGCACTGCCGCTTCCTTGATCTTGGCATGGCGGTATAGGCCGGCTTCAATCTCGCCGAGTTCGACGCGGTAGCCGCGGCGCTTGACCATGCGGTCGCGCCGGCCGAGATAGGTGTAGCAGGCATCTTCAGCCTCGCTAACGATATCGCCGGTGCGATACCAGGCGGTACCGTCGTCGGCATTGAAAAAGCCCCTCGCCGTCTGCTCGGGAAGGGCCCAGTAACCTTGCATCACGCCGGGTCCGCTGATCGCCAGTTCCCCTTCACTGCCGCGAGCGACCGTGGCCCCCTCCTCATTCAGTACGCAGGCGCGCAGATGTGAACAGACCTTGCCGATTGGGTAGGGTGTGCTGCGCTCCGCTGGTATGGGCAAGGGCACTTCGTACCAGGTGCAGACATTGGTTTCAGTCGGGCCGTAAAGATTGCAGTAGCGCGGCTTCGGCAGCAGTTCGCAGAGGGCCCGCAAGTGTTTCACCGGGAACACCTCGCCAGCGAACAAGACCTGCCGCAAAGCCGAGTAGTCGTGCCGGGCAAGATTGCCGAACTGGGCCAGCAAAGCGAGGATGGACGGTGCCGAGTACCAGATCGAGATGCGCTCGTCGGCAATCAGTTGCGCCAGTCGCGGCGCATCCTTGCCGATCTCCTCGCCGACCAGAACCAGGGTCGCACCATGCTTCAGGCAAACGTGGATATCGAGGATCGAGAGATCGAAGTGGAACGGCGCGTGCGATGAAAAACGATCGGCCGCCGTTGGCGCGAAAGTCTCGGAGCACCAGTCGACGAAAGTCACTGCGTTTTCGTGCGACAGCATCACGCCTTTCGGTTGACCGGTCGAGCCGGACGTGTAGAGAATGTAGGCGAGGTCTTGCGGCTGGTTGTGGATGGAAAGGGTGGTCGGCGCCATCGCCTGCTCGTCGGCTGCGTCGAGCGCAGTACGCAAGCCGCTGCCGCCAGCCCGTTCTTCGGCAACGACGATCATCGCCGGCATCGCCCCGAGCCCGGCAAGTTCGGCGCCCAACTTGTCCGCCAGCGCGGCTTCGACAATCACCACCTTGACCGCGCAGTTGTGCAGGATATAGGCACCGCGGGCCGCCGGAGCGCCCGGGTCGACCGGCACGTAGGCGGCACCTGCCTTGAGTGTGCCGAGCAGCGCTGCCACTGCGTCGACCGATTTGCGCAAGAAAATGCCGACCCGGTCGCCGCGGCAGACGCCAAGCAGTGTCAGGCGGTCGCGCAAGCGATCGGACAAGCTGTCCAGTTCGCCGTAGGTAATCGAGCCTTTTCCGGGCTCGACGACGGCCACCGCCTGCGCGCTTTGCCGCGCACTGGCGATGAAGCGTTCATGCAGGTACGCGGCAGTACTCATCAGGCCCCCGTTGGGTTCTTGGACAGCACCAGCTTGACGATACTCTCCAGGTTGTCGAGGTGTTCCTTGTCGACCTCGTGAGGTTCGAAGTTCACGCTGTACTTTTCCTCCATGAACATCACCAGCTTGAGCGTGGCGATCGAGTCCAGGATGCCGCCGCTGATCAGCGGGGTCGTTGTGGTGAGCTCGTCGGGGTCCTCGCCGGGGAGGAATTCCTCCATGATGAAGTCCTTGATGGCTTGGGTGAGGGTGTCGGTCATGACTTGGCTCCGGTGGGGGAATGACTCGGGGGTGAAAGTTGCCGCATTGACTTACTTGGTGGCAGCCGTGCTGCCGAAGAGTATCGCCGGGTCTTTTTGCAGGGCCCGGTATAGTGCATCGGCGACCAGTTGATGGCCGAGTTCATTGGGATGGTCGTCCCACTCGGCCAGGCGCAAGGTATCGATGTCGTGGCCCTGGTAGACATCGGCGAGGTTGATCACTGCGAAGCCCGCATCGCGGGCTATGCGCACGGTCTCTGGCGTTTCTTCCTGCCAGCTGCCGCCACGGACCTGTGGCAGGAAGACCCACACCGGTCGAATGCCCAATTCGGCTGATCGTCCTGCGATCTCACCGTAAACGGCTTGCAGGATTGCGGCGCCATACGGTTTCAGGAGCTTGAGCGCTTCCGCCTTCTCCATTCCCGCGCTTGCGCCTGACTGGTCGACGATTGCCGCCAGGGCCGGGTAGGGAATCGGCAAGCGCTTCTCGACTGCCTCGGCGAGGTAATCGGCTGAGCGGCTGATCTCGCGGCCGGCGGCGACGTAAAGGATGGCGTTTGGCTGCAGATCCAGAACGTTGTCGAAAGCGACCAACTGCTGTGGAGGTTGGTAGCCCGGCACGCCCATATTCAGCAGCTCGACGTGCTTGAATGCGCTGCTGACCGGCTCGCGGCCCAAGCGCTCCTCCAGAAGTGCCTCGAAGGTTGCTCCGTCACCGACGCCCCAGCCCATGACCGTCGAAGGACCCAGCACGGCAGCGCGAAGCGTGTCGGCCGGACGTGCCTGCGTGTAGTCCTGATCGCGCATTCCCCAGCGATTGGTGGACACCGTCCCGTACTTGGTTGTCGAGACGAAGGACGGAATCAGCTCGTTCTGGGCGAAATTGTCGACGAAGCGTTTCAAGCCGGCGTTCTCGACGTCGAGCCAGTTTGCCGGTTTCTTCGAGTAGACCTCCCACAGTTGTGAGTTGAAACGGTCCACCGAGAGCAGGCCTTCGTAGTAGCCGCGTTCGAGCTTGGCGTTGTCGAGACGACTCAGGTGAGCCGAGCGCAGCGAGCTCACCAGATTCCCGAATTCATTGCTGACCCGGGTATGCACGCCTTCCATCGAAATCAGCACCAGCCCCAGCGCCAAGGCGATGGTGATGGCGCGGTCGAGCGCCCACGGGCGATGCCCCTTGGCGGCCATGGTGGCCGTTGCCGTCTCCGGCAGGCTCAGGCTACCGAGCACGATGACCAGCAGGCTGAGTAGCGGAAACAGCAGGGCTTCAGCGGTGTATGACCCGGTCCAGGCTGACCACAGGGCAAGCCAGTCGACGATCGACTCACTGGTCCAGAATGACCAGAGGATGGCGATGAACCAGAACGTAGCGTAGGTTTTGGCGATGGTGAGCGCGGTGCTCTGCCAGCTCTTTTTCTTCTTGCTGAGGCTGCGGCTGCGGCCGTGCTTTATTTCGTAGAGCGAATTCGCGACCACCAGTACGCCGAGCACGGCCCAGAAAAGCATGTCATGCCAGGCCAGGAGCCAGGTGCCGCGCAGCCAGAACCATTGGTAGGAGTGCAATAGCCAGGTGAGCAGGAAGACATAAAGCGTGGCGATGATGATGGCGTTGTTGGTGCCGAAGCGCTTCAAGGCGAACACCGCTGGAAAGTAGAAGATCTTCTGCATGAAGTCTTTCCAGTAAATATTGATGCGGCGCCAGAAATCGGTGAAGCTGGCCGCCAGGAGATAGCGATTGTGCGTCTCCGGGAGATTGAAGCCGAACAGATGCACGATCCCGACGATCAAGTGAAAGAGGCCTGAAACGCGTAGGTAGAGCATGAAATTGGCGACTACGTATTGCAGAAATTGTGCCGGTCCGGTTACTTCCGAAGGGGCCAGGGTAACGTGGTAGTAGAAGTAGCGGTAAAGAATGAGGTGCACGATGCCGCGGACGATCCAGTCGACGCCCTTCTGATAGGTAAGGTAGGCATCACCGCTGTAGTGGCTGCGCCGGTAGGTCTTGAAGTCGATGACTGGCAGCAACGGAAAACAGGCGTTGGGGAGCATGAAGAAGTAGCTGGCGGACTGGGCCGGGGTGACCGGCGTCTTGTCGTGGCGCAGGTCGTAGAAATAGGCGATCAGCCGAAACATGAACATCGCGCCGAGGATTGGCCAGATGGCCTCTGACCAGGGCGTGGGCAGTAGCGTCGCGCGTTGCGTGATCAACAGCACGCCTAGACCCAGCAGGATGAGGCCGCGAATGCGAAACGATAGCGGCAGGTGACATGCGGCGATGAGCACGAAACCGATGCCAATGAGCCAAGCACCGTTCGCCAGGCCTAGAGTCAGTGGAATGGAGATCAGGCTGAGGGCGGTGAAGAAAGGCAGGCGTGCGGGCAGAGGCAGGAAGGAGTGCACCGCGAAGCCGGCAAATGCCAGCATCGCGAGGATACGGAAAGCAGGGCTTTCAATCTGGAACTGGCGCAGCAGCAGCAACACCAGGATCAGCTGCGCGGCAACAATCGCGAAATCGCGCATCCGAATGCGGCCGTGTGATTCACTCGCTGCTGCGGTGCTGTTGCCGAGTTTCGTGGCAGTGAACGTAGGTGTACTATCCATGGGCAAGGTGTCGGTGCCTTCTCGTAAGGGAGTTGTCGATAGTTGCGCCGCCATGCAGGTCGCTTGGCGCAGGCTCAGTCTGCATGCTATCGCCGCGCATCTCATCGTGGCGAGGTGTCCTCGGTGGGCGCATGCTGGGAGCGACCGAAAGCCGCCTGCTCAAGTGGCGGCGGGATCCTGGAAGCGGATGCTACCACACGCGTTTTGGCGCCCTCCGAATTCTGCCGAGGCTCGAACGTGCTCCACTCACAGAACCCCTACGGCAGATAAAGTCCTTCGCGACAGCATGTGTCGCGGATCGTCAAACCTCCAATTGCTTATTCGATTACACGCCCGCATTGGAACAGCAAGCTCGGTCGCGGTCTGTGCGTTTGTTCACTTTCCGTCGTTATTACTTTGCGCAGGCAGGGTCCGGGCTCGGTCGGCTCACCAAGCGATGCTGGCGCGCTTGGCGAGCCCCTGCCTGACCGCAGCTACCCGTTCCGCATGCAGCAGCGCGCCGATCCTTGCTGGCTCGCTGCAGTTTCGCGCAATGGCTGCCGCATCGACGCCGCGCGCCAGTGCGAGTGCCTGACGGAAGAGCGCCGGCGCCGGATAGGGAACGTCCTCGAAGCCCTGACGACCATGGAAGTCACAGGCACAGGCTTCGAGAAAGCGCTCGAAGCGTTCGGGGCGGCGCAGCGCATCGGTGCTTTCGAGAAGCTCGACCATGCTTGCCGGGTCCAGTTGCGCAGCGCGGTGAATGTCGCCGTGATGGCGAGCGACCAGCCGCGCCAGATCAGCGCACTCGAGCGGCACCTTGAGGCGCGCACAAACTTGCCTGACCAGTTCGACGCTACGCGCTTCGTGGTTTGGATGGCGCGGCAAATCGGCGGCCGGCGTGCTGCCTTTGCCAAGGTCATGGAGCAGCGCGGCGAGGCGTACCGGCAGTCCGTAGTGGTGTTGTGCAGACTGGTCGACGACCATCATCACATGCACCCCGGTATCGATCTCGGGGTGCATCTCGGCTCGTTGCGGTACCCCGAAAAGGCGCTCCAGCTCCGGCAGCAGCCGGGCCAGCGCGCCGCATTCGCGCAGTACCTCGAACATCCGTGATGGCTTGTCCTCCATCAGGCCCTTGGCCAGTTCCTGCCAGACGCGTTCGGCAACCAGATGGTCGAGCTCGCCGTTGGCGACCATTTCTTGCGCCATGGCCATGGTTTCCGGAGCGACCGTAAAAGCGGCAAAGCGCGCGGCGAAGCGCGCGAGGCGCAGAACGCGCACCGGGTCTTCGACGAACGCCGGCCCGACGTGGCGCAGCACGCCTGCCGCCAGATCGTCGAGACCATGGTGGGGGTCGATCAGCTGGCCGTCGGCGCCGCGCGCAATGGCATTGATGGTCAGATCGCGGCGCGCCAGATCCTCGCCCAGGCTGACCTCTGGCGCGGCACGAAAGGCAAAGCCCTTGTAGCCGCGGCCCGTCTTGCGTTCGCTTCGCGCCAGCGCGTATTCGGCGCGCGACTGCGGGTGCAGGAAGACCGGGAAATCCTTGCCGACGGGTTTGAAGCCGCGGGCCAGCATTTCCTCGGGCGAACTGCCGACCACCACGTAGTCACGATCCTGAACCGGCAGGCCGAGCAACTCGTCGCGGATCGCCCCGCCGACGGTGAAGATTTCCATCAGATCAGCGCCGAGGCCGCCTGCTGCTGCGGCGCGCTGCCTGCCTTGGCGATTGGCTCAGCGACCGGCACGAAGGCGATAGCGGTCCAGGCGAAACTGGCCAATCTCGGTCGGCGACAGATAGCTCGGCGCCACGGCTTCAAGGGCCGTTGGCTGCCAGCCCGGATAGTCATGGGTTCCATCGGTGACGCTATCGACGTCCATCGAGCGCAGGTTGTCCGGCGACATCGGTGGTTTCGGCAGCAGCCACAGCAGGCCGGCCTGCAGGTAGGCCCAGCCACCGTTGCCAAGGTCGATGATGCGGCGCGATTTGCCGATCAGTCGTGCGGTGTACTCGACCAGTTCGCGAAGCGAATAGACCTTGGGACCACAGAGATCGTAAGTCTGGCCAAAGGTATTGCGATCGCCAAGGCTGTCGCAAAAGGCTTTCGCCACGTCGCCGACATAAACCGGCTGGAAGCGCGCCGAACCGCCGCCGAGCGGGAAGATCGGGAAAAGCTTCAGAAACTTGGCAAACACGTTGAGGAAGACGTCGTCCGGTCCGAAAATTACCGATGGGCGGAACACGGTGACATCCAGCTCGCCGATCGCCGCCTGTACCGCGGCTTCGCCGTCGCCCTTCGAGCGCAGGTATTCCGACACCCCGTCGTGGGTGGCATTGAGCGCACTCATGTGCACCAGGCGACGCACGCCGCTCTCTTTCATGGCTGCGATGATCTTTTTCGGCAGCTCGACATGCGCCGCGGCGAAACCCTTGCCGTAAGGCAGGCGCGAATCCCGGTCGTGGAGGATACCGACCAGGTTGATGACAGCATCCTGGCCACGCATGAGTTCGACAAGCGCCTGTTGATCATGCACCTTGGCTTCGACCATCTCAACCGTTGGCAGCATGATCAGTTTTTTGGTGTTGTCACGGTGGCGAGTGGCTATCGTCACCCGTACGCCGCGTTGTGAAAGGGCGCTGGCAATCCAGCCGCCGACAAAACCACTGCCGCCGATCAACAGCACGTTCTTGAGTTCCATAGCGTCCTACCGGTGAAATGAGGGTCGAGAAAACATGATTTTAAGGCAATTCCCTGCCCTTGGCTTCGCCGCCGGTGCGCGGAGCAATCACCCCGAGCCGATTCTTGAGCGTTTGTGGGCGGCCATCGAAGAGCGCCGAGTAATAAACCGAGTTGCTCATGACCTTCTTTACGTAATCCCTGGTTTCGCTGAAAGGAATTGTTTCCGCGTAGATTGCCCCTTCCAGCGCTACGTCGGCACGCCACCTGCGGGCTCGACCTGGGCCGGCGTTGTACGCGGCGGAGGCGAGCACCGGGTGATTGTCGAGATCCTCGAGAACCAGCCGCATGTAGCTGGTACCGAGCAGCAAATTGGTTTCGGTGTCGTTGACTTGGCCTTGGTGGTAGCTCTTGAGGCCGATCTTGCCGGCTACCCATTTGGCGGTCGCGGGCATCAGCTGCATCAGCCCGGAAGCGCCGGCCCCTGAGCGCGCATTGCTCACAAAGCGGCTCTCCTGGCGCATCAGGCCATAGACCCAGGCATCGTCGAGCGCCTGGTTGCGCGCCGCCGGTCGCACCTGATCGCCGAATGGCGCCAGGTAGCGCAGCGAATAGTCGTGTTCCTCACGGGTACGGTCGGCGGTGGCGATCGCGCGGTCGTAAATGTCAGCGCGCAAGGCGATCGTGGATGCGCTGAGCAGCTCCCGGTCACTCATTCCACGCAGCGACCAGTTCCATTCCCGGACCGCTTCCGAGCGCAGGTTCAGGCGAAAGAAGAGTAGTGCACGCTGCACGCCGGGCTTGGCCTGTACCGCCGCCAGCTCTTCCCGGCTCGGTGGTGATGCCTGCGGCGGTGGAGCAATCGGCTGGCCAAGATCGTCGCTGGCCAAGTTGCCGTAAAAGTCGGGCTGGCCGGCAATTTTCGCGAACTGCGCGTCGGCCTCGGCCAGCCGGCCGCCGGCGCGGTAGGCCCGGCCCAGCCAGTAGACCCAGGCCGTTTGTGCGGCCAGTTCCGGCGCCATGGCTTCGATCGTCGAGCGCACGGCGCCCCAGTCCTGGACGCGCAGCGCCGCACGCACCTTCCATTCCGCCACGTCATCGGAGAGCGGTGTATCGCCACCTTTGCGGTACCACTCGATGGCCTCGGGCATATGGTCCTGCGCCGCCTGGCGGCCGATCTGAGTCCACGCCCAGCCCTGTTCCTCCTCGCTCAGCGAAGACGCGATCCGTTGCAGCTGTTGTGCCGCCATGCGTGGGTCGTTGCGGGCAATGCGCTGAATGCCGAGGATGGCTAGTTGGCGCTGCATGCGGTTGCCGGAAAAGTCGCTCGGCAGTCTGATCAGCCAGGGCAGCGGTGCGCCGATGATGGTTTGCGCCAGGCTCTTGTCCGGCGTCTGGCTGGGCGGCAGGTAGTTCATGCTGTACGCCGCGGCGGTGGTCTTGTTGGCCTCGAACTGATTGCGGATTCGCGCCCAGACGGCGTCGGCAAGGACGCGCTTTTCGAGAATCAGTGCCTCGAGTACCGGGTAGCAGGGTTCCGGAGGTTCGAGCAGGGTCAACCACAGGGGCAAGGCGTCGTCGAGCGTCCGCGGGTCGCCCTGGGCTCGCCGGCTTTGCAGCGAATAGCAGGCGATGTCCTGTGGAGGCGGCTGCAGCAGACTCGGGAATTCGCGGTCGAACGCTGCCCATTCTTGCTGCTTGCCGGTTTGCCGGAGCCAGTCTGTGCGCAGCTTCTCGGCGACGTAGCTGTTCGGGTTGCGGTCCAGGAATGCCGCGACGGTGGCCGGATCGGCTTCCTTTAAGTCGAGGAGAAGCTGCCAGTAATCGACGTAGGACGCCAGTTCGTAATTCTGCAGCGTAGCCGCCAGTTGCTCCAGCCGGACCTTGTCGCCGTTACGTGCGGCGCTGCGTGCGGCCAGAAACTGTTCGTCTGCGCCGCTCGCCAGGACGCTGAGCGGGGCCAGAAAGCAGGCACTGAGGATGATCGGTAGGGTGACCTGGGCGCTGCGGCGAAAGGCGTAGCGGAGGGCGTGGCGAAACTTCATGGTAAGCTGAATTTCCGGGAGAGTATCTGTTTCGAGCATATCACATGGCCACTGGACCTACGCAGGCAATCCCCATCGATGGCGTTGCCGACGAGCGCTTCGCTGCCCGTCGCTTGCTGCGCAAGAGTCTGCTCGAGCGCCGACTGGCGCTGACTGCCGACGAGTGTGCGCAGCTTTCCAGTCGGGTCTGCACGCATCTGCGCGATGGTTTTCCGCAGTTATCGGCGCTGGCTGTCGGTTTTTGCTGGCCGGTGAGGAATGAAGCGGACCTGCGACCGCTGATCGACGAATGGGCTCGCGCCGGCAAAGCGGGCTTTCAGGCCTTGCTGCCGGTGGTGATCGACGAACAGCGGGGGCTGGCTTTTCGCGCCTGGTCAGTGGGCACGGCGATGTTCCCCGACCGCTATGGCATCCCGACGCCGGCCTGCGGAGCCTTTCTGACTCCTGGGGCCCTGCTGCTGCCGGTGAACGGTTTCGATGCCGCCGGCTACCGCATCGGTTACGGTGGCGGCTATTTTGACCGTACCCTGGCGTCCCTTTTGCCGCGACCGCTGGTGGTGGGCGTGGGATTCGAGCTGGCCCGGCTGGACTCCATCGTGCCCGAGCCGCACGACCAGCGCCTGGACGCGATGGTGACCGAAGCCGGCGTCCATTACCCGAAGACCGCGTCCACGACCCGCGAGTCGCCCCTCTCGCCGCTGCCCTATCGGTGATGACACGAAGGGATGCCGCAAATCATGGAAGTCATGACCGCCCCTCCTCTTTCCCCGGCCCTTCTCCCGCAGCCGAGAGAAGGGGGGGGCGTGAGTCGCATGCGCGACTTTCACGGGAAACGCGCTGATGGTCGAGAACGAAGGCTGCGAGCGCGTCGGCGGGCATCGGGCGCGCGATCCAGTAACCCTGGATTTCATCGCATTGACTACGACGCAGTTCCTCGGCGACCTCGGCGTTCTCGACACCTTCGGCGATCGTGCGCAGTTTGAGAGCGTGCGCCATCTGGACGATCGCGCGCACGATCGCTGCGTCGTCGGCATCGCTGACCAAGTCGCGGACGAAGGGTCGGGCGATCTTTATTTTGTCCACCGCAAACCGTTTCAGGTAGGCGAGGCTCGAGTAGCCGGTGCCGAAATCGTCTACTGATAGCTTGACGCCGATGGCCTTCAAACGGCGGGCCGTTTCGAGCGTTATTTCTGCGTCCTGAATCAGGATCGACTCGGTCAGTTCGAGTTCCAGCCATTCGGAGTCGAGGTCGGCGAGGACCAACGCGTTGATCACCGTTTCCAGCAGATCGCTGCGCCGAAACTGCAAGCCGGAAAGGTTGACCGCGACGCTGAACGGCGGCAATCCGGCCGCCTGCCAGGCGCTCGCCTGTCGGCAGGCCTCGCCGAGCACCCACCTGCCAAGGGGGACGATCAGCCCTGTCTCTTCGGCAATCGCGATGAATCTTGCGGGTGCCACCAATCCCTGATCCGGGCTTTGCCAGCGCACCAGCGCCTCGACGCCGGTAATTGCGCCTGACGCCAGATCGGTTTGCGGTTGATAGTGCAAGACGAACTCGGCGCGCTCTATTGCCTGCCGCAATCGGGTTTCGAGATGCATGTGCTCGACCGCCTGGACGTTCATCTGCTCGGTGAAGAAGCGGTGCGCGTTGCGGCCGGCGTGCTTGGCGTGATACATCGCGGTGTCGGCTTTCTGCGTCAGGCTGTCGAAGTCCTGGCCATCGTCAGGAAAAAGCGCAATACCGATCGAGAAGGAGGTGGACAAGGCGTGCTGGTCGATCCGAAAGGGTTCGCCCATGCGCTGCTGAATCTTGTCCGCAAGTCGCGAAACCGACTCGCTGTCGCGGGCGTCTCTGAGGACGATCACGAACTCGTCGCCGCCCTGTCGGCTGATGGTGTCGGATTCACGGACACAGGTCGTGAGCCGGGCGACGACGGCCTGGAGTAGCTTGTCGCCGACCGGGTGGCCAAGCGAGTCGTTGATCGTCTTGAAGCGGTCAAGGTCGAGGAACATCAGGGCCACGCGGCCGTGCGATCGCCTGGCGGTCGCCAGGGCCTGTTCGAGGCGGTCGCGCAGGAGCAGACGATTGGGCAAGCCGGTCAGCGGATCGTGATGGGCGAGAAACTCGGCGCGTTGCTGTGCGGCCTTGCGCTCGGTGATGTCGGTGAAGGTCGCGACAGCGGCGTTGGCTTGCATCGCGTTGCCGGTGCACAAGGGCGAGGCGTTGATCAATATCCAGCGCAGGCTACCGTCGCCGGCGCGCAATCCCATCACCACCTCGCGCACTTCGCGGGCTTCACGGATGGCGACGACCCAGGGCCAGTCCTCGGCCGCAAAAGGCGTCCCGTCTTCACACACTCTGGTGGTGCCGGAGGCTAGGCAAGCCCCGCCCGGGAAGTCGCCCGAGTCGGCGAAAATCTCGTCGGCAGCAGGGTTGGAGAATATCAGCTTGCCGGCTTGCGACCACAACATCAGCCCTTCAGCCATCGCCGATACCACGCCGCGGAAGCGGCTTTCGCTTTCGTGCAGTCGGTCGATCATCTGCCGCAGCTCGCTGACGTCTTGTTTGATCGCGACGTAGTTGGTGGTTCTGCCCTGGCTGTCCTCGACTGGCGCGACCAATGCGCGTTCGTGATACAGCGAGCCGTCCCGACGCTTGTTCTCGAACTCGCCGTGCCAACTGCCGCCGGCCTTGAGTCTGGCCCATAATTCGACGTAGGTGGATGCTGCCGTGCGTCCCGACTTGAGGATGGCCGGGGTTTGCCCGATGACCTCGTCCTTGGCGTAGCCGGTGGTTTCGACGAACTTGGCGTTGACGTATTCGATACGCCCCTCAGTGTCGGTGATGATGATCGTTGCCGGGTTTTGCTCGACGACCAGTGAGAGCTTGCGCGCCCAGGCCTCGGCCGTGTGGCGCTCGGTAATCTCGTGGAAAATGCCGAGGACGCTGGTCACGCCCGTTGGCAGGCTGTGTTCCGGGACCAGGACCCCGTCGAAGTAGCGTGGTCCCAGTGGCGTCGGGAAACCAAACTCGATCTGTTGTGCGCGATTGCATTCATAGACCGCCGCCAGCGCACCCTCCCATTGGTCGAGCAGCGCCGCATCCAGTCCCGGGAATTCCGAGAACACTTCGCGCAGCGTCTTACCGAGGACGCTGCCTGGCGCCAATCCCAGCGAATGCTCGAAGGAGGCGTTGGTAAACAGGTGGCGATACTGGTCGTCGTAGCGACTGATGATCACCGGCAGGTTCTCGACCAGCGTGCGGTAGGAGTTCTCTCGTTCGAGGAGATCGGCGGTCCGCTCACGGACCAGTTCCTCGGCCATCGCCCGCCGGTTCAGGACGCTATGCAGGTAGGTCAGGAGGAGCAGAGTGAGCAAGCCGCCGACCAGCGGAACGTAAGCAATCGTTGGCGAGCCATTGCGCTCCAGCCAGCGCGGCGTGGCTTCGACCTCTATCACCCACAGCCGCCGGCCGATCTCGATCTCGGTGCGGTAGTCGTCGATCACCGCGGCTGTCGCTCGTTCGGCCGGCTGCCCGTAAGGGGTCCAGGCGCGAATCAGTTGCTGCTCCTCGGGCTGCGTCTGGTCGAGCAGGAAGACATTGAGACCGGTTTCGACATCACCGGCGTTGGCGGCATCGAACATCTGATTCATGCTTAGGACAGCGAGTACGATGCCCTGAATCGCGGCACGCCGCTGGTCGCGGGTTGGCGGGATGTCGCCGCCACGGTAAACCGGCGCGACGATGACCACGGTGTCGGTCTGGCGGTTGTCGATGAGCAGCGGACCCAGATCGCTGCTCACCTGCAGGCCGGTGTCAATGGCTTGCTCGATGAGCGGGCCGCGGTTCGACGCCGCGTGCAGATTCACCCCGATCGCCAGGTGATTGGGCTCTAGTGGAACAGCATAGAGCACCGGAAAATAGCGCGTGCGATCAGCGACCGGCTGCATAGCGCCTTCCGCGTTGCGTTCGCTGATAGCGAAGGAATCACCCCAAAGCTGGCGGGCGTGGCGTTCGAAATCGCCGCGGTCTGCGCCCTTCACCATTGGCAGCCAGCCAAAACCGCGGATGCCGTGATCGCCGACCATGGGTCCGGCGAACTTCTCGAACGCTCGCCAACCGACCGCTTCGACGCTGCCGAACAGGCGTTGTAGAGCGGTCAGGTTGTCCAGCTGATCGACAATCCGTTGTCTGACGAGGTCTGCACGCGTCGTGGCTGCCTGGCGAAAGCGTTCCTCTAGGCGCTCGTGGGCAGCGTCCGACAATGACTTGCTGACCCAGGCGGTCATCGTTAAGGCCGCCAGGGCGACGCTGATCAGGATCGTCCAGCAGCCCGACGACGGCCAGCGTGAAAAAGGAGAGAATGCCATTTGACTGCAATTGCCCTGATTGGCGCCGCGAGTCTCGCATGCTAGGCGCGCAGCTCGACTAAAGCAACGTGCTTCCTGCCGGCGGTGGCCTGGGCAAGCCCGAACAGGCACTCAACATACGTTCGAGAGCGGCATCCAGGGTGGTCCGCGGGCAGCCGAAATTGAGGCGCAACCAGCCCGGGAGTCCAAAATCCGTGCCATTCGAGAGGCCAACGCCAGCTTTCTCGAAGAAAGCGGTGGCGTCGCCGATGCCCAGACCGCGGGCGTCGATCCACGCCAGGTAGGTCGCCTCGACATGATTCACGGTCAGGCCCGGGATGTTGCCGAGCACCGTTGCGACGCGATCGCGATTGTCGCGCAGCACCTCGAGCAGCGCTTGCTGCCAGTCGTCGCAGTCGCGATAAGCGGCTTCCATGGCCACTAGGCCAAGCGCATTCACATGCGGGACAATACCGCGCATGGTCGCTGTGAAGCGACGCCGTAGCACGGCGTTCGGGATGACCGCGAAAGCGCAACCGAGGCCTGGAATATTGTACGTTTTCGATGGCGCCATCAGGGTGATGCTGCGCTCGGCGACGTCGGCGCCAAACATTGCCAGTGGCCGATGCCGTCGCTGGCGGTCAAGCAGCAGTTGGCAGTGAATTTCATCCGAGCAGACGATCAGCTGATGGCGTTCGCAGAAGGCGGCAATCTGCTCGAGTTCGTCATCGTCCCAGGCACGCCCCACCGGGTTGTGCGGGTGGCAGAGTAGCAGCAGCCGGCTGTTCGGCGTCAGCGCGCGCTGCAAGGCTGGGAAATTCCAGACCCAGCGGCCGGCGCGCTGCTGTAGCGCGGCGGTGGCCAGCGTTTTGCCGGCCAGGCCGGGCGCCGAGAGGAAGGGCGGATAGATCGGCGTCGCCGTCAGTACATCGCCATCGACGGCTCGGCAGGCGACGTTGAGGGCGCTGACCAGACCCGGCAGCCACACCAGCCAGTCCGCTTCGACCTGCCAGCCGTAGGCGCGCTGCAGATGGTCGATGACGGCTTCGAGCAGCGCCGGTGTCGCCTCGGCGTAGCCGAAACAGCCGTGCGCGACGCGTTGCTCAAGCGCCCTGATGATCGCTGGCGGGGCCGCAAAATCCATGTCCGCAACCCACAGCGGAAGTACGTCGCGGCCCGCGTAGCGGTTCCACTTGAGCGAATCACCGCCGCGCCGGTCGAGGACCCGTTCGAAGGAGAAGTGGCTCAGCGGCTGCATCGGCGGAACGCGCTCAGACTTCGAGGTCGGCGAAGAGAGCGGTGGACAGGTAGCGCTCACCGAATGAGGGGATGACGACCACGGTCAGCTTGCCGGCGTTTTGCGGCCGCCGCGCGACTTCCATCGCCGCCCACACCGCGGCTCCGGACGAAATGCCGACCAGCAGGCCTTCTTCGGTCGCCATCCTGCGGGCGGTGACGAAAGCGTCGTCGGCGGTGACGCGTAGCACTTCGTCGTAGATCGCCGTGTTGAGCACCTTCGGCACGAAGCCGGCGCCAATGCCCTGGATCGGATGCGGTCCCTTGGCCCCACCCGAAAGCACCGGCGAAGCATCGGGCTCGACGGCGATCACCTGCACGCCGGGCTTCCTTTCCTTGAGTACTTCGCCGACGCCGGTAATGGTGCCCCCCGTGCCGACGCCCGAAACGAAGATGTCCACCTGGCCATGGGTGTCGTTCCACACTTCTTCGGCTGTCGTGGCGCGGTGAATGGCCGGATTGGCCGGGTTCTCGAACTGCTGCGGGATATAGTAGCGCGAATCGGCAGCGGCCATGGCTTCGGCGCGGCTGATGGCGCCGCCCATGCCGTCCGGGCCGGGCGTGAGGACCAGTTCGGCGCCGTAAGCCTTGAGCAGCAGGCGGCGCTCGCGGCTCATCGTCTCCGGCATCACGAAGCAGCATTTGATCCCGCGCGCCGCGCAAACCATCGCCAGACCGATGCCTGTGTTGCCGGAGGTCGGTTCAAGAACGATCGTTTCCGCGTTGATCCGGCCTGCCGCCTGTGCCGCGTCGATCATCGCCATGGCAATGCGATCCTTGACGCTGTGTGCTGGATTGCAGAATTCCAGCTTGGCGGCAATGGTGCCTTCGATGCCGGCCGCAATGCGATGCAGTCTGACCAGTGGGGTATTGCCGATCAGGCCGGTGACGTTGTTGACGATGTTCATGGGCATCTGGATGCTCTCCTCGGAAAAGTGTCCTTGCTGGACTGGTTCAGGAACGAGCAGCGGCATGTGACGAGTCCATACCGGTGGCGTCGTCAGCACAGCCTAACATCGCTGCGCTGGTCTGCGGCGCAGAGGTGCGCAAACTAGCCCAGGAACAGCTTGTAGGCCTGGTTGTTGGTCTCGTTCCAATGCGCGTAGCCGACCTTCTCGAGAAAGTCCTCAAACTCGTTCATTTCGCTCGGCGGCACCTGCATGCCGACCAGCACGCGTCCATAGTCGGCGCCGTGGTTGCGGTAATGGAAGAGACTGATATTCCAGCCGGCGCTCATGCTATTGAGGAATTTCATCAGCGCGCCGGGACGCTCGGGAAATTCGAAGCGGTAGAGGAGCTCGTTGCTGATACGTGGTGAGTGGCCACCCACCAGATGGCGAATATGTCCCTTGGCCATCTCGTCGTCGGTCAGATCAAGCGCCGGATAATGGTGTTTGTGCAGCTGTTCGAGCAGCTTTATCGATTCGGCGCGGGAAGAAACCTGTATTCCGACGAAGACATGCGCGTCACGCTGATCGTTGTAGCGGTAGTTGAATTCGGTGATATTGTGCGAGCCGATCAGCGACACGAAATTCTTGTAGGCACCGGGCTTCTCGGGCAGGGTGACCGCAAAAACGGCTTCGCGCTGCTCGCCGAGTTCGGCGCGTTCGGCGACAAAGCGCAGGCGGTCGAAGTTGAGGTTGGCGCCCGAGGCGATGGCCACCAGTGCCTTGTCTTTCAGCCGGTGAGTGCGGGCGTAGGCTTTGGCGCCAGCGACCGCCAGGGCGCCCGCCGGTTCGAGGACCGCGCGGGTGTCCTCGAAGACGTCCTTGATTGCTGCACAAATGGCATCGGTATTGACCAGTACCATTTCGTCGACATACATCTGGCAGAGGCGGAAGGTCTCCTCGCCGACGTATTTGACCGCCGCGCCATCGGCAAACAGGCCGACATGGTCGAGCCGGATCCGCTTGCCGGCGGCCAGCGAGCGTGCCATGGCGTCGGCGTCGCTGGCTTCCACACCAATGATTCTGGTCTCCGGTCGGACTCGCTTGATGTAGGCAGCAACGCCCGAGATCAGGCCGCCGCCGCCGACGCAGCAGAACACGGCATGAATCGGCTTGGCGTGCTGGCGGAGGATTTCCATGCCTATCGTGCCCTGACCGGCGATCACTTCCGGGTCGTCGAAAGGGTGCACGAAGCTCAGCTTCTCGGATTTCTCGAGTTCGCGGGCGCGCGCATAGGCGTCGTCGAACGACTCCCCGACCAGCACCACTTCACCGCCAAGGGCTTGCACCGCCTGGATTTTGATCTGCGGCGTCGTTGTCGGCATGACGATCACCGCCCGACAGCCGAGCTTGGCTGCCGCCAGCGCCACGCCTTGCGCATGATTGCCGGCGGACGCGCAGATCACGCCGCGTTTCAGCTTGTCTGCCGAGAGATGGAAAATCTTGTTGTAGGCGCCACGCAGCTTGAAGGAAAAAACCGGCTGCAGATCTTCGCGCTTGAGCAGTATCCGGTTACCGGTTCGCGCCGAAAGGCCGGGCGCGAAGTCGAGCGGTGTTTCGCTGGCGACGTCGTAGACCTGAGCGTTGAGAATTCTTTCGAGGTAGTCCATGGGCAGGGTGGCGGCAGAGGTGTGCGGCAAGGGAAACCGCGAATTCTAGCAGCTGAAGTAGTCGCTGCTCATTTCGTCGAGCCCGGACTACCTGCTTCTCCCGCGCCGGAAGAGCGTGACCGCGGCGTCAACCACGCCCTGGACACTGCCTGCGTGGGCAAAGTGCTGCCGCAGGAAGCTGGCGTGGTTGCCTTCCGAGCTTACCTCGTGGCGCAGCTGCTCGAATGCCGTGACGCTGTCCAGGGCCGCGGCATGGGGCTCGAGCTTGCCCAGGGTAGCCAGGATGTCTTCACGCAGCAGCCGACTCGCGTGGTTCTTGGGATGGACCAGCACGCCGTCGAGTCCGAAGCGGCAGGCCTGGAAGCGGTTGTAGTTGTAGACCAGATAATCGTCCTCGACCGGTGGTGCTTCGTCGCGTTGCAGGAGCATGCGGCAGAGCGCCTGCAAGTAGGCGGCGAGTGCTGCCGCGCGGTCCACGGTGAGTGGCGTATCGCAGACGCGCAGCTCGATCGTGCCGTACTCTGGCTTTGGGCGGATGTCCCAGTAGAAATCCTTCATGCTCTTGACGACACCGGTGGTTTCCATTTTCGCGAAGTAGTGATGCTCGAACTCCTGCCAGTCGAACAGCAAGGGCGCGCGGCCGCTCAAGGGAAAGGCGAAGACCGAATTCAGACGTGCCGAGTCGAACTGGGTGTCGACGCCCTGGAAGAAAGGGGAAGACGCGGACAGGGCGATGAAGTGCGGTACGTAGCGATTCAATGAATGCAGCAGGTACAGCGCTTGGTTGGCACTGGTACAGCCAATGTGAATGTGCTGTCCGAAGACGGTGAACTGCTTGGCCAGATACCCGTAGAGCGTCGATAGCTGATTGAAGCGTGGATTGGGAAAAATGCGCCGCTCGGACCAGCGTTGGAATGGGTGCGTGCCACCGCCGCAGACGGCGATGTTGAGTCGGTCGCCGTTGCGGACCAGGGCATCGCGGATGTCGCGTAGCTGCGCCAAGAGCTCGGCGTGGCGGTGATGCACGGCGGTCGAGATCTCGAGCATGCTCTCGGTAATCTCGGGCTTGACGTCGCCGGGGAAGGTATTGTGGCCGAGCAGGTGGAGCAGGTCGCTGGCTGAGCCCGAGAGGTCGAAGTCGGTCCAGTTGACCAGTTGCAGTTCGAGCTCGACTCCCATGCTCAGGGATGCGCTGGTCTTGAACGCGCCGAGGGGCATCTTCAGCGGCCCTCCTGCTGACGCGTTTCGCCTGCCCAGACCAGTGCCCGGCGCGTAAGCACCGGGCCAATGACCTCGAGCAACAAGACGATCGCTGCCAGGCCGGCGACCTGATCGAGTGCGTAGAGCTTGAGGTGTCGGGTTTGCTCAAGCAGGACGATGACCAGGCCGGACATCGGCATCATCGCCAGGCCGGTCAGCGCGCCTTTGCGCCAGCTGACGCCACTGGGCCGGGCAAACACGGTCGTCGTCGCCATCTTGACCACCAAGCGCAGCGTGATGACGGCCAGTGCCAGCGCGAGCCCACTGCGCACCTGCTGCCAGTCAAGCGAGGCAGCGACAAAGACGAACAACAGCACGGTCAGCAGGTCGCCAAGGGTGCCAAAGTTGCGCTGCGCCTGCGAGAGAATCGCGCGTCGGTGTCGGGCGACCAGTCCGAAGGCCAGCGCCGCCAGCAGCGGCGAGAACTTGAAAGCGTGCGTGACTGCCGTCAGCAGCAAGGTCGCGGCGGCAAAGGCGACGGTGGCATTGCGGTCGATGTTGCCGAGTTGCCGGAGCAGCGCCGGAACGGCCACGCCAAAGGCGGCGCCGATGCTGACCGACACGCCGATCACCACCAGACTGTTCCAGGCGGCTTCGGAGGCGCTGCCAGCGCTGGCGAGCACCCAGTAGCCGACGATGGCCTTGAAGACGAACAGGGAGAGCACGCAGTTGCAGGCGGTGAGGTGGAACAGTCGCTCGGTGACCTGGCCCGAGCTCTGCAGTTCGTTGGCTACCCGCAACACGGCTGCCGGCGAGGTAGCCATGGCCAATGCGGCGAGCAGCAGCGACGGGACCATCGGCGAGGCAAAGGCTTGCGCCAGCATGAACACCGCAGCAAAACAGCCGCTCGCTTCGGCCACGCCGGTGATTGCCAGCCAGGGATTGATCCGCAGCCAGCGCAGGTTGATGCGATAGCCGAGCTCGAAAAGAATCAATCCGAAAGCGAAATGAGCCAGCAGAGCGATTGGCGTTCCCGAAGGGTTGTCGAGAAATCCCCCCTGGCTGGACGCCATTACGAAGCCGGCGATGCCATAACTGCTGATTCGCGGCAGCGATAAGAGGCGGTAGGCCAGTTCGCCGACGGTCCAGGCGATGGCAATCGCTGCCGGCCAGGCAATGCTGGCCAGGACGTCGAGCAGTGTTTCCTGAATCAAGCGGGCCAGCCTCGCAGGCGGGGAAGCTCAGGCTTGCTGGCGAAAACAGTCGTCCGAAAAGTGTTCCGGCACATGCACCCTCCCAAGCTGATGGCGACAGGATACCCGAGGAAGCAGCCGTGCGATTGGCTGGCGCGGGGACTTTCCGCTGCTCGGAGACCATCGCTGTTGCACTGCAGTACGCTAGAATCCGCCCTTTGCTGCTAGCAGAGAGTATCAATGAACGCACGTCTGCGCGAGATCCCCTACAACTACACGTCTTTTTCCGACCGTGAGATCGTTATTCGCCTGCTCGGCGAGGAAAATTGGGCCTTACTCGATCAGTTGCGTGCCGAACGCGTGACTGGCCGCTCGGCGCGGATGCTCTATGAGGTGCTCGGCGATATCTGGGTGGTGCAGCGCAATCCCTACCTTGAGGACGACTTGCTCGCCAGCCGCGAGCGGCGAGTGGCGCTGATTGATGCGCTTCGCCATCGCTTGCGCGAGATCGAGAAGCGCCGCCAGGGGAACGAGCGTGTACGGCAGCTGATCCTCGCCGCGGCGGCGGCGGTCGACGCTTTCGAGCGCCATTTCGCCGATACGGCCAGGCTGCGCAGCAAGGTCACGAAAACGCTTTCCAGGCATACGCGCCGCGACAATATTGCTTTCGACGGTCTGGCGCGCGTCTCGCACGTCACCGATGCCACCGACTGGCGCATCGAGTACCCCTTCGTGGTGCTCAACCCGGACAGCGAGGAAGAGATCGGTGCCCTGGTACGGGCCTGCATCCAACTCGGGCTGACCATCATTCCGCGTGGTGGTGGTACCGGTTACACCGGCGGTGCGATTCCGCTGACGCCGCTGGCGGCGGTAATCAACACCGAGAAATTGATGACCATCGGTGCTGTCGAGGAGATTCGCCTGCCCGGATGTGATCGCCCGTACGCCACGATCCGTACCGGAGCCGGTGTGGTCACGGCTCGCGTCGCGGAAGCCGCGACGGCTGCCGGGCGGGTTTTTGCCGTCGACCCGACTTCGGCAGACGCCTCGTGCATCGGCGGTAACGTGGCGATGAATGCTGGCGGCAAGAAGGCGGTGCTGTGGGGAACGGCGGTCGATAATCTGGCCTGGTGGAAGCTGGTCGACGCCAACGGGTATCCGCTGGAGGTGACGCGCATCGGCCACAACTTCGGCAAGATCCACGAACAGGAGACGGTGCGCTTCGAGATCAGGCGTTTTCGCAAGGATGGCAAGACGCTCTACGGCGAGCCCGAAATGCTGGAAATCCCGGGTTCGAGATTTCGTAAGGCGGGTCTTGGCAAGGACGTTACCGACAAGTTCCTGGCCGGCCTGCCCGGCGTGCAAAAGGAGGGTACCGACGGCCTGATCGTTGCCGCGCGCTGGGTTCTGCATCGCATGCCGCAACATGCCCGTACCGTTTGCCTCGAGTTTTTCGGTCAGGTACGCGAGGCGGTACCGGCAATCGTCGAGATCACCGATCATTTTTCGCCTGGCGGTGGCGGCAAGGAGGCCGGGGTCCTGCTCGCCGGACTCGAACACCTCGACGAGCGCTACCTGCGCGCCGTCGGCTACGCGACCAAGGCCAAGCGCAAAGCGGAAAACGCCGGGCGCCCGAAAATGGTGCTCATTGGTGACCTGGTCGGCGACGACGAGAGCGCGGTGATGAGCGCGGCGTCGGAAGTGGTGCGCCTGTGCAATCTTCGCGGCGCTGAAGGTTTCATTGCCGTCGACGCCGAAACACGCAAGAAATTCTGGCTCGATCGCTCGCGTACCGCCGCTATTTCACGCCACACCAACGCTTTCAAGCTCAATGAGGACGTGGTGATTCCGCTGCCGCGGATGGGCGAATACTGCGACGGCATCGAGCGCATCAACATCGAGCTGTCGATCGGCAACAAGCTGGCGCTTTGCGATGCGCTGCACGAATTCCTGCAGGGCGATCTGCCCCTGCATCGTGGCGACGCCGACCTCGACAAGGAACTGTTGATCGGCGAACGCCGACCGGCCGCACTGGAAGCGGTGGCCAGCGTACGCGCGCGCTGGCAGTGGTTGCTCGACAACCTCGACCTGCCGCTGCACGAGGCCGAAGTGCAGTTCGCCACCCGTGGCCTTAACAGCGGCGAGTTGAGGAATCGCGCACCCCGGCCGACGCTCTTTCATCGCCTGCAGGACTACTCGCTGCGCGTGTCGTGGAAGCGCGAGCTCAAGCCGCAACTCGAAGGCATTTTCGATGGCGTTGTTTACCGGCCGGTCGTCGAGCGTATCGCCGCGATTCACCAACAAACGCTGCGCAGCCGCTTGTTCGTCGCCCTGCATATGCACGCCGGTGACGGCAATGTGCACACCAATATTCCGGTGAACTCCGATAACTACGACATGTTGCAGGCTGCCTATGCGGTGGTCGAGCGAATCATGGCCCTGGCACGGGCGCTCGACGGAGTGGTCTCCGGCGAGCACGGTATCGGCATCACCAAATTGGAATTCCTCAGCGACGATGAAATGCAGCCGTTTCGCGACTACAAGGCCCGCGTCGATCCGGAAGGCCGCTTCAACAAGGGCAAGCTGCTTCCGGGCGCTGACCTGGGCAAGGCCTATACGCCTTCGTTCTCGCTGCTCGGCACCGAGTCGCTAATAATGGAGCAGTCGGAAATCGGCCACATTTCGGCGATGGTCAAGGACTGCCTGCGTTGCGGCAAATGCAAGCCGGTCTGTTCGACACACGTGCCGCGCGCCAACCTGCTCTACTCGCCGCGCAACAAGATCCTTGCCACCTCTCTGCTGATCGAGGCTTTTCTCTACGAGGAGCAGACCCGGCGCGGCGTTTCGCTGCGCCATTTCGATGAGTTCAACGACGTCGCCGATCACTGCACGATCTGCCATAAGTGCCTGACGCCGTGCCCGGTCGATATCGACTTCGGCGATGTCTCGATCCGCATGCGCAATCTGCTGCGCGAGCAGGGCAAGAAGAAGTTCGTGCCGGCGAAAGCGGCGGCCATGGCTTTCCTGACGATCAAGGATCCGGCGACCATCAAGCTGGTGCGCAAGCTGATGATCGACTGGGGCTACCGGGCGCAGCGACTGGCCTACCGGGCAGCCAAGTCGCTTGGCCTGATCCAGGGGCAAACGCGACAGCCACCGGCGACGCTCGGTTCGCCAACGCTGCGCGCGCAGATCATTCACTTCATCAACAAGCCGATGCCTGGCGGGCTTCCCAAGCGCACCGCCCGGGCGCTGCTCGACATCGAAGACGACAAGATCGTCCCGATCATCCGCAATCCGCAAAAGGTCAGCGCCCCGGACTACGACGGCGATGCCGTTTTCTATTTCCCGGGCTGTGGTTCCGAGCGCCTATTTTCCCAGGTCGCCCTGGCCACGCAGGCGATGCTCTATGAGATTGGTGCGCAAACCGTGCTGCCGCCGGGCTACCTGTGCTGTGGCTATCCGCAGACGGCGGCCGGCGAGGCCGACCAGGGGCTGGCGATCACCACCGACAACCGGGTGCTTTTCCACCGCGTTGCCAACACCTTGAACTATCTGGATATCAAGACCGTCATCGTCTCCTGCGGCACCTGCATGGACCAGCTCGAAAAATATCACTTCGAGCAGATCTTCCCCGGTTGCCGCCTGCTCGATATCCACGAATACCTGCTCGAAAAAGGCGTCTGCCTCGATGGCGTCAGCGGCAGCCGCTACCTGTATCACGATCCCTGTCACGTGCCGATGCGCACAATGCCCGGCATCAAGGTGGTCAATAGCTTGATGGCGCAGCCGGTCGAGCTCTCGGCGCGTTGCTGTGGCGAGTCGGGAACCCTGGCCGTGACGCGTCCGGACGTGTCCACGCAAGTGCGCTTCCGCAAGCAGGAGGAGATCGCCAACGGCGTCGAACGTCAGCGCGCGGATGGTTTTTCCGGTCCGATCAAGGTGCTCACCTCCTGCCCCTCGTGCCTGCAAGGTCTGTCGCGCTATAACGACGACAGCGGAACCGAGGCCGACTACATCGTCGTCGAAATGGTCAAACGCCTGCTTGGCGACGACTGGCTGGCCCGCTACGTCCACCAGGCCAACAACGGCGGCATCGAGCGGGTGCTGCTTTAATGTGAAAGTCGCGTAGGCGACTCAGGAAACTCCCTTCTCCCCCTGCGGGAGAAGGGCCGGGGAAAGAGAGGGAACGGTCATGACTTTCATGATCGGGGTATCGTGACATGTCATGGCCGTCAGAACGCGGGCAGTAACCGCCGTGAGTGGCCCGCCGGGCGCCCTGGCGGGACTTTCGGTATAGAATGCCCGCCACATTGCGGTCGCCGGGGTGGAATATCCTCTTCCTTGTGCGGCTGATTTTTACCGTCCCTCCTGATCCTTGCGGATAGCCCCCTCAGGGGTTGATTCCGGATCCTCGTAGGTACGTCAAGAAGGCTGGTGGCCAGGATCGAGAAAATGTCTGGTTCTTCGTCGCTTTCCGCGGAGTCGCGAGGGGTGCGGGTGTTTGGCCGCTTTGCGCCGGCGCTGTACGTCCTCGGCGTTCTGATCACCGGTTTCGGTTTCCTGATGATGATCCCGCTCGCCATTTCCTGGCTGACCGCCGACGGCGCGCATGACGCGTACGATGAGGCGGTGCTGATCACCATCCTCTGCGGCTTGCTGCTTTCTTTCTTCATAGGCCGGCAGCAACGCGAGATGCGGGTGCGTGAGAGCTTTCTGCTGGTCGCCCTGATCTGGGCGATCCTGCCCGCTTTCGGCGCTCTGCCCCTTTATCTGCACATCGACGAACTGAGCTGGACGGACGCCTATTTCGAGGCCGTTTCGGGCCTCACCGCGACCGGTGCGACGGTCTTGTCCGGGCTTGACCAGCTGCCCGTCTCGATCAACTTCTGGCGCACTTTCATGCACTGGGTTGGTGGCCTCGGCGTCGTCGTTCTTGCCGTCGCCATTCTGCCTTTGCTTGGTTTCGGGGGGCGCGGCATGCTCAAGGCTGAAACGCCCGGTCCGATGAAGGATTCCAAGATCACACCGCGAATCACCGAGACGGCCAAGGGCTTGTGGGTCGTCTATGTGATTCTCACCGTCGCCTGCGGCATCAGTCTATATTCCGTGGGCATGGAACCCTGGGACGCGATGATGCATGCCTTCTCGGTGATGGGTCTCGGTGGTTTTTCGAGCAAGGACGCCAGTGTCGGTCACTTCGCCAGCCTCGATATCGAACTGGTCGTCATCTTGTTCGCCCTGCTCGCCGGCATCAACTTCAGCACCCACTTTCTGGCCTTTTCGCAGCGTTCGCTACGCGCCTATCTGGCCGACATTGAGGCGCACTATTTCCTGGGCATTCTGGCCCTGAGCATTCTGGCGCTTTCGCTCTACCTCTGGCCGGAGGCGATCTATCCGGACTTCCTGACGACTCTGCGCTACGTCGGGTTCCACTCGGTGTCGCTGGCCACTTCGCTTGGCTTTGCGACCACCGATTATGTTCAGTGGCCGCTGTTCGGGCAGCTGTGGATCCTCTTTCTGTGCAGCTTCGTCGCCTGCTCGGGTTCGGCCGGCGGCGGCATCAAGATGATGCGCGCGGTCGTTCTCTACAAGCAGGTGTCGCGCGAACTGACCCGGGCCATGCACCCGCGCGGTCTGCAGACCGTGCGCTTCGGCGAGACCGTCATTCCGGACCACGTGCTGCACGCGATCCTTGGCTTCATGTTCATTTACGTGGTCAGCATCGTGGTGATGACCCTGCTGATGGTCGGTACGCGTTTGGACATCATTACTGCCTTCTCGGCCGTCGTCGCCTGTTTGAACAATACCGGTCCCGGACTGAACCTGGTTGGCCCGGCGTCGACCTACGCCGTGCTGACCGACTTGCAGACCTGGGTGTGCACCTGGGCCATGCTGCTCGGGCGCCTCGAGATTTTCACCCTGCTGGTCCTGCTGACGCCTGGCTTCTGGCGGCGTTAGGCAGTCGCCGCCCTTTTCGTCTGGCAAAGGCGACTTTCGCTGCCAGCGCGCCGCCGCCCGCCCTCAGGACGGCGCACGCGAAAGCTTGACTTTCCCGTGTGGTGTCAGTTTCCAGTAAGAATCGACATCAATAATCGCGCCGGTGGTTCGCTTGCACGCCTTGGGAGCCGCTAAATCGATCGAAAAAAAAATTGGAGGAGGTAAATCATGGACGACAGCGGAAAGGCCTACTGGTCGGCGACCCTCGGGTTGCTGACCAAGATCCTTATAGTATGGTTCCTGGTCTCATTCGGCGCGGGCATCTTGTTCGCACCGGCACTGAATAGCATTCATCTGGGCGGTTATCCCCTGGGCTTCTGGTTTGCCCAACAGGGGGCGATGTACGTGTTCATCGCGCTGATCTTCTACTACAAGAAGAAGATGGGTGAAATCGACCGTCAGTTCGACGTTCACGAAGAATAAGGGGCCAACTATGGATCTGCAAACAACGATTTACCTGGTGGTCGGCGCAAGTTTTTCGCTGTACATCGGCATCGCCCTCTGGGCACGTGCCGGTACCACCAGCGATTTCTATGCTGCCGGCGGTCAAGTTGGGCCGGTGATGAACGGTATGGCGATTGGCGCGGACTGGATGTCGGCCGCCTCGTTCATTTCGATGGCCGGCCTGATTTCCAACATGGGTTACGGCGGCGGCCTCTTCCTGATGGGCTGGACCGGTGGCTACGTGCTCCTGGCGATGCTGCTGGCGCCCTATCTGCGCAAGTTCGGCAAATTCACCGTGCCGCAGTTCATCGGTGACCGCTTCTACTCGAAGTCCGCCAGTACGGTTGCGGTTTTCTGCCTGCTGGTCGCTTCGCTGACCTACATCATCGGGCAGATGACCGGCGTCGGTGTGGCCTTCTCCCGCTTCCTGGGAGTGACGAGCGAAACCGGAATCTACGCGGGTATGGGCATCGTCTTCTTGTACGCCGTGTTCGGCGGTATGAAAGGGATCACCTACACGCAGGTGGCACAATACTGCGTGCTGATCTCTGCCTACATCATCCCGGCGATCTTCATCTCGATTCAGCTCACCGGCAACCCCATCCCACAACTGGGCCTGGGTTCCAACATTGTCGGCCAGGATGTCTCGCTCCTGCACAAGCTGGACATGGTGGTCAGCGATCTCGGATTTGCCAACTACACCACTTCAGACGCTGGCGGCATGTTGAACATGTTCGTGTACACGATGTCGCTGATGATCGGTACCGCCGGTCTGCCGCACGTCATCATGCGCTTCTTCACGGTGCCGACGGTGGCTGCTGCGCGTAGCTCCGCCGGTTGGGCGCTGATCTTCATCGGCCTACTCTATACTACTGCACCTGCCGTTGCGGCGATGGCCAAGACCAACCTGCTGCGCACGATCACTCCGGGCGTGGTGATGGGCAATGCCGATCCTTACGCTGCCGACTCGCAACTGGTGTACGAGGAGCGTCCGGACTGGATGAAGCGCTGGGAGAAGACCGGTTTGCTGAAGTGGGAAGACAAAAACGGCGACGGTCGCATCCAGTACTACAACGACAAGTCCAAGAGCGATGAATTCAAGGCCAAGGCTGAAGGCGCTGGCTGGAAGGGCAACGAGCTGACGGTCAACGCCGACATTATCGTTCTCGCCAATCCGGAAATTGCTTTGCTGCCGAACTGGGTGATCGCGCTGGTTGCTGCCGGTGGTCTGGCTGCCGCTCTGTCGACTGCCGCGGGCTTGTTGATGGCCATCTCGGCGGCGATCTCGCATGACTTGATCAAGAACGTCTTCGTTCCCGATATCAGCGAGAAGAACGAGCTGCTGGCGGGCAAGATCTCGATGGCCGTGGCGATTATCATCGCTGGCTATCTGGGTCTCAATCCACCGGGCTTCGCGGCCGGTACCGTTGCCCTGGCCTTCGGGATTGCGGCGAGCTCGCTGTTCCCGGCGATCATGATGGGCATCTTCTCGAAGAAGATGAACAAGGAAGGTGCTATCTGCGGCATGCTCGCCGGCCTGTTCGTCACCCTTTTCTACGTCTTCGCAGCCAAGGGTATCTTCTTCATCAAGGGAACCGAGTACCTGCATCTGATCGGTGGGCCGAACAGCTTCTTCGGGATCACGCCGGAAGCCTTCGGTGCTATCGGAGCCTGTGTCAACTTCGGCGTTGCCTTCATTGTCGACAAGATGACCCCGGAACCTCCGGAGCACATCCAGGCAATGGTCGAATCGGTTCGCATCCCGCGTGGCTCGGGAGCTGTTACGGGCGCTCACTAAGCGCAGTTGGCTTTATGATCAGCTGTCGTCCGGCCTCGAGCCGGCGGCAGCGGGCGAGAGGAGCCCCGCTGGCACTATTGGCGGGGCTTTTCTTTGCTGCTTTGCGAAAGACGAAGCGCATGGATTTCTGCGCGCTGGCGTACGCAACAACAGGAGTAGTGGATGACTATCAGTGTCGCGATCACATGGATACTGTTTCTCGGCCTTTTCCCGATTGCCTTCTTTTGGCTGCGGCGGGCATGGCGAATTCTGGTCGGGCGGGATTTTTCCGAAGTAGCGCTAAAAGGCGGCGTGAGTCCCGCGGCTCCGGAGAAGTACGCACCTTACGTGGCGGCCATCAACCTGGTTGCCGGCGGCATCGTGGTGGCAGTGATTTTGATGATCGTCATCGGCGGCATCGCGTACGATATCTGGAGTGCGATTGCCGGATCGACGATCTGGATGAAGTTCCTTGCCGATTACATCCTCCGCCAGCATGCACACCCGATGTGGGGCAAAAAGAAGCAAGCGGCGTCAAAGGACCATCCCTGACGTTTTCGCTGGCTTGTCTTCCAGCGCTGTTGGTTCTTTCTCGTCGTGCCAACGTGTGCCGGCGCTAGTGCGCGTGCCTAGTGTCAGCCGCCGGTCACGCTATCCGGCTTGGCTGGCTGGGATTCGAGCTTGACCTGCAGGGCTTTGGCCTCGGCGTCAGTGATGATCTCGAACAGCGTCACGACTTTCTTGACGTCGGTCGTCGTGCGCGCGACCTGGATCGCAGCCTCCGCCTCGCGCTGGGTGAGCAGGCCGAGCAGGTAGACCACGCCGTTTTCGGTGACCACCTTGACGTGGGCCGCGCTAACTCTGCCCGAGTCGACCAGGCGCGCCTTGACCTTCGTGGTGATGTAGGAATCGTTACTACGCACCGTGAGCGAAGTGGCGGGCGCGACAGAGAGTTCGTTGTAGACGCCTTTGACCTGTGGTATGGCGATGACCAAACGTTCAATCGCGGCCTTGTTTGCCTCGGACGGGACCTCGCCGGTAATCAGTACTTTGCGGTTGTAGCTGGTGAAGTTGGTGTGCGACTGCGCGCCCGCTTTCTCGCTGACGTTTCCGGCCGCTTTCCACTCGATGGTTTCGTCTTCGGTTTGCGTGCCGAGTGAGCGACGATCGACCGTCGACAGCGTCGCCTGCGTCGCTCCGGCGGCGACCAGCGGGATGCAGCCTTGCAATGTTGGCACAAGGGTCGCTCCGAGAAGCAGGCTGGCGGCCAGAGTTTTCTTCATTCCTCAACCCCCATGAGCAGGCAATCGATGCCATCGCAAAGGCAGTGGATGGCCAGCAGGTGCGTTTCCTGAATGCGTGCCGTGCGTTCGGCAGGCACGGAGATGTGGACGTCGCCGTCACGCAACATCTCGCCGATCGCGCCGCCGCCCTTGCCGGTGAGTGCCACCACCCGCAGTTCGTTCTCGTGCGCGGCATTGATCGCTTCGACGACGTTGGGTGAGTTTCCCGAGGTCGAAATGGCCACCAGCACGTCGCCGGGCTGGCCGAGGGCACGCACCTGCTTGGCGAATACCATCTTGAAGCCATAGTCGTTGGCGACTGCCGACATGATCGACGAATCGGTGGTCAGGGCAATCGCCGCCAGCTCGTGCCTTTCGGCCTCGAAACGGCCTACCAGTTCAGCGGCCAGGTGCTGCGCGTCGGCCGCCGAGCCGCCGTTGCCGCAGGCGAGGATCTTGCCGTTGTTCAGTAGGCAGGCGACCATTGACTCGATCGCCTGCGCGATCGGTGCGGCCAGGAATTCGATGGCGTCGAGCTTGGTCTGCGCGCTGTCCTTGAAGTGTTGGCTGATGCGAGTGATCAAATCCATGGGCTTCGCTTTGACTCGGCGGAAAGAGGAGCTGGAGATCTTAACACCAGGGCGGCGCGAAGATCGCGCCGTGAACCCCACGGCCCCAAGACCTGGCGACGGTGATTCGGGCACTGCGGGACTTGTGAGTGGCGGCAGGCGTTCGTGGCATGCCTCACGCCACCAAAAAGGCGTCGCGCAACCATTCGATTGCCGCTTCGGAGAGTGCGTCCAGGAGCAGGCAGTCGAAGCGGCATTCGGGTTCCCGCAGGCCGCTATGGGAGGCCAGGTAGTGGCGTGCGGCGAGGATGATACGAGCCTGCTTGCTGCTGGTGATGCTGGCCGCTGCACCGCCGTAGCCGGGGTTGCGGCGCAAGCGCACTTCGACGAAGACGAGCACCCCTCGCTCCTGGCAGATCAGGTCTACCTCGCCGCCGCGGCAACGGTAGTTTCGTGCCAGAATGCTCAGGCCTTTTGCTTCAAGGAAGGTCGCCGCCAGGCGTTCTGCGCGCACGCCCGGGCTTTCCGGGCGTGCGCTCGCCGCGCGCGTGCTATCTTTGGCGTTTACCTGCCGACGGATCGTCATGAGCGAAGAACTCCCTGCACTGTATGTGGTACCGACGCCGCTCGGCCATCTTGGCGACATGACGCAGCGTGCCATCGAGGTCTTGCGGCAGGTGGCGTGGGTGGCCGCGGAGGATACGCGGCATAGCGGGCCGCTCCTCCGACATTATGGCTGCACTGCACGCTTGTTGGCGGCGCATCAGCATAATGAGCAGGCTGCCGCGCAGCAGGTGATTGCGCGTCTGGCGAACGGTGAGTCGGTGGCGTTGGTGGTCGATGCCGGCACCCCGGCGGTGTCCGACCCGGGTGCGCGGCTGGTGGCCAGGGTGCGCGCTGCCGGCTATCGCGTCGTTCCCTTGCCGGGTCCCTGCGCGGCGATCGTCGCGCTCTCCGCCGCCGGACTTGATGACCCGCATTTCCTGTTCTACGGTTTCCTGCCGAACAGGGCGGGGCAGCGCGCCGAGGCCTTGCGCGGGCTGCTTCACCTGCCGTACGCGCTGGTCTTCTACGAGGCGCCACACCGCATTCTCGACACCGTGGCCGCGCTGGCGGATGCCTTCGGGCCGACGCGGAGCGTGGTTCTGGCGCGAGAACTGACCAAGGTCTTCGAATCCATTCACGTCTGTCCCCTTGCTGAGGCGCATGACTGGTTGCTGGCCGACGCCAACCGGCAGCGCGGCGAGTTTGTGTTGCTGGTCTCCGGGGCCGTGTCGCTTGACGATGGGCGGGAAGGCGAAAGAGTTCTCAAGCTGCTGCTCGACGATGGCCTGGCGGTTAGTCAGGCGAGCCGTCTGGCGCATGCCATCACCGCTGTCGGCAAGAAGTCCCTCTATGAATTGGCCTTGCGCCTCAGGGCTTGAGGGCTGCGCGGGCGGAGCTGCGACCACCGCCATGCAGCCGGGCCCGGCGTGATCGGCTCGGCCAAGTTCGGCCGACGAGAGAAAATCATCTAGAATCCGGACTTTCCTTCGCCGCGGCTCAAGCATGCAGATTACCTTTACCCGCCCTGACGACTGGCATCTCCATCTGCGCGACGGTGAAGCGTTGCGCACGGTCTTGCCGCATAGCGCCCGTCAGTTTGCCCGGGCCATCGTGATGCCCAATTTGCGCCCGCCGGTGACTACGGTCGTTGCGGCTGGCGAGTACCGGGCGCGAATCTTGGCGGCATTGCCGCCGGCCTCGCCGTTCGAACCGCTGATGACGCTCTATCTGACCGACATGACCTCAGCCGAGGAAGTGCGGCGGGCCGTCGATAGCACCTTCGTGCACGCGGTGAAGCTGTATCCGGCGGGGGCCACGACCAATTCGGACGCGGGGGTCAGCGATATCGAGCGTTGCGACAAGGCGCTTGGCGAGATGGAGCGGTTGGGAATGCCGCTGCTGGTGCACGGCGAGGTGACCGATCCGGAGGTTGACGTCTTCGATCGCGAAAAGCGCTTCATCGAGCGCGTCTTGGAGCCATTGCTGGCGCGCTACCCGGGCCTGAAGATCGTTTTTGAACACATCACCACCCGCGATGCCGCCGATTTCGTGCGCAGTGCGGGCCCGAACCTCGCGGCGACGATTACGGCCCATCACCTGCTCTACAACCGCAACGCCATTTTTGCCGGCGGTATTCGCCCCCACCACTATTGTCTGCCGGTGCTCAAGCGCGAGGAGCATCGGCTGGCGCTCGTGCGCGCGGCGACTTCCGGTAGCCAGCGTTTTTTCCTGGGTACGGATTCGGCACCCCACGCACGGACCAGCAAGGAGAACGCTTGTGGTTGCGCCGGTTGCTACACCGCGCACGCGGCTCTCGAACTGTACGCGGAAGCATTCGAGTCGGCCGGCGCCCTGGATCGGCTGGAGGCTTTCGCCAGTTTCAACGGTGCCGACTTCTATGGTCTGCCGCGCAATGCCGGGACGGTGACGCTCCGCCAGGAGGAGTGGCCGGTTGTCGAGGCCTTCTCCTATCTCGGTGACGACGCGCTGGTGCCGCTGCGCGCCGGTGAGCGGCTGCGCTGGCGGATGGTCGACTGATGTCTGCGGGTCGTCTAGCGTTGGCTTCCTCCGGGTTTCGCTTGAGGAGATTGTCTGTGCCACGGAAAACCTTGTTGTCCCTGTTCCTGCTGCCCCTGCTGCTGGCCTGCTCCGATCAGCGTGCAGCCTTCGAGATCGGCGGCTCCAGCCAGCATTCGCTGACCCTGATTCGCATTCAAAACTTCTTTTGGGAGAGGTCGGCGTCCTATTCCATCGTCGCCACACGGATGCCAGAGTGCATGCGCCGTCATGACATGGGCAAGGGCGGTGCGACCACCCCTATCGAGGTCTACGCCCCGGGCAACGACGCCTGGATTCTCAAACAGGGGCGCCGCATGCAGGTCGTCGAGACGCGAACCTGCGAGGGCTTTGCCCGGCTTGCCGAGCCGCCGGCGGACGGTATGGGTCCCTTACAGGGCAGCTTCGAGATGCGCAACGGCAGCTTGAGCTTCATCGCCGCAGCGACGCGCGAAGCGCCGCTGGACGCCGTTGCCCCGGCGCAGCAGTGAACGCCTGACGCAGTGAGGTGTTGAGGACGTGAGCCTAGCTGGCTGGCCGTCGCCGGGTGGCTTGTTCGCCCCATTGACGCCGCTCATCAAGGGCCTTCCCTTTGCGCCTGAGCCGGCGTCGCTCGATTTGCTCAGCGCGCGCTGCGAACTGCGTACGGCTGGCGGTCGCCGGATCTCTTTCGTCGCACCGCCAGGCGATGGCGTCGATTACGAAACCCGCATCTGGGAGCGCGGCGAGGTGGAGACGCGTCCCGGCAACTGGCACGATTTCTTCAATGCCCTGGTCTGGCTCAGCTTTCCACTGAGTAAATCGGCGCTGAATGCGTCTCACGTGGCGGCGATGGCGCTGCCGGACGCGCGCAGCACGCGCAGTCGCGATCGCGACGCTCTGACCCATTTCGATGAATGCGGTGTCGTCGTCGTCTCCTCCGATCGCTCACTGCTGGCCTTGTTGCGCGGCTTTCAATGGAAGCCCCTGTTCTGGGAGCGACGCCTTGATCTCGATCGCCTGCTGCGCTGCTTCGTTTTTGGTCACGCTACCTACGAGCAACTGCTGCAGCCGTTTCGCGGGCTGACGGCCAAGGCCGTGCTGCATGAAGTCAGCGAGGAGTGGCTGCAGGCGCCGCTGTCCGCACAACTGGCTGACATCGATCGGCGTCTGGCGAGTGAAGTGGCCGCCGGACGACATCGTGATCCGCGCGCCTTTCATCCCTTGCCGCTGCTCGGCTTGCCCGGAGTGACCGCGGCCAGCGAAAGCCCTTCCTATTACGATGACCCCTGGCAATTCCGCGCGGGCCGAACGCGGCGGCGGGTATAATCAGCGCGGGAAGTCGGTCAGACAGCCGCTGGGCAAAAGGCGATCGCCTGGCGCCGAGAGGAAAGTCCGGGCTCCGCAGAGCAGGATGCCGGTTAACGAC
>ERZ761603.181-NODE-181-length-55797-cov-46.221682_pt1 | contig 55797 bp, 34 predicted proteins | sample MGYA00511879_ERZ761603 | MGnify/ENA primary metagenome ERZ761603 (study PRJEB28899, sample SAMN02850040) | bioreactor sludge metagenome | biome: EBPR Sludge; feature: EBPR Bioreactor; material: flocular biomat | place: Australia: Thorneside Wastwater Treatment...
TTAGTTACCTACACGGCAACCGATGCGGGAGGTAATACCGCCACTTGTTCGTTCACCATTACGGTAACAGACAGCCAAGCGCCAAGTATTACTTGCCCTGCCAACCTTACCTTGCCCACAACCACCGGTAGCTGTTTTGCCGTAGCACAGTGGGCTGTACCCACCGGTACGGATAACTGCGGCGGCGTGGTGAGTGTAACGGGTTCTGCCCTTTCGGGCAGTGCATTTGGTATTGGCACTACAACAGTGAATTATGTAGCTACCGATGTAAGCGGTAACACTGCCACTTGTTCGTTTACCGTAACGGTAACGGATAACCAAGCGCCCACCATAACCTGCCCTGCCAACCAAACCCTGCCTGCCGGCGCAAACTGTACGGCAGTGGCAACTTGGGCAATGCCTACGGCTACGGATAACTGCGGCGGTGTGGCTACGGTAACGGGCACCCATACATCGGGCAGCACGTTCAACACCGGAACAACTACGGTAACCTATACGGCAACCGACAACAACGGCAATACTGCCACTTGTTCGTTTACTGTAACGGTGAGCGGTGGCAGTCAGAACCTTACCCTTACCTGCCCTGTTAGCCAAACCTTATCTGCCGGAGCCAATTGTGCAGCGGTGGCTAACTGGACTGTGCCTACGACTACTGACAACTGCGGCGCTGTTGCTAGTGTAACCGGCACGCATACATCGGGCAGTACGTTTAATATTGGTACAACTACGGTTACTTACACTGCTACTGCTGCTAATGGTACTACTGCTACTTGTTCGTTTACCGTAGCTGTTGCAGATATGCAAGCGCCTACAATTGTTAACTGTCCGACCAATATAGCTGTTCCCACCTTTAATAATACCTGTATAGCAAACGTAGTTTGGGCAATGCCTTTTGCTACCGATAACTGTATTGGCACGGTGAATTTGACCGGTTCACACGTATCGGGCAGTATGTTCCTTGCCGGTATAACTACTGTAACTTATATGGCAACCGATGTAAGCGGCAATACGGCTACTTGTTCGTTTACTGTATCAGTAATAGACCCGCAGCCGCCGGTAATTACCTGCCCTGCAAGCATAACGCTCAATGCCAACAGTATGTGCACTGCCACCGCTAACTGGGCAAATCCTACTGCAACAGATAATTGCGGATTGCCCACTGTAACAGGTACACATACATCGGGAAGTCCTTTTGGTTTAGGAACTACCAACGTTGTTTTTACAGCTACCGATGTGAGCGGCAATACAGCAACTTGTTCGTTTAATGTAACGGTGAATGATGCCATAGCACCGGTAATTACCTGTCCGGCAAACATAAGTGTTGCAGCTAACAATGGCTGTACGGCTAATGTAAGTTGGGCATCGCCCACGGCAACCGACAACTGTGTACTGAGTGGTATATCTGGCAGCGCTAACCCGGGCAGTATGTTCAGTGCTGGTATTACAACGGTGGTTTATACGGCTACCGATTTGGCAGGCAATTTTGCAACCTGCGCGTTTACCGTAACGGTTACCGATGGTCAGGTGCCAACGTTGGTATGCCCGGCTAACCAGGTAATTACCGCTGGAAATGCCTGCTCTGCTACTGTTACATGGATAGTGCCCTCAGGTTCTGATAACTGCGGTATTGCCACCGTTACGGGCAGCGCACAACCGGGCAGCACGTTTGGAACGGGTACTACCACCGTAACCTACACGGCTACTGATATTAGTGGTAATACGGCAACTTGTTCGTTTACCATAACGGTAAATGGGGCAGCATCGGGCATTAGCAGTTTTGCCTGTCCTGCCAACATTAGCCAAAACGCATCTGCCGGTACTTGTTCAAGAGTGGTGAACTGGACATTACCCACTGCTACCGACAACTGTGGTGGTGTGGCAACTGTAACCGGTACGCACAATCCGGGCAGCAGCTTTAACGTGGGCATAACCACTGTAACTTATACGGCTACAACAGCATCGGGCAATACAGCAACCTGTTCGTTTACGGTTACCATTGCCGATAATCAAGCGCCGGTTATTGCCAATTGTCCTGCCAATATCAGTGTTTGTTCTCCTTTTGTAACCTGGACACCGCCTACAGCAACCGATAACTGCGGCATAGCCTCACTTACGAGCAACCTCAATCCGGGTATAACCGTGCCAATAGGCAATACAGTGGTTAATTACACGGCTACTGATGTAAACGGTAATACTGCCACCTGTTCGTTTGTTATAACTTACACGCAATTAGTAGTGGCAGCCGTGCGTTCCAATTTTAATGGTTACAATGTGAGTTGCAACGGAGGCAACAATGGTACCATTACCGTAAGCACATCGGGTGGCACAGCGCCTTACACGTATATTTGGAGCAATGGGGCAACGGGCAGTTTTGTATCGGGCTTAACCGCAGGTAATTACAGCGTTACGGCTACAGATGCCAATGGTTGTACCCGCGTGCGAAATGTAATCATGATTGCGCCTCCTCTTTTGAATTGCAGCGCTACGGTAACCAATATTACCTGCGCCGGATTGAATAACGGCAGCATTACTACTACTACAAGCGGCGGGGTAGCCCCCTACACTTACGTTTGGAGTAACGGAGCTTCGGGTAGTTCAATCAGCGGACTGAGTGCAGGCACTTACACCGTAACCACAACCGATACCAATGGTTGTGTGTGCATACAAAGCCTTACGGTTTCCGCTGCGCCTACAGCTTCTGTGCTTACAGGCAGTGTAAATGTTTACGAGGGCGGCGGTATTATTCCTACCTTCTTTAATGTGAATACTATTAACTTTAGTGGAGGTACAGCGCCTTACAACTATACATGGAACACAAGCGGTTATGTGCAGTACAGCATAATTGCACCCGGACAGATAACGGTGGTGTATGGAGAAGGCGCACTGTGGAGTGTTACCATTTCTGACTCGGGAGGATGTGCTTCACAGTCTATAGTGTTGAACAATTACGACCTTGGACCTACGCCTCCGCAGCAGTTAAATATCATTACTTCAAGCATAGGAGCAGATGATGGTACTGGCAATGGCAGCATATCGATAGTGGTAGTGGGTGGACATCCGTGTGCAGGCAATACTTACCGATACATTTGGTCGGGACCCAGCACATGGACACCAGCCTACAATACCAATACGCCCAACCTGACCGGATTACCGAGTGGTTGGTACCTTGTAACGGTTATTGACTGTGGACCCGACGGTATTCAGAACACCGGCGATGAGTTGCAAACCATAGGCTGGTACTGGGTGCCATCTGAAAACAGAGGAAGGTCTAAATGGGAAGATTGGGATATGACAGCAGATGCTTTGGCTGTATTCCCTAATCCGGTAAACACTACCGCTGTGGTTAGCTTTATGCTACCCGATGCTGCACAGGCAAAAGTGGTATTGTATGACTTGAGCGGTAAAGCCGTTGCCACGCTTTACGAGGGTATGGCAGCAGGAAACGAGGAATACCGATTAACCCTTGACGGCAGCCCGTTACCGGCAGGCATGTATCTATGCCGGTTAGAACTGCCCGAAATGGGTATTGCTAAACAGGTAAAAACGCTGGTAGCACATTAAAAATCCGGCATTTACCGGTTAAACCAAAAACGTCCGTTTGCTTTGCAGGCGGGCGTTTTTGGTTGTTTTATGGGGTTGAAACAAACCAATGGTTTGACCAAAAAATCAATAGCAGATTGCATCCAAACAAGGACCATTAACGCCTAACTCTTACAATTTTCCTACTGAAAACCATTAGACTTAAGATGTTTAAAGCAGCATTCAATTTTCCAACGGATTCGGTAGTATTTCGGCACCTCAAGGAGTTGTTCTTGTGGTAAATTCGTTATCAGATAAATGTATTGGTCGGCTTCTTTGAAATTGTAATTTATAATTATGCGACTTACCATTTCGTCTGCTATTACTACTTCCATATAAGGTAAGTTATATCGCCACATATACCTATGTAGTGTATGCAAACGACGGTTTTTCTTGTTGATACTGCCGTTCTTCTACACCGAAAGTGTAGCATTTTGTTTAAACCGGATTACATAGCTGATTCCTAATTTTTTGAGTGCCAATAGTCAATTTTTATTGACAAATTCCCTATCGGCTTCTAAGTGCCATGAGGGAAGGTAGCCGTTAGCCGGATAGATTTGTAATAAGCGCAGTATCAAGTCGATTTAATGTTTAAAATTGGAGTTGCCTTTGTATCCCAAATCCGTCCATAACAAAGGAATAAAACAACCCTCATACACCAAACCTAAGGTTAAAAAAGTTATACTGCCTTTTGCCAAATGCTCAATTGGTTCCGCCTATCACTAAATGGGCTTTGCATAAATCGGGTAACAGAATAATAATGATAAGGAATATGGTTCTAGTGTCGCCTCTACATTACCGGTTAAGAAAAACGACGAATTTTATCCCGACGTTGCCGAAAACTGAAACCCGGCTCGCTCTGTGGGGGCATTAAACTGAGCCAGTTGCTGCAAACAAGTTGTGTGTACATGTAGAATACTACTGCATATCCACAATAGTACGCCTAATTTAAATCGGCTGACACCGCTATACTTTTCCGGAATTTCTACTAACTTTGTGTTTAAAGAATAAGGGAACATACCGAATGTTTTTTAGGTTAAACAAATTTGGCGCGATTTTCCCTCTTTTTCATGCCATCCTGTATTTTTTTTGCTAAATAAAGTATTTTTCATTTATTTATGATGATTGACAACCAATAAAAATCAATGGTTCATTAAACTATAATGAATACGCATTGAAACAAGTGCCTATTCATTTTTATTAAAAAAAATAATTGGAGGTTATTTGGCGTGAATACGCTATCCCATTCAACGTACAGTACGAAACCTAAAACATTATTTTTTTGTAATTTTTATTGGTGCAGGAAAGTACAGTCCCTGCCTATAGCTTATTTCCTGCTCTAAAAAAGATTGGAGCATAGTGGACAATAAAGTTATGTGTAGCGTTTAATTTATGGGGGAGCCGGCGAAACAAGAAATACTACTTTTTCAAAAGAAAACAAATTTGTAACAACCGTTAGCGAATTCAATGACCCCAATAATGTTTATTGTTATGCACAAGGATACTCCTACCGAATAACCGATATAGGTAATTTTATCTTAACCACTAACACAAAAAAAATCCGATACCTTGTAATCAATTGTAGTAATGGTGCTGTCAAAAGAAAAAATGGTGGGTCAAGGCTGTAGGAGAAGGATTCGAACCTTCACGGAGCGATTAGCCCCAATAGTAGCCGATATTGGCTGTTATCGGGATTTCTGCCGAACTCTCCACCCCCGAGACAGGAGGGTACGTCTGCCGGTTTCGTCATCCTACATTGTAAAAAGTGCTGTCAAAAGAAAAAATGGTGGGTCAAGGCTGTAGGAGAAGGATTCGAACCTTCACGGAGCGATTAGCCCCGATAGTAGCCGGTTGAGCCGTTATCGGGATTTCTGCCGAACTCTCCACCCCCGAGACAGGAGGGTACGTCTGCCGGTTTCGTCATCCTACATTGTAAAAAGTGCTGTCAAAAGAAAAAATGGTGGGTCAATGCTGTAGGAGAAGGATTCGAACCTTCACGGAGCGATTAGCCCCAATAGTAGCCGGTTGAGCCGTTATCGGGATTTCTGCCGAACTCTCCACCCCCGAGACAGGAGGGTACGTCTGCCGGTTTCGTCATCCTACATTGTAAAAAGTGCTGTCAAAAGAAAAAATGGTGGGTCAAGGCTGTAGGAGAAGGATTCGAACCTTCACGGAGCGATTAGCCCCGATAGTAGCCGGTTGAGCCGTTATCGGGATTTCTGCCGAACTCTCCACCCCCGAGACAGGAGGGTACGTCTGCCGGTTTCGTCATCCTACATTGTAAAAAGTGCTGTCAAAAGAAAAAATGGTGGGTCAATGCTGTAGGAGAAGGATTCGAACCTTCACGGAGCGATTAGCCCCAATGGTAGCCGATATTGGCTGTTATCGGGATTTCTGCCGAACTCTCCACCCCCGAGACAGGAGGGTACGTCTGCCGGTTTCGTCATCCTACATTGTAAAAAGTGCTGTCAAAAGAAAAAGAGGTTGGTCTGTGTTTGCAGGTTAAACAAGTAAAGAACGGCTGAAAACCTCTTTTTTTGTTGTTCTCTGACGATGCAAAGTTAAGGCAAACGCCAATTTTGTGCAAATTTTTTAAAGAAATCAGATAAAATATATGGTTTGTCTAAAAAAGTAGATGTATTTTTGCGAATCGTTTAATTTTGGTTTAAAAAATGGGCTATGAATTATGAATTTGACAAGGCAGAACAGCACAAACTTGACAAATTAGATTATCAAATTTTGTCAATTTTAGTAGAAGATGCTAAAATACCCTACACCAAAATAGGGGAAATGCTGTTTGTGTCATCGGGCACTATACATGTGCGCATTAAAAAGTTGGAGCAAATGGGCATAGTAAAGGGTCAGCAGTTAATAATTGACCCTGTTAAACTGGGTTATGACATTTCGGCATTTATAGGTATTTACCTACAGCAGAGCTCTATGTATGAGGAAGTGGTGGAGCAACTCAAAAATATACCCGAAATAGTAGGGTTAAATTACACCACAGGAAATTACAGTATATTTTTGAAAATTATTTGTCGCGATACCAAACACCTTAAAGATTTGCTACATGATAAAATACAGAACGTTAGAGGTATTCAGCGCACAGAAACCTTTATCTCATTGGAGGAGCGAATCAACAGGCAGATAAAATTGGTACAGGAAGAAGGCAACCCGGATAATAGGTAGCGTAACTGCCCTGTTAGTATATTATGTGCTGTGCCAGTGAAACAGTTTAAGGAGTAATTTGTTGGACTATACCTTATAATAACATAGTGTGGTACTTTTGCCGGCTTATGTGGCACTGGTAAAAGAAGCAGTATGTAAATATAGCAGCGTGTTGGAAAAAACCAACTAATTACCGATATAAAAGAGGGGGTGGCTATATACATAGTTTGGTATTTCTGACAAAAGAGAAGTTATTTTGCCAGAACCTACCCTATATTTTAGTATTTTTTTATCTTCGACTGACACAAAAAATAAACATCAACCAAAAGTGTTAAAGTGTTTGATGGGCTAAAAATGACAATTCGTTTTGACAAATGGCAGACACTACCATAATGCTTGGGGCATATAATGGTAGAAAGAGCAAAAAAAAGGAGAAATTTGGTGCGAAAAACACAATTAACACCACCAAACCGGCGTTAGAACCCAACAAAAGGTTAAACAAGACGAGATAATCCTTAAAAGGGTTGCAAGACTCAAATTTTTTTTTTGCTTTGCCCAATAATTGCACAATAACCTTCGTTAAAAGACCAACCGCACATGCGCAAACTGAAAGAGGCATTTTTAATACTGTTAGTAGTCATAGGGATAAATGCCCATGCACAGCAGTTGCCGCAGTTTTCGCAGTATGGTTTTACCGGTTTAGTTTACAACCCAGCTTACTGTGGAAGCAGTGAGGGGATAAATATAGAAACAGCCTTTAGGGCACAATGGGTTGGTTTACCCGAACGACCATTAACACAAAGCATAGGGGCACATTTACCTATGCCGGTAATAAACAGCGGGGCAGGATTGGTGGTGATCAATGATATGCTTGGATTAGAACGAAAAACCGCTATGTATGCCAATTATGCTTACGCTCGGCAAATAGGCAAAAAAAATATACTGGCGGCAGGTATTCAGGTAGGCATTTTACAAGCCGGATGGCAAGGCAATAGATTTATATCGCCTGAGGGAGAGTACAGTGGAGGAAGTATAAACCATAACGACAACCTAATACCTACGGGTACGCAGGCTTCGGCAGCGGTAAACATGAACGTAGGCTTATTATATAGAGCAGGAAACCTTACTACCGGATTGGCAGTAATGAACCTGCTTGAACCGGAAAATAACTTTACATGGGCAGATAACCGTGTGTCTGTAACCAACACCCGTCATTACCTGCTCAATTTTGCATACAACTTTGAAATTAACCGCATTATTACGCTATTACCCTCTGTTCTTATGAAAACCGATATGGTGAAGTACCAAATAGATGCAGGAGCCATACTCACTTATGACCAAATGTTTCACGGTGGTGTTAGTATTCGTGGCTATGAACCTTCATCGCTTGATGCAGTGGCAATAATTGGGGGGATAAGCCTTGGTAATAAGTGGCTTATTTCATACGCATACGACATCGGTATATCAAAATTGCGTAAATTCAATACCGGTTCGCATGAGCTGGTAGTTCACTATAGAATAAGTAATTTTGTGAGTCAAAACAAAGGAAAAACGATTTACAATCCCAGATTTATGTAAAAAATGAGGCTATAAAAGCACTTTTTTTGCAAAAACGCTCAAAAATTTGGCTACAATCATAAAAACAGCTATTTTTACCCGCCGTAAAACAAGTTATTAATAAAAATAAGCATAAAGCAAAACAAATTCCGTCCCATGAAAAAATTAGCATTCATTTGCATTGTCCTCACCGCTTTAATGGCTTCGGTTGGTTGCCAAAAGTCGGGCACCACAAGTAACGGCCAGTTGGTAGGTGTACAAGACAGACCGAAATGGGATCATATAAACCCCTTCGGCATGGTTTATATTCCCTCTGGTACCTTCCATTCCGGTCCGAGCGATGAAGATGTGAATAACTCGCTCATTCAAAGAACCCGCGCCAAGTCTATTCAGGGTTTTTATATGGATGATACCGAAGTAACCAACAACGAGTACCGCCAGTTTGTAAATTATGTGCGCGACTCAATGGCTCATACCATATTAGACCACTTCACCGAAGACGAAGATGGCAACAAAAAAATTGACTGGTCTTACACTATTGACTGGTCGGGTACAGGCGATGGCGCTGCCTTAGAGTCTATGTTTTACACAGGTGGCGACAAATTTTGGGGTCGTAAAGAGTTAAATACCACCAACCTCATTTTTAACTATGAGTGGTATGATTGGAAAGCCGCTGCTCAAAAGGCTATGCGCTCTAACGAGCGTAGTTCATTCATACGCAAAGAAGAAGTGAAAGTTTATCCTGATACCTTGGTTTGGATACATGACTTCTCTTACTCCTATAATGAACCTATGACCCGAAACTACTTTTGGCACCCGTCTTTTGATGATTATCCTGCGGTAGGTGTTAATTGGAATCAGGCAAATGCGTTCTGTGCATGGAGAACCAAAATCTGGAGAGACTATGCTGCCGAAAATGGTGAAACCATGGGCGAAGAATTCCGTCTGCCTTTTGAACACGAATGGGAATATGCCTCACGCGGTGGCTTGGAAAGCGCCCCCTATCCTTGGGGTGGTCCTTATGTGCGCAACAGCAAAGGCTGCCTTTTGGCTAACTTCAAACCCGGTCGTGGTAATTACCCCGAAGACGGTGGTTTTTATACCGTAAGAGCTGATTCTTATCACCCCAACGATTATGGTTTGTACAATATGGCCGGTAATGTTTCGGAGTGGACATCTACTGCTTTCTACGAAAATGCAGACGCTTTTGGACATGATATGAACACCGACATTCGTTACGATGCCAGCAAAGAAGACCCCGAAACCATGAAGCGTAAAGTTATTCGCGGCGGTTCATGGAAAGATATAGCTTACTATATCCAAACCGGTTCTCGCCACTGGGAGTTTCAAGATACCTCTAAATCGTATATCGGTTTCCGTTCTGCCCTTACTTTCTTAGGACGTTCAATTGACGACAAATACTAAAAACACAAGAGTGCCTCTCTGTTCATTAAACATGAGATGGGCTCACCACAACAATTCAACAAAAAACAATTTACTCATTTAAACTAAACTGTAAGAAACTATGGCTATTTGGGAAAAGAAAGGTTTTGCGTATTTCCGAAACCTCTTCATCGGTCTGGGTGCCGGTTTTATCATCATCGGTGCATTAGGAAAGATTATGCACTATGAATGGGGCAACATCGTATTGCCCGCTGCAATGGTGTGGGAAGCCACTATCTTCATCATTCAGGCGCTTATTCCGCCTCACCGTGAGTATCACTGGGAAAAGTTGTATCCGGGACTTGATGATGTTAGCTCAAAAATTGAGCCCCTTAGCGCTGAAGTAGGTGGCGGCGATGTAACCTCTCGTTTAGATAAAGCCTTATCCAAAGCCGGTGTAAACAACGAACTGATTGGACGTTTGGGTACACACCTTAATTCTTTGGGCGACAACCTGTCAAAAATGGCTGATGTAACCAGCGCTGCCAAAGTAACCGGAGATTACACAAAGAATGCCGGTGAAGCTGCCGAGGCTTTATCAAAAGTAAAAGTGGCTTACGAAAATGCGGCTATTGTTGCCAATGATTTAAAATCAGCAGCCGACAATACCAAAAAGTACCAAGAGCAAGTACAGGCAGTATCTAAAAATTTGGCTGCTTTGAACGCTGTTTATGAGTTGGAATTGCAAGATACCAACAATCACTTGAAAGCAATGAACAAGTTCTACAGCAACTTAACCAACGCTATCCAAAACCTCAACGATTCTGTTGCCGACACGCAAAAGTACAGAGAGCAAATGTCTAACCTGGCTAAAAACCTCGGTACCCTTAATAACGTATATGGCAACATGCTGAGCGCTATGGCTATGGGCGCTAAAGGTTAAAATTGCTTGAATTAAAATTTGTTCACTTTCTAAAAAAACATTGTTAGCTATATGTCAATTCCAAAGGAACCACGGCAGCAGATGATTAACATCATGTACTTGGTGCTTACTGCTCTGCTCGCCTTAAACGTGTCTGCGGAAATTCTTAACGCCTTCAGGCTGCTACGCAAAGGTATTGACAACTCTAATGCCTCAATAGGGCAGAAGATTAACAATACCATGGCATCGTTTCAGGCAAAGGTAGAAAAGGAAAAACGCGGACAAGAGTATTTAGATGCCGCCACTAAAGGTCGCGCGCTATCAGCCGAATTTAATGCTTATATCACTAGTTTAGACCAAAAACTCACCGATGCTGTTGGGATAGACCCTGAAAAAGGCGACATCAAAAGAGCTGACGACCAAGACACCCCCACACGTTTATTTGTGGTAGAAGGACTTGGAGCTGAGTTAGAAGGTAAAATTAAAGAATATCGCGAAAAATTCTCTAAACTTTTTACCGACCCCAAAGAACAGGCAGATATATTGAATGCCATTCCTTTAAATGTTGATTCGGTACCTGCCAACAGCACCAAAAAGAACTGGCCCGAATATATGTTTTACCAAATGCCTGCTCAGGCTGTACGTACTTTGCTCACCAAGTTTCAGAACGACGCTATTTCGAGCGAGGCAATAGTAGTAGATAAACTGTTTGAAAAAGTAGGTGAAACCACCATCTTGTTCGATAAGTTCCAGCCGGCGGTAATTCCCAGTTCTACTTATTTGTTGCAAGGCGAAAAATTTGAAGCTCAGATTTATCTGGCAGCATCAAGTTCAATGTCTCGCCCCACCATCACACTTGGCGGTAGGGCTCTGCCCTTAGATGCCAATGGTATGGCAACCTACTCCGAAACAGCTTCGGGTGTTGGAGAGCGCAAAATATCGGGTACTATTACCACCAAAGACAGTTATGGCAATACCAAGTCTTATCCGTATGAAACCAAATATACCGTAGCCACTCGTCCCGACCATGCTCCGGTAGTATCTGCCGATAAGATGAACGTGTTTTACATTGGTGTTGAAAACCCCATTACCGCTTCTATTACCGGTATTCGCGACGACGCTGTTAGCGTAAGCATCAGCGGCGGCGGCGGACAGGTGAGAAAAGCCGGCGGTGCCGGGCAGTATGTAGTTACTGTTTCTACACCGGGTAAAGCTAATGTAAACCTTTCGGGTAAATCTAAAGATGGCTCACCCGTTAGTGGACAAAAAGAGTTCCGCGTAAAATACATACCCGACCCCATTCCTGAATTGGGTGGTAAATCGGGCGGTGCGCTTAAAACCGGTGAGCTTAAAGCTCAGATGGGTATTGCAGCTGTATTGAAAGATTTTGACTTTGATGCTAAGTTTCAGGTAGAAGGTTTTGAAATTACCCTTGCCGAAAGAGGTCAAGATCTTTTAACTTGTACAAACTCGGGTTCTAAATTTGGCGGACAATGCCAAGGCTTGATTGACAGAGCAAAAGTAGGCAGCATTTACTATATTGACAACATCAGAGCCAAAGGTCCTGATGGACGTTCAAGAAAACTGCCCACTATTTCCTTTAAGATTATCTAATTCCTTTTTTTCTGAATGGGCTGCGTTTAACCGGCGCAGCCCATTTCAGAAAAACCTCCGATACTATGCTCTAAAATCATGGTTCATTTATACCAAATAAACAGTTTTACCGTTTTACAAATCAATTAGCTAAACATTTCTAAATTCAAAAGCCTACAATGAAAAGGTTATTCTGGATAGCAAGTTTCCTGTGCGCCGCTTTAATAATGAGCAGCCAACTTTATGCACAGCAAAAAGAAGGGTATGACGAGGGAGGACAAGGCGGGCAGCCTCAAAACTCTCCTACCTCTAATACTGAAAGCACCCAAGTGCGCGATGGGGCTTACGACCGCAATTCTCTGAAAGAGAAGAAAATACTTCAATATGACCACTTGCGCGAAGCCGATATTTTCTGGGAAAAGCGCGTATGGCGTGTAATTGATACCCGCCAGAAAATGAATCTTCCTTTTGTTTATCCTAAACGCCCCTTCATTCAGGTAATGCTCGACGTTATTAACCAACACCCCGATGATGCCAAAATTTTTATGGATGACGAGTTTAAACAACGCGTTACCCTTAAAGATATTCAAAGCCAGTTGGGTTCGGTTGATACGGTGCAGGTGTATGACCCCGATAAAGACGAGTACATTCAAAAAATTGTTACCAACGATTTTAACTGGATGAACGTAAGCCTTTTCCGATTAAAGGAAGACTGGATTTTTGACGAAGAATCAGCTTCTATGGTTGCCCGTATCATGGGTATTGGTCCTATTATGGACGTAATTGATGAAAACGGCAACTACCGTGGGCAAAAAGCGATGTTTTGGGCTTATTACCCCGATTTTCGTCAATTCTTTATAAACGAAGAGGTGTTTAGCCCTACCAACGATGCCATGCGCCTTACTTGGGAAGACATTTTTGAAATGCGCCTGTTTGGTAGCTATATTATGAAAGCATCTAACATTCAAGACCGCCGTATTCAGGAATACGCTACCGGACGTGATGCCTTGTTGGAATCAGAAAAAATCAAAAAAGAAATCTTTGAAAAAGAACACAACATGTGGAGTTACTAAACAACAATTCTAATTAGTGTAACGTTAAAAGGCTGAGGCAGATGCTTCAGCCTTTTATTATTTTACTCATTCTTTAACCTGCTCAATCAGATTTATAGCAAGTAACCTTTACTTTAATATCAAGTTTCATTCCATCAGTTTTCATCATAAAAAACTTTTCTTTATGAAGCCATTATTGAAGTTTTTGCTTGTGTTGTTTTTGCCGGTTATTGTGGCACAAAGGGGGGAGGCACAAAATAATGAGTCGTATGACAATACAAATAAGCCTCCTCAAACAGAGGAAACGCCTCAGACTAATGTGCCCGGCGGTAGTGGTGGTTCATCACCTGAAGTGCGCGATGGCGCTTATGACCGCAATATAGCTAAAGAGCGCCGTCCGCTACCCTATGCACCCCTGCGCGAAGCAGATATTTTTTGGGAAAAAAGGGTGTGGAGAGTAATAGATACTCGCCAAAAGATGAATCAGCCCTTTAATTACCCATCCAAGCCATTCATCAACATCTTGCTGGAGGTGGTGCGCAACAATAAAAACGACGTACCTATTTACTTAGACGATGAATTTAAACAACGCATTTTAATTGATGACCTTGACAAGAGGCTGGGGTCATTAGATACCATACAGGTGTATGACCCCGATAAAGATGAATATATAACCAAGGTGGTTAAAAATGATTTTAACTGGACTACGGTAAATTTTTTTCGGATAAAAGAAGACTGGATTTTTGATGAGCAAAGCTCTACCATGTTAGTGCGTATTATTGGTATAGCGCCTATACGCGATGTAATAGACGACAATGGCAATTACCGCGGACAAGAGGCTATGTTTTGGGCTTATTACCCCAGCCTGCGCAATTACTTAGTTAAATATGATGCTTTCAGCCCCTTTAATAATGCCATGAGCCTAAGCTGGGACGATATTTTTGAAATGCGCCGCTTTGCCAGCCACATCATTAAAGCATCAAATATACATGACCGGCGCATAAGTGATTATGCCGCCGGCAGAGATGCGCTTTTAGAAGCCGAAAACATTAAAAAGCAAATTATGGAGTTTGAACACAATTTGTGGTCGTACTAAGACGCGTCTTTAGTTATCCAATGGGCTAATTTATCGGGCACCTATACAGTCTTTGCTGCTGTGGGGTGCCCGATTTAATGTAATGGTTATAGGTATGCTCTTGGTTATGGGCAAATACCCATAACCTCACAAATTCGGTCTATATTAACATATTCTTCCACTATTTCAATAGCTTTTTGAATTTTGTGTGGGGCTTTAGTATTCAGTTTTACATCTAACTTGCTGAGTTTGATAATAGATTCATAAGTGCCATAATGTAAGGTTCTGATAACCGGTATCTCAGAATTTATAAGGTATTCCATATCTTCGGGAGCTAACGGAGCTGCGCCGGTAATAATAACACCGGCAAGGTTGGGGGTAATGGGTAATGTACTCCATATTTGTTTAAGTTTGGCAAGGGCATCAGACAGTCGTCTGCCGCTTACAACCAGCAGATATTGGCGATGTGGGTCTAATGTTTCTAAATCTACTAATGAACCGGCAATAGTGCTTTCTGCCAGGTTAGTAAGTTTATGCGAGTTGCAGAGTACCTCCCCCTTTAGTTCTCGAGTTATTGTAGTAAGCAATGGAAAAGCAAGCTCCTCTTCAAATGGTATGAACCCAAATATCTCTAATCCCGTTTTAGTTATTTTTTTCTCTAAGGCCGCTTTCACCTTATCCATTTTGCTCCGAAGTACTTTGTTTATAATAACGCCAACAACTTTAGCGCCGGCAGCATCAAAAAATGTTTTTGAAAGCATAAGATGGTCATAGGTATCGCCAATACCCCCTTTTACCACTAAAATTACGCCTGCCTTGAGGCGTTTTGCAACATCGGCGTTAGACATATCAATAACACTGCCAACGCCCGGGTGTCCTGTGCCTTCGTAAAGTACTACATCATGCCTTTTTCTTAATATGGCAGTAGCAGCATCTAAGCGGGCATAGAGTTTTTCTTTTTCGGGGTGATTGATGTAGTGTTCTGTGTATCCGGGCATTACAATAACAGGGCTGTGAATATCGGGCTCTAACTCAAAGCGCATGGCTTCGGCAAACAGAATAGAGTCTTTATCCACTTTGTAATGGTCTCTCCAACTTTCAAATTCTTGTCCTACCGGTTTGCAGTAGCCCACATTCACTTCTCTTAGTTTTAACGCATGTAGAATGCCCAAGGTGGTAGTGGTTTTACCAATGTGCTGGGCGGTGGCAGCCATAAAAATGTCTTGTGTCATAAGGAATTCCGCTAATTGTAAATAATTGATGCAAATCAACACAATTTTTTTCAGAACAGAAAATCTAAACCCCAAAAGTAGCTATATTTAAACGCCAATTTAAATGTCTGATTCAATAACAGTTAATTAACTAAAACGCCTATGTTTAAACGTTTACCCCATCTGATTGCTGTAACTTGGTATGCCTTTTTGTTGTTTGGGCTGCTTTACAGCTCTTTGCAGCTATTTGCTCAATCGCAGAGCACCATTAGCGGTACCATAACAGACCGCAGCACCGGCGCACCACTGCCCGGCGCAACGCTGGTACAAACTACCAACCGTGCCAAAGGCGCAGTTGCAGATGTAAATGGAAATTTTGCCCTGCCTATTACAGAAAACCTGCCGGTAATGGTAGAAGTTAGTTTTTTGGGTTATGAAACTTTGCAACTCAAAATTGATAGCTGGCAACCGGTAACCATCGGGTTAGAGCCTGCATCGGTTATTATAGGTAAAGATGTGGTCATTACCGGTTCCCGAATTAGTGAAACTATCTTAGAATCGCCTGTTTCCATCCAAAAAGTTACCCTCAAAGACATTAAATCCTCACCATCGGGCGATTTTTATCAGGGACTCGGCAATTTATCGGGTGTAGATGTAGTAACTGCCAGCTTGGGCATGAAGGTAATCAATATGCGAGGCTTTAACACTACCGCACCGGTGCGCATGGTGCAGTTTATTGACGGAATGGACAATCAAGCGCCGGGGCTCAATTTTCCGGTAGGCAACTTAGTAGGCGCTCCCGATATTGACCTGCAAAGTGTGGAGCTTATTTCCGGTGCAGCATCGGCTATGTATGGCGCTAATGCTTTTCAGGGTGTGGTGAGTATGATTACCCGCGACCCCTATACCAGCCCCGGTTTAACCGTTGCCCTTAAAGGCGGCAACAGAAATTATGCCGATGCGCAAGTTAGGTATGCCCAAGCTTTTGGTAAAAAGCAAAAACTGGCGCTAAAGCTTACCGGCGCTTTTAGTCGAATAGATGATTGGGAGGCAAAAGACGTTACTGCTAATACGTATGGCGATATTAGTACAGAGCAAAACCTTGCTTCTATTAGCCGGCAGTTGCAATACTCCGATGACCCCGAAGTAGCCGAAACTTTTACCGCCATTAACGGTTGGCTCGATTTTAACCCCAAAGCAAACCCGCCCCGACTGCTCATTGAAGCGCCAGGGTATTTGGAAACCGACCTCTCCGATAACCTTGCCCAAAGCCTTAAATTGGGTGCCGGCTTGTATTACAAATTTAATAACCACCTCAGAGCTTCCTATCTGTACAAATATGGCAGAGGTACTGCCGTATATCAGGGCAGCAACCGATACAGCATAAACGACATCACTTTTCAGCAGCACAAATTTGAGCTGCAAGGCAAACGCTTGCTCCTAAAAGCCTATACTACACAAGAAGACGCAGGTAAATCTTATGATATGGTGTTTACCGGCATCAATATAGCCCGAGCAAGTATAGTGGATAATTTTATACCCACTTACTTAGAAACCTACTTTAACACGCTGCGCAACCTAACCAATGATTTTGACAACAGTGTGCAAGACTGGCAGGTAGATCAAGCCCGAAACGCCGCCTTTGATGCCGCACATGCCACTTGGTACCAACCGGGTACAGCAGCCTTTGATTCATTGTTTAACAAAATAACTGCCGACCCCGACCTTAACTCCGGCTCACGGTTTCAGGATAAATCATGGCTGGCACATGCCGAAGCGCAATACAACTTTAACTGGGAGTTTGCCGATGTGCTTGCCGGAGCTTTTACCCGCCGCTACGACCCGCAATCGTTTGGCACTATTTTTAGCGATACCCTTATTGCAGAAACCGGTCAATATAGGGATATTGCCCTGTGGGAATACGGCGGATTTTTGCAAGTATCTAAAAAACTGCTCAATGATAAACTCAAACTCATAGGCTCCTTACGTGCCGATAAAAACCAGAATTTTGACCTCCAATGGTCGCCCCGATTATCGGCAATTTATACACAGGGCAATCACCATTTCAGGGCATCAGCACAATCGGCTTTCCGAAGCCCAACGCTCCAAAATCAATACATCTACCTAAACTTAGGCGCTATTGTACTGGAAGGTAACCTACATGGACAAACTAACGCCTATTCTTCTGAATCGGTAAAAACTTTCTTAGACCACTACCAACAAACCTACGAAATTGACCCCAGCCTGCTGCAAGCCGTTCAGTTAAACCCGCTTCGACCGGAGCAGGTGCGAACCCTTGAGTTGGGCTATCGCACCATTGTTAATAATGCCTTGTACGTTGATGCCACTGCTTATTACTCGGCTTATCGGGATTTTATTGGCGATTATCGTTTTTACAAGCCTAATGGCGATGCCATAGCCGGACAAGACAGTGGCATAGATGCTATTCTTACAGGGGCTTATACCCTTATGCAAACGCCTGTAAACAGCAAAGAACGGGTAAATAGCTATGGCGCTACACTGGGGCTGGCTTATTATTTTGGCAAAGGTTATACTGCCACCGCTAATTATACTTATGCCGCTATTGATACGGCACAAGTTAAAGACCCCCTTATTGCCGGATTTAACACACCTGCCCATAAAATAAATATAGGCTTGCAGGCTACCGATGTTTGGAAAAAATTAGGTTTTGCAGTAAATGGCAAATGGGTAGATGGGGTTTACTGGGAAAGCCCGTTTGGAAATGGCAATTTAGACCCCTACTTTTTGCTAGATGCACAATTGAGTTATCATTTCCCCAAACAGTACTCCACTATTAGAATAGGCGGCTCAAACCTGCTCAACAGCAAAATACAACAGGCTTTTGGCGCACCCGTTTTAGGAACTACTTTTTATGTGGGTTACACTTTTGAAATTAATAAGTTGTAATTGCAGGCTCATGACGTAATTATTTGTGTATCTTATGGATAGCTTCCGCAATTTTTCCTATAAGCATGGTTAAACCGGCTTTACAAGGTGCAATTTGCGGGAGCTAAACCGTTACAAGGTTTGTGAAAACGGCGTTAATATGTGATAGATTGGGTTGTGTGGAGTGCTACGGAAGATACTACATCACTATAAAGGGAATCATAACCCCCCAATCTAAACCAAAGTACAGAAAATAAAGTTACGTATTGCTTGCGCAAAAAAAAAGACAGGCGGGGTTAGCGCCTGTCTGTTGTCTTTGTTGCTATAGAGCAACAATTGCCTTCAAAACTTAAAAGTTCAATAAAACAGCTAAATGCTAAAGTTGAGCACCTATTTCACCACTAATACCGGCAGGGTTTCCTGTGTGCCATTGGCATGGCGCAGTATGGCATAGTAAGTGCCGTTTGATAGTTGGGTGGCATCAAATACTAAATTGTAAGCCGTATCGGGTTGAGTGGTTTGGTTAAACAACAGGGCTATTTCCTTACCATCGGCGGCAAATACCTTTAAGGTAACCGGTTCTTCTATTTGGGAATAAAAGCTGATGTTGCTGATGCTACCGGTAGGGTTGGGGTAAACCGCCATGTTTTGAACAATTTCTTCGCCGGCGTTTTTGCCTGCTCCGCATGGGCTAACGGTAACGCTTGCCGTAGCCGTACAACCATTGCTGGTAATGGTTACGGAATAAGTGCCCCACATGTTAGTGGTGGGGTTGTTGCGCAGTACAGTAGTGCCGGTGGTATTAAAACCATTAGGACCGCTCCACGCATAACTGTTGCCGCCCGAGGCAAGTAGCCAAATACGGCTACAGGTGCTGTTATTGGTTATGGTGGCATTGGGCGATGCGGTAACCGTAACACTGCGGCTACCCGATGAGGTGCAGCCCGCAGCCGTAGTAACCGTAACGATGTAAGTGCCGGCAACGGCAGGAGTGCGGGTCATGGTAGCGCCGCTAAAGCTGAACCCGCCCGGTCCGCTCCACTGGTAGCTAACGCCGGCAGTGGTAGCAGTAAGGGTAATAGCGTTATTGGAGCAGAAACTCGTAGCGCCGGTAATGGTGGCAGCAGTAGGAGAGCTTACGCTTACACTTCGGCTGGCGGTGGCGGTGCAGCCCCCTGCACCGGTAACAGTAACGGTGTAGTTGCCCGCAAAGGCAGTAGTGGCATTGGGGCGGGTAATGGTTTGGGTAGAGGCGGTAAAACCACCCGGACCACTCCACGCATAACTCGCCGCGCCGGCAGGAGCGCTGAGGCTGATGGTACCGCCCGAACAAACAGCGGTAGCGCCGGAAATGGTAGCAGAGGGAATGGGGTAAACCGTTACGGTGGTACTTAACACATTTTGGCAACTGTTGTTGGTAATGGTAACCGTATAAACGCCACTCATGGCAGTAGTGGCGCTGCTGCGGGTAATGCTGCCGCCCACAGCCGAAAATCCGTTAGGCCCGCTCCACTGGTATTGGTTGCCGCCGGTGGCAACCAAACCAATTGTGCCGCCCACGCATACAGTGGTAGCGCCGTTAAGGCTTATTACTTGCCCGGGCGGTATGGTAAGGTTCAACGTTTGTATATCGCAATCACTTACCGTAACGGTGTAAGTGCCCGGTTGTGTATAGGTTTGCCCGGTTATTGCCCATGTATAGCTGCCACAGGCGGTAATGTTTGTGGTAGTAATTGCAGGTCCTGTATTAACCACTACCGGTACTCTAATAGGGCTGGGGCAGCCACCCGATCCCCAGTTCAGGATAACAATACCGTTGCCGGGGTTGCCGCCCTGTGTATGTTGTGTATTTGTACAGAGCGTTAGGTCGGTGTAGCTGCTGCCGCCACCGCCGCCGCCTACATAACCGCCTGAAGCATTTTCGCCGCCGCCGCCGCCGCCATAGTAGCCGCCGCCGCCGCCTGCACCGTAATAATCATAATCAGCGCCGTCGCCACCTTGCCCCAAGGTGCCGGGATAGCCACTGCCACCGTTGCCAAATCCACCCGCACCGCTGGCAGACTGTGTGCCGCCGCCGCCGCCCTTTGCCTCATCGGGATAATTGGTATCATCGTCGCCTGCTTCGCCAACCAGACCGCCACCATTTCCGCCGCCGGTGCCGTCATACCCTGCACCGCCGCCGCCACCTGCTACGATGACTCGGTTGGCAAGCGCAGTGCCGTTAATGCGTATGTCGGTGGCGCCACCGCCTGCACCGTAGTATTGTGCAAGGCTGCTGCCACCGCCGTTGTAGCCCCCAATTTCTTCATAATCGCCCGTAGGCAAGCCGCCCACATAGATATTGAGCGCCTGCCCCGGCGTTACGGCAAGGTCAGTTGTAACAATACCTCCTTCGCCCGGAGGTCCGTCTTCGTAGTAGCCATCGCTGCCACCGGCACCCTTGGCTGTTACTGTAATGCTGGTAACGCCTGCCGGTACAACAAAGGTTTGTGAAGCGCCGGTGAACTGGAAGATTTGTGTGCCCGATGGAACTGCATTGATTTGTGCATAATACGTGGTGGTTGTAGCCGGCGAAACAGGGAAGTCCTCTCCACTGGCAGAGTTGCCAAGCAGGTTGCCACCTATTTCCGCATCGTACCAGTTGATGGAACCAACGGAGGTAGTTGCCGACAGGTTAACGGTTTGTCCGAAGCAAGTTTCAACGGTAAGTTGGCTTATATCCGGCAATTCGCCTGAAACAACAGGATTGCTTACAGTCATAACTGCGGTGCAGTTGCCAGTTAGACTGGTTGCCGCAACGGTATAAATGCCCGGATTGGTCAGACCTGTAAACTGAAGCGCCTCGCCACTGCCGGCTACCGGCGAGCCAATGGCTGAACCATCTTTTTCCAATTGATAGTTGTAGTTGATTTCGGAGCCTGCCAATTCAAGAGTAGCACCCGCACCTTCCGCACAGCCGTTGAGTGAGGTAAATGCAAAATCAACCGGCGTATGACAAAGGGTACTGTATATATTGCCGGTGCCATTCACCGCTGCATAGATACCGTTGCCGTATGCCATGTTTAGGAATCCATAAAAGAAACCTGTGGGCTGTGAACTCCAGCATTGTCCAGCTACGGAATTCAGCAGTTCGCCTACGCCAAACCAGTTAGAAGCAAGGAACTGCCCATTCAGGTAGGTTACGCTAAATAAATTACTCGTGGCGGGGGAGTTTTGGGCTGTCCAATTGATACCATTGGGTGAGGTAAATATGTTTCCATTGCTGCGCACTGCCACAAATTTACCATCGCCAAAGCTTACATTAAGTGCCTGAAATGCAAACACATACTGATCCCATGGAGTCCAGGAAACAAGATCGGAAGAAGCAAACATGGCATTACCCAGCCCACCGATGACGAATACCCCGTTGCCGTAGGTAGCAGATATCCAATTGACATTTGCCGGTGAAGCGATGCCCGTCCAGGTTACGCCGTTGTCAGTAGATTTGCGCAAGACTCCGTCACTACCTACAATCAGCCAGGTACCGTTACCGTAGGCGATTCCTAAGTATCTATTGTAATGGCCTACATCATGTGCCGACCAGTTGATGCCATCGTTGGAAATGTGTACATAGTTGTTCCAGCCCACAGTCATAAACTGTCCATTGGCGTATAGCACATTGCTAAAACCATAATTGTTAGGAGTAGGAGGGGTCTGTTCTGTCCAATTGACACCATCGGTAGAGGTATAGATGTATCCACCTGTATCATAATGACTTACCACTGCAACAAACTTACCTGCACCGTATGCAATGCCTGCTCCATTAATATTGTTGTAGGAAGTAATGCCTGATACGTGTTCATAGAATGTTTCTGGGAAGGTGGTGGGGTTACACGTTGTTACTTCCATTGTAATTGCATTACTTGTAGCCGTAGCCGGGTTGGCACAGGGGTCGCTGCTGGTCATTTCTACCATTATTTCATCGCCATCGGTGAGGGCATTGTCGGTGTAGGTGGGGCTGTTCATGCCCACGTTGGTATTGTTTTTCTTCCACTGGTAGGAGGGTGTGCTGCCGCCGTTGGTGGGTGTGGCGGTGAAGGTTACGCTGGTGCCGGCGGTGATATTGTTGCCGGGGTTGGCAACTATGGTTACTGTAGGCGTTTGAAGAACCGGTATAAGTTGGAAATTTGTTATTGGCATTCCATCACAAGCGTTACCCGGCCAAGGCAACCAGCCGATTGTTGGCGGCAAAGGCAAAGATGCCGTACTATTAAAAAATAAGTAAGAGCCATAATCCCAAATCACCCAAGAATTACCGTCAAACCAGATTTCAAAATTAGGATTGTCACTTTTAGCCCAATATCCTCCGCCCAAATAATCGCCGGCGTATAAATATTCGCCATTGAAAGCGCTGCAACTGGTGCTTACTTGAATTTTATAGCAACTTGGCGACAATGCAGCAGGATTCACCGTCATCGTAATGCCTGCACTCGTAGCCGTAGCCGGGCTGGCGCAGGGGTCGCTGCTGGTCATTTCTACCATTATTTCATCGCCATCGGTGAGGGCATTGTCGGTGTAGGTGGGGCTGTTCATGCCCACGTTGGTATTGTTTTTCTTCCACTGGTAGGAGGGCGTGCTGCCGCCGTTGGTGGGTGTGGCGGTGAAGGTTACGCCGGTGCCGGAAGTAATGGCGCTGCCGGGGTTGGCGGCAATAGCAACTGAGGGTGTGATAGTTGGCGCTGTAAGTGAGCCACAGCCGCCACCAATCGTTAACTGGCCAGGATTAAAATAGCCATTGTCATCGGGGTCTTGCCAGCCGTTAGGCTCGCAAGGCAAAAGGGTAGAAGAGCCGGTGTTATTTTGTGCTACAACAACTACGGGTATACCATTGCTCATCTGCTGAAATTGCCATACCGTTCCTGTCCATACAAGACGGTAGGGAAATGCGCCAAAATTGGCATTTTCCCACTTGGGGGCACCGTTTAACGTGCCATTAGGTACATAAACCACAGGTAATACCGAAGAGGTGAAACCAATAATACCGGGTCCCTGTACGGTGATGTTGGTAGGACTAAATGAACATGGGGGCGCTACAATGTTGGCAAATGTTTGCGTGGTTAAGTGTAGCAGCAGTAGCAAAATGGCTACGCTGTTCAAACTTTGTTTTAGTGAAAACCTTAGCATGATAAAAAAATAAATTATGAAATGAGGAAAAAAAGCAAGCACAATAAAATGGAAATGTATAGTCAAGTAATTCGGCACAAAAATACCGGTATTGTGCTCCTGTGATGGGGGATATTTGTACGTTTATGGGGAGATGATTGTACAGAAGTGCTGTTTCAGGGCATTTTTTGCCGTTTTTTTAGTTGGGAGGGGGTAATTTGGTAGTGTTTTTTAAAAAGAGCGGTAAAGTTTTTTACATCGCTCATCCCAACGGCGTGGGCAACCCTTGCTACTGTTTCTTGCTCATTTTCTGCAAGCAATTTGCAGGCTCTTTGCAGCCGTGCCGGTTGCAGCATTTGGGTGGGTGTAGCGCCGGTAAGCTGTTTTACCTTTTTATAAAAGAGGGTACGGCTCATGGCAAAGTGTGTTATAAGGGTATCTACTCTGGTATCTTCCTCATGAAGGTGAGTTTGTATGAGCTCATGGAGGCGGGTTAGCCATGCTGTGTCATTTGGCAATAGGGAGGTTGGGCGGGGGCATAAACAACTTAGAATTTGCCTTAATAAATTAGATAAGTCAAAAATAAGACTGCCCCCGACTGCCAGACGGTAGTATTTGTACTTTTACAAGTAGGTAAATATACAGAAAGGTGTGGTAAACACCCGATACTGTAAGCTACTGCCTACATTGTAATTATTTTTTAATCATTTGTTGCGGCAATATACCAAAACGCTCTTTAAACTGGGCGGTAAAGTGTTTGGCATCATTAAGCCCCACCATCAGCACCAAATCTTGTAAGCGCAAATTGGGTTGTTGGTTAAGCAACCGGTAGGCTTTATCCAGGCGGGCATTGCGCAGTAGTCGGGCGGGGGTTAAACCGGTAAGGGCTTTCACCTTAGCATAAAACTGGGTACGGCTCATGAGGAGGGCAGGCACTAAATTATCTATTAAAAAATTTTCATCTGATAGTTTTTCCTGTATAGCGTTGTGGAGGTTTTGCAGCCATTGCCGGTCAATATCTGAAAGGAGGTTTTCCGCTTCTACTGCATCGGCTTGGTTTGGCGGTGTTTGTGTGGTATCGGGCAGGCGTACTTGTGCATATTTTTGTTGCAGCAGTCGGCGCATGTGCAGGAGTTGGGCAAGCCGTACCAGCAATTCTTCGGTACTAAAAGGTTTGGGCAGGTAGGCATCGGCACCTCGGCGGTAGCCTTCTATTTTACTCTCGGTTCTGCCCTTGGCAGTAAGGATAACAATGGGAATATGAGAGGTAATGGTATCTGATTTCAGTAGTTGGGTCATTTGGTATCCGTCCATTTGTGGCATCATCACATCGGTAATAATGAGGTCGGGCATTATTTGGCGGGCAAGTTCAAGCCCTTGTTTACCGTTTTGAGCTTCGGCAATAGCGTAACCGTTTTGGGCAAGTACTATGCTAAGGTATTGGCGCATTTCGGCATTGTCTTCTACCAACAATATAGTGTTGGTGTTTTTGGGGTTGGGTGGTGTAGCTATGCTTGTAAGTGGTTGGGTATCTGCTTGGATTACTTCATTAAAAGTAAGATTGCCGGGGGCAGACAAAACATGGGCAGCCACTGAGCCTTTTTGATAAAGCGGAAAAGTGAGTGCAAATTCAGTGCCTTTGCCGGGTGTGCTGTTTACCGTTATAGTAGCGCCAAGCAGGGCGCAAAGTTCTTTAACCAGCGCCAGTCCTATGCCTGTGCCCTCGTTGTGTCGGGTAAGGGAGTTATCGGTTTGGTAAAACCGGTCAAAAATATGGGTCAGATTTTCGGGGGCAATGCCAATGCCGGAGTCTGTAACCGTAAGTGTCCATTCATGAGGGTTGTTTTGCCCGATGTTAAGGATAATGGTGCCTCCTTGGGGGGTAAATTTGTGGGCATTAGAGAGGAGGTTGAAGGTTATTTTTTCCAGCATTTGGCGGTCGGTTACACCTTGCAGCTCTGTTAGGTTGGTTTGCCAGATAAGGTTTTGGTGTTTTTTATTTGCCGGCGGCTGGAAAGCATTAAAAATTTCGTGCAGAATGAGGAGCAAATCACCTTCTGCCCAGTTAGTTTGGAGTTTACCGTCTTCCAATTTAGCAAGGTCTAAGAGTTGGTTTACCAGCGCCAGCAGCCGGTGTGCATTGTTGTAAATAATGCGATGTTGTTTTTTAAACTTATCTAATTCGGGTTGTTGGAGCAGTTGTCTGACCGGCTCCAAAATAAGGGTAAGCGGGGTGCGAAACTCGTGGGTTATGTTGGTAAAAAATCGGGTTTTAAGCTCATCTAAGGCTTGCAGGTTTTGGGCTTCTTTTTGTTTAAACAAGAGTTGGTTTTGGAGTTTAAGCCTGTTTGCCTGAAAGCGGAAAGCGCCGGCTATGGCGGCAATTAAGAGGGCTGTATAGATACTATAAGCAACCGAACTGCGCCACCATGGGGGTGCAATAACCACTTGTAGAGAGGTAGGGTTTGGGTTGCGCAAGCCGCTTTGGTTTACATTGGCAACCCTAAGGGTATAGCGCCCCGGGTCAAGGTTTGGGTAGTTCAACTCGGTACGGTGGTTGGCAAAAACCCAGTCTTTGTCTATACCTTCTAATTTGTAGTAATAAACATTGTTGTTTTTGGGGGTATAATTGAGTGCGGCGTAACCAATGGTAAGGAAGTTTTGGTAGTGTTTAAGGTAAATGGTTTCAGAAAACTCTAAGGGCAGTTGCAAAATACTGAGGCTGTCGCGCAGGTCGGTTGGTTGGTTGTTAATTTTGAGTTCGGTAAAAAAAACGGGGGCAAAATCGGCATCGGGCAAAATACTTTCGGGTTTAAAGGCGGTAAGTCCATTAATGCCGCCAAAGTACATGATGCCGTTTTTGTCTTTAAAGAAGGATTGGTTGTTAAACTCGTTATCCTGTAAGCCGTTGGCAGCGGTAAAATTGCGGAAATGGTTGTTTTGGGGGGTAAAGCAAGCAAGCCCAAAATTGGTGCTGAGCCAGATTCTGCCAAGCGAGTCGGCTAAAATGCCATAAATTACGTTATCGGGCAGCCCGTTTTTTTTGGTATAGTGTATGCAGTTGCCGGTGGTTTTATCCATTTTGTTGAGTCCGTTTCCATTGGTAGCCACCCACAGGAAGCGGTTTGGTTGGGCGGGGTCGTCTAAAACTGCCATAATAGCATTGCTGCTAAGCGAGTAGCGGTTGGAGGGGTCTGTTTTCCAGATTTTAAAAGTGGGTTGCTGCCCTGTGGGCGCTGTCATTTGCAAAAGCCCCTGTTGTGTAGCCAGCCAAAAATTGTCATCGGCGCTTTGGTAGAGTTGTTTAATACCCAAATTGCTGTCGCCCGTTTTGAGCACATGCCGGTAGGAGTAGGTAAGCAGTGAATCGGCATTAGGCAAAAGGCATGCAACAACCCCCATACTTCCGGCAAGCCAAATACGGTGTTGGCGGTCTTCTATGAGTGGGTCGGCAAAATAAGAATCGGGCAGGGTATGTATTTGCTCTGTGCCATTAGCAAAGCGGCAATGCAAAAGGTGTTCCTTGTTAAAATCTAATGCTTCATAAAAGCGAGTTACCATTGTTTTGTTTGATGTGGTAAGTACCGAAACCGCTTGATATTGCTTATTGAGTGCATTTATATATAATGGTTCAAGGGTATTTGGCATCTGAAAGCGGAAGGCTTTTACGCCTTTATGAATATAGAGGCTTTGGCTGTTGGGAGTGGGACGAATGTTGTTTACTGAATGTCCGGCAAGGTAGTGGGTAAAAAAATGAGGTTTGGGTACTATTTGCAACAGTCCGTAGCCTACTGTTCCCAGCCAGATATTGCCGTACTTATCGGGCAAAAGCATGTTAAATTCTGCCCATTTTTTTTCATCTTTAAACAGTGCTTCTGCCACAGGCGGCTTACCGCCGTTTACATCAGTTGGGGTAATACGGTACAAGTGCCTGCCGTTGTGCATTGCCAGCAGCCATAGTTTGCCCTCTTTATCGGCATAAAAGTGGCGGCTGCTTATATGGTACCGGTTGCAAAGTATGTTTAAATCGGGCAGGCTAAGTTGTTGTTGTACTTTGCCGTTTTTAAGCAATTGCAAAGATTGGTTAAACAGCCCCCAATAGCCTTGCCTGAAACTATCGTACACTAATTCGGTGCCCGCCGATTCCAGATTTTGGTTTTGCAAACCGGGCACAACTTGTTGCCACGTTTTTTGAGCAGGGTTAAACTTAAAACAGGTATTATTGGGGAGTTGAATGCCTGTTTGTTTAGGGTAGATATTGGTAATAAAAGGGTAAAAAAGGTTTTTGGAGGGTAAGCCGGAAATGCTATCAAAAACCAAATAGTTGATGTGCTGCCTGCTTTGGGGGTTTGCCGGAAAATCATCGGGCACAGTTATTGCTGCCACCATTGTTGCTCGTTCTAACCAGATATCGCCGTTTGCAGATTGATGAACAGGCGAAGCATATTCTTCTTTATTGTTTTGTATATTGTAATCATTACCAAGGTGATAGAAGCGCCCTGTTTTGGGGTCGTAACAGTCTAACCCTTCTTGGTAACCCACCCAAATGCGCCCTTTTGAATCTTGCAGTAAACCGGTTACCAAATTGCCCGATGGTGAGTAGGGGTCGTTTGGGTTATGGGTAAAAACCTTAAACCGGTTGCCGTCATACCTGTTTAAGCCGCTAAGAGTGCCCACCCAAATAAACCCGTCGGCATCTTGTATCATGGCAGTAACCATGCCCTGCGATAGCCCGTTGGCTATATCTAATTTGTAAATATCGTAATCTTGCGCCCACACCCAAATAATATGGAAGATGGTTGCAAAAAGAAGTAACGCATTTTTCATTTATGTTGTGCCTTATATTATATGCAAACAAACAAAGGTAATTTAGGTTTATGGTTTTTTGGGTGGTAAGTATGTTACCGTAAACGACCCATGTAACCCTACGGATATGGTAATTTAGGTTTATGGTTTTTTGGGTGGTAAGTATAAGTACTTGTTGTGAAGTTTATTTAAGTCTAAGTTTTTATATTTCCTACAAAGGCGCAAGGTTTTTGTCTGTTTAGTTTTTTTCAGTTGTATTGTTTACGGAAAAATACCAAACAACAACAGGTGGGTATAAAAAGCATTGCATACTACATATAATTGTTGGGTTGTAACTTTGGTATGGCGTAGGCAACTAAAAGGGTAGCGCTCAAAAAAACTACCGCATAAGGCAGATGATGTTGGCAATAGGGATAATTTCTTTAAATGATAGTTTCTCTGAAAAGCGTTGTCGGAGGGCAAAATTGAGCAGTACATTTCGGCTCAGTTTAAAATCGCCTCCAAAAGCAAAGGTAATGCTGTTTTTATCGGGTAATCGGGTAAAATTTTGTATAAAAGCTTCGGTAAAAAAATTATACCTTCCATTGCCATACCTAAGGTTAGCGCCCAGCAGGTAGGTATCGGTGGCATCAGATAAGGTGTATTGTGCCATGCCGCTTATAAGCCATTGGGTACCAATGCCTACCGCTCCGTTTATCCACATACCGGTGGCTTTGCCTATAAGATTGAGGCTGTCTAAGCCCACATCTCGGTCAAAGGTGTAAGAGCGGGCAAAAGCCACATCAATCATAGAAGTGTTCCAATGGCGCTGTATATAGTTTTTCTGAAGCTCTCTGATGAGTTCGCTGCGCTGGGTTTTAAACTGCATGAGTTCAAATCGGATGGAGTCAATAGCATTTTGTAGTTTATCTTTAGATTTTACCGAAATGGCATCGGTTTTGTACCTTAGTTTTTCCATTTGTTTTCGAAGCGCTTTCAGCTCTGCGGTCATTTGTTGTTCATCGGCGCTTATGAGCATGTTGAGCGAGTCGGTCAATTCTTTATCGGTGAGGGGGTCTCTGCTTCGGTAAACATTCATTTTAAGCCCCCATGCAAGGTTATTGATAGAGTCTTTTTGGGTAGTACCTGCCGAAAGGCTGATGGTAGAAAGTGTTTTGAGCAGGCTATTGGCTTTTTGGTATTTGCTCAGTGGGGCTTTATCGTAGAGTAATAGCCATAGGGGTTGGGCTTCTAAGGCAATGTTGGGCGCAAAACTATAGGTGCGCAGCGACCAATCTACTTTAAAACTTCGGGGCAAAGCGGGGCGAATAATTCTTTCGGGTGTAGCATCGAGCATCACAAATGCCGGCGAAACGGGAATGCCAAATTCGGTGTTTTTTAGTTGTTCACCAAAGGTATCGGCAGTGTTTGTAGTGGTATCTTGGGCGTAAGTTGCCGCGTTTAAGAGACCCCAAAATAAGGCACAAAACAGGAGGTAGTAAACTGTTGGTTTCATAACGGAGCAAGTAATTTGCTTTTTATACTACAAACATACTGTTTCTTGACCAAAAAAATACCAACTTTGCCCAACTTTGACTAAAACCCGATTTTTATGAAGCCCGATATTGCTCAACGTAAACACCACCTGTTTGTAGGACTTACCGTAGTATTTATAGCCAATGCCTTGCTTGCCGAGCTGATAGGGGTTAAAATTTTTTCTTTTGAACAAGCTATGGGCTGGCAACCGGCACAAATTCCGCTTATAGGCGGTTTTACCCTTAGTTTTAACCTCAGCGCCGGGGTTGTTTTATGGCCTATAGTGTTTATTTTATCAGACGTGGTGAATGAGTATTTTGGCAGAGAGGGGGTTAAGCGCATTACCTGGTTATCGGTAGGGGCAATAACGTATGGTTTTTTAATGATTTACTTGGTTACACAGTTGCCCCCTGCCGGTTTTTGGGTAGAAAATAACCAAACCGATATTGCCGGCAATGCTTTTAACATTAACACCGCATTTAGCACTATATACACGCAGGGGTTAAACATTATTTTTGCCTCACTGACTACTTTTTTAGTGAGTCAGTTTTTAGATGCCACCATTTTTTACCATTTCAAACGTATAACGGGCAGCAAGTTTATTTGGCTGAGGGCAACCGGCTCTACACTTATTTCTCAATTGGTAGATAGTTTTATGATTTTGTTTATTGCTTTTTACTTTTTGGGCAATTGGAGTTGGCAGCAGGTTGTATCGGTAGGCATTATTCAATACACGTACAAAGTTTGCGCTGCTGTATTGCTTACACCACTAATTTACCTTGCCCATTACATCATAGACCGCTACTTGGGTGAAAATGAAGCCGCCCGAATAGTGGAAACAATAGACCGGTAGGTAGTTATGAATTATGAGTTATGAGTTATGAGTTATGAGTTATGAATTATGAATTATGAGTTATGAGTTATGAGTTATGAGTTATGAATTATGAATTATGAATGGGTTTAGTACTCACTACTATTTACCAAAACTAACCACTAACCCCTAACCACTTTTCACTTTTTCCCATGAACAAAATAGCTTTTGTTGGTTTTGGCGAGTTGGGCGAGCAATTGTGGGAGTTTATTCAACACAGTTACTTGCCCGCTGTGCGCATAGTTTTTGACGATACGTTGCATGGGCAAGGTTTGGTAAATGCTTATCCGTTTGAAGAGTATGAGCAAGACCGATTTAAGGATTATCACTTTTTTATTGGGTTGGGCTACAGGCGTTTGGCATTAAAAGCGCAGGTATTACAACGGTTAAAAGAGCTTGGGCGCAGTTTACCCCGCTATGTTCACCCCACCTGCCATGTAGCGCATACTGCTCAAATAGGCGCTGCCACCTACTTGTATCCTATGTGCAATATAGACCGAAAGGTGCAATTAGGCGAAGGTGTATTGCTCAATAATTCAGTGGTGGTATCGCATAGCAGCCTTATTTCCGATAATTGCTTTTTAGCTCCGTCTGTAACGGTTTGCGGGTATGTGCAGGTGGGCAATGGCGTGTTTATTGGCGCCGGTTCTACTGTAAGCAATGGTGTTAGCATTGGCGCAGGCTCTGTTATTGGATTGGGTAGTGTAGTAACTAAAAATTTGCCCAATGGTACACAGGCTGTTGGCAATCCGCTTAGAGTAGTACATAAACCCATTCAACTCAAATAACTACACGCGGCTACATTGTTTAATGAATATGGGATATTAAATTTTATATTGGTAACACATTTTTTTGGGGGGGTAAATAAGCAAGGGTAAAAAAATAAAGCTAATTTTGTAGGAGCAGCATTTTTTTACCATCTGCCCTTACACACTCAATTTCCAACCAATTAATACTACTCCTATGAAAAAAAAAGTAGCTTCACCGCGCACACCCCTTTTGCGTTTATTGCAAAAAGCCATAAAAGTGGCTTTTAATACCCAACAGCAACCTTCAACTGACCTGAATGCTTACCTGCAAATGCAGCAAGAAAAAGCCATTACCCGAAGGCAGTTTTTAGGCTCAACAGCAAAAGCTGCCTTGGTAACAAGTGTATTGGGTTTATCTGCCTTAGAAGCCAGTTGTAAAAAAGAAAAACGCGCCGCCCGAATTGTGATAGTAGGCGCGGGTATGGCAGGGCTGAATGCTGCCTACCATTTTAAAAAATCGGGATATGCCGTAGAAATTTATGAGGCTGCAAGCAGAACCGGCGGAAGAATGTACAGCGCAAAAAACATATTGGGCAATGGTTTAACCACTGAATTAGGCGGCGAGTTTATTGACACCAACCATGAAGATATGCTCCAATTGGTAGAAACATTTGGTCTTTCATTGCTGGATATGCAGCAAGACAATACCCTAATTAAAGACGCATACTTTTTTAACGGACAATTTTATACGCTGGCAGAGGTAATAGCACAGTTTCAGGGTATTGCCTCCCAAATGCAGGCAGATATTGATGCCTTAAACAGCAGTTTTGAAACCGCAGCGCCCACCTTAGACCAACTCTCATTAGAGCAGTATTTAGATAACTTAGGCGCAACGGGTTGGTTTAAACAACTGCTGATAGAGGCGTATGTTACCGAGTATGGATTAGATGCCGGCGAGCAGTCTTGTATTAACATGCTCTACCTCATATCTGCCGATACCGGCGATGGCACATTTGATATTTTTGGCGAAAGCGATGAACGATTTAAAATTTTGGGCGGCAACCAAACACTGGTTGATAAATTAGCAAATGAGGTAAACGCTGCCATACATACCGGGCATAAATTAGAATCGGTAGCCAAAGCGGGTAATGCCTACCGGCTCAGTTTCCAAAAAGGTGGGTTGGCTACAAGTGAAGTTGATGCCGATTTTGTGCTGATGACCATACCCTTTACCATGCTGCGCGAGGTAAATTTAGATGCAAGCCTGTCTTTTCCGCCCGAAAAAACCCTTGCCATAAACCAACTTGGGTACGGCACTAATTCAAAACTGCTGCTCGGTTTTAGTGGTCGCCCATGGCGCAATAACGGTTTTACCGGCTATCTGTTTACCGATAACGGCATTCAAACCGGGTGGGACAACAGCCAGCTCCAAAACAGTACCGATGGGGGTTATACCGTTTACTCGGGCGGTACAGCCGGTGTGCAGGCAGGTAATGGTACCGATGCTCAACAAGCTGCTATTTTTCTGCCTAAATTAGACCAAATATTTCCGGGAGCTATCAATATGCACAATGGTAAAGTAGCCCGATTTCACTGGCCCTCTCACCCACATACAAAGGGCAGTTATGGCTGCTACAAAGTAGGTCAGTGGCTTACCATAGCCGGCAATGAGTTTCCGCCGGTTGACAATTTTTACTTTGCAGGCGAACATTGCAGCGATGAGTTTCAGGGATACATGAACGGTTCTGCCCAAACGGGGCGCATAGCTGCCCATGAAATTATGGCTAAACTCTGAGGCATGTGAGTAGGGTGCAGCCTCAGTTTGATGTATAAATTGAGCTATTCACCCCTGTTTTCAGCAAAAAGGGCACACAGATAAGGCAGATTAAACGGATAAACTCGGGTAAAAGTGAATCAATTACCCAATTGAGCTTTTATTTTTTAAAAATCGGCGTTAATCAACTTCAGCCGTGTTATCTGTGTGCTAATTTTTGCCGGTTTTGCGCTCCTACCTTTGTGTACCATTTTACATCAAACTCGGAACTCACTCTGTAAGTAGTCGGTACTTGGTAGATAGTAAATGCTACTTGGCAATCGGTAGTGGGTATTCAGTAGTAGCATATGCGGAAAACTTTGGAGAAGTCTAATGTGGGCAAAATAATGTTAGAGTTATGTCCCTAAAAATTAACAAGTTGAAGGAACGCAGCCCGTTCATCCTTTGTTCTTAAAATGTCGTTAGCAGGCATCATCTGCCGGAAACCCAACAGTTGGTTAATTATTCAAAACGCAAATGGGGGAGTACGGAGAGTGGGTTAGCGCATTAGTCTTTTGGGTTTTTTTTGGATGGTTCGCAGTGCCCGGCTGTTTTTATAGGCGGTGAGCAGGCAATCGGGTCTTTTTACAATTACTACGGTATTGGCTACTCGCTCTGCATACGGTCGGGCGAATGTTGCAGCGGCTATGCGTTCTGTTAGTACATAAAAACACAAACCTTGTTTACACAACTTTAAGCCATGCTTAATGGTATCTGTTACCATTTGAGCGGAGATTTGGCGTTGGGCTAACCTTTTAAGAGCATGTCGGGTTAATTGCAATCCTGCAATGGAGTGCATAACTACCATTCTTCTGTTGTTAAATATGTCTTCGGGCACTTTGGCATAAGGAACAACATCTTCAGCCACAAACCATGAAACAGGTGTAGTATGATTTGTGGTATTTGCATAATCGGGTAATTCAAAATCGGGTAAAAATGGTTCCATAAGTTTGTCATTTTAAGTTGGTAAAAAGAATGTTTGCATTGAAAGTATGAATACAAAACGTTTGCTTGCACAAAAAAAGTTCCGGCTAAGTAAAAATAACGGCAATTATATCATGTAAGAGATATAACAGCTTTGACAATGGGCACAGAAATATGCGTTACTTTCAAAAAAAGCATCGTCAAAAAACAGTACTTTTACCCTGTAAAATGTTGGGTAGCAATGCGGCAAATAAAACAGCGGGTATTTTGGTTATTAATGGCGGGCAGTCTGTTTTTTACAGGTATCGGGTGTAAACAGCAGGAGCGTCCGGCGGCATCTGGTGTTATAAGGCACCCGTTGGGAAATTTTACCCCATACCAGGCGCAACTGCGCAATTTTAAAATTAACCTCCCCAATGAGTGGACAGTGAACGAATATGAACTGCCGCCGGCAATAAAAGCAAGCGTCAGCTCCTTAGCAGAAGCACAAACACCGGTATATGCAGAGAACTTAACTTTTGAAGTAATACCACTTGCTACGGTTTATAACCTGCCCAAGTCAAAAACCGATTCTATTCCGCCCTTTAACCTTCGTACCCTTGCTCAATGGTTTTTTGAAGACCTTCAGTTAAAAAGTACTGAGTACAAAATTATTGAAGTAGGCGAAACATTGGTAAATGGTGTTCATGCTGCTCAGTTTATGTACGTGTATAAAAATCCGCAGGAATATGCGGGCGAATTAAAAGCGCTCACTTTTTTAGTTACACAAAACAACGAGGCATGGTTGTTTACCTGTACCGAAGCCGGCAGTAACTTTAACAAAAAGAAGAAAAAATTTGAGTACATTTTACAAAGCATCAGGTTTGTTTACAGGTAAAGTTGTTCCAATGCTAAACAAGCATTGGCGGTTTTTGGGGTGTTAGTGGCATTTCAAAAAAACCGCGCACCGGTTTCACAATCCAATTAGGAACATGCTGCTCACAAATGAGCAGTGAGGTAGGAGTATTGCCTATGGTAAAGGCAACCTGCTGCGCTTTGATAAAAACATTGTTTCGGCGCGGAAAATTGGGGTCATAAATAAAAATATGGGCTGTTTCATTGCTAACCTGTTCATAACCGTAAGCCAGCACCTGATGATTTTCCCACAGTTTTCCTTGTTTAAAGTTAACATACACCATGCCTAATTGCACAATGCGTTTTTGTTGTAATTGTACTTTAATATTGTTCCATTCAGCAAGGCAAAGCACTTGCACCTGGGTATCACTTTTAAACATCCACCATGCAAAAAATTTGCCTAATAAATGATAAACTGCGCCAAAACTCTGTAGCTGGCGTTTAAATAAGTAGCGGTAAAGGGGCGTATTTATTTGCGGAATAACATTTGCTGAAGGCAGGGGCAGGTTATGCACAAAAAAATCGGCGGCGGCTTTTACCATACCGCCACACAAGCCGTAAGTGGTATTAGCAGCACTGAAAAAAGGAAGTTTAACGGCAAAATAATTGGCAAAGGCAAACCCGTTTACGGTAGGCAAAAAAGAGCTTTGATAAATGAGGGGTTGTGTTGTTGGGGCAGATTTGGGGGTTAATGCTCTGTTTGCGGGTCTAATACCGGCCGCTTCGGTTATTTCGGGTGTAAAATTGGCAGTTAGCGGGAGCGAGTTGGTAGTGTAGGGGGTAAGTTGGTAAAAAAGTCGGTATCGGGCAGCGCCGTTGGTCAGCTCATCTGTAAAACCGGCAGGGGTGGGTGTATCATTGGGGCTTACATCAGTTTGTCCTATAAAATAAGGTTTAGGTGTAGCATCTTGCCATAATTGAACAGCAACTGAGTTAATATAAAACACCGGCTCGCTTATTTCCCAGCGCTCACCTGTATTTATGGAGCGGGTAAAATGGGCTATTTCCTGCTCATCGGCAAGCAGGCGGCATTGCAGCTCATCGGGCTGGTTTGGCAGTTGGGTATTTAAGCATTCTATCTGAATTATGGTAAACAAAGGCATAAGGCAAGGGGTATATTGGTGTATGGTTGGTTTGTATTGATGCAAAAAAATGCTGCTCTGCTGGGTCTTTTTGGGTAATCTTTATTTTAAGCACTATTCTAAAGCCTAAAAATAGGTAAAAAGAATGTTACTTGGGCATATAGTCAAAAAAAACATCGGATGCTGCACATAAAAAGGCGCAGTATCCGATGTTTTACCATTATACCTGATTTGTAACAGCCGTTTACCGGTGGCGGGTAGGCATTACTGCCATAGTAAGGTAAGCGGTTTTGCTTTCAGTATTATAGATAATAACAGTTTGCGGGTTTCGGGCTACAAACTCGGTTACTTTATCCATCAGCTCAATAGGATAGGCCATGGTTATCACTCCCTGGTCAGAGATAGTTTCCTTTTGTGTAAGGGCTTTAGCGCCGGCAGCATAAAAATTAACGATACCTACTTTTTCGTCTTGGGCATTAAAGAGCAGGAGGGTAGCTATAACATTATCGGCAGTAGCCATCGGATTAGCTTTATAGTCAACCCGATACCCTTTAATGATGTGCTCCTTTTCGTTTTTGTCTAATGCTACCGAAGCAGTTTTAGGCGCATCGGGTCTTCCGGCTTGTTGTCTGTCGGGTGGCACATTGTTCATTTTGTTTTGAAACTGCGGATTTTCCGACAACTTGATGCTGGGAGGTTGGGTAGCCCCGCGTTCTTGGGCTTGCAATACCTGTGCGCCGGTGGTTATTGCCAGCAGTAGTACCAATACAATGATGATGTTTTTTTTCATGAAATGAAGTTTTATGGAAATTAAGATATTTGTGAGGCTTTGTACAAAACCCATGTAGCAAGCTAAAAAGGTATTTACATGGCAAAAATAGCGAAAATTGGATTAAAAAAAAGGTGTTTGGTGAATAAGGGCATATATTTTACAATTTTTAGCGGAACAACAGACCAAAAAAACGGAGCAAAAGTAAAAAAAGTATCAGCAGTACTGCACCCGCCAGGTATTTAGCCCACGGGAGCATGTTTTTGAGTGTAACAATACGGCGGCATTTGTGGTAGAGCCGCCGTGCGGTTGGGTCATTGGGTTTTATAGAGCAGGCTTCCTCAAAAAAAGATAGTGCTTGGTTGTGATTCTTAGCTTTGTAGGCTTCTCTGGCAAGGGTAATTGCCTCTTCAAAACAGCGTTCGGTACGGCATGCTTTCATGCGGCGGTAGATATTAGACAGGTTATATCCAAAATCGAAACTATGAATAGCGGCTGCTTCTTCGTAGAGTTCATGAGCTGCATCCCATTTATGAAGCATAAAAAGGCGGTCGCCTTCATGGAGGCACTCATAAAACCATGTTTCTTCTGAAAACTGCTTCATTAATTTATGCGGCGGGGAAGGTGTGCGCAGACAGTCTTCGCGCAGCAAAAGTATTTGTGGGGCGGGTTTTAGCTGTAGTGCATGTTCAAAAAAATGGTAAGCCTTTGGGTAGTTATGTTGGTGGTAGGCTCTTTTACCTTGTTTTACTAAGTGGTCGAACTGCAACTCATGTTTGCATATTTCCATTTTTTCATATATTAGGAAGCGTTCTGCATTAGTATCGGCGTAATAACCCAGCTCAAGTGCGTTGTGGAACTTTTTGCCTGCTTCCATCCATTGTTTTTGGATAAAAAGTTGGTTGCCTTCTTGTAGATAAAGGTGGTAAATTTTGCTTTGTTGCATGTTAAATGCTAAGTTAACCAGTTTAGCAAGCTCTTCTTCGGCATTTGCAGAATTATGGTGCGGTTTTAAAAGTTGGGTAAGCAGGTGTATATCAAAGTATTGTTTTAGCCAACGGTAAAAACCGGTGTTCTCCCACCGCAAGTTAGGAGGTGGAGCGGCAGCCAGCAGCACATCAGGTTGAGTGTTAGCGGCAATTATTTTTTGGAGTAACGATATATCAGTACCAAAAAAGGCTTCGTTTACCAGAAGTAATACGATGTGCGCAGTTTTTAGAAAACCCGATGCGGTGTGCTGCCATGTTGCAAAATCTTCTACCACTAACGAGTGGCAAATAAGTGCAGAAGCCCCATCCGGAAGCAATTGCCTGCGCACGGCGCTTATACAACGCTCCAAACTTTGGTAGTGGGCATGATGCTGCCTTGAATATATAACCAGTATATTTATTTTGTATTGGGTTTGCTGCATATATTATTGTTTGGAGGTCGTTAGGCATTAGGTGCAATAACATGGGTAGGGTGTCTGCTGCTATTTGAGCTTCTAAAAGAGTTTTGAATGTCGTTAGGCATTAGGTGCAATAACATGGGTAGGGTGGCACAATAAAACAAATTTAAAAAAAACCCTTTTCGGGTATTGAAAAGGGTTTTTTTAGGATATATATAGCACACCCATTTTTTATCACAATGCAACAGCCTCAAATACTATACAATTTGTGTATTTGTGGCTTTTACAACAAGGTTATCATGCACAAAAAAGCCTATGCATGTAAAAAAAGAGGTTATTTACCCCCCACAGCAGCGTAGTACTCGCTTACCTGCTGCCAATTAATTACGTTAAAAAATGCGCTTATGTAATCGGGGCGTTTGTTTTGGTATTTAAGGTAATAAGCGTGTTCCCAAACATCTAAGCCTAAAATGGGGGTACATTTATCGGGCGCAATATCCATTAGCGGATTGTCTTGGTTGGGAGTAGAGCAAATCATCAGGCTCCCATCGGCTTTTACACCAAGCCAAGCCCAGCCCGAACCAAAACGGGAAACGGCTGCCTGACTAAATTGCTTTTTAAACTCATCAAAAGAGCCAAATCGAGCCGTTATAGCCGCCCCCAATGCGCCGGCAGGTTCACCGCCACCGGTGGGCGACATAACCGACCAAAAAAAGTTGTGATTCCAAAATCCGCCGCCATTGTTGCGCACAGCTGTGTTAGAGCCTGCCACTTGCATGAGTTCTTCTATGGTTTTACCCTCCAAATTGGTACCGGCTATGGCAGCATTCAAGTTGTTGGTGTATGCTGCATGGTGGCGAGAGTAGTGAATTTCCATAGTCATCGCATCTATGTGCGGCTCAAGGGCATTGTAAGCGTAAGGTAAATCAGGTAATTTGAAAGCCATGTTCTGAGGTTTTTGTATTTGTTGTGGAGAAATTGATTGTTGGCAACTGAGCTGACTGGTCATAAAACCGGCAAACAGAAATAATTGAAAAATAAAAAGCAACTTAAGGCGCATAACCAAGTAGTTAAAAATGATTAGAAAATGACCTGCACAACCATTGGCTACAAAGTAAAACAATTTAGTTAGTGATTGTCATTTATTACAACATAAGCGCCTTATGTATGGTTCAGAAAATGGGCAAATAAGTTGTACCTACTGCATTACACCCTAACCTGTTTGCGCCCGGCAGGTTTTTACATGTGCATTTGTTTTTATGATTTTGGTAAAATTTGCCTAAATGCCCTGTTTTTACCTTAATTATGTAATAATTTGTGCGGGAAATTATCAGTATTGTAAACTTTGTTGCAATTAGTACTGTATATTTGCGCCACTTTTCAAAAAAAATTTGTGCACATGCACCGGTTTTGTTCACACCACCTAAACCCCATTTAAAGTTTCACTTATGAAAGAACTTGCCATTACCCGTTTAGAACAGCTCATTCAGGATAATAATCCTAAAGCGCTTCGCAGCCAGTACAAGAACATCAGAAACGATTTTTTTGCCGCCAAACGCACTATATTTAACGAATTGCGAGAGGCTTTTGAAAACGAGTGGAAAGAAAAAGTAAAAGAAATAGAAACTACTAACGCCACTTTACCCGAAGACGCACCTAAAATAGAAGTTCCCGAAAAACCTCGGTTTGAAGCGCCAACAGACCCCCTCGACGAAAAATTTGAAGAACTCCAAAAACAAGCCGATGAAATTTTGCAGGCGCTTGAAAAACAATTGGCAGCCGAAAAACAACAAAAACTAAACGAAAAACAAAATATACTTGCTAAAATAACCGAATGTGCCCACTCTGTAGGCGCTACCGGCATTGGTGAAACTTTTAAACAGTTTAACGCCTTGCAAGAAGAATGGAAGCAAGTAGGTAATATAGATGACCCGCGCTATAAAGACCTCCAACTAACTTACAGCTATCAGGTGGACTTGTTTTACCACAACGTAAACCTAATGAAGGAAATGCGTGAGCTGGATTTTAAACTTAATATGGAAAAGAAAAATCATGTTATAGCCAAAATGGAGCAGGTTGCCGAAATGGAATCTATAACCCAAATGGAAGCCCATCTTAAAGAACTACAACACGAGTGGAAAGGTATAGGACCCGTGCCTGCCGATAACAAAGACGAAGTAAACCAACGTTTTAGAGATGTAACCGACCTTATCTTTGGTAAAATAAGAGCCCACTACGGCGAGCGTAAACAAAACTTGCACGAAAATTTACAGGCTAAACAAACTCTTATAGACCGCGTGGCTGCTATTTTAGAAACCGACCTCAGCCAACTTAAAACAATTCAGGAAAAAACCGAGGAGGTACTTGCTATACAGGAAGAATGGCGCAAAATAGGTCCTTCTGAAAGAAACGAAGACGTATGGCAAACGTTTAGAGAAACCTGCGACAAGTTTTTTGACCTTAAACAAAGCCATTTTAAAGGACTTGACCAAGAGCGCGAGAAAAATAAACTTGCCAAAATTGCCCTTTGTGAGCAAGCAGAAGCCATGCAACATGATACCGACTGGAAACGCACTACTGATTTGCTGGTGAAATTGCAGCAAGAATGGAAAAAAATAGGCGCTGCAAGAATTGGCGAAGAGCGCAAACTATGGGACCGTTTCCGCACAGCCTGCGATAAGTTTTTTGATGCCAAAAAAACTTTCTTTGGCAGCCGCGAACAATCCGAGCAGGAAAACTTAGCTAAAAAAGAAGAACTTATTGAGCGCGTAAATAATTACGAACTTGCCGAAGACCGCGATGAGAACTATAACCAATTGCAGGCGTTTAGCAAAGAGTGGAAAGAAATAGGTTTTGTGCCTCTTAAAGAAAAAGAGCGCCTTCAGGCTGCCTTTACCGCCGCCTTAGACGAAAAATACGACAAACTTAAACTTGACCGCGAACAACGGTTGGCACATAAGTTTAAAAGCCGCGTGCAACAAATGGCAAACGGCAATAACAATGTAAATCAGGTGGTAAAGAGTGAACAGCAGGCTATTAAAAACCGAATTGAAGAACTGCAATCCGATATATCGCAGTATGAAAACAACTTAGGCTTTTTTACCAATGCCAAACCCGATAACCCGCTTCTTAAAGAGGTAAGAGAAAAAATTGCCAAACTTAAAAGAGAGGTTTCTGATTTACACCTTAAACTAAAAATGCTTACCGAAGCAAAAGCCGAAGCAGAAAAAGCCGCTACCGCCCAAACGGTTGCCGAAACAACTCCTACAACAGAAGCAGAGGAGGAAACATTGCCAATAGCAGAGGATGTTGCAATAGCAGCCCCCGATGATACCAATACTGAGGAAGCATAGCCCCTAACATCATAACACAACTGCATTTTTAAACCTGCCTCCTGCAATGAAGGAGTACAAAAACAAAAAACCTGCCCACGTATTACATGAGCAGGCTTTTTGTTTTTGTATTGGTAGAGATGATGACTATTGCCTAAGGGCGGCAAGTTGGGCAAACAATTCTTTTTCTTTGGCAGTAAGGTTAGTGGGCAGTTGAACCGAAATGGTTACATACATACTGCCAAATTTGCCGGGCTGGTCATAAACCGGCATACCCTTATCTTTAAGGCGTAGAGTTTTGCCGTTGGGCGTTTCGGGCGGTACGGTGAGCGTAATACTGCCTGCCGGTGTTTCAATGGTAGTTTTGCCACCCAAAACAGCCGTATAAACACTAATGGGCAATGTGCCATACAAGTCATCTCCTTTGCGTTCCCAGCCTTGCTGGGGAAGCACTTTTACGGCAATGAGCAAATTGCCCGCCGGCGCACCATTGCTGCCGGCTCTGCCTTTTCCGGGTATGCGTAGGGTTGTGCCATCTTCTACTCCCGGCTTAATGGTAAGGCGCAGTTGTTGTGTGCCGGTATCTATTACCTTTTGCGTGCCATGGTAAGCATCGGCAAGGGTAATAGTTAGCTCGGTTTTTAGGTCGCTGCCTTTGCGGGCGCGCTGTCGGGTATTGCTTCCACCCATCATGCCGCCAAAAATTTGTTCAAAAATACTGCCGCCGCCCATTTGGCTGAAAATATCGCTCAAATTGTCAAAATTGGTGTATGTACCACCGCCGGCACTTCTAAAAAAATCGTCAAAACCGCCGGCTCCGCCACCTTGTCGGTATCGGTTCCAGTTAGCGCCCAGCATATCGTATTGTTTTCGCTTTTCGGGGTCACTCAGTACTTCGTTTGCTTCGTTAATTTCTTTAAATTTTTCCTCAGCGGTTTTGTTATCCGGGTTTTTATCGGGGTGATATTGGTTTGCCAGTTTTCGGTAGGCTTTTTTAATTTCATCGGGAGTAGCATTTTTATCTACACCCAATATCTGGTAATAATCTTTGTACTGCATGGTTGCTTATTGGTTTAGAAAAAGTTGTTAGGTTTTAGGTTTAAACACTTACTATAAACGCAAAACTAAGCGGCAAAGGTTCTTTCGGCGGCTCAAAAAAAACAAAACACCGTTGGTAGGGCAATGCGGGTGAACCTGTTTGCATGGCAGGTTGTATTTATAGCTGTGCTTTTTCTTACTTAGTATATTATGCAACTAATTACAAACATTATACAAGAGTCGGTTTCGGTTAAGCAAACTATTGCCGCCAATGCCCCCTTGCTTCAAAACATTGAGCAGGCGGGTTGGGCTATGATAGCCGCCTTTAAACAAAAAAAAAGGGTTTGGTTATGCGGTAATGGCGGCAGCGCTGCCGATGCTCAACATATAGCCGCCGAGTTATCGGGCAGATTTTATCATGACCGCCCCCCTCTGCCTGCCGAAGCGCTGCATGTAAACACTTCGTACCTTACGGCGGTGGCTAATGATTATGGTTATGAACATGTTTACAGCCGGCTGATTGAAGGGTTTGGCAGCGCCGGCGATGTTCTTATTGGTATTTCTACTTCGGGTAAATCGGTTAATGTATTAAATGCCCTAAAACAAGCCGGCAATATAGGTATTACCACCATTGGGCTTTGCGGAGAACATACGCAAACCATTAGTCAATACTGCAATATGGTAGTGGCTGTACCCTCTGCCAATACGCCCCGTATTCAGGAAGCCCATATACTGATAGGGCATATTTGGTGCCAAATGATTGAAACAGAACTTTTTTCGCTCCTTGCCTGAGCTGTGCGCATGAACCATTACCACACACCCCCTTTGCCCGGTTTAATTGTTAGCAGGTGGCAGATAAATCCGCAATGGACTTTGTTTTTAGACCGCGATGGGGTGATAAATCAAAATCTTAAAACCCAATACGTGCGCTCGGTTGAGCAGTTTGCCTTTATTGAGCAGGTGCCCGATGTTATTAAACAACTGCGTAGGTATTTTTGCCGCATTTTGGTAGTAACCAATCAGCAGGGCATTGGCAAGGGGTTAATGACCGATGAAGACCTTTACGCCATTTTCAGGTATATCCAAACGGCTACCGATGACAGTATTGACGGGTTTTTCTTTTGCCCACATTTGGCACAAGTGCGGTGCCTTTGCCGAAAGCCAAACATAGGTATGGCTTTACAAGCGCGCATACAGTTTCCGGGGATAGACCTTAGGCAGGCAATTATGGTGGGCGACAGTGCTACTGATATAGCGTTTGGTAAAAAATTGGGCATGAAAACGGTATTTGTTACCAATAATGAGCCACTATTGCCCAAACAAATTCCCCCTGCCGATTTGGTATGCGCCAATTTACCCGAGTTTGCCACTATTTTTTGGAACAGTTTGCCTGCCTGATGTTGGAGCTTTTACTTGCCCTTTGAACGGGCAAATTCATCGGCTTGCGTTACCCAGTTATCGCGCACTATCCTGCCGGGGAAGAACTCAATGGCATCGGTTACGCGCTCCACGTCTTCGGGAGTAAAATTAGCAATTTGCCTGAAGGTAAAAATGCCCAAAGCATTCAGTTTGCGCTCAATAAACGGACCAATGCCTTTAATTAGTTGTAGGTTATCTTTATCGGCTTCGGAAGCAAAACCTATGCGCTCAAAGTTAATGAGGCTCATTTTTGCTCTGATTTCTGCCAGCTTTTTTTCTTCGTCAGATAACTCTTGTGCCGTTGCGTTGTATTTTTTGCGGCAGTCATCAAGCTCTATATGGAGTTGGCTGTTAATGGTTTCCTGGTCGGCAAGGTGTACACTTAATGAGGCAATTTTACCCTGCAATAAGGTAATAAAGTCATCTTTATCGGCAAGTTGGGTTTGAGCGGTGTTAAGCGTGTTGGTTAAGCCGGAGCGAACCATTTCAAGATTGCCTACTTGCATAGATAAGGCTTCAATAAGAGCATTTAAGTCATCGGGATCGGTTGGGTTATTATTTCCCGATGTGGCTTGCTCGTTGGCTTCTTTGGCGGCAAGTTGTGCCTGTAAGGAGGCAATAAGGCTCTCTCTTTGGTCTAACTGAGCATTAAGCGTATCGGTTTCTTGTTTCAGGTTGTCAATATCTTGTTGTTGTCTTTCAATAGATTGTAACAAGGCATTACTGCCAAAGGTTACGTCATCTAATTGGGCAGTTAGGGTATTTATTTGGAGTTGAAGTGGTTCATCTTGGGTATTAGCGCCGGCAATCTGGAGCTGTAGGGTATCAACTTCTGCCCTAAGTTGGTTTGAGCTGTTGAGCAGCGCATTATAGCGCTCCTCTAAGGCAAGGAAAGCAGCATGGCGCTCGGCAAGTTGAGAACTTAAAGTTTCTTTTTCGTTTAGAGCCTGTTGCAGTTGGAGGGTTATTTGACCGTGCTGTGTTTCGAGGTTTACAAACTGCGAGTTTAGGTTAATAAGTTGCGCCTCAAAACCCTCCAATGTTTGAATGCGCAGCAGCCTATCGGCGTTTTGGTTTTGAGCTGTGCGCAGTTCTGCATGTAGGTTTGCTTTTTGCTGCGCGGCATTGGCTAAATCTGTTTTAAGCTGGAGTATATTGGCTTCAAACTTGGCATTTCGGTCGTTTAAAATAGCATTCTGAGCCAGTAAGTCTTGTAGTCGGGCATTCAGATCATCTATCTCTTTTGCCATTTTAGTTGTTTTTCGCCAGCAGAAAACAAGGTAGGTTAGCACAGAGGTAACCAGCAGCAGAAAAAACATTTGTATTGCGTCAGACCACATAGCTTTGTAAATTAGGAGTGAGGAACGATGGGTTATAGTAAATGGTGAAAAGTGAGAGGTGAGTGGCAAATGGTAGTTGGTACTAAACACTAACCACTCATAACTAACCGCTCATAACTCACCAATGGAGTTAATGTTTTCGGGGTAAAGATAATCACTTTTCAAAGTGGAGTGTAATCGTTTTGTAAAAATTTTTATACAGCCACTTAGTTATACCGGATTTTGCATGATAATTTGCAACAACAAGCGTTTCACCATATAACACCCTAAACCCAAAAATAGGGAAAATCCATTGGAGGCTTCTTAGCTATCGCAGTACACCTGCCGCGTTCCTTGGTTAGGAGGTATTCTAATGGAGTTTGTATTTCACATAGTGGAGTACTCTTGTTTGAAGGGGCTGAAAAACCACAAAATTGCCTTAGACAAAAAAAAGTAGGAACTTTTTTTGCAAAAAGTTTGTCATTACCAATAACAGTCGTAAATTTGCACCCGCTTTACGGAAGTAACCACAAGCTAACGTAAAAGGATTGGTAGTTCAGTTGGTTAGAATGCCGCCCTGTCACGGCGGAGGTCGCGGGTTCGAGTCCCGTCCAGTCCGCTAAAAAACCCGTTGTAAGTCAATGATTTACAGCGGGTTTTTTGCTTTTACCACCACTGATTAGGTTTTAGCCAATTGATTCTATGGAAAAAAACAGCGCCAGCGAGATACAACACTTGCTTCAGCTTATAAAAGCCGAGCGCGAGGAGGAAATGAAACAATACGAGCAGCTTATTAAGGAAACCTCTATTGCCGAGCGCAAAAAACGGGGGCTTACTTGGTATCCGATAAGCATTGCCAACGAAGAAATAGGTATAAGCGAGCAATATACCCTTGAAATTCAAAGCACAACCCCCGCCGAAAACCCCAACCACCAGTTTCAGCCCGGTCAAACGGCAGCCTTGTTTAGCAACGCTTTTGATGGAGAACGCCCTACCCTGCAAGGTGTTATTAAAAAAGTGCGCGATAATACCCTTTGGTTAGTAGTGCGCCAAACCGATTTACCCGATTGGCTTACCGAAGGTAAATTGGGGATAGACCTGCTCTACAACGAAACCACCTACCGCGAAATGGAGTTCACCCTCCAAAAACTGCTCAAAGCTAAAAGCGCCGAAAGATTGGGGCAACTGCGCGAAACCTTGCTGGGTTATAACCAACCTTCGTTTTACGAAAAATACCCCTACGTTAGTTACCCCGATTTAAATGAATCCCAAAATGCCGCCCTCTTCCAAATAGCTAAAGCCGATGATGTGGCGGTTATTCACGGACCGCCGGGTACCGGTAAAACTACTACCTTAGTAAGAGCTATTCAGCACGTTATTCATACCGAAAAACAGGTGCTGGTTTCCGCCCCCAGTAATACTGCCGTTGATTTGCTAAGCCTTAAACTGCACCAACGCGGGGTAAAAGTTACCCGAATAGGACACCCCGCACGGGTTGATGAAGACTTGCAACACCTTACCTTAGACTACCAGATAAGCAGCCACTCTGACTATAAAAATATGACCCAACTGCGAAAGGAAGCGCTTCAAATGCAAAAGGAAGCCCGAAAATTTAAACGTACTTTTACCAAACAAGACCGCGAAGAACGGCAACACCTACAAGAACAAGCCCGTTTGCTGCTGGATTATGCCCGACAATTGGAAACCTATATCCTCAAAAATGTTTTAGATAACGCCCAAGCTATTACCGCTACCTTAGTGGGCGCTGCACAACCCGCCCTGCGCGACCGAACTTTTAACACCGTTTTTATTGACGAAGCCGCACAAGCCCTTGAACCGGCTACCTGGATACCTATACTTAAAGCTAAACGCGTTATTTTTGCCGGCGACCATTGCCAACTTCCGCCTACGGTAAAATCGGCGCATGCACTCAAACATGGTCTTAACCAATCTTTGTTTGAAAAGTGTATTACCCGCACCCAAGCCCATACTATGCTGCAAACACAATACCGCATGAACGAAAAAATTATGCACTTTCCCAGCATTACTTTTTACAAAACACAGCTCAATGCCCACCCTACCGTACAGCACCATACCCTTGCCGCACTTGCCCAAAGCAGTTTTCCGGAACTGAACCAGCCTTTTGAACTGATTGATACTGCCGGCTGCGGTTTTGAAGAGGTGCAAAACCCACAAAACCTAAGTTACAGCAACCCCCAAGAAGCTGCCTTGCTGCTCAAATACCTATCGCAAATAGTGGAGCTGCTACAAACAGAGCTGCCCGATGTTGTTAAGCAAACTACCATAGGCATCATTGCCCCTTATAAGGAGCAGGTGCGGCTCATTGAAAAAGACATAACTCACTATGAAACCCTGATGAAATACCGCAGCCAAATTTCTATTGATACCGTTGACGGGTTTCAGGGACAGGAGCGCGATGTCATAGGCATTAGTTTAGTGCGCAGCAATGACCGCGGCGAAATTGGCTTTTTAGCTGATATTAGACGTACCAATGTAGCTATGACACGCGCCAAAAAGAAATTGGTTATTACCGCCGATAGTGGCACCATTGCCGTAACCCCCTTTTACCAAAACCTGCTCCAATACGCCGAAGATATAAACGCCTACCGCAGCGCTTGGGAGCTGCTGTATTAACCGCTATCGTATTTATTTACCCATACAAAATAAAATACTGCACTATGAATTATTGGTTAATTAAATCTGACCCGGAAACCTACGGCTGGAACGAGTTTGTAGCCAAAGGTACCGATATGTGGGAAGGTGTGCGAAACTACCAAGCACGCAACAACCTTATGGCAATGAAAGTGGGCGATTTAGCCTTGTTTTACCACAGCGTTATTAACCCGGCAGTGGTAGGCATTGCAAGGGTGGTAAAAGAACACTACCCCGATACCACCACTCCCGATACGCGCTGGGTAGTGGTAGATTTTACCGTTGAGCGCCCGCTTAAAAATGCGGTTACCTTAAAACAAATAAAAGAAACGCCTACTCTTGCCAACATCGGGCTTATTAAACAAAGCAGGTTATCGGTTATGCCGCTCACACCCAATGAGTTTAACGCTATTGTCCAAATGGCTGAATAACGGATTGTTTGCAGATGCTGCATACAAGCCGCAATCTTTGATTAAACTTGGCGCTTCCCGATTTGACCCCAAATGCAAAACACTATATAACCCTATGATTGGGTTGGGGTGGTATAAAAGCCAAAACTACTAAGCTGGGGGTGCATAATTTGGGGGCATACTACTTTAACTATGAACTTTTACAAATTGGGCGTAAAAAAGCTTAGCGTTTTTGTGAGCATTAAACTTGTTTTGTGCATAAAACACGGCAAAGCGCCCGGCATAGAACAAGAAAGGGGGGCTGGTAAGTAGGTACAAAAAACCCGCTTCGGGCAAAAAGCCGAAGCGGGTTTGAAGGGGGTGGAAAGGGTTACAAAAGGAACTGTTTAATTAAACAGGTATCGCACGCCTAACTGCATGCGCCAGCGCGAGTTGAGGGTGTTTAAATCCCAGGGGTCGCGGGTTTGTGCGGGGAAGGTAAAGGTGGGTGTGGTGTCATCGACGGTATCTGGGGTAGAGCCGTTGGGGTCAAGGAAGCCTTTAAAGGTAAGGAGTTCGTAGTTGTTAAAATTACCGCCCGATGCGGGAGCAAAGAAAATGCGCCCCCAATCTTTGTTGAGGAGGTTGTTGAGGTTAAAAATGTCGAGCGAGAATTGTAGGGCGTGGCGTTTACCGGCGGCTTTTATGGCTACATCTTGCAAAATGCGGAGGTCAAAAATGTTGGTAAAGGGTGTTCTTGACATGTTTCTCTCAGCATATTTACCTCTGTTTTGGCTTAGGTAGTTTTCGTTTTCAATAAAGGCGTTGAGTTCTTCCCATTGCTGCTGGGGAGTGCGGGCTCCGTCTTGAACCAATACTATATCGGCTTGGTTTTGGGGAATGTAGATGAGGTTTCGCTCGCGCGAGTCTTCGTTGTTTACCTTACCGTCGTCGTTGTAAATGTAAGAGAATGGCGCTCCCGATTGGCCGTTATAAAATAAGGAAATGGTGGTAGCGCCGCCAAAGCTGTTGCCGTAGTTGATGGTGTAAGAGCCAAAACCTACAATGCGGTGTGCCATATCAAAATCGGACCGGGCAGGTGTAGCAAAGTTTCTGCCATTAACGGCGTGTTGCCCTCGCCATTGTGAAGAATTTTGGGAGGAGGTGCCTTCGTAAACCGAAACGGCGCGCCCAAAGGTGTAAGCAAGGCTGGCGTTGAAACCTTTTTGGAAGGCTTTTTGGAGTTGTGCAGTAAGGTTGTAGGTGTAGCCTTCGTTGGTATTACCTGCTAAGTAAATGCCGGTGTAGGTATTGTCTATGCGGCTTTGTTGGTTGTAAATGGGTCTGTCATCGGGTGTACCGGCAAGGAATTTATCGGCGGGTTTAATGTTTAGGTTGTAGTAAAAAACATTGTTGAGGGTTTTGGTATATAATCCTTCTACGGTGGCGGTAATGCCTAAGGGCAGCTCTTGGTCTAAGGCAAGGCTGGTGCGAAAAACTTGCGGGTATTTAAAGTTTTTGGCAAAGAGGTTCATTTCGCCTGAGGGTATTTTGTCGGTTCCGCCAAAATCAACGGTGGTGGGTTGGTTAAAGGGGTTGGCAATAAAGGGCACGTTAAACTGGCGCACCCCGCCTACCGATAAGCCGTTGTTGGTAAAAGAACCGCCTGGCCAAACAAAGGGAACACGGCTGGTAAAGATGCCTGCGCCGCCGCGGATTTGGGTTTTTTGTTTACCTGTTACGTCCCAGTTAAAGCCTATACGGGGCGATAGCATGAGTTGTGTTTTAGGCATTTGACCGGCACGTGCGCCTTGCAGGGGGTCATCTAAAACGCCTTGGTAAGCTGCTTCAATGAGGGGTATGGTGGTTTCATTAAAGTAGGTATCGGTTTGTGGTTTATCGGTAAAAATGGGTATATCTAAACGGATACCGGCGGTAAGTTTAAGGTTTCGGGTTACGTAGGCTTCGTCTTGGGCGTACAAGCCCAGTTGCATGGCGGCAAAATCGGCGGCGGCTGCTGTGTTGTCGCCTGTTACATTATCCACAAGTGAGTAGCTGCGGTCGTATTGGGCGGCATTAGCGCCGGTTAAGAAATCTTGTAAGGAGCTAAACCGGTAAGAGCCAAAGTTTTGGCGCACAAAAACGTTGCGGATTTGGTAAAACTCGTTGTGTGTGCCTATGGTAATGTTGTGAATACCCTTGTAAAGGTTAAAGTTATTGGTAAGGGTAAAGATTTTTTGGGTAAGTAGGTTGGCGGTAGAGAACTCCTCGCTGCCAAAACGGATAGAGCTGTTGCCGTCGTTAATGAGTACAAAGGGGAAGGGGTTGCCCATTGGGTTTCTGTCATCATTTACTGCGGTAAAGCCCAGTATAAGGTTGTTGGAGAGCCGGTTAGAGAAGTGGCTTTTGAGTTCTAATGCAGAGGAGTTGGTAACGGAGGGAAACAAAATACCGGCATTAGAAAAGTTGATAACCCTGCTACCCGATGCGGCGGGAGTGGTTGATTCGCCTTTAGTGTAGCTGTGGCGGAGGGTGAGTTTGTGTTTATCGGAAAGGTTAAAGTCAAATCGGGCTAAGAGCTTATTGCTGGTAAGTTTGTTCACCACATTAAGGTAGGTGCCCGGGTCGTAGCCTAATTCGTTTAATCTGCTTACAAGTTGAGCCAAATCTTGTTCGGTAACGCTTCCGGTATAACTGCTAAACTCAAAGGGGCGGGGTGTTTCGTCGCGTTGCAGTTCGCCGTTAATAAAGAAAAAAGCCTTGTCTTTTACAATAGGACCGCCCAAGCGCAAGCCGTAAGTTTGTGCGGTAAAAGGCGCTACTTTGGTGCGCTCTTCGCCATCGGGCAGCAGGTAGGTGGGCGTTTTGCCGGTTAGGTTTTCGTTTCGGAACAGCCAGTAAGCCGAGCCCTGAAACTCGTTAGAGCCGCTTCGGGTTACGGCATTAATGCCGCCGCCCGCAAAACCGCCCAAGCGCACATCGTAGGGGGCTAATACTACCTGAAACTGCTCAATGGCATCAATGCTCACGGGCGAAATGCCTGTTTGCCCGCCGTTGGTGCCGCTCGATGCCAAGCCAAACACATCGTTATTTACCGCCCCGTCAATAAAGATGGCATTATAGCGATTGTTGGTGCCGGCAATAGAAATACCGCCTTCGCCGGTAATAGTGGCTTGCGGGGTGGCGCGCACAAAATCATTAAGGCTTCGGTTAATGGTGGGCAAGGCGGTAATATCGCGCTCGCTAAGGTTGGTTTGTGCGCCTGTACGCCCCGAACCAATTACCGCATTTCGGTTAACGGCTATTTCTATGCCTTCCAGTTCTACGGTTTTAGCGGTTAGGGTAAAATCAAGCCTTTGGTCTTGACCAAGTTTTAGGAAAACATTGTCTTTTACCGTTTCTTCGTAACCCAAAAAACCGGCTACCACCTTGTATGGTCCGCCCACCTGTACATTAGGAAGGTTAAACCGTCCGTCTAATCGGGTTACGGTTCCATACTGGCTGCCCGATGGCAGGTGGGTGGCTACTACCGTTGCACCGGGCAGGGTTTCGCCTTTTTCGTCAGTAACAGTGCCGTTTATGGCGGCGGTAGTGGTGCCTTGTGCTAATGCGCGGTAATTTCCGAGCAGCATAATGCCGGCTACCAATACCCATGCTAAAACAGGTAATAAATTGCGATGCATACTTTGAACAATTTAGGTTAAGAGATATTAAAAAAATATGCGCCGCAAAGGTAGTGTTCTGTTTTACTGTTACTGTGTTGTTAAAATTAAAAAATGTTGAACTAAATTGAAATTTAAGTTACCCCAATATTAGGTGAATTTTAGGCAAATGCTCATGGAAGAAGTTAGGTAAATACTTGTTTAAAACAATTATATTGAACAATTGTTTAAATAGATTGCTTTTTATCCATAGTTGCACCTCTTTGACCTATAGTTGCACCTCTTTGACCCATAGTTATACCTCTTTGACCCATAGTTATACCTCTTTGACCTATAGTTATACCTCTTTGACTCATAGTTATACCTTTTTGACTCATAGTTATACCTCTTTGACTCATAGTTATACCTTTTTGACTCATAGTTACACCTTTTTGACCTATAGTTGCACCTTTTTGACCCGTAGTTGCACCTCTTTGACCTCAAAGAACAATAACTAAGCCTCAAAGAACAGTAACTAAATCTCAAAGAACAGTAACTAAGTTTCAAAGAACAATAACTAAGCCTTAAAGAACAGTAACTAAGTTTCAAAGAACAGTAACTAAATCTCAAAGAACAATAACTAAGCCTCAAAGAACAATAACTAAGTTTCAAAGAATAATAACTAAACTTCAAAGAATAGTAACTAAGCCTCAAAGAACAGTAGCTAAGTTTCAAATGCAAGAAGTTGATGTTATGATTTGCTTTATTAAAGGCTCACTACATACAAATTGATTGTTTAAACCAATAAATTTGTTGTAGCCGTAAACTTTTTTTCAAAAAAAGTCGTTAAATAAGCGTAGAAAAAAATAATCATTATTTGCAGTTTAAACGCTAAAAGCCGCTTAAACGCAACACAATACTTTAATAACCATAAAATATAAAAAGCAATGGAAGCAAAAAGAAAATTTAATGTTCCCGATGCGTATGTGGTAGAATATGCCAAAGACATGCGCAATTTGTTTACTGCGGATATAGCTGATTTTGCAGCCTTAGATCCCGATTTTGATGCAGCCTTTAACGCTGAGTGGCTTGTAAAAATCAATGCCGCCGAAGCCCAGTTAACCGATGAGATTATTGTGGATGTGCAAACACAATATACCAACTTGGTTATTGCTGCCATGAAAAACTGCCAAAACTATTACCAAGAGGTAAAGTTTTTTGTGCGAAAAGCCTTTGGCGACAACCAGGCTATTCAAAACGAATTTGGGGCAGATAACTACAACAATATACGCGGTAATCAACCTCAACTGATAGAATTTATGCGCGACCTGTACTCGGTGGCTAATAAATATGCAGCTCAGCTTGATGTTGTTAATTTTGGCGCAGCCAAAATAGCCCGAATTAAAGACCTTGCCGATGCCCTTGATACTGCCAACCAAGAACAAAACAACTATGTTAAAGGCCGACCTACCCTTACCGCTGAACGCATTGGCATATATAACCGGCTTTGGGATACATTATCTCTTGTTTCTTCTGCCGCCAAAATTATTTATAGAGATAATATAGCCAAGTACAACCAATACCTTTTGCCCGGGAGCGAAGAAAACCAAGAAATCCTAAGTTTGCTCGGAAAAGTTACCGATGCTGCCAACGGAAACCCTATTGTTGAAGCTCAAATAACCATAACCGGCTTAGGTATTACCGCCCTTACTGATACCAATGGTAAATATGGTATTGGTAATTTGCCTGCCGGCAGCTATGAGCTTACCTGCTCCGCTATTGGCTACAATACTGTTACCCTAAACAGTGTACCTATTGTAGAAGACCGCTCTACCCGGCAAGATTTTACCCTTGAAACTACCACACCATAAATAAATGCACAAACAACAATAAAATTTGTTCTTACAGAAACAAAAAACATTTAGGGCAACACCGGTAACACGGCAGGTTGCCCTTTTTTTTGCTCCATTTTTGTTTCTGCTACCAATATACGGGGCGCACCCATATAAAGTGCATAGCGTAGTTTAAACGCTGCTACTGCTACCCTATTTTTTCTAACAATGCCACATTTTCTATATGGTAAGTATGGGCAAACATATCAATGGGTTGCAATTGCACAATGCGGTATTGTTGGCAAAGGGTTTGCAAATCGCGCGCTTGCGTAATAGGGTTGCAGCTTACATACACAATGCGCTGCGGGGCAAGGTACAAAATTTGTTTAAGCACATCGGGGTGCATACCGGCGCGCGGTGGGTCGGTAATCAGCACATCGGGTTTACCCTGTTGGGCAATAAAATCGGGCGTAAGAATTTTTCGCACATCGCCGGTAAAAAATTGGGCATTGTGTATATTGTTCAGTTGGGCATTAAACCGGGCGTCTTGTATAGCGGCATCTATTTCTTCAATACCTATTACCTGCTTGCATTGGTTGGCAATAAAAACGGCTATACTACCTGTGCCGGTGTATAAGTCATACACCGTTTGCCGGCCGGTAAGCTGCGCCATGCGGGCTATGGTTTGGTACAGTATAAGGGCTTGGTGGCTATTGGTCTGAAAAAAAGATTTTGGGCTAATTTTGTAGCGCATACCGCCCAATTGCTCTATGATATGGTTATTGCCGGAGTGGGTAATAATATCAAGGTCAAACCACATATCGTTTCGTTTGCCATTTATGGTATAACAGAGCGAGGTAATTTGCGGAAACTGCTGCCGCACATGTTGCAGCAGTGGCTCGTGCCATTGGGGTTTGTTAAAGGCAAACGAAAAAACCACCATCAGCTCGCCCAGTGTAGAGGTGCGAATGAGCAGGTTGCGCAGGTAGCCGCTGTGGGTTTTAATGTCGTAATAAGAAAGGTTTTGCTCCATACAGTAGCGGTGTACCTCGTTCCTTATAAGGTTAGAGGGTTCGGCTTGCAGGAAACAGTGGTTTAGGTGTACCACCCTGTCATACATACCCTTTACATGAAAGCCCAGCGCGCGGCGGTCAATAAACTGTTCGTTGGTTTGGGTTTCGTTGGTTAGTAGCCAGCGCCTTGCCGAAAAGGTAAACTCCATTTTATTGCGGTAATACTCAGTTAGGGCGGGGGTTAAAATGGGCAGCGGCTCCGGAAAATCTAATTTACCAATACGGGCAAAGGCTTCGCGGGTAATTTGCTCCTTGTATTCAGCTTGTTGGGCGTATGCCAGATACTGCCACTTGCAGCCGCCGCAGGCGCCAAAATGCTCACAAAACGGCTCAATGCGGTGGGGCGATGCCTGCCTAAGCGCCACTATTTTACCCGATGCGTAATCCGACCGTTTTTCGGTAATGCGCACATCGGCTACATCGCCCGGCACGGCATCTTCTACAAAAATAACCATACCCTCCCATCGGGCTATGCCTTTGCCTTCGGCGGCAATTTGGGTAATGTGCAGGTTTTCTACAACAGAGCCTTTGCGCATAATAGTAAAAAAAATGAGGTAAGAGGTAAATTAAATGGGTTGGGGGGGCTTGTTTGCTCTCGCAAAGGCGCAAAGTGTAGGGGTTGTTACTATTTTGGTTATCGGGTTTTACCGGTGATTTATTGGGGGAGGGGTTATATTTTCAC
>ERZ761603.182-NODE-182-length-55728-cov-18.642681_pt1 | contig 55728 bp, 55 predicted proteins | sample MGYA00511879_ERZ761603 | MGnify/ENA primary metagenome ERZ761603 (study PRJEB28899, sample SAMN02850040) | bioreactor sludge metagenome | biome: EBPR Sludge; feature: EBPR Bioreactor; material: flocular biomat | place: Australia: Thorneside Wastwater Treatment...
CACCACCCCCTCGCGGCGGCCCGAATTTCTCACCAATCGTAGTTCCGGGTTTGGCGATGTAGCCATTGTCGCTAATTTCTTCTATGTGACCGGTTTTATCAAGTTTACGCAGCATGATCGTAGGGCCAATGGTTGTTCGCGAGTTAATTTTGTTGTCCACAAAAGCTCCACCTAGGCGTGGTGGAAGCTGCAGATTGGCAAGATCAGCCATCACCCGTTGATGCTCAGCGACTGTTGTGGCTCCTTGGTAGAGCAGAATCTGCTCTGCTTCCATGCGCTTTGAAATTTGCCCATTATAGGCATCGGCAGCATCCCCGTTACCATAGATAATACGCGCCGTCAGACCTTTTCCCCTCGCCCTAGCAAGTATAAGATCAGTTATCAAATAGAGAACAGACAGACCAACGGCCCAGTTGAATGGATTTTTATTATTGTGCTCGGTGACGTCCTCGTCATATTTTTTGATGCCAATGGCAGCACCGGCAGCCGTTAATGGCTTGTCGATCACGGTATCAAAGGCCTTGCGGGCAAAGTTTCTCTCGTCGGGGAGCGATTTTGGTACCTTATTTCCTTCCGCATGCGTCCAGTCAACAGTCGGCTTACCGGTTTTTGCCGTCTGTTCGCGTACGCGCTTGCTTTCCGCTTGTAGTTCGGGCGACAGGGGTGTCTTTATGGAAATATGCTCGGCTGGCAGACTTTTGCCGTGCAGAAAACCCAAAAATCCTACCATCACCCCGGCAGCCACACTGGCCAGAATTGTCCGCGCTCTGAAATTCGGAGTTTTGACTGGGATCGGTGGTTGGGCGGGGGTTGGCGCAGTCTGCACAGCTGGTACTGGATTGGCCTGATTGGCTTGAGGCTGGTTAGTCATTTTTTTCTCCTCACAATTTAATGAACACTAAACAGAAATTATCCCTTCGGCATACCACCGAGGCGGAGACGGCTTCTTTCAGAATAAGTGCGACCAATGAGCATAAACTGGTCGCCCGCGCCGCTCAGAACCTTGGCGGCCTGCTCATCCTCTGTGATGGCTCTGGCCGCGGCACCACCGATCCATTCCATCGCCTGATTGGGAATTTCCTCAATCATCTTGAAGCAGAGGTTGCATAGTCCCCACGCCAGCACACAGTAGAGCAGAGTGTACATAATGGTTGAGAGGCCGCTCATATCTTCGTTCGCGGCGGACATGCCCATGAACCCAACCACGGCAGACTTATAGCTGGCGTTGAGGACGCCGATGGCAACCGAAAACAGCATCAAGCCGATAATCATGCCGATAATCAGAAGAGAAGGGCGCAGGAAGATCGACAGGATCATGAAGTAGGATCGGCGGGCCATATCACCCGAGATACCTGATCCATCCGTCTTCAGGTGGGCCATGGCGATGAGCGGGATAGCAATCAGTGCTTCCAGGATATTGAGCAGCCAGCCGACCACAGCAAAGGTCAAGCGGATAAAAGGGAATAGCGGGAGGACATAGAACAAAGCAATGCCACCGCCGACACCCATCAATCCGAGCGTGACAAGCATAAAGGACAGACCCAAGGGCAGAATGGCGGCTAGACCGAGAAGGACCACACTTTTATCAATTAGCCAGCTGCCAATAGAGGCTAACTGAGCCAGCGGGTTGACTTTGCTCAGATTAGCCTCAGCACCCAGACCGATACCGCCAAAGGGGCCACCGAGATAGGAGTTCTTGAGGAGACTCATAATTATCGGGCCAGCTTCCATCGTACTTTCGGAGTTACTTTTGCCGGGCTGCAAGCCCATCGTCAGGCCGGCTGCGACGGGCGGCGTATATACCCCAGCCATAGAAGTACTCTCACCAAAGTTTGTGGGCAGACCGATGATGGAGTACATGGCTGGCGCAGCCTTCAGATATTCATCAAGGATGTTGACGCCTTGACTCACTTTGCAATCCGGATTGGCTTCACCATACTGGGTGCACGCATCAGTATTGGAGGTTGAGGAGCCTGTCTTGAGGCTGGGCTTGCTGCTGGACGGAATAGCACGCGCTGCACTCATCACCTCGCCATTGAGGCGGGCGATGGTGTTAAACCAGACCGCCGCACCAGCCCAGCCCGACTCCGTAACGGCCTGTGTCATCGCATCGGTTGCGGCCTGCCCCTGCGTCGCAATGATCGACTGAAGGGCGTTGCGCATTTCCTTCTGGTAGCTATCGACGATCAGGAAGTATTGCTTGGCAACTTCCTTCTTGAGGGCCTCCTCTACGCCTGTGGCGGGCAGGGCCGAGCTTGTTGAAATGTAATTGTCGGAGTTCAAGACCTGCGCAAGCTGGTTTGCCTTGTTGCGCATGTTGTTATAGGCATTTTCAAAGAATGTCGAAATAGCTCCAGCCATCGACATATTATCGTTTACAAAATCATATGTTGTCGTGCCGCAATAAGTGCCGTTTGTATCATTTTCTTGCGTATACGTTATAAGCTTTGAGTTCTGTTTCGTCTGGATGGCTACGACGACCTGAGGCAGAGGGGCAGGCGGCGGGTTGTCGATCAGAATCTTATTGTAGCGCACCATGCAAAATTCATTGAGCAGAACACCGCGAACAGCCAGTGCCGCTGCGCTAACGGAGGGGGTGGCAATCACGTCGCCGCGATTAGCCAGTGCTGTTGCAAACGGAATCCAGAGCTGTGTGGCCAGCCCCGAGCCCCATTCGGAGAGTTTGAGGACAATATGCTGGCCGCTATTATACCCGTTGTAGTTGCCGGGCATGGGCAGCGGAACCAGCAGACCAATGGCAATCACCAGACGAATTGGCGCCCAGACCTGATTGAAGCCACTGCCGCCGAAACGTCCTTCGTGAGCTGTCGCCGTAATAACCGTCAGGATGATGTAGAGCAGCACAAACCCGGCCAGAATGAGCATGGCGGTTGAGTACAGCGCCATCATCTTGTGAAAACCGGTGACAATCCCATCCACAGCCTGCATCGGGACGCCAGGTATGGCCACACCAAACGCCTCGCTCATGTAGCGCAGCGCGAGGTCAGTTCCCGGACTGGCCGGAACAAACAGACTCTGGGCCTGTGCCTGACCAATGGTCAGCAAACTGCCAGCACCCAAGGCGGTCGCCCCCAGAACGGCGGTCGTCAGCAAAAGGGTTACCGAGACTGTGAGAACCGTGCTTTCTGCCCAAGGCTTGCGCCAGTTAATACGCGCCCAAGCGTGGGTCAGGACATCCAACGGGCGAACCATGATTCCGCTGCGTAGCCAGGGGTGGCTGCGCTCTAGGGTGCCAATACTGTGGAAAAACTGGGCCAGCAGGCCACCGAACCCATAATAGCTACGCTGGATCGGCTTGGCAGATCGCTTGAAATCGGGCTTGAAAATGTAGGCGAGGACACGGCCCGTCCACGGCAGGATTGTCTTCAGGGCCAGCAAATTCAACCGTCTCATTCCCTCTGTCCTTACTGGCGATGGCCGGGCCATCGCGTGTGTGTTTTAGCCGAGCTGGTTAACTCCCATTAAGGAATACCATATTTTGTGAGAGGATCGCAACTGCAGGCCCCAAAAATCATTACGAAATTATGTTGTATTTTAAGGGATTACACCGACATAAAGACAAAGGAGAACAGGCTGTAAACAATTCCCAGCGCACAAATGGCCAGACAACTGCAGACGCCAAGAAAAATGGCAATCTGGCCTATATTCTCCTGCCGCCACTCCACCCGCTCATAGGCAAGCTGGACGATGTCAAACAGGCCGTAGCGGTTGTCATTACCCAGCACGGCAGGATGGCGTTTATCAAGCAGGTCGGCTTGGGCAAAGATCATAGCGATCAAATGCACAAACATACGCCCGGTTTCCTTGATGGGGCTGAAACTCGCCCCCAAAGACGGATTAAAGAATAACCCCAAAGCGCTGCGGGCCTTGGACGGGTCCTTTTTTTGCGAGGAGCGTGATGGATTATGGTAGGGGCGCATAATTCTCTATAGGCCTCATTTCCTTAATAAAGGTTAACCGATCATCTAGAACCGCTGCATCAGGCTCTGCCGGTGCTGCATGGATACGGCTTGCGTACCAATGCTGCTGATGGAGCCACCCACGCTGCGGCCAACCATGTCGGCTTCACTGGCCATACTGGTGTTCGGGCCACCGATCCACTGCAGGCACTGGGAGGGGACGAGGTCGATCGCCTTGAAGGAGGCATTGGCGAAGGCGTAGGCCATCACGCCGTACAGTACGGCATAGACCACGGCATTAATGGCACCCAGATCACCACCACCTTCAACACTACGGATCGCGGCAGAGAAGAACTCGTTCAGAGCCACGATCATGAAATTGAAGATGACCAAGGCCAGAATAAGGCCAAAGATCATCAAGGCCGGACGGAGGAATAGCTGTAACAACAGTAAATAAGCGGTGCGGGCTGTTGGGCCAGCGATGCCTTCACCATCCATTTTGATGTGGGCAAGAGCAACGACCGGGATGGCGATGACACTCTCAAACATCGAGAGGACCCACGCCAGAATACCGAACATAAAGCGGATGAACGGCATAAGGGGCAGAATGAAAGCCAGCATCACACCGGCACTAATCATGGCACCGGTTGCCGCCTGAATGATAAAGGAAGCGCTTCCAGTATCACAGGTTGTCAGGGCCATTCCAGTTTCCTGAACCTCTTTTTGCTGTTGGGCCTGACACGATTTATTGAGCTTTGTGCTCGCGATCGCCAGACTGATCAGGCGATAACCAATCGCAGAGAGTTCAGCCAGCGGATTGGCTGTATTAAGCTCAAGCTGCGCTGCCTTGCCGGCGGCGGCCGGAACAATTGTCTCATTTCCATTGTCACCACCTTTACCGAGCAAAATTGTGAGATTTTCGCTCAGATAACGGAAGAAACGATCAGCACCATCGGTCCCAGTCCCGTAATTGGCAAACTGCATCAGCGAGCCGATTTCGGTAAACTGACCTTGATTATTAGTATCCACCATAATCTGAGGCAGTTTACCCAGGCTGATATCGACACTTTCAATCGCACTGAACAGGCGAGCGACTGTGGGGTCAACGCTATCACCGCCGTAGTCAGCAATCAGGTTTTGGATTTTGGAATTGGCAGTCGGGATCATCTGTGCGACATCCGAGATGAATCCGTTCAGACGCGCAATGTTGTTGAACCAGACCGCAGCCGAGGGCCAGCCACGGGCCATCGCATCGACTTGCATGTCATAGCCATCCAAGCCGCCAGCTGTGATGGCATTCCAGAGACCATTTTGAATAGTCGACCGGTAGGCTTTTACCTGATCAAGGAACAAGATCAGGTCAGCCGTAGATAGAGTAGCATTAGGATCGTTTACGGCTGTGTTATTCGAGGCATTGGCAGCCTCCCAAATCTGCTCGGCCAGCTTATCAAGTGGACTGCCAATCGTTAGTGCATCATCAATGGCTTTCTTATGAAGATCAAGAATGCTCTTTCGGGCCTGATTATTAGCGTTTAGGGTCGTATCCGTCTGAAGGAATTCAAAGCCGCTACCTGATGCCTTGTAGCCAGGGTTGGCCATTTCAACATAGCCACAGACGTCATATTCACTGTCAGACTTTACCAGATTGTTCTTCAGCTGAAAGCTGCGGCGGGTGATGTTGCTTCGGTCAGACAGGTATTTCCAGTCCGTAATCTTTACCGAGAAAGAGTTATTCATCTCTGCGCCATAGGCGTTGTAGGCGTATTCGCAAACCATGCTCTTGAGCAACTCTTTAAGGAGGGGTGCCACGTCGGGCAGGCGCGGCATGATAATGAAGGCCCCCGACGCACTTGAATAGCCATTGGCAAAGCTCATCCAGATATTACTGGCAAGTCCAGAGCCGAACTTGGCCACATGCATGACCGCCATCTGGCCCGAGTTAAAGCCGTTGGCACCGCCAAGGGGAACTAGCATACCGATTGCCATCACGAGGCGGATCGGGGCCCACAGCTGGTTCATGCTGCGGCCGCCAAGCTTACCCTCATGGGCGGTGCCCGCAATGATAACGAGAAGATGATACAGCACAAGGAACCCGGCCAAGACCAGCATCGCGGTACTGTAGGTGGAGAACATATCACGCAGACCAGTCTGCATGGCCTGGCTGATAAACTGCATCTTGCTGCCCCACCACATATTGCCGACGGGATCGCCACCAAGCAGGACGTCGATCCACTGCTGAGCAAGATCGTTGGCGCAATTGGACAAGAAAATCGATGCTGGCGCTGCAAAAGAGCAATCCTGCACCTGTGGCCCGAAGTTGATATTGATCTGAAGGGCGTGCGCCGAGCCAACCAGAAGCTGCCCGATCATGTACATGAGCATTAGAGTGAGCAGACCCATCAGGCCACTGCCAGCGAGGAAGACGGTCCACTGGTCAAGGCGCGCACCGGGGCGACGGACAGTGCTGTAGGCCAGTGCCAGAACCTCACCAAGGCGCGCATCAGCCATAGTCGCCGGATTGAGGGCGCGGTGTGTCGCGGGGATAAGGTTGGCGGAAGCCATCAGCTGTGCCAAGATCTGCACAAAGCTCAGCAGGATGGTGCGGGCAGGGTTGAGTGAAGTTCCGAGCTGAGGCGCAAAGAAAAAGCGCAATCCGCTACTGGCTACGCGCCCGGTCTGTTCCGTTGTCATTCTCATCGCTCCACCCCATACAAATGCCTTTGCAGCCGCAGATTCTGCAAATTAGCTTCACTTTATGGGCGGTTCGCCTAATGAAGGCTTAATTTGGATGAATTTGCCCAGACATAATCTGAAATAAGCCACTAAATTATATGGATTTTTTCGGGCAATTGTCTAAATTGCGGGCTATGCTACCGGTTGAGGGATTGTTAAGTTTTTAGATGCCTTATAGGGTACAGCTGTGCCACGCCGTGAAGGAGAAAGCCTGTGTCGATAGGAATCATGACTGAAATGAAGATCGTCAAAGACCGTAAAGAGGTGGAACTCATCCTCTCGACCGGGACTGGTATGAAAGGCTTTTTCTTTCTCGCCAAGGGCCAGCGTGCGCTTGATATGCTCAATGACAGTCGCCGTTTTATCCCGTTTGAGGATGTGTCCGGCGCGGTTCGATTGGTTAACAAGGAAATGATTATCAGTGTCAAGCCCACTGGTAAAACCGTCGACGATTGATTTTGTACCTCTATTTCAGCTAGTGTGCCGCCCGGGTTAACGCCCGGGCGCTGTCACAATTAGCTGTCTGCATGGCTGATATACGAGATGTCGCATCGACATTGGCCTTGCGGTCGATTAAAACCCACACGTTTTTGACAAGGAAGATATGATGACTGCACAGTTTAACCGCCCCGTTCGCACGGCCGTTTTTCCGGTGGCCGGGCTTGGCACTCGTATTCTGCCGGCGACGAAAGTTTTGCCCAAGGAAATGATGCCTGTGGTAGACCGGCCGGTTTTGCAGCGTGCGGTAGAAGAGGCCCGCGCCGCCGGAATCACGGATTTTGTATTTGTATCATCTTCCGGCAAAACGATTCTGGAAGATCATTTTGATCGGCGCCATGAGCTGAACGCCACACTGGAGCGGCGCGGCAAGACAGACGCACTGGCGGCCGTAATGGCATCGGAAATTCCAACGGGACATTTAAGTGTTGTGCGCCAGCATACACCGCTCGGCCTCGGTCATGCTGTCTGGTGTGCCCGTAAGGCTGTGGGGGATGAGCCTTTTGCTGTCTTGCTGCCCGATGACATGTTTTTGGGAGCGCAGACACCCCTGCAGCAGCTGATGGAAAGCTATCAACAGACGGGCGGTAACTACATCGCGGCGATGGAAGTGCGTGAGGATCAGGTCAGCAGCAAAGGAATTGTGACCCCTGGTCAGATGGATGGCCGCCGCGTCGAAGTGAAAGGGCTGGTAGAAAAGCCGAAGCTCGCTGAGGCACCGTCCCGCATCGCTATCCTCGGGCGCTATATTCTTCAGCCAGAGATCTTTGATATCCTTGAGACAATCGGTCAGGGTTCGGGCGGTGAGATCCAGCTGACGGATGGCCTCCAAAAACTCCTGCAACAGCAGCCATTCTATGCGCGTCTGATTGATAGTGAGTTCCTTGATTGTGGGGATAAGCTGGGCTGGCTTGAGGCAAACGTTGCCTTTGCTCTTGCCGATCCTGCCTTGCGGGCCAGTGTTATAACTATGCTTAAATCACGACTGGAGAACGTATAATGACGCACCGTTTTGATCCGTCCATTCTGCGTGAATATGACATTCGCGGGCTTGTTGGAAAAACTCTTAAGGTTTCTGATGTCGAGGCCACCGGCAAAGCCTTTGGGACAGTTGTCCGCCGTGGTGGGGGGGCGCATGTGTGTGTCGGCTATGATGGTCGCCACAGCTCGCCTGAATTTGCGGCTGCGATGACCAAAGGGCTAATGTCGGTTGGTGTGAATGTAAGCAAAATAGGCCTTGTTCCCACAGGTATGTTGTACTGGGCTGTTAAACACCTGCAGGCCGATGCGGGTGTTGTTATTACTGGTTCGCACAACCCGCCGGAATACAACGGTATCAAGATGCTGCATAACGGTCCGGTTTACGGCACTGCGATTCAGGAGCTAGGCCGGATTGCCGCGAGTGGTGATTACACCAGCGGGCAGGGCAGTGAAGAGAGCAAGGATATTTCCGAGGCCTATCTGACCATGCTGCTCTCTGCATACAAGAGCAGCAAGCCCCTTAAAGTAGTATGGGATTGCGGCAATGGCGCAACCGGTGCGATCTTGCAGCGCCTGCTCAAGAAACTACCGGGTGAGCATACAGTGCTTTTTGGTGATATTGACGGCGATTTTCCCAACCATCATCCGGATCCTACGGTCGAAAAAAATCTGGTCGATCTCAAGAAAGCAGTTGCCGCACATGGCGCTGATCTGGGAATTGGTTTTGACGGCGATGGTGACCGCATCGGGGCCATTGATGCTGGCGGTACCGTCGTTTGGGGTGACCAGCTTCTGGCCATCTACGCCAGCGAGGTGCTGCGCGATCATCCGGGTGGAATCATTATCGCCGATGTTAAAGCTAGTCAGACCTTGTTTGACGAAGTTGCGCGTCTGGGCGGCAAGCCGCTAATGTGGAAGACGGGCCATTCTCTGCTCAAGGCCAAGATGGCCGAAGTTGGTGCGCCGTTGGCGGGTGAAATGTCGGGCCATATTTTCTTTGCTGATAATTACGGCTTTGATGACGCTATCTATTGCGGGATCCGCTTGCTGAATATCGTTGGTAATAGTGGCAAGACACTCGCCCAGCTCCGGCAAGCGCTGCCGACCGCACTCAATACGCCTGAAGTCCGGTTTGAGGTGGATGAGACGCGTAAGTTTGCCATCGTCGACGAGGTCAAAGCCCGCCTTAAGGGATTGCCCGGTATCGAGGTGAATGATCTTGATGGCGTGCGTGTCAAAACCAAAGACGGCTGGTGGCTTTTGCGCGCCAGCAACACGCAAAACGTTTTGGTCGCCCGCGCCGAGGCACCAACGGTTGAAAGCTTGGGTCGCCTCAAGAGCAATATTGCCGACCAGCTAACCCAAAGTGGCGTTGCGGCCAAGGACGTGTTTGGCTAATGGGCACCTAGCTGCTTGGTGGCATTGGCAGGCACTGTTGCCCCGATTTGGTAAGCTGGGCACAGGCCGCTTTGGCCTGTTGCTCATCAAGCCCGATCAATTGTGCGCGATGCAATTGGCCAACGGTTGTCTGTGTAGCAATAGTCCGGGGATAGGCTGCACCAAGTAGGGATGGAGCCTGTCGTGTTGCAGCTTGCAGAGCTTGCCGGGCCTGTACTTCATCCTTATACGCTCCAATCTGAATAGCCCAGCTGGTGGCAAAGCTGTTACTAGCCACAATAAGTGTATTGATATCCTCTTCCTCAATACCATCAGGCGCGGCCTTGGCGGTGGTGAGGGCTTTGGTGGTTACATCCGCACTAATCAGGTCATCGAGACTTTGCGGTTTGGCTCGGGGCAGGGGCACGAGGTTATGGGCATTTTGCGCCGGCGCCAACTTACGGGCTTTAACATAGCTGGTTTGCAGTAGCGAGCTTAGCTTGCTGTCGCGTACGGCCGCAGTGCGCCCACCAAAAATGGCACTGAGGATCAGGCGTCCATCCCGTTCGCTCCACGCCACCATATTGAAGCCGGAATCACGGATATAGCCGGTCTTACCACCGCTAATGGTCCCGTTCTTGACCAAATTATTATGCCCCTCAATCAGTTCGCCTCCTATGCGAGCTGCCGTGAGGTGAAAATATTTGCGATAGCGCGGAAAATCAGTCAGCACATGTTTGGCGAGATCCGTCATATCCCGTGCTGTCGTCACCTGTCCAACATCAGGTAGCCCCGATGCATTACGGAATGTCGTGCGGTTCATCCCCAGCTCATGCGCCCGGCGCGTCATGCGCTGGGCGAACGCGCTTTCCGTTCCGGCAATAGCTTCGGCCACCACAACCGCTGCATCGTTGGCGGATTTGACGGTGATTGCCTCAAGAGCATCTTCCAGCATAATGGTCTGACCAGCGCGCAAGCCCAGCTTAAGGGCAGGCTGCTCGGCGGCGTGCCGCGAGACATACAGCCGGTCAGATAGGGCCAGCTGTTTGCGCTCCAGCGCCTCGAACAGCATGTAGACCGTCATGAGTTTGGTCAGCGAGGCCGGATGAACCCGTTTATCCGGGTCAAGGCTTTCGAGGGTTGCGCCACTTTCCGCATCAATTGTCAGATAGGCGCAACGCTTTTTAACCGTGCAATAAGGAGCTGCCTGCGCAGAAACCGAAAAAACGCAAATCAGCGTGATGCTCAGGCAAATCATACGGAGAAAAGCGCGCACAGGCATGGACACCAGCTGAAAAGAGTCAACAGAATCAGACTACCACAAAGGGGTATTACTGCGAAGTCTTAGTATGCAACAGGGGGACGAGCCGCATAAGCCGGTGAACTGACCAGCTTAGCTGCACGCTGGAGAAGCTGAACGGCCAGCCCATCACGTGCTGCGCCATTGGGACTACCCAGAATAATAGTGATGGTGCCGATACTGTTTGGGTCGGCATAGAAAGCTATATTGCTTAGGCGGGTTAAGGTTCCTGTCTTTGCACCGAGGATATTGAGTTCATCACGCTGCAGCAACTTTATGCTGTTGCCAATCTCCTGACCGTTTCTGTGGATTGCCAGCCCGGCGATGCGTGCGGTTTCATTACCGAAGAGTTGGCGGAATTGCTCCCGGCCAAGATCGGCAACAATTATGTTGAGTAGCCGTGCCATATCGCGTGCAGTGGTGGTCTGACCGTCCCAGGGCATGCCTGAGGCATTCATGAATCGGGTGCTTGCCAGGCCTAGGTCACGGGCCTGTTCCGTCATTCTTGCGGCAAAGCTCGCTTCACGCCCATCCGGGGCAAGGGATTTAGCAGACGCAATTGCTGCGTTATTCGCCGAGAAGGCCGTCATGGCCAGAATGGCATCCCGATAGGTCAGAGTCAGGCCAGCCATAAGCTCCACAGGGCTGTATCCCTTGCAGTCCGAGAGGATGCCATTCTTCAAACCCATCCGGCCCTCAACTCTGTCCTGCTCCGTTAGAGTGATAAAAGGATCATCCAATGACTTGTTGTGATCCCTGACATGACGGTAGACCATGTAGGCTGTCATCATCTTGACGAGTGATGCTGGCGATATCGGGTGATCGATGTTTTTGCTCAAGGTAGGGTCCGCTATCGACAGGCAGTCGGGCGTCTCATAGACCGCTGTATGCGCCACACAGACAAGAACGGCTAGAGCATCTGGGGAGGGTTTGGTGGCGGTAATTTTGTTATCAGCCCGGCGTGAAGGTTTCTGGGCATCGGCAGTATTCGGAAATAGTGCCAACCCGGCTGATAACGCCAGCAAACTGAATAGCTTATCTAGCCCCATTTTATCCCTGTTGGATTCAGAATGCCGTGATTTGTTGAAATTGCAATATTATTGCTATTTGTGCACTGCACAATTTGACTTGTCAGCAGACTGCTCTCAGGTTAAATTGTTAACACCATAACGAAAGGATTTTCCCCATGGCCAAGAAATCGACCAAAACTGCTTCCAAAAAGCCAACTGCCAGCAAGGCTGCCCCGGCGATGGAGGCACTGTTCAAGCCGTTTCAGCAGGCAGGGCAGGGCTATGGCTTTGAGCAAGCCAAGGAGCAGATGGAGAAGTTGGGTCTCAAGCTGGATATGTTCAAAGGCTCTGATGACTGGACCCGCGCCGGCCAGGAAAATCTGGAGGCCTTCATCAAATCATCGCAAATTCTGGCCCGTTCGGCGGAAGATTTAAGCAAGGCGCTGGCCGAATTTGCCCAAACCTCAATGGAAATGTCGACCAAGGCCAGCCAAACCCTGATGGGTGTTAAATCTCTGCAGGATCTGGCGGAAGTTCAGAGTGGTCTGGCTAAGGATTCCCTTGAGCATTTTATTGCTGGCGCCTCGCGTCTGTCGGACATGACCATGAAGGTGGCAAACGAGGCGATGGAGCCTATTTCGGCCCGCGTGAATAAGGCTGTCGAAAAGCTGAGCAAGTCAGCTGCCTGATTCTTAGGCTAAAAGATTAAGAAAGGCCGGGGGTAGCCCCGGCCTTTTTTCTTGTCTTCGTACCTGTGGCTTGGCTATCATCCACCACCATGAACAGAATTTTTAGTGCCTCCGTGAAGGATAGCTACCGCTACAGTGGCGTTCTCGCGGTCTTTCAGCATCTTGTGCTGCGGCACGATACCGCCCTGCTTCAACATTATACCGATGTCTTGATGGCCCTAAAACCACCACAGCAGATTCCGTCCGCTCTGCATGGATGCGAGGTGACGGAAGCTTATGGCTTGCAACTCTCCCGCGTGTTGGATGTTTTTAGCGATGGCAGCGCCGTACTTGATCGATTAGCGCTGGTCCCAAAAGGGAAGGATCAACTTGTTTTGGAAGACGAGAGTGGTCGTTTCTCTGCCACTGAGGTCACTCTGATCGCGACAGGCTGTTATAATCCCGTTTTTCGTGTTGCTGCCCAGCGCGCCCGAACAGTTTTTCATCTCAGTCAGGGATATTTTCTATGAATGTTCCGCATCTGATTTATGTCGCGGACAAGGACACACAAGCCGCGGCGCGTGGAGTATCGCGCTTGTTTGAGGTGGTCGCGCAGGCACCGGATGCTGAGGAACGGTTCAAGCGACTAGTATTCGCCTGTAACAACTGGAGCGATCATCCTCAGCAATGGGTGCCACCCATCCCCCGGTTTATCCGGCATTGTCATGAACGCATCTCCACGCGTGACGGCGGCTCTCTCTTGGTCTTTAGCTATTTGGCCAATGTCGATCGCTGGGGGCAGGCACTCGTGGTTTCCTTTATTCTTGGGCGCGACGAAGAAACTGGAAAGATATGCTGCCTGGATGCGACGGAGCTCGTGAATCTGTCGGCCGTGCCCGAGACGTGCCTGATGAGCCCGCGGGAAGGGTGGTATAAAAAACTGGCCCCGCTCGTTTGTCGCGTACCAAGCTATCAACACCAGTAAGTTCCGCTGAGTTATCCCCAGATCCTTACCGGACCGTAAACCAAGAATAGCCGAATTTGCCTTTATTTTTGGCCTCTTTCTTTAACGGCCCAGTAGGGTATCTTAAAGATGAGTAAAATTTGCGCGGAGTCTGTTGCCATGAGCACACGCTTATCAAACGAAAATGATCTTCCGGACGATAATTTTGGTGAGGGGGTACAAACCCTCGAAAAGCCTGTAGTTAAGCCAAAAAACAAGCGTCCCTCGCTCTACAAAGTGCTCATTCTGAACGATGACTACACGCCGATGGAGTTTGTTGTTCACGTTCTGGAAAGGTATTTCCATAAAAATCGAGATGAGGCGACCAGTATTATGCTGAAAGTCCATCACGACGGAGCAGGGGTGTGCGGGGTGTACACCTACGAAGTGGCGGAAACGAAGGTGATGCAGGTCATGGAATTCGCCCGTCAGCACCAGCATCCGCTGCAGTGTGTGATGGAGCGGGAGTAGAAGAGGGGGAGACAGGCCATGCTGTCACGTAATCTCGAACAGTCACTGCACCGCGCACTCTCACAGGCGACCAGTCGTCGTCATGAGTATGCCACTCTGGAACACTTGTTACTCTCCCTGACTGAGGATTCAGATGCCACCCCGGTCCTGCGGGCCTGTGGTGTGGACATTGAGCGTCTGCGTCGCGACTTGACCGAATATCTTGATACCGAATTAGGCAACCTCGTCGTGCCCAGCAGCAGTGAAGCCAAGCCGACCGCCGGCTTCCAGCGCGTTCTGCAGCGTGCCGCTATTCATGTGCAAAGTGCCGGGCATGAAGAAGTGACCGGCGCGAATGTACTGGTAGCGCTCTTCAGCGAGCGAGAGAGCCATGCGGTTTACTTCCTGCAGGAACAGGAAATGACCCGCTTTGATGCAGTGAATTTCATCAGCCATGGTATTAGCAAGGTCCCCGGCGCGAGTGAGCGTCGCAGCGTCCGCGGTGCCGATGAGGATGGTCCGGCCAGCCTTGGTATGGGACGTGAGGAGAAAGGCGGCAAGAAAGAGAAAGAGCCGCTGGAGGCCTACTGTATCAACCTCAATGAAAAAGCCAGCCGCGGCAAGATTGATCCGCTGATCGGCCGTGAGCATGAGGTGGAGCGTACGATCCAGATTTTGTGCCGTCGCACCAAAAACAACCCGCTGCTAGTCGGTGATCCGGGTGTTGGCAAAACCGCCATTGCGGAAGGTCTGGCACGCCGTATTACCGAGGATGATGTGCCGGATGTGCTTAAAGGTATCACTATTTTTGCGCTGGATATGGGCTCGCTGCTGGCGGGTACCCGCTATCGTGGCGACTTTGAGGAACGGTTGAAAGCTGTAGTGGCCGCGCTGGAGAAGCACGGTAAGGCCGTGCTGTTCATTGATGAAATTCATACCGTTATTGGGGCTGGGTCCACCAGTGGTGGTGCTATGGATGCCAGCAACCTGCTGAAGCCAGCTTTGTCAGCGGGTACGCTACGGTGCGTTGGTTCCACCACGTATAAGGAATTCCGCAGCTTCTTCGAGAAGGATCGCGCGCTTGTGCGCCGCTTCCAGAAGATTGATGTGAACGAGCCGACTGTGGAAGACGCTATCAAGATCCTCAAGGGCATCAAGCCTTACTATGAAGATCATCACAAGGTGCGTTACACCGCCGAAGCCATTCGGGCTGCGGTTGAGTTGTCGGCCAAGTATATTGGTGATCGTAAATTGCCGGATAAGGCCATCGATGTGATTGATGAAGTCGGGGCCAGCCAGCATCTGTTGCCGGAAGCCAAGCGCAAGAAGACCATCAATGTGAAGGACATTGAGGCCATCATTGCGACCATGGCCCGCATCCCGGCCAAGAGCGTGAGCAAGGATGATCGTGAGCAGCTTGCCAGCCTTGAGCGTGACCTCAAGACCATGGTGTTCGGTCAGGATAAGGCCATCGATGCACTGTGCTCTGCCGTCAAGCTGTCGCGTGCTGGGCTGCGTTCACCAGACAAACCGATTGGTAATTACCTGTTCAGCGGACCGACGGGCGTTGGTAAGACTGAGGTCGCCAAGCAGCTGGCGCGGACGATGGGGATCGAACTGATCCGCTTTGATATGTCCGAGTACATGGAGAAGCATGCCGTTAGCCGCTTGATTGGCGCGCCGCCCGGCTATGTCGGGTTTGAGCAGGGGGGATTGTTGACCGATGCTGTCGATCAGCACCCTCATGCAGTTCTTCTGCTCGACGAAATCGAGAAGGCTCATCCGGACGTTTACAATATCCTGCTGCAGGTGATGGACAGCGGCCGTTTGACCGATCATAACGGCAAGACGATTGATTTTCGCAATGTCGTCCTGATCTTGACCACCAACGCCGGAGCCAGCGAGCTTGCCAAGCCAACCATCGGGTTTGGGAACAATGTACGCACCGGCGATGATATGGAAGCCATCAGTCGCGCGTTCTCACCCGAGTTCCGCAACCGTCTGGACGCCATCATTCCCTTCCGTCCGCTGGCGGAAGAAACGATTGGCCGGGTTGTCGACAAATTCGTGATTGAGCTGGAAACCCAGCTGGCCGACCGCGGCGTCACAATCGAGTTGAGTGATGACGCCCGCCGGTGGCTTGGCGTCAAGGGCTATGACCCGCAGATGGGTGCGCGTCCGCTTGGCCGTGTCATTCAGGAAAACCTCAAGAAACCGTTGGCGGAAGAGATTCTGTTCGGCAAGCTGACCAAGGGGGGCATCGCGAAGGTGCGGGTAGAGAACGAAAAGCTCGCGATCGACTGTATACCCGGTTCCGGCAAACCAGTGGCTGAAACGGTTGAAGATGAGGAAACACCGAGTAACGAGGCGGTCGAATAGTTTGGAATTGAACAGTGAGGCATGGCGGGCGCAGCTTGTGGGTTGCGCCCGCTGCATTGTATAATTTTCTTCCAGTCTATCTTGCTCGAAACGGGAGCTGAAGTATGATGCCCGGCATGACACTTTCCCGCTTGCTTCTCTTGGCTTGTCTGGCTCTGATTCCTGTTCATTCGGCACTGGCAAATGCTCCGGCCAAAGAGGGAGGCAAGGAAGAAGAGGCCAAGGGCCCTCAGTTCATTCCCGTGGGACCGCTGACGGTGCCCATCATCCGCAATGGCAAGATCTATCAATATGTGCGCATCTCTGTGAAACTGGAGGCCAAAGATGGGGCGGATGCCGCACAAATCACCGAGCGCGTCCCATCGCTTAACGACGCCTACCTCTCCAATCTCTACGGTGCGTTTTATGTAGGAGAGGGGATGAACGGGCCGCTGGTCGACCTCGAAAAGATTCGCAAGCGGTTGGAAGTGGCCAATGCCAAAGTCCTGCCGACCGGGGTCGTGCAAAATATTTTTATTCAGCAGGTCAGTCAGAGTCAGCGCTGATATTGGCTTAATCTATTGAAATTATTAGATTTTACAGCTTTGCCACAGGAGCGGGGCTGTTTTTCGCTGAGTTGCGACTCGGGCATTGCCTTCGCTTGCCGGTTGAGGCAACCTCTGGCACCCGTCCTGCCAAAGGGCGGCAAGCTTTGGGGATAACTGCCTGATTACATTGTGGTCAGGCCATAACGAGAAGGTAAGAAAATGGAACTACCTGCCGATCCGATGATGTTCAACATGATGATGGTAATGGTGTGCGGCGTACTCGCTGTGCTGTTTGGTCTCGCGCTGGCGCGTCGCGTCAAGGCTGCGTCGCCCGGCAATGAAACCATGCAGGCCATCGCTGCTGCAATCGCGGAAGGTGCCGGTGCCTATCTGAACCGCCAGTATACAACCATCGCAGTCGTGGGTGTGGTTGTCGCTCTACTGCTATCCTACCTTGGCTGGTACGTGGCCGTCGGCTTTGTGATTGGTGCCGTGCTATCCGGCCTTGCAGGGTATGCAGGTATGAATATCTCGGTACGAGCGAATGTGCGCACCGCCGAAGCCGCGCGCGGTGGTATCGCACCCGCGCTTGATATTGCTTTTAAGGCGGGTGCTGTAACCGGCCTGCTCGTGGTTGGCCTTGGCCTGCTCGGTGTGGGTGGGTACTATTATGTACTTAAGACACAGCTGGGCCTTGAGATGCGGCAGCTGGTTGAAGCCCTGGTGGCGTTGTCGTTCGGCGCGTCGCTGATTTCCATTTTTGCCCGGTTGGGTGGTGGCATTTTTACCAAGGGTGCCGACGTCGGTGCCGATCTGGTTGGTAAGGTCGAAGCCGGTATTCCGGAAGATGATCCCCGCAACCCGGCCGTTATTGCGGACAATGTTGGCGACAATGTTGGTGATTGCGCGGGTATGGCGGCCGATCTGTTTGAAACCTATGCCGTGACCACCGTTGCGACCATGCTGCTGGGTCAGGTTGTCTTTGGGGCGAATGCCCTGATGACGGACATGGCGATGGTCTATCCGCTGCTGATTGGCGCGGTGTGTATTATTGCCTCAATCTTTGGCACGTTCTTTGTCAAGTTGGGCAAGAGCATGAATATCATGGGCGCACTGTACAAGGGCTTTGCGGCCAGTGCGGTGTTCTCGGCCGTTTTCATCTACGGTGCAACCGTCATGGTGTTTGGTGATCTCAGTTTGCCGCTGGGCATGGTAGGGCACGCGGGCGTGACCGCCATGAGTCTGCTCTGGTGTGCGTTGGTTGGTTTGGTCGTTACTGCCCTGCTGATCGTGATCACCGAGTACTACACCTCGACCAAATATCGCCCGGTTAAAAGTGTAGCCAATGCGTCGGTTACAGGCCATGGCACCAATGTTATTCAGGGTCTGGCCGTCTCACTTGAGGCAACCGCTCTGCCAGTTGTGGTGATCTGCGCCGGTATTCTGGTAGCGTTTAATTGTGCGGGTGTGTATGGCATCGCAATCGCCGCAACAACCATGCTAGCCCTCGCCGGTATGGTTGTGGCGCTGGATGCCTATGGACCGGTGACAGATAACGCAGGTGGCATCGCCGAGATGTCGGGCCTGCCCAAGGATGTCCGGGTCAATACTGACGCGCTGGACGCCGTGGGCAACACAACCAAAGCCGTCACCAAGGGCTATGCCATCGGGTCCGCTGCCTTGGCGGCACTGGTACTGTTCGCGGCCTACATTGAGGATGTGAAGCATTACTTCCCCAATGTTCCAGTCAGCTTTGATCTGCAGAGCCCCTATGTTGTGGTTGGTCTGTTGATCGGCGGTGCTCTGCCGTTCCTGTTCGGGGCTATGGGCATGACTGCTGTTGGTCGTGCAGCTGGCTCGGTCGTGATAGAGGTGCGCCGCCAGTTCCGCGAGATACCCGGCATTATGGAAGGCAAGGCCAAGCCGGAGTATGGCAAAGCCGTGGATATGCTGACCAAAGCCGCGATCAAGGAAATGATTGTGCCCTCGCTGCTGCCAGTGGCGGCGCCAGTGGTGCTGTTCGCGGTTATCTATTATGTCACTGGCGAAACAGCGCAGGCGCTGTCAGCTCTCGGGGCTATGCTGCTAGGGACCATCGTGACCGGCCTGTTTGTGGCAATCTCGATGACGTCGGGCGGTGGCGCTTGGGATAACGCCAAGAAGTACATTGAGGAAGGCCATCACGGCGGCAAAGGCAGCGATGCCCACAAGGCTGCTGTGACGGGTGACACCGTTGGCGATCCGTACAAGGATACCGCGGGCCCGGCCGTCAACCCGATGATCAAGATCATCAACATCGTCGCCATTCTGTTGTTGGCCATTGCCAGCAAGATGATGGCTGGCGTGTAAAGAAGTTTCCACCTGCGCTAGCGGGTGGAGAAAGGTCGGCCTTCGCCGGCAGACCACGGAACCCCGGGGGAACCACACCCCGGGGTTTTTCTTTTGTGTATAAAACTAATACTTAGACGGATCGGCTACTTGTTCTTGCTGGGCGAGTTAAACCGCCCCACGTTCCCGAGTACCTGTTCGATTACCCCAAGGTTATGACCCGCAGTTGGAGTTGTGCGCGCGACAGGGGCGACCTCAATACCATCGCTTTTATCGAGCTGCTCAACTTTCTGTACCAGCGCTGTCGCCGGATCGAACGTAACTTTGACAACACGTCGCTCGCTAATGTCGGGTGCCAGAAATGCGGTCTGCTTGGTTGTCTGGCCGATATAGTACCATTCATTCGGGTTGAAGGTGCCTTCGGCCGAGGGGGTTCCAAGCAGTGCCACCACATCGGCCTGCCCTGAGACACCGGGACGGAGCTGAGTCAGATCCGCCGGATCAACCAGATTGCCGTGCGTGCGCACAACGGGCGCACAGGCTGACAAAAAAACAGTGCCAAGAAGGGCAAGGCGGGGCAGGGCAGCAGTCATGATAGCTCACTTTACTTGCAGTTTGACTTGACCGAACAGGTGGCAAAGTGACATAACCCGCCTAGTCCTGCAAGCGAGGTTAACAGGTTAATGTTTGCGCTCTTTCGGTCCCCTGAGCCATCCTCCGCCCTACAGCTTCACCACGCCTTGGTGACAGCGAGTCGACGTCCGGAGTTTTACCAGCAAGGTGGCGTGCCGGATACTCTTGATGGCCGCTATGAATTACTCATTCTTCACGCCATCTTGCTGTTCCGCCGCTTGCGGGCTGGCCAGCAGGACTTGGCGCAGAAAATTTTTGATCTGCTCTTCGCTCAATTTGATCTGAATCTACGCGAGCTTGGCGTGGGTGATATGGGTGTTGGCAAGCGCATCAAAAAAATGTCGCAGGGTTTCTACGGCCGTGCGCAGGCGTATGAAGCAGCTCTCGATGATGACGCGGCTCTTCATGCGGCCCTTGCCCGAAATTTGTTTGGTACGCTGCCTGATGAGCCGGGTCTGAATCTGACACAGCCGTTCATTTGGTATACCCGGCGGGCCGTCGCATTGCTTGATCAACAACCGATAGCCGAGATTGCAGCGGGGACGGTTGTATTTCCTGCGTTTCCTGTGAGTGAGCCATGAAGAAACACCCTAGTCCTGAATTGTCGCGTCTCGTGGATGCTACCAAGCTGAACCGCGATTATACCATTACGCCAACCGATGCTGAACGCGCCGCGATTGCCAAGCGGCTAGGGCTGCTCGCACTGGATGCATTAAGCGCTGAGCTGCGTCTTTCAGCCGGCCATGGCGGGCAAGTGCGCGTGAAAGGAAAGCTGACGGCCTCAGTCGCGCAAAGCTGTGTCGTTTCTCTGGAGCCGGTCCCCGAGGTTGTAGAAGAGGAGATTGAGGCGATCTTTTCAGACGAGGCAGACGAGAATGCTGAGCCAAATTGGGACGATGACACCGATGCGCCTGAGCCAATTGTTAACGGTAAAATCGATTTGGGCGAGCTGGTGGTGCAGCACCTCTCGCTCGGGCTAAACCCCTATCCGCGCAAGGAAGGTGTTGAATTTCAAGGATTCGACGACGAAAAACGTTAGCTGCTGGCCTGTTTATGCATTTTTATCAACGCATTAGCTTATTCCTCTTGCGTTGTTCGCCAGTTTCGCCTAGAAAGCCCGCCTGACCCGGATTCAGCAAGAGAGACTATTATGGCCGTACCTAAGAGAAAAACCTCCCCCACCAAGCGCGGCATGCGCCGTTCCCATCAGGCTCTGGTTGCCAATGCAGCTGTTGAGTGCAAGAACTGCGGTGAGTTGCATCGTCCACACCATGTTTGCCCCTCGTGCGGCCACTATGATGGCCGGAACGTTGCGGGTAAAACGGCCTCCGCCTAAGCTCCGGCCCCGCCGGCTTTAAATGACTTCACCGCGTATCACCATCGCAGTTGACGGCATGGGTGGCGATCACGCCCCCGTGTCGGTTATGGATGGGGTGGCGCTGGCCCTTGTTAAATATCCGGATGCCGACTTCGTCATCTTTGGGGATAGCCAAAAGCTCGTGCCTTTGGTCGAAGCCAGAGGATTTCCAGCCCTGCGTGTGCGGGTTCAACACGCGCCCAGCGTCGTCTCGCCGGAGGCGAAGGCAGCGGTGGCCTTGCGCACAGGACGCGACAGCTCCATGCGTCTGGCGATTGATGCCGTCGCTGATGGGACAGCCGCCGCTGTTGTTTCCGGTGGCAATACCGGCGCCTTGATGGCGATGGCCTTGTTCGTCCTGCGTCCACTACCAGGCATCGAGCGGCCTGCACTCACTTCGCTGCTTCCCTCACGCAATGGCGATGTGGTGATGCTGGATCTCGGTGCCAATATCGAGTGTGACTCCGACAATCTGATCCAGTTCGCGCTCATGGGGTCGGCCTTTGCCTCTGCCATTTTGGGAAAGCAACGCCCGAGTGTCGGTCTGCTTAACGTGGGATCTGAGGAAACCAAAGGCAAAGATAGCCTGCGTGAAGCCGCGCGGGTGATGAAGGACGCCGGGCAACTACCGTGGCGCTTTCATGGCTTTGTGGAAGGTAACGACATCACAGCCGGTACAGTGGATGTGGTCGTGACTGATGGCTTTACCGGTAATGTCGCCCTCAAGACCGCTGAAGGTGTGGGGAAGCTGTACAGTGACTTTCTCCGAAAGATCTTTCAGGGTAGCTCGCTGCTTTGCAAGCTCGGCTACTGGTTGGCTAAGCCCGCCTTTCATACATTAAAAGAGCGACTCGACGCCCGCCGCTATAACGGTGCGGTCTTTCTTGGGCTGCAGGGTATCTGTGTTAAGAGCCACGGCAGTATGGACGGGATTGGTTTCGCCAACGCTATTGGTGTGGCGCATGATCTTGTGAAGCACGGCAGTAACGATACGATCAAGGCTCAGCTTGGGCAACTATCCACTCTCTTCGGTGCCGGGCTTCAGGAAGGTTAACCGATGCTTCGCCACTTTCTCGACGGAGCCTTTGGTAATCGCCACCTTAACTATCTGTTCATCCATCTCGGTCTGGTCAATTTCGGCCAGATCTTACGACTGCAAATTAGCGGTGTGTTCTTTCTGGAACGCGGATTTTCCCTTGCGGCTGTCTGCTTCATTATGGGGGCGCTGATCGGGTTGCGGTTCTTGTTGCGCACACCGCTTGTTCTTATCCCTCACTGGTTTGGGTGTAAACCGGCTTTAGTGATTGGCCAATTCATTCTAGCGCTTGGGTTTGTCTGCTTTGCCGTGAGTGAGCAGAGGTCATCCCTGCTCTGGGTTGGGTTAGTTCTGATGAGTGCGGGTGAAGCGCTCTATTGGCATGCCTACCACACGGTGTTTGCAACTCTGGCGGAACATGGAAAATTCGGTCGACAACTGTCTGGGCGCACCATGTTCATGAATGCCGGGGCCTTATGCGCGCCTTTAGCAACAGCACTTCTGCATCAGACAGGGAGCTGGAATCTGATTTATCTACTGTCGGCTATGGCACTTTTACTCAGCCTATTGCCGCTTCTTTTCCTGCCCGAGCCTTGTCCGGCCCGTCCGCTTGATATTCGAACTGGTCTAAAAGTCGACAAGGCGGGCATGAAACTCTTTGCGGGGTGGGGGGCATCCAGTGCTGTCATGGCGGTAATCTGGCCGATGGCTATATTCTTGCAGCTTGGTACGGTTGAAAAATTCTCATGGATGTTGGCGGTAACAATCATTCTCTCGACATTTATGACCATGTTTGTGGCGCGGCGGATTGACCTTGGGCACGGACTTGCCGTGGTGGCGTGGGGTGCACTGGCTTATGCCGCTTCAGTTATAGCCTTGGCTGTTCTTGGTCGCACACCGCTCTCGATTGCGGTTATTACGGCCGTAATGACTTTGTGTTCGTATAGTTATACGCATCCGTTTATCGCCTCCCTCTACCGGTGGGCTAAGGAGACCCAGGATCCGCTGTGGTTTCACTATTGGTCTGAATTCGGGTGGGATCTTGGTAACCTCGTGGTGCTATGGTCAGCTTCGCTTATTCTATACTTGCAGAGTGACCTGAGTCTGCGCTGGGCTATGCTGCTGATTCTCCCCACCTTGCTCTGGAGCTACTTGGTCTATAAAACGGATGGCAGGCTCTTTAGTCGTGCGGGAAAGGCGACATCATGATCCGCTCTCAGATTGTCGGTTGTGGGTGCTATCTGCCCGCCCGTGCTGTGACCAATGATGATTTGGTCGCTCAGGGCGTAGAGACCAGTGATGAGTGGGTGGTGCAGCGCACGGGTATTCGTCAGCGCCATATCGCCGCTGAAGGTGAGCTGACGTCTGACCTGGCGGTTGCGGCTGCGCGTGATGCGCTGACGCAGGGTGGGGTTGATGTTGCCGAGATAGATTTGATTGTGGTGGCGACCACGACACCGGATAATACATTTCCTGCCACCGCGGCCAAGGTGCAGGCCAAGCTGGGTGTAATCAAGGGGGCGGCCTTTGACGTGCAGGCGGTCTGTTCCGGGTTTATCTATGCACTGGCGATGGCCGATAACATGATCCGCCTTGGTCAAAGCAAATGCGCTCTGGTGATTGGCGCTGAGACTTTTTCCCGCCTGCTCGACTGGACAGACCGTACCACATGCGTATTGTTTGGAGATGGAGCTGGAGCGGTCGTCCTCAAAGCGATCCAGGGCAAGGGCGACAAGACTGACCGTGCCGTCCTCTCCACCCATTTGCATGCCGATGGCGCGCAATACGACCTGCTTATGGTTGATGGAGGGCCATCCAGTACAGGTACCACAGGCCATGTGCGTATGCACGGGCCGGAAGTTTTTAAACATGCAGTGCGTCGCCTCGCCGAAGTGGTGGAGGAAACCCTGACGGCCAATGCTATTACGCCAGATGAACTCGACTGGCTGGCACCACATCAAGCCAACAAGCGCATTATTGACGGAGTAGCGACCAAGCTGAAGATGGAAGAAAGCAAAGTCATCCTGACGGTTGATAAACACGGCAATACCTCAGCAGCATCCATTCCTTTGGCCTTAGCGACAGCCGTAAAGGATGGCCGCATCAAGCCCGGCCATTTAGTACTGTGTGAAGCAATGGGTGGCGGCTTTACCTGGGGCGCGGCGCTGATCCGCTGGTAGAGCGCTTATTCGCTATGAACTGTTCAACATAATCACTCAAGCGTACGCGCTGCAGAAAAGCTGTACGCGTGCTCTCTCGAAACACCTGAGGTGCTAGTTTATGCCACCGAAGGTAAGCGTTATCAGCATCAGCGGCAGACTCTGGATCAAAATTAACTTGCAGCATAACGGCCTTCTTACGGTGCGCCTTCAGCATCGCGATATTTTTGCTGTGATTTTGGTTGATCGCAGCCCAGTCAACCGGGATCGTCCCGCTATTAATGGACTCAACAATCCAGCTCGCTGTTTTGATGGCAGCATCCGGTAAGGTGTTATGAAACTTCGGTCCTTCATGCTGACCTATTTTTACAGTATCGCCGGACCGAGGAATGAGTTCAAGTGTGGTGCGCCACGAATTATTTGGCCCCCGCAAACTTACAATATGCGTACGTTCAAACATACACACATAAGTATAACCATCGACGCAATGCCGCATCGCTTCCTTTTCTGCTTGCAAGGCCTGCGTAGAGGAGAGGCATGTCAGAGAGACACCTTGCGGCGAGGTTAGGGGCGGGAATAGTTCCAGCCAGCGTGATGTTTCGTCATAACGCCTGATGCTATGCTGGTGACGGTCATGTTGGTCATGCCAATCGGCGCTAAGGCGATGTAACTGGTAAGCCGTGCTGTTAACAAACATCAACTCAGCCGCAGTGCGGAACGGCTCTCGCTTCATGCTGATGCCCTCTTGCTCACCGATGAGCGCTGATCCCCAATCAAGCTGGGCGGCCATGCAACCTTGGACTAGGGCAGGGAGTGCAATTTGTAACGACGCTGCGGTAAGAGCATCCCAGAGACTATCTGACAGGCGAAACCAGCTGTTTTCGTGGTCGGGCAGAGGGCCAATAGCCGTGACAAATGCGGGAGTAACTTTACCGCCCTGTGTATGCTTTTGGGCGGCAATACGCCCATTGCTAGTACGGGCGCGGGCTATGACGCTGCGGTCTGACACGGCTAGGCGAGCGAAATCCCGGATCAGGTCAGGCACTGATCAATCCAGTAAATTTTGCCAGTCACGGGTTACAGTGCTCAGCCGGGCAATCCGCCACCAGTCATGTGGTGAGTGAGGGTGCCACTCGGGTGGTAGCTGTGAGAAATAACCAAGATTATTCTCAAAGTGACTGCGTCCCCAATAGCGCCCATCCTCGGTTGGCGTCCTCCACTTGTCTTTCCGGTCGATATCACAGGGTCGTAAACCTTGAATTGAGCGCAGGAATGCTGCAGTAACTCTATGCCTCTCCCATTTAGGAGTTTTCAAGTCTTCGAGCTTAATGATTGTTTCAATAAGCGGGCGATTGGCATCAATCTCAGCCGTGAAAGGCTCCTCCATAAACATATTAATAAGCGCGGGAAATGCCACAAAGGCCTGCTGCCGATTACGCTGGCAGGCTTGCGTGTCATGCTTAGGAGCATGTCCAGCACCCGCGAGCCAGCTATAGACGCTGGTTGCGGGAACACGCGCCTTACGCATGAGGTGCACTATTTTGGGATCGAGCTGACGATAGAACCGCCCTAGCTGACCACGAAACTCGCTCAACTCATCTTGCCGGATGGCCTTAAGCAACGGTTCAAGCAAGTCATCACGCTCTTTTGTAAAAGCAGGCTGATTTGAAAGGGCCGGCCGGAGGAGGGCATCAATGTTTTTATTGATGCTTTCTATGATGCCTATACTCAAGTCACGCGGCTTTGCCGAATGTTTATCGGCGATAAAACAAACATCATTGCCCAGAATGATCTGCCCATCGTCACTAAATCGTGTTAAGATTTTACCCAACTTTAGAGGGGGTATTTTCTTGGTTGGCGCTGTCCCGCAGATAGCGAGGCGACCAAGCTGCCGATCCAAAGCAGCGACAAAACATCCAGCAAGAGACTTGTTCTGGTTGAAAACCGAGTAGCAGAGGACTGCATCGACTTCGTCAGGATCAGGCCGGGGGGATGTGGCAAGAGTCAGGCGTTTGGTACCGGTCCACTCGGTTATCGCCGCTATAATTTTCTCTTTGCACAGCTGCCCCTCTGCGCCTTCGCGATCATAAGTACGCAGATATTGTTTAAGCAGCTCGAGGGTGTGTCTTGATATTGTCATATTAAAGTCTCTATCTAAGTATGGCGGCAACCTAGCAAATTGCGTTTGGCGACTTCAACCCTGCAGAAGTTAACGCTTGAAGAGGCAAACCTTGCCGGAATCAGGCTCTGACTCGGCAAGACTCGCCGTGTTTTTCCCGTAACATATGGTTTGATAAGGAAAATTCAGGATTCTTGGCTTGACTCTGCCTCTCCCTGTCAGTAGCGTTTGAGTTATCAACAAGGGATGAGCCATGACGACTGACCCAACGACCATTACCCGTGCCGATCTCAGCGAGGCTGTGTATGCCGAAGTCGGGCTGTCGCGCCACGAGTCAGCCCAGTTTGTTGACGTGATCCTTGATGAAATTTCCAAAGCTTTGGTGGCGGGGGAGCAGGTGAAGCTGTCATCGTTTGGCAGCTTCAGTGCGCGCCACAAGAAGCAGCGCGTTGGCCGCAACCCCAAGACCGGCGAGGAAGTGCCAATTCTTCCGCGTCGTGTCTTGATGTTCCGCGCCAGCCACACGCTCAAGGAACGCATTTCTGCAGGGATGAAGGGGTTGCCCGTACCACCGGCCTCCACGACGGAGGATGATGAATGAGCAATCTGATTGAGCCGCTGGTGTCTGCCAAGTCAGCCACGGCATTCAAGACCATTAGTGAGGTTTCACAGGAAACGGGCGTGCCGCAGCACGTCCTTCGTTTCTGGGAAGGCAAGTTCAGCCAGCTCCGCCCGCTTAAGCGCGGTGGTGGGCGGCGTTACTATCGCCCGGAAGATGTCGCCTTGCTTCAGCGCATTCGTCGCCTGTTGCAAGAAGAAGGCTACACTATTAAAGGTGTGCAAAAAGTACTGCGCGAGCATCGCAGTCTTTTGGAGGACGCACCCAAGATGGTTCGTCCTGCCCCAGATGTCTTTCCGCGTACACGAGCTGCTTTTGCAGCGCAGCAGCCGGAAGATGAGCATCGGCCTCTGGTGCTTGATGTTCAGGCCATCAAGCGCGCAGGCAGCCCCGCCCGTTTGATTGAGGAGCTGCTGGAGCAGTTGCGCGATCTGCGGGCCACCCTTGACGACTGATTTTTGATTTATAATCAGTTAGTTAACGTGATCTGAAACCGCTTTTTAACGGTAATTTGCCATACTGACTTCAGTTCATCTGAATTGGAGTCTGGCTATGACCATCGCCCATGATCGCGCTGATCCAGCGACAACTGCAGCCCTGAGAGACTTTACTGGCCCGGTAGGTCTAACACTGTCCGGCGAAGCGGAGCAGGTGATGCCCGCGAGCGAGGTCGCCGCTGTTCTTGATTTTCATTCTCCTACGATTAGTGCTGGGAATCTGTTTGGCGTCGGGGACAGTGGAATGATCGATTTGAGTGGATTGAGCGCTGAGGCACCCACCACGGTGGCGCCAGTCGCAGCGCAGCTGCACCGCCCGAAAGGCCCTCAATTTTCCTAAGAAAAAGCCACTCGCGCCTTGACACGAATGCGAATAGGTTGTGCTTATACAACCCTGTTCTGATCTTCGGGAGTGGGTGCTTTTGGTGATGGCCGCAACGTTGGTAAAACCCCTGGCTTTGGTGGATAACAAGACTGGCCACATCATGTTGCTGGTCGATGCCCGCACCTTGACGGTTGAGATCGAAAGCGGCTTGCCATGCGAGCTGCGAGCAGAGGATGCCCGTTTTTTTCTCGACTTCTCCGCAATGCCGGATGCCTTAACAGTAGGTCCATTCAGCCGGAGTGAAGCCGATAAGATCCGCTTCTGCCACCGACTGACGCTAGCTGCCTTTAAAGATGGAATTGTGACCCGTGCCCGGGAAGTGAGCTTAAAGGTTCCCGCGTAGGCGAATAAATAGGCATTATCAAAGCCACAGAAAGCACTGGATTTTCCCGTGCCGACTCACTATAGTCCGCCCGCTTGCGGTCGGAATGTAGCTCAGCCCGGTAGAGCACTTGCATGGGGTGCAAGGGGTCGTGGGTTCGAATCCCGCCATTCCGACCAAGCGCTCCCGTTTTTTATTTGCGCTCGTGTTGCCTCTTCGCTAGTCAGTCAGGCGAGGAGAGCGCGCCATGAATGAAAACCCCCAAGCCACAATCCTATCCCAGACTCTATTGAAGGCGGATGGATTCCAGAAGGTTCACGGCCTGCAGATTGAACACCAGCGCTTTGATGGAGGATCGCTGCTCGTTAATCGGGAGGTTGTTGAGCGTGGCGATTCTGTGTTTATTTTGGCTTATGATCCTGCGCAGCAGATGGTCATGCTGGGGCGCGAAATGCGCGCCGGAATTCTCTATCGTGGCGAGTATCCCTTTACCTATGCTCTACCGGCCGGGAAAATTGATGAGGGGGAAGATGCACTCACGACGGCTTGCCGTGAGGCGCGAGAGGAAATGGCGCTGGAATTACGCGACCCTCGCATTGTGCTCGACCGACTTTATCTGAGTGAGGGAGGTAGTTCAGAGCGGGCAACTCTGGTCTTCGCGACAGTCAGTGCACCTCGGCATAATGCCGTCCTCGGCGTTGTGCAGGAGCACGAAAACATCCTGCGCCGCAGTGTTCCCGTGACTGAGTTCTTCGCGATGGCCAATACCCGCCGCATGGTCAGCGCCATGGCCAACATGGGCGCGCTCTGGCTCCGCCTGCACGTGGCGGGGAAAGAGCCTCGGCCTTAATTCGCTGGGCCGTTCAGCACTTCGCACCAACCGCCCGCTGTCTTGATCTCGTCACAGCGAGCAGATGCATCGGCCTTGGTGGCAAACGGGCCCGCCAGCAATCGCTCCCACACCTGACCATTCTTGTCGGTGTAGGCCATGGTCGCAACCTTCAAACCCGCCAGCTGGGCAGGATAGCGGTTCTGCAATGTGGCCCAGCCCGCATCGGCCTGATCGGCGTGCAGATAGGACGCCAGATGAATCATCGGCACTTGTTTTGTCGCTTCAGGTGTAGCCGCTTTGGTCTCAGTCGCCGCCATGTCCTGCTCAGTCAACTCACCGACCTCGGCTTTAGTTGGCGGGGTGTCGTCCGCAGTTTCGGGGGCTTCCGTATCGTCTTTTGACGACGGTGCTACTGTTTCCGGCGAGAGGACTTTGGCCGGTGCCAGCTTTTCGGCTGCGCGCAGCGCGGTCACTTCGCCATCCAGCCAGGTCAGGGTTTCGCTCATGGCTTCATGCTGCTCACGAAGATTCGCTGTCACCAGTTCAAGGTCACTGACGGATGCCGTCTTGGCCGGAGCCTTTACCACTGGTGTAGGCGCGGGCTGACTGGCACAAGCGGTCAGAACCGTGAGGGACGCGAAGAGAGCGACAGATGTAAAACGCATGACAAAACCCCGGTAAAAGATAATTCTGCCGGAATTTGGCCTATTTATTGGGCGGCGTCAATCAGCGGCGCGAGGCTGTTTCCGGGTAGGGTGGCTGGGGGGGAGGCGCGGCTGCTTCCGTTGTGTCCCGGCGCCAAAGGCTGAAATCGACCCGAATCACGGCTTCCCGCTGCAAAATCTGGCGTCCCGCCTCAGTTAGGCGGCAAATGAGGTTCTCGTGACGGGTAGGGTTGAGCGCCCACGGTTCCGCCCAGCCGGCTTTGACACAGGACTGGATCAGGTCGGGGCTGATGCGCTTGCCCACCTCATCGTACAGCGGCAGCTTGCCGCCGGGCTGCTTTTCGCCGTACTTCAGCCAGCGGCGCTGGTCGTCAGTCGGGGCGGAAGCAATCGGCATCAAGGTCGGGCGAGCTGGCTGCATGGTATTCCCAAATTTGAGGTTGGCTCTTATAGCATAGACGCTGACGCTGACGAGGGGTAAAAATTTCCTATGGAAATGATCTTGATCTACACCACCTGTGCCACTGCCGATGAGGCGGACCAGATCGCGCGTACGCTTGTGCAGGAGCGACTGGTCGCTTGCGCCAATCGGGGTGAAAAAATATTCAGTCAGTATATGTGGGAGGGACAGCTTGAGTCCGGCCCAGAAATTCCCTTGCTCTTGAAAACGCGCGCCGCTTTATTTGAACGCGTGCGGCAGCGCTTGCGTGTGCTGCATAGTTATAAAACACCGGCCATTATTGCACTGCCAGCCGCCCAAGCGGATCCGGACTATGTGGCGTGGGTTGAGCAGATGACACAGGTGGGCGCATGATACGGCTGCTTCCGGCTATCCTGCTGCTGATCGTGGGTCTGTATTTTGTGGTGCAGCCCTTGTCTACGGCGGAAGGACCTGCGACACCGGATCTGCTCACCATTACGACGCCCCAGAATACGCAACATGTGTTTCTGGTTGAGGTTGCCCGGACGCCGGACGAACTCAGTCAAGGGTTGATGTTTCGTCAGCACCTGTCGAGCGATAAAGGTATGCTATTCCTTTTTCCTGAGCCACGCATTGAGCAGTTCTGGATGAAAAATACTCTGGTGCCTCTTGATATCCTTTTTATCGATCGGGATGGGGTCATCATCGATATCCATCCTATGGCTCAGCCCCATGATCTTACACTGATAACCTCTAAAACTCCGGTTTTGGCCGGGCTGGAGATCGCTGGAGGACAAGCCCAAGAGCGGGGTATTTCTGTAGGAAGCCGTATTTCCAGCTCCTCCTGGGCCGAGTGGCAGGCCCGATTTAACTGATTTTTCCGTCTAATTACTTGTTCATTAACCGTTGCTCGTGTATCGATAGGCTATCGGGGCGTGGCGCAGTCCGGCTAGCGCGCTAGTTTTGGGTACTAGAGGTCCCGGGTTCGAATCCCGGCGCCCCGACCAGAGTTGTCAGAGCCAAGAGGGCATCATGAATGTGCGCATTTTCCGGCCCAGCAAGTCGGCCATGCAATCGGGCCGCGGCAAGACGGCGGTGTGGCTGCTTGAGCCTGAGCTGGAAAGCCCCCGCGTTGCCGAGCCTTTGATGGGTTGGGTGAGTGCTCAGGATACCCTGAGCCAGCTGCGGCTGCGTTTTTCCAGCGCCGAGGCGGCTGTGGCGTATGCGCGCAGGCAGGGCTGGACTTATAGCCTTGATGAGGCACAGGAACGCTCTGTTACTCCACGGAACTATGGCGATAACTTCCGTAGACGGCAAAAAGCTTCATAACCGGTTTGCACCCTTAGCTCAGCTGGATAGAGCAGATGCCTTCTAAGCATCAGGTCACAGGTTCGACTCCTGTAGGGTGCGCCATTTTTTAACCGTAATTTCTGCGCCATATCAAGCGCTTCGATGCGGTGTATATTTCTAAAATTAACTATAATATTGTGTGGACTTCGCGGTATGGTTTCGCCATTATTACCATGTTTTAAAGGCAATGATGATAAGACCTTAGTGTCCTGCCTGTTTGCCTGACTGGAAGCTTTCAAAAGCGGAGAATGTAAATGGTTGATCAAGCGCCTGCCAAAAATGCCCCGACCCCGACCTCTGAACCTGAGGTGGTTTGCATTCCTGCGAATGCGGCTGCCGTTGAGGGGGATAAGCAGGCGATGCCTGTGGTGGCTGCGGCTGGCTCTGAAGAAACCGCGCCAGTTGATCTGAACGCCATTGCACCTGCAGCTGGTACGCCGGAAGCTATGCCAGAACAGACACCTGAGGTATGTGCGGTCCCCGATTTGCAACCGGCGAGTGCTGAGCAACTTGCCAATGCGGTTCTGGTTAATAAACCAGCCGCAGGTGAGACCCGCACGTATAGCGCCCTTGCCGATGGGCAGACTTATAATTTTGACTTCAACTACAAGGATGCACTGGTTGAAGCGGAAGGGCGTAATGTTGTCATCCGCTTTGCGGATGGTGCCGTGGTTGTCCTTGAAGATTTTGCAGACAAGGCCTCGGCAACACGCTTGATTGTCAATAATTGTGAGGCCGAGCCGATTCAGTTTGCCTCACTGAATAATATTGCCCCGGCGGCGGGTGCGCCAGCCGCAGGGCCGCAGGCCAACGCGCCGGTTGGTAATTCAGGGGCGGGTTTTTCACCGTTTGATGCAGGCAATCTGCCGGGTGTTGGTAATCCTCTTGGTCCGCTGGGATCGACCTCGTTGAGCTATCGTCTAATTGATGGTCTACGCCCTGAAATTTCCACCCTCACGCCCCCGGATGGCAAGCCCGGTGGCCTGGTTGGTGTTGGCGATCCGTTGAATGCTGTAGATGAAACAGGTGGTGGCGGCAGCGGGGGGGACTTCAGCAACCCACGGTCCGTGGGCGGCCCGATTGGTATTGACTACGGTCCTGACGGAGCAGGCAGTGTCCGCATTATTGACGGCCCGGCGGGCTTGACTCACCGGGGTGAAGCGATTGTGGTGACTATTTCGGCAGATGGTTTGACTGCCTCTGGTGTTACCTCAACGGGCGATACGGCCTTTGTCTTTACCCTTAATCCGGTAACCGGCACCTATACCTTTACGCAGAACATATCTCTTGATCACCCGATCGCTGGTGATCCAAACGAATTCCTCAATCTCCCGTTTGTCATTCGTGTGACGGATCGCGATGGCGATTATACGGATGGGACAGCGACTATCCGGGTCTACGATGACGGTCCGGCCGTTGTCACGGGCTCAGCCGCACTGATTGATGAAACCGATGGTGCACCGCTAATTGCCTCTGGTACGCTGACTTTCAACTATGGTGGCGATGGTGCGGGTAGCATCAAGTTGGTCAGTGGCCCAAGTGGCCTGACCAGTCATGGCCAGCCGGTTGTTGTTACTGTCACAGATGGTGTGGTGACTGGTGTGGCAAATGGCGTGACGGTGTTCACACTGACGCTGAACCCGGCGACGGGTGCGTGGACCTATAATCAGGTCGGTGCGCTGGATCATCCGGATACGAGCAATCCGAATGATATTATCAGTGTGGGCTTTATGGTCCGCATTACCGATTATGATGGTGACTCCATTGATACGCCCATTGTAGTGCGTGTCGCTGACGATGGTCCCTCACTGGATGGCTCAGCCTCTGCTAGTCTTGATGAATCAGACGGTATGGGTAGTGTCGCAGGCACTCTGCCATTCGCCTTTGGACATGATGGTGCAGGTCAGGTGCGTTTGGCGGATGGGCCTTCAGGTCTAACCAGTCACGGTCAGCCGATCACTGTTGTGATTTCGGCTGATGGTACGCGCGCCACCGGCACCCTGCCCGACGGTGCTCTCGCGTTTGAAGTTACCCTCGATAAAGCAACTGGAGCCTATACCTTCACCCAGTTTGCTCCACTCGACCATCCGATTGCTGGAAATCCGGATGATGTTCTGTCTCTTGGGTTTGGTTTCACGGTAACGGATGGTGATGGAGACTCGACCCGTGGTGCACTGACCATCACAGTGCGCGATGACGGCCCGACGGCTGGAACTGCCACCCTAGATGTGGCCGATCTTGGTGTGACTGTAACGGGTACCTTGCCGCATGATTACGGTGCCGATGGAGCTGGCAGCATCAAGCTGTTTGGGGGTATGACAGGACTAACCAGCAATGGTCAGGCCGTAAACGTGACTGTTACTGATGGTAGTGCCGTGGGTAAACTCGCGAATGGGACTGTCGTCTTTACACTCACACTCACTCCCTCAGGCTACAGCTTTGTCCAGAATCTCGATCTGGATAATAATCCAACGCTTTCTTTTGGTTATAAAGTCACTGACTTTGACGGTGATACCGCCAATGGTCTTATCACTGTCACGTCGCGGGAAGACGGCTTGCCGTGTGTGTACACGAGCGAGCACGTGGTGGTGGACGAGACGGGTGGGTTTGACAGCGTGACGGGTGCGCTGAACTACACGTACGGGCCGGACGGGGCGGGCAGCGTCAAGCTGACGGCGGGTCCGACGGGTCTGACCAGCCATGGGGCGGCGGTGAGCGTGACGGTGAGTGGGGACGGGCTGACGGCGACGGGCAAGACGGCGGCGGGGGTGACGGTGTTCACGGTGACGCTGAACCCGGCGACGGGGCAGTACACGTTTGTGCAGAGCGCGGCGCTGGATCATCCGGTGACGAGCAACCCGAACGACGGGCTGGACCTGCGCTTCAACTTTACGGTGAAGGATGCGGACGGCGACGCGGCCGATGGCTTCTTCAAGGTGACGGTGCTGGACGATGGCCCGAGTACGGGCACCGGCAGCGTGACCGTCGATGAGACGGGCGGGTTTGACAGCGTGACGGCGAGCCTGCCGTATGGCTATGGTCAGGATGGCGCGGGGAGTGTGCGCATCGGCACGGTGCCGACGGGTCTGACCAGCCATGGTGCAGCGGTCACGGTAACGGTGAGCGCGGACGGACTGACGGCGATCGGCAAGACGACGGCCGGGGTGACGGTGTTCACACTGACGCTCAATCCGGCGACCGGGCAGTACACCTTTGCGCAGAGTGCGGCGCTGGATCATCCGAACACGGCGGATCACAACGATGCGCTGACGCTGGGCTTCGGGTTTACGGTGAAGGACTATGACGGCGACAGCGTGACGGGTGCCCTCACGATCACGGTGCGCGACGATGGCCCGAGCGCGGGCAGCGCGAGCATTGGCGGAGCTACCATTGGCACGGGCGCGGTCAGCGGGACGCTGCCGAGCAGCTATGGTCTGGATGGGGCGGGCAGCGTCAAGCTGACGGGGACCGGTCCGAGTGGCTTGACCAGTGGCGGTCAGGCGGTGCTGGTGACGGTGACGGATGGCGGAGCGATCGGCAAGCTGGCGGATGGCACGGTGGTGTTCAGCCTGACGGTAACGGGCAGCAGCTACAGCTATGTGCAGAGCCGGACGCTGGACGGGACGCCGAGCTTTGGGCTTGGCTACACGGTGACGGACGGCGATGGCGACACGGCCAAAGGAACGATCACGATCACGGGCAGCACGGAAGACGGCTTGCCGTGTGTGTACACGAGCGAGCACGTGGTGGTGGACGAGACGGGTGGGTTTGACAGCGTGACGGGTGCGCTGAACTACACGTACGGGCCGGACGGGGCGGGCAGCGTCAAGCTGACGGCGGGTCCGACGGGTCTGACCAGCCATGGGGCGGCGGTGAGCGTGACGGTGAGTGGGGACGGGCTGACGGCGACGGGCAAGACGGCGGCGGGGGTGACGGTGTTCACGGTGACGCTGAACCCGGCGACGGGGCAGTACACGTTTGTGCAGAGCGCGGCGCTGGATCATCCGGTGACGAGCAACCCGAACGACGGGTTGGACCTGCGCTTCAACTTTACGGTGAAGGATGCGGATGGCGATGCGGCCGATGGCTTCTTCAAGGTGACGGTGCTGGACGATGGCCCGAGCGCGGGCACCGGCAGCGTGACCGTCGATGAGACGACGGCTTATGATACCCTATTGCCATATAACGATGGCGTCTGGGCGACAGCGACAACGGGTATTCCGTTGTCGGCGAGTGGCCAGATTGCGTTCAATTATGGCATGGACGGTGCTGGGTCACTGGCTCTGGTTTCCGGACCAACCGCGCTCAAACATCATGGCCAGTCGGTGACAGTGACGATTGCCAATAATGTGGCAACCGGCAAGTTGGCCGATGGTACGCTGGTCTTTACCTTCACCCTCGCGGGAGATGGTAGCTATGTCTATAAACAGTATGCAAGCCTCGATCATGCGAACACCACTAACCCGGATGATGTTTTGAATCTGAAGTTCAACGTTCGGGTCAGTGATTTTGATGGGGATACAGCGACGGCCGCGATTACTGTCGCGGTTCGGGATGATGGCCCCACGGCGCAGAATGAGGAGCTGTGCTTCGATCAGAGTCTCTATGCGGATGATGGAAACCCGCTGACGCCGATCATTTATGTCAATGGCGTGTTGGATACCAACTTTGGTCGTGACGGCAAGGGGTCTGTCTCACTGGGCAGCTGGATGAGCGAGACAATGTATTCGCATGGCAATCTGGTGCTGATTACTACGTCAGCGACTAGTGTCACAGGCCGTCTGGCGTCTGGCGAGACGATCTTTACCCTGACCGTGGATGCCTCTGGCGCTTATGACTATAAGCAGTATGCCGTCATTGAAGCCTGTAATTGCGGCACAACGGCCATTAAGGTTGGCTATGTTGTGACGGATGCTGATCGTGATACTGCGTCTGGTGTGATCAACTTCACCTTGCTGGCCGGTTCGACGCCGGATGCACCGCCAAGTATCGATGTTACGGTTAACCACAACTATGTTGGTGGGCGTTTTGTCTCGGATCTGACAGTCTATGTCTCGGACCCTGATAGCGCGCTACTGAGTGGTGCTTCGGTCAAACTGTCAGGACTTGCTGGTGATCAGCTGAACCTTGGCAATGGCTACACGGTTTCGGCCGGTAATGTCCTGCTCAATGGCGTGGATACCGGACTGGACTTTGCACGCACCGGGGATGGCGGATTCACTCTGAGCGGGGCTGGAACGTTGACGAGTTATCAGTCGGTTCTGGACAGTGTACAGCTTGATGTCACAACGCAGGGGACAACCTCACGCACTATAACCTTCCAGGTGACAGATGACACCGGCCTGATGTCCGGGACAGCGACAGTCAATATGTATCCGACTCATGTGGCTGCAGGGGCGCAGAGTCTGTCTCTGTTCAGTCTCGGCGATGATGAGCCGGTGCTGGGCGTGATTGGGGATGGCGGTACGGCCGATCGTCAGTCGGTTGATACTGTGCTGACCATCGCACCGAAATCGGGTGAGTCGTTGGATCTGTCGGATGTGCTGGAGGCTAACTGCCAGTCCTACGAGGATCTGAGTCGGTTTGTTCGTGTTGATACCGTCGAAGGTAACACCGTTGTCAGTCTTGATGAAACCGGAACCGGCCAGCACTTTACCGAAATCGCTGTGTTTGCCGGTGTCACGGGGGTAACGCTCGATAGCATGATTGCCGACGGGTCGCTGGAGGTTGGACGCTTCCAGTCCTGATGATCAGGTACGTGCTTTTTCTGGCACACTGGTTAACAAGTCCTTGGAATTACGGTCGAATTTACTTGCGCACTTTTGGGAAAGCCCCTAAAGCTCAGGTAATTCGACCGTATCTTTTTCAGGTCGGTCCGCCTGCTGGGCCGCGGTCATTGAGGGGGATGAGATCATGAAGCCATTTCGTTTGATTGCTCTGACATCTGTTGCACTTGCGCTGGCTGTGCCTGTTCAGGCTGAAAGCCTGACGGAAGCTGTGCAGACCACTGTCTCGACGCATCCGCAGGTTGGTGAAGTGACACATGATCGGTATGCGATTGATCAGGAGCTGAAGCAGGCTCGCGGTCTGTTCCGACCGCAGGTTGATGTGCGAGGCGATCTCGGCTTGGGTGTGTCCAACCGCTGGGGTAACGGTGGCACCGCTGTTGACGATGGTGACATTCTGCCCAACGCTGCCGCGCAGCTCACACTTCAGCAGATGCTGTTTGATGGCTATGACGCCAGTTCAGAGGTTGAAAAGCAGCAAGGGCGCATCCGCTCGGCTGCTAGCCGGGTGCGTGAAACGAGTGAACTCGTCGGTCTGAATGCTACGGAATCCTACCTGAATACGCTGCGCGCACGCCAGTTGCTGGAAATCGCCGATGTCAACCTCAAGGCGCACCGCACGTTGCTCAAGGATATTGAGCGCCGTGCCCGTGGTGGTGCCGGCAATAAGGCTGATGTCGAGCAGGCTAAGGCGCGCGTGGCTCAGGCTGAAGCCGCACGCACACAAGTGGAAGGTGATCTGCGCTCCGCAGAAGCCCGCTACAACAGCCTTGTCGGACAATTCCCTGGCGATCTGGTTCGTCCGACTGTCCCGATGGACTATATGCCGGCAACCGAGCAGGCCGCTGTTGACGCCGCCTTGGCGGATAGCCCCACCGTTGATGTGCGGGAGATGGATGTCGATGTTGCTGGCTCCGAGCTTAAGCAAACCAAAGCCACGTTCTATCCGCAATTTGACCTTGAGGGCAGCGCTTCCCGGCAGAAGGATCTCGGCGGTGTGAAGACGACCAAGGATGAAGCCGGGCTTGGGGTTGTTATGCGCTGGAATCTTTATCGGGGTGGGGCAGATACCGCCCGTGAAAAAGAATATCAATGGCGTGAGGCCGAGGCCAAGAGCCGGCTGGATGCGGCTCGCCGTGTCGCCGAAGAGGATATGCGCACCTCGTGGGCGGCTCGGGATGCCGCGCGTCAGCGCGCCGAGCGCTATGCCGAGCAGGTTCAGGCAAACGAAAAAGTTCTTGCCGCCTATAAGAAGCAGTTTGACGCCGGCGAGCGTACCCTGCTGGATGTGCTGGACGCACAGAATGAATTGTTCGTGTCCAAGTCCAGCATGCTGACAGCGTACTATACGGCCCTGTTTGGTGATTATCAGGTGCTCGCCCAGCGCGGTGCGTTGTTGGCCAGCCTGAATGTCACGCTGCCTGACTCGGCTGCTGTGCCCAGTGAGCAATCCAGCCGATAAGCCTTCTTCCGCGTCTTCTGCAGCCTCGTCACCGCCTGACGACGCGCAGTGGATGCTGGAAGCCGAGCAGCTGGCCAGCGCGGACCCGCTGATCGAAGCATTTTCCATCCTGACCGGTCGCCTGCACCAGCCGGTGAGCGTCACCCAATTGCGGGCCGGGTTAACGCAGGGAACCGGAAAGGTTTCACCTGCGGCACTGGTCGAAGCGGCTGGATTCTGCGGGCTGGATGTCAAAGTTCTGCGAGTTGCCCTCGATAAAATCAGCCCGCTAACCTTGCCCTGTGTGCTGATGCTTAAGCAGGAGCGGGCTTGTGTGTTGGAAAAACGGGTGGATGCGAACCACTGGCTGGTCACATTTCCGGAGATTGCGTCCGAAGCTCGTACTGTGACCGTCAAGGAGCTAGCGCGTCTCTATAGCGGCTTTGCCATTTTTGCTCGTCCGGCATCACTAAAAAAACGTGTAAGTACACAGGAGGACTTCACCTACAGCCGTTTTGGCTGGTTCCTCAGCGCAATCGGGCAGCATCGTAAAATTTATCGCGATGTGCTTATCGCGGCCGTCGTCGTCAATATGTTTGCCGTGGCGTCTCCTCTGTTTGTCATGAACGTGTATGACCGGGTAGTTCCTAATCGTGCGATAGAAACCCTGTGGGTGCTGGCCTCGGGTGCTTTCCTGGTTTATTTTTTCGATCTCTTTTTGCGTAGCTTGCGCACCTATTTTGTTGATACGGCCGGGCGCGAAGCGGACAAGCTGATGAGCGGGCGTATTTTTCGCCATCTGGTGGCCATGCGGCTCGATAGTGGGCGTGTGTCAGCCGGTGCACTTGCCGATGAGCTAAAACAGTATGAGTCCCTGCGCGACTTCTTCACCTCAGCCACACTCACAACGCTGGTCGATTTTCCCTTTCTGCTGGTATTTGTTTTCCTGATTTTTCTGATCGGTGGTTGGCTGTGTGTGGTGCCTTTAGTGATGATCCCGCTGGCACTCGCTGTCTGCTGGCGTGTGCAAAAGCCGCTCAATGAGCTCGTTAAGGAAGGTATGAAAGAGCGGGCCTATAAAAACAGTTTGCTGGTTGAAACCATTGCCGGGCTGGAAACAGTCAAAACCCAGAATGCCGAGGCCGAATTACAAAGTCAGTGGGGGCAGTTGGTTGAAGTGGGAGGGCGTAACTGGGTGAGGACGCGCGCCTTATCCAATTTTGTGCTCAATGTTTCAGCCTGGGTGGCTCAGGTATCGACCATCATTATGGTGGTGCTCGGTGTTTATCTCATTGCCGATAACCAGATGACGACAGGTGCTCTGGTCGCTTGTACCTTGTTACTGGGTCGAGCCATGGCCCCAATGGCAACAATGGCGAACCTGCTCACACGAATGAATCAGTCCTGGGAGTCTCTCCAGCAGTTGGACCGTTTCATGCAGCGTGAGCCGGAGCGAATGGCTGGAAAAACCTACCTTGATCGACCAAAAATCAATGGTGATTTCAGTTTTGAAGCATTGTCCTTCCGCTATCCCGAACAGGACGGGTGGGCGCTGCAGGATATCAACCTGCGTATTCATCCTGGCGAACGTGTCGGTATTATTGGTGGCATGGGCTCAGGCAAGAGTACGCTGATCCGGCTGCTGGCCGGGCTTTATTCCCCCACCGAAGGCACCTTGCTGGTTGATGGTTCGGATGTAAGGCAGATTGATCCTTCGCAGTTGCGCAGCAAGATCGGCTTTATCGAGCAGACGCCGTTCCTGTTTGCAGGAACGATACGGGACAACATTGCTCTCGGACATCGCGAGGTGGATGATTCGATGGTATTGCGTGCGGCGCGAATTGCGGGTGTCACTGAGTTTACCAGCAACACCGAGGCTGGACTGGCGCAGCCGGTGGGAGAACGGGGTGTGTTGCTGTCGGGGGGGCAACGTCAGGCGGTCGCTTTGGCCCGTGCCTTTTTGTTTGATCCGCCGATCTTGTTGATGGATGAGCCAACCGGGGCTATGGATCGCGCTTTTGAAGCACGGTTTATCGACCGTCTGACGACCTTGGTGCAGGGCAAGACAGTGGTTATCATAACCCATCGTCAGGCCATGCTGGCCCTGTGTGAGCGGCTTATCATTATGGATCAAGGTCAGATATTGGCTGATGGACCCAAGGCAGATGTTTTGAATGCGCTCAAGGCGGGCCAAATCCGCCGTGTCCGTCCCGGACGTCCTCTTGGAGGGCTGACATGAAGACGTCCACCACGCTTGGCCGCATGCGCGATATGTTCACGCCATTGTATGACGATGTGCTGGAAGACCCCTTCGGGGATGGCGGTGAGCCGCGCGTTACCCGTCGCCAGCGCTGGATGTTGTACGCCATCGCCTCGTTTTTCCTTCTCTTTCTGGTATGGTCGATGCTGGCTGAGGTTGATGAAGTTGCAAAAGCGCAAGGCAAGATCGTTCCGTCAACGATTGCCGACCGCATGATGCCTACTCAGCCGGCCAAGGTTACCGAAGTTTTGGTAAACCTTGGCGCGGCAGTCAAAAAAAATGACCTGCTGCTACGTATGCAGCCCACCATAACGCAAACCGATATGGCAACGGCGGAAAGCCGGTATTATGCTCTATTGGCTAAGCAGGAGCGCTTGCAGGCTGAGGCCGAGGGGCGCGAGCCGGTGTTTGACAAAGCCATCAGCCAACGGGCAGCGGAGGCCGTGAAGGGCGAGCGCGAGACTTACCAGAGCAATCTCTCACGCAACGGCAATCAGCTTACGACATTGCGGGAACAGATTGAACAGCGCCAGAAAGAGCTGGAGCAGGTCGAGCAGCAAATCAAAGATACCACGCAGCAGGCAGCTCTGGCTGGTCAGGAAGTCGGTATGCTGGCTCCCTTGGTGCGTGAGGGTGCAGCCTCGCGGCGCGACCTGCTGCGTGCACAGCAGAGTCTGGCCGCCGCCCAAGCTGAAAAAAACCGCCTGATCAATACCAAACCAACGGCCGAAGCTGCCCTGCGCGAGGCCAAAAGCCGACTGGAGGAATTTGATAGCACCTTCAAAGCCGATGCGCGAAGTCAGCTCAGTCAGCTGAGTAGTGAAATAGGCCCGTTGGAAGCGGCGGTGAAAGCGGCGCGGGGCGAATTGCCCGCCATTGAAATCCGTGCGCCGCGCGCTGGTAAAGTTCAGCTTCTGACGGTGACGCCCGGTAGTATCGTGCAGCCGGGCCAGCAGCAGCCCATGCTCGAAATCGTTCCGGAAGGGGAGACGCTTGTGGTTGAAGCCATGGTTCGGCCAGCCGATATTGCGTTCATTCGTCCCGAGCTGGATGCGAATGTGAAGATAACCGCCTATGACTTCTCCATATATGGCGGGCTGGACGCCAAAGTGAAAGATATCAGCCCAGATACAATCACCAATGAGCGTGGTGAAAGTTTTTATCGTGTCCGGCTGCAGACGCAGCACAACTGCTTCATTGATCGCACCGGGGCCTGTCGTAGTGGGCGCCGGGGCGAAAGCCTGATTATCTCAACCGGTATGACCGCTGAAGTGGACATCATCACAGGTCGCAAAACCGTATGGGATTACCTCATGAAGCCGTTTATCAAGGCCAGTCGTAACGCACTGACAGAGCGCTGATTACTGCAGGATGCCGGGCGGGATCCAGCCAGTATCGGTGCGGCCTTCGCCCACAGCAAAGCTCACATTCACCCAACCGCTTGGCCGGATGGCGATAATCGTCAAGCGCATACGGACAGGGCCATTAAACTTGGCGCGGCCTTCGCCTTCGGGTCCGTCGTAAATAGGGGTCGAGCGCGGCAGCATAACCGTGGCTCCAACCTGAGCCTGCGGCTGAGTTATGGCGCCAGTCTGACGATTGGTGTTCTCCTCACGGGTACAGCCGCGGCCAATGAGTAGACCCGCCAGCAGCAGGCCAACCGACCACATGCCCACAATGGGGGCAAACTGCATGAAGAAACGCTGACGGCTTTCCGGTGTCATCGCGCGGCTGGTCTGGATTTCTTCCAGCATCAGCTCCATGCGTTTTTTGGATTCTGCCAACTCGGCTTTCGCTTCCTCAAGCTGGCGGCTGTTATTTTCGATCAGCGCGACCAGCGAGTCACCGCCGCCAGCCGACAGGCCGCGTTGCACGCCCGCTGCGACAGCCGCATTAAGACCATCGCGATCGAGGTGAAAGGCGGGTAGGCGGGCCAGATGCTCCATCGCCTGCAACATGCGCTGTGTATCGCCCACCAGCTGTGTGAGGGCATTATTCCACTCAGGCGTCATGTTCATGCCCTTGCGCACCTCGGTTTGCAGGCCGACCAGCCGTTCGGTCAGAACGGCGGTATGGTTAACCAGCTCCTGAATGGCCTGTGCGGGCGTATGGGTTGCCATGACGAATCCTCTTGTTACTGCAAGCAGTTATAAGTTGATTTTACACATTGGCAAAGTCCCCCGGCACTCAGTTTTTCGATTCGCAATTGATCGTGGCTAAAACACCATCTGGTAACCAACTGTTAAGTATAAACTTTTAGGTATTTAACCGAATTCTAAGCAGTTTCAGGCAAAGTTAGTAGTGAACAGAAGGCTCTAGAGGCAGGACATATGGCGTCACTTGTCAGCATCAATCACAACAGCCCGGATGCGTTGAGCTTTAACGACATCATGGATGGCCGGTCGCTCGATACTGCGCCCATGGCGATTGACATGGGCAGCCTCTCGCTGCGTGGTTTTCAGGATATGGACGTTAAGGGTGTCGATATCTCGGATATGTCGACACAATTACGGAATGCGCGTAATGCGCACTATGAGCCGCCTGTTATGCCGAGTATGCAGAATTATTGGGGTTCTCCTGCGGATGTCGCCACCGGAATCACGACCAGTGTGCTTGATGCGGCCAGTAGCCTGCTTGGGGCAGCGTCTCCTTCCCGGCCCGCTCCGGGTGTCGAAACGGGTGGCCTAAGCCGGAGTTTTGGCGGTATGGCGACCGCGCAGCCAGATCAACCCGCCAGCCGCGCCGCCATGTATCGCGCGACCGTTCTGAACAGCAAGAATACCTTGAGCTAAGTTTCTTTGGAATTGAGCCAGCGCTGGCGGATAGCCGCGTGCCGCCGTGCTAACCAGTTGAGGGCGTACATCGTCTTCAGATCTTCAATAAAGCCGCTGTCAGAAAGCTCCAGCGCCTGAGCGAAGCTCATTTTATGCCCACGGATATTTTCACCTTCACTTGCCAGCCCATGGACACCCGCCTCTATGCCTTGTGGTAAACGGGCGAGATACAGGTGCACGCGTTCGGAATAGACGCCAGGACTTGGCGTAAAAATGCAGATCTTTTCGATCTGGCTTGTCTCACATCCAGCTTCTTCAATAATTTCGCGGCGAATAGTGTTATCTGGCTCTTCGCCGATACCAATTAGCCCTGCGACCAGTTCCAGCTGCCAAGCACGCTCTGGCGTATTGAGAAAATTCACCATTCGGAACTGCTCGATTAGCAAAACACTGTCGCTCTCTGGTTCATAAAGTAACGCAGCCGTCGCATGGCCGGACTCACCAGTAGCGACGATATCGCGGCGGTATGGTTCGCTCCAGTCACCATTAAAGTTCCGTGTGCGAATGCTGTATACATCAACACGAACATAGCCCTGATATTCTGTATCCTGCTCCAATACCTCAACAAGGGGCATTGCGGGCGAGAGCTGAGGACCGAGCGCGGGGGGCATGATCTATCCTTCTGGCTAAGTGGTGAGGTAGGTTTCAAGAACAGCATTCACGGTGACCGCACTTTTGACATCCTTGCCCATGCCTGCACAGCGGATCGTGCTCAGGATCCAGCGCAGTGGGCGGAGTATACGGGTTAAAGTGCGAAGCGGAGTGGGTAGGGGAATGCCGCGACTTTGCAAATAGACTTGAACGAGTTGGTTAATCCGACCGCGATCCTGATCCAGATGCCGCGCCGCGGAGCACAGGTAAATCCAGATATCCCGTGCCTGTGCATCGGCGAGAGTCATACGGGCTTGCGGGTCCTCTTCCAGATCGAGAAAGCCAACTTTGCCGGAGGCCGGATCATAGAGCAGATCCCGCGTGTAGGGGCGACCATGTGCGAGCTGAGCACTATGTAGGCGTGCGAGCATCACCGCGCCGTGCTCCAGCATTATTACCCGCGTGCTTATGTCCGGTGTGCCATCAAGCGCCATCTTCAATGTCTGACCCTCATCCGACAGGATAAGCTCTCGTTCGCTGCTGTGCAGAACAGTGGGAACCCAAAAACCTTTAGCGGCGAATAGGTGCAGACGTTCAGCCTCACCAAGTAGGGCAGGTGCCCCTAATCGGGGTACCGTTGGGCGCAGGAGGGTGAGGGGGATAAGCCTCGCCAGAATAACCTGTAGGCGGTGCCAGATTGTGACCTTGTTATCATCCGCCCGCTTGATCCACGCGGTGCGCTCCTGATAGGTCGTGCGCTCTGTTCGGGGGGCAGCAGGAGAGGCTGAATCAAATGTCACGGCGTGGGTTAACCGGAAAATGGCTCCCTGGGACGGGCTCGAACCGCCGACCCGGTGATTAACAGTCACCTGCTCTACCGACTGAGCTACCAGGGAAAAGCCGTGGAGGGGCTTATAACAATCTTGCGGCTGTCTGCCAAGTGAAAAACAGCCCGGCAATAAGCTCGTGCCGGGGTGCGATTTTGGCCTACTTTCAGTTGGTTAACGCCAGATAGGCTAATTCATTACATTACCGCTCCAATTTACTTGCATTATCAGGTCCGCGAGTGTGTCACGCGATGAGATGCGTTTGTATAGCCCCGGATCGCCACCACTTTGAAGTGTCGCGGCCTGGCTGCGCGTGCGGTCGTAGGCCTGCCACTTGCGCAGTCGCTCCTGCGCGGCCTGCACTTCATCGGCTGTAGCCGCTCGCTCGGCGAGCTTGCAGTCGCTGCCCACCAACTTGTACACGATGCGCCCGAGGGTGCGATCCATGTCAGGCACCACTTGCCCTGGGCGGGCGCCGCTCGGGCAGGGTGCCGGTGGCTTGGCCTCCGGCCAGAACACCCACGCCAACACCGCCACGAGAATCACCGCGAGCCCGATGCGGGCGTTCGTGTTGCCGGCGAGGGCGAGGCTGCTTCGGACGAGTGCAATTGAGCGCTGTTTGAACTCCTCGACACCCATCTCGCGCTCCCTCTCGCTGATGTGTTTGGTCGTTCTGTGCGCAAGATTGTGGTGGCCGCGTCTCGGCGGTCCCATCTCCTTGCCTCTATGGGGAATTTTGCCAAAGGCGAGCCTCCAGACGCCTGATCAGCCGGCTGCCGACGAACGGGAACTGACGGCCACCAGCGCGCCCCGGATCAGCAGCGCTCGATGAATACTGAGGAACAGCCGCCACGGACCAAGCATTGACGCGGCCCGTCGCCCTAGTTCGCCTCGTCGTGTTTGCCGGGGGCTAGCCAGTACAGGGTGTCTTTCTGCCAGCGTCGCCACTCCTCTTGCTGCTGGTCGTACTCACGAAGCGCATCAAAGACGATGAGTTCCGCGGGCACTTTGCCTTCCGGCTCTGCGAGGAACTCAGCGCTTTCCGTGGGGTACTTCTTGATCAGAGCCTGATACTCGGGATTGGCAATGGTCTCGCGGCGCATCCGCTCGAAGTCCTGCTGGAGGTCTTCCCGCTCCTGCGCCTGCTGTTGCAGCAGCGACTGGTAGGCGGGATCATCGGCGGGCGAACTGGGCAGCTGCGGTTGGTCGCGCGTTGCAATGGCCAGCTGGGGTACTGAGTCATTCCCCGTTCTGAAAATATCGGTCCAGTTCATGGCATCGCCTCCATGGCGATGACTATCACATTCGAGGCCTCGAATTCACGCGGAATTATGAACAATACCGACTATCAGCAGCTACTGGCGGACCAAGCCAGAGAGCTTGCTGAACTCAGGATGGAGTGGTTGGGTGCTATTGGATCGCGCCCTTGATATCCATGGCCTCTCCTCTTTGGCGGAATATCAGCATAACGTCAGACAAGGGCGGTTAGCCTGCGCTTGCCCCCGCGAATGAGGGTGTGGTCGGGCGTTGCTGGTCAGCCGGAGCTGCGGCGCAGGAACGGGCGTATGACAACGACCCGCCGTGCGCCAGGAGGCCGAATACCCCTGGCTGAACCGACCGGAAAGTTCTTGACTTCCGCCGCACGATTGGGGGCTATAGAGGGCTCAACCGGGGGTGGAGTGCATGACCGATGTGATCAACCAGCGCTACGGCATCACCGACGACGCTATCGAGCGTGAAGTGGCCCGCCTGTTGCCGGTCATGGCCGCCTGGGGCGCGGAGGACGCCAAGGCGCATCCGTCCGTGCCGCTCAGTGACGCCGACTTGGCTCAGCGTCGTCAGCGCCTCTTCCAGGCCAAGGCCAGTTCCGTGCTGGAGGGCCTCGGTCCGACCGTGGAGAGTGAGGCCCGGTTCGAGGTTGAGCTCCGGCTGCGCTGGGATGGCGAGAAGACGATCCGCTACATCAAGCATGCCGCCAGGTCCGGTACCCTGTAGCCTAGGCTGTGGACGATCCGTACCTCTACCCCGGCACCCGTGTGCTGCGCAATGAGCTTGGGCTCACGGAGCCGCGCGCTCTGGAGCGGGCAGAACACGAGTACGTCCTGCGGCGCATGAGCCAGGGGTTGCCCGCGGGCGACTTCAGCTACGCGCACCTCAAGGCCATCCACTGGCACCTGTTCCAAGATGTCTACGACTGGGCGGGTGACGCGCGGATCGTGGAGATGGTCAAGGACGACACGATCTTCTGCCCCTCGTCTCACGTGGACGAGCAGATGCAGCAGATCAGCGACGACCTGGCGGCCGAGTACCAGCTGGCCGGACTGGGGCCGCAGGCCTTCGCCCAGCGCGCCGGGCACTACCTGTGTGCGATCAATGCCGTCCACCCCTTCCGGGAAGGCAACGGGCGTGCGCAGCGGGCCTTCCTTGGCCTTCTCGCCGAGGAGGTTGGCCATCCGATCGACTGGTCGCGCATCACCCCCGAGCAGATGCGTACCGCCTCGATCGCCGGCATGTCCGGCCGGGAGCAGCCGATGTGTGATCTTCTCGCCCGCGCTATCCACAGCCAGCACGAGATCGCGCGGTCCCAGGAGTCACCCCAGCAGAAGCGGCGTGAGCAGGCTCGGCGTCAATCGCAAGGCTGGTTCGAGGACTTGAGCCCGGATAGAAGCCACGGCCGGACACGCTAGCCTGACGCCCCGGGTTAACCGCCGTTAACCAAGAGCGTCGAGCGAGATTCACGGAATCTTGAGGCCCATCCCGTAAGGTGAACCTACCCGAAGCGGGAGGAGGGGCCATGACCGACAGTTCACAAGACGGTGTGCCGGAGGACGGCGCCGACATCCCCGTCGGCCTGCCGCAGGTCACCCCCGAGCAGGCCGCACAGGCCGCCAAGCTGGCCGCCGTGCTCGATCCCGATCTGGCGCAAGCCATCGTCGGGGGGAATGCCGCGGTCATCGCTGCCGTCACCTCCTGCGGCCCCAATCCCAGCAATGACCTGGTCGTCGAGCGCCTGCTGGCGATGGGCGTGCCGCCCTCTGCCTGTCCGCCCGGCGTGGCGCAGCTGATCGCCGAGCGCAAGGCCGTCCTGGAGAAGGAAGAGCTGGCCAGTGAGAAGCGCACCGCCGCTGGGCTGGCGGCCATGGCCGCCATGGCGGGTATCACGCTGGGCGCCACCAGCGCCGAAGCCGGGCGGGGTGGTGGTTTCCAGCCGTTTATGACCAAACCAGTGGAGCAGATGGACGCTGACGAGCGCGATGCCTATTCCAAATTCATGAGTCAGATGACGATAGCCGAGTTTCTGGCGCTCGATAGACCTACGCAGTTCAAGATGGCTGACGATACCAGGCAGATGGGTGTCGACATGAAACAGGACGCCATCAAGAGCGCGGACGATATCTACAAGAAAATGGAGGCCGATACCGCCCTGACATCAGCGGCCCGCGCCAGTGTCATGCAGGTGTTTGACGATGATCATGCGCAATGGACGAGCAAGGAATATGTCGCCGAGCGCATGAAGTTGATCGACAAGATCGAAGATCCGAAAGCCCGCGAGTATGCGTTGCAGGCGCTCATGGTCAACCAGAAGTTATCGGCGGGTGAGCAAGCCAATCTGTTCGGTGAAGAGGCGCGAAAGAAACTGGAAGCGGGTGACCCGGAAGCCGCGGCGCAGCTGATCAAAGATGCGAACAAGGGATTGCAGGAGGCGCAAGCGCCCCAGCAGCGGCAGGACCTCCACGCCACGGTTGATGCGACGATGGCAACGACCGGCCGCACCGCCTCGGCGAGTGCCGACCTGAGCCAGGTGAAGTCGGCACGCGATGAGAACTTCGAGATAGGCAAGAACCAGGACGCCGCCATTGCGGCGGCCCAGCTGAAGACGCCGATGCAGAGTGACGACTATGGCGACGAGCCGGCCACCTCACCCACGGCGTCTGCCGCACCGCGCCTGACCATCGACGGGCGCCCGCTGGCAGCAGCAGGCCAGTTGGCCCCGGATAGCGGCGAGTTTGTCCCGGTGGTGGCCCAGGCCGCCAACGACCCCGCGCCCGAGCAGCGTCGGCCCACAGCCAGCCCCAGCCTGGGGGCCTAAGCCACGGAAGCGCCAGCGCTTTTCGGTGCCCCGGCGCTGCCGCGCAGGCGCCGGCTCCTGCCCCTAGGTCAGAGCCGTGGCCTTAACCATAGAAAAGAGTCGACTCTCGCAGCGTCAAGGGCTAGATTCCTTCAGGGAACCTGAAGGGAGATCGCTCATGAGCAAGCAGCTTCGCCACCTGGCCGCCACCACCGCCGTTGCCTTGGCCTTTGCGCCAGCAGCGCAAGCCGTAGGCCTGCTTGATGACGATGCCGCCGTGCTGCGTTACAGCGGCAACCTCTCCAACGCCATCGCTGCCGCCGCTCCGCAGGAGCCGGATTCCCGCACCCGTGCGCGCGGCTTCATGGTCGCGCTGGAGAAGGGCATCAAGGCTGCTGGCGACAAGATCCAGATCGTTGACTATCCGAAACCTGTCAGCGCCAACATGCTGCGCCTGACCGCTGTCGTGCCGCCCAAGGGCTTCGAGGCGCTGCCCATTCCCGTCTGCGCCGAGCAGAACAACAAGGTTCTGCAGGTTTGGGAAGTTACCAGCAAGGGCGATGTCAACGTCGTGGCCTGGAGCGGGGCGCGCGTGTCGGAGACCCCGACCTCAGCCGCCTGCAAGGCCTTCATCCTCGCCAAGCGTGCCGAGATGAGCGAGAAGCTGGCCCAGACCACCCCCGCGCAGCCACCGCCCGCGACCACGGCCGCTGCAGGCTCGTCGGGCACGACCGTTGTCGCGACAAACACCGCGACCACAGCTCCGGTTGCCCGTCCGTAACCCGAACCAACCCTTTTGCATTACGCCCCGGCCTTACCCGCCGGGGTTTTCTTTGCCCGGCGCCGCGGGTACCAGCGCCGCTTGCGCGGTTGGCCGGCTGGTGGCGGGGCAGGGGCGTAGGACTGCGGTGGCGGTGGCCGCGGTGCCAGTGGGCGCCAGGTGAAGTCTTCGCCGCGCCCCTTGGCGATCAGGTCGAGCAGGCCGCGCCCGTCGACCAGGTGGACCGGCTTGCCGCGCGCGAAGTCCCGGGCGGCTTTGGTGAACCCGAGTACCGTGACCACATAGGCGCCGCTCACGCCCTCATGCAGGGCCACGCCCACGGCCTCGCGCACGATCGTGACCCCGACATACCCGCGCACCCAGTGCTTGCACTGCACGGTGAAGGTCTGGCCGTCGCGCTCGATCAGCAGGTCAATGCCGCCGTCCGCCCGGCGGCCACCCTTCTCGCTGACCCGGTAGCCGATCTTGTGGAAGGTCTCGGCGGTCAGGCGCTCGAAGTCCCGCCAGCTCATGTCCTTCAGGGTGTCCAGACTGCGCTGGCGCGTCCATAGCGCCTGGCGCCGGGCTTTGCCGGCCTGCGCCACCCAGACCAGTCCCAGGACGATCAGCGCCCCGGCGCCCAGCAGCGGGAGGGGAGACCCGGTTATCAGCCAGGCCGGCAGCCAGGGGAAGAGGGCATGCAGATCCATGCCGCTCTGGTGGCACGTTTGCCGTGCCAGAGCAAGCAGGCGCTACTTCTTCGTGGGAGCGGGGCTGCTGTTCGCTGGGGCGGTAGCCGCGTCCTTCGCTTCGGCCTTCTTGAACAGAGAATCAAGAGGATTGAGCCCGGCGTTCTGCATCGCCAGCAAGATCAGCATGACCACCCCGAACAAGAACGATGCGATGAGGTTGGCGATCACGCTCGCTCCGAGGCCGGTGCGTTTGCTCACGTGCCTGGTCAATGACTGCTTGGCCTCCGCCAGGTCTCCGGCCAGCCGCTGCTGTGAGGCGTGGATATTGCCGATGGTGCTCTTGCGCACTGCATCCTCTGCCTGGCTGGCGACAGCCGCCAGGTGTCGTCGCATCACTTCGTCAGCGCGGTGGCGCAGCGACTCCAGTTGCTTCGACCCGACCGTACTCGCGTAGCTCCTGAGCCGCTCATCGCCGTAAGGCAGGTTGTGACGCTTCGCGTAGTCGCGCTTGTCGGACTTGTAGAGCGCATAGGCGAGCGCCCCGACCAGGTCGGTGTCGTCGTGAACCAGCCGCTCGTAGGTGTCGTTGTACGAGCGCGGGCCTTCCACGCTTCCCATGCCGCGCGGCGGTGCGGGTTAGCCGTTCGTGAATTTGCGCAGGTCGGGCCGGAACACCGGCATGTCAAAGCGCTTCAGCGCCTGGTCGTGGATCTCTTTCTTGAGCAAGTAGACCACACGCATCTGACCGTTGGCTTCGAGGACAACGCCCGAGTCCAGCACCGCCGAATGCTGCTGCTTTGGATCGTAGCCAGGCAGCTTCTGCAGATCAGCCTCGCTGAATGTCTTGGTGACGAAGTTGAGTCCCATGGCGTCGTGACCTCCCCTGTTCTGTTTTTAGGTGACCTTGCGCGGTGGCGTCGTCGTGATCAACTCGGCCGCCTTCAACGTGCCACCGTAGTGGTTGTCGTTCAAGTGGTTGAAGACGCGCATGATCCGTTCCTGGGTGACTGCGACTTTCCCGCTCTCGATCTTGTCCAGCGTGCTCCGGTCAATCCCGCTCTTGTCCGCCAGTTCCTTCTTGGTCAGACCCTTGCCCGCACGCAGCGGCCCGCACCTTGGGAAGTAGTGCTGCGCTCGGGCGTTGGACTGGGTCCCAGGGACGGGGGTTTCAGTAGGAGTCGCCATATTTGCGCGCGTAAGGGTGAGATCAGTGTCGTTCGACGACCTTGTTGCCCTTGAAAGTGAGACTGACAGAAAACAGGTTAATAACAGCCAATAGTTAAATCCACTTCAGTGTTGCATTCGCTGGCCCAACAAGCTATTAGTTCAAAAAAGCGTCAATAAAGAAAACTAACCAACACAGGGGGACAAAATGGCGACAACTAATATCCTCAACTATTCGAATGACAAGGTAATCGCGATTCACTGCGCCAGAACAGGCGTTCCCGCAGATCTGGCGAGGGTCAGGTTTGACAACCTAATCGACTATCTTTGTGGGGCAGGCAAGGCGGATAGCCAAGTCCCTCCCTCGAAGGACGTTGACGAGGTCTGGCATGATTTTCTACTGTGTAGCCGTGATTACAGAGAATTCTGCACCACGCATCTTGGTGTCTTTATTGATCACGTCCCATTAGTTGGCGAAACCACAAATGCCGTTAAGGCTAGTTTTGCTGAGACTGCGAAGCCCGCACTCTGTGTGCCATCAAGAGAGACTGCGGCGCTTTGTGTTCCGTCCAAGGAAACCGCAGCACTCTGTGTTCCATCACGAGAATCCGCCGCGCTGTGCGTCCCGTCCAAGGAAGCTGCCGCGTTGTGTGTTCCATCAAAGAATCAGTCGCGCTCTGCGTTGCCTCAATCCAAGATGCCTGCGCCAATTAACTGTTAGCTGCGAAAGTTTCAGCACATGGATAGCCCAGCGCAGGTATTTCGCCGCTACCATCATGTCCGACAGCGAACGACTTCTGGCTGCGGGATATGCAGTGTTCTCATGGCGGTGAGTGCAATTCGTGCCGATTTTATACCAAGCAGTGCGATGGAAACCTCCTGGCTAGCACAACTCCGTCGGATGAGAGGTGGAGTGCCGACGTTCGAAATTATGCGCATGATCGACTCATTCGACCTGCAAATGTCGATTTGGTACGAAGACTCAATACATAATCAGGATAAGAATGACCCCCTTGTTAGAAACTACATAAAATCCCTTGAGCATTATCTATCAAAAGGAAGCATCACCATGCATCGAGAGAATGCGCGAATTGATCTCGATCTGGTGGCCTCGGAATTGAGGCGGGGCAGTGTGGTTCTCTTAAACGGGACGGTGTCTGGAGTGCCTCACATGAGGGTCTGCGTTGGCATCGCAGGCAATGGGTTGGTTGTCGCCGACCCTTTGGAGGACGCCTCCTATATCGTCGAGCAAGCTTCGTTCTCACACTACTTTAACGCCCCACATGGCAAGTGGGCGGTGTCCGTCGAGGAGCGGCACCTGCCAGCAAAAACTCCAGCTGGTCGAGGCGCTGTATGTCCCGTCTAGTTGACGCTGCGCGAGCGATATGTATTCCGTACGACTATGTTCCGGAATCCATGAAGCCGACCTTGTGGACATTTCCGGAGTCTCATATTGCGCCGAGGTTCCAAGACATAATCCGCACGGGTAAAGTGCCTGGCGGTCATGAACTGTTACGCACGATTCAGTCGGAGAGCGAGCGCATCGTTCGCTCAACAGGTCTTCGAGGAATTCCAGCCTTTGTCGATAACTATGTTAACCTCGTCGGGCGTAAGGCGCAGATGCACACCGAGCTGGCAAATCTAATCCGGCAAGAGCCCGGCGGTTTGATCGCGGCGGAGAAGGTGTCGCACATACTGCAACGGCTGGCGCCCGTAGAAGTCGGATATTTTGCGGCTTCTGCTGCCACCAAGAATTTGGCGGAATTGGCCATTCAGCAGTTGATCAAGGTCACCGGCTTCTCAGAAGATGACATCCTTACCGGCTGCCACTCCGCATACCAGCTGATATCGCAAATCGTAGCACAGCAACCTGATCTCAGTCAGAGAGAGCTGTCCGCATGCTTTAATGGCGAAGCTACCCTCAGAGCGATGTGGTGCAAGCAACTCCCGCCTAGCCTCAAGGAATTAGATAACTCCGGCCGGAGTGATGCGGTTTCACCGGCCTTGAATGGCGTGCGTGACCTGATTGAGCTTGATAACGTATTTGACAAGATGCTCGATATCAAGCGCCCCTTTATGCACGACATTCTGGCCACCTATCGCACTGCTGCGGCAATTGATGGCGAGTGGAGTGGCGATGCGATCGGCTCATCGGTCGAGTTCATTATTCGCGAATTTACTCGTGGCATTCTCAATATCACGGGTCGCCGTGACACGAAAATTGTTCCGGGCGCAACCCTTGGCCGCGCCTCGGCGATTGGAAGCAAGGGTCTGGCGTTGGAGGTAATCGCTGCGGCCGGAGTGCCAGTGCCAGGCTTTATCGCCTTGCCGATGGACGATATCGAGGCCTATCAGTCGATGAGCAGCACGGGATGGACGGAGCTTCTCGATAGGGCGGTTGGTGTGGCACCCCACGGTCTGATCGTGAGAAGCTCGCACCTTGGAGAAGACTCATTTACAGAAAGTAAGGCCGGACACTATCTGTCCATCAGAACGAGCACGAACCCGTCGGATGTTGTCGATGCGATCAAGGCAGTTGTGGAGTCGGCGGTAAAGCAAGGCGTAACCCCGGCTATTGTCATACAGCGCTATATTGCGGGTGAGCTTTCCGGCGTCGCGTTCGCTCAGGAAGAGGGTGTCACCATCGAAGCGGTGCGAGGGGGTGCCGAGGGCTGTGTTGGTGGAGATGTTACGCCGACCTCGCACTTCATTGCAGCGCAAGATCTCGCTGAAGAACAACCGAATTCTATAGTACACAAAGTGGCCCGCATCGTAGACGGGTTGAGGAAAATCGTTAAAGCAAACGTTGACGTAGAATTCATTTGTGCCAATGACGAGCCGTGGATCGTGCAGTGTCGACCAATCACGGCGGGCCTCGCCCCGCAGGTCCGGCATATAGCCGTGCATTCGGGCCAGGAGATAATCACAGAGAACGCTCTCGTGGTGGTTGAGGGGGCGACGACACCTGTGCCGATATTCACGTATCCGGATCAAGTGGAGCGCATTCGCGATACCCCGTGCTGTGTCTACACGAAGACACTCAATCCCAGCCTTATCTTTGAACTCCTCAACGTTCGTGCCGTGATAGCCAGTAATGGCGGCCGCCTATCCCATCTGGCGATCGTGTGCCGTGAACGTGGAATCCCCGTCGTATCGGACGTCGTTTTGCCCGAAGATGCGACCGAAGCACATTTTCTTGGAAACAGTGTGCGAGTGGTTAAAGTGCCAGGCCTCTCCTAAGAGCGAGCACCTGTCTGGTATCATTAGTGTTGGAGGGTATGCGTGTTGTACCCTCAGTCGATGACCCTGATACTGCTCGGCAAGGAGCGAAAAGGTTCGCCGTCCTGACCGCGCCATCTTTAGTGCCGCCGCGCATGCGCAGCGCGCCGCGGATTTCCTCATCGGCCTGCAGGAGCAGGACGAGCCGCCGCAGGAGCTGCCCTGCGCGGCGTGAGCCGGTCCCTCTGTCGGGTGCCCCCGCCATAGGGCACCCGATGGGAGGCCCTCAAACGGCCGCCCCCGACCAGGTGCCCCCGTGCCGGGGCCGCTGGTCGGGGGCGGGGACTATGTCGGAGCAGGGCCTCGTTTGCGCCGGGCCGCTTCCCGAATGACGGCGCCTTCGATCGCTGCCAGCTTGCTCGGATAGGCGCCACTGGCCACCAGCGCGCGCAGCGCTTCGCCACAAATCGGAAGAGCACACGTCTGAACTCCAGTCACCTTGTAATCTCGTATGCC
>ERZ761603.186-NODE-186-length-54944-cov-44.717776_pt1 | contig 54944 bp, 44 predicted proteins | sample MGYA00511879_ERZ761603 | MGnify/ENA primary metagenome ERZ761603 (study PRJEB28899, sample SAMN02850040) | bioreactor sludge metagenome | biome: EBPR Sludge; feature: EBPR Bioreactor; material: flocular biomat | place: Australia: Thorneside Wastwater Treatment...
ACGGCTCCGGCAAGACCACGCTGCTCGACGCCCTGCGCACGCTGCTGGCGCTCGATTGCTCGAAAAAGCGCGACTATAAGCGCTACGTGCGGCGCAACGGCGAGGATTTCTGCTGGCTGCGCGGGGTCGTCGACAACCGCCGCCAGCCTTCGGGCAAACGGCCGTTCTGGCCGCCGTTTTCCAGCGACACGGTGACGCTGGCCTGTCGCATCGAGAAGAAAGGCGGCGAATGGTCGCGGCATTACCTGATCGCCGAGGGCGATACGCCGATCGAAGCCCTGCAGGGCAACGCCACGCAACTCGGCGTGCGCGAATACCAGCAGGTGCTGCACGGCGCCGGCCTGACGCCGGCCATCGGCCAGGTGCTGTCGCTCGAACAGGGGCAGACCGACAAACTCTGCGAACTCTCGCCCAAGTCCTTGCTCGATCTGGTCTTTCAGGTTTTCGGCGACCGCGAAGTCCTCGACCGCTACCAGGAGGCACGCCAGCACCAGGAAGCGACGCGACGCGAACTGGTCGAACTGGAAGCCCAGCTCGACCGCCTGCATGTCAAGATCCAGAAAACGGAACTCGACGTCGACAATTACCGGACCTGGTGCCGGCTTAACGACGAGCGCACCCGCCTGTTCAGCGAAACCCGACCGCGGCTGGAATACCACCTGCTCGGTGATTCCATCCTCAAGGGCCGTTCGCAAATCATCGGCATGCACCGCGAATGGCGCGGTTTGCTCGCTGAAAAATCGGCCTTGCAAGCACGTCGACCGCAAGCGGAGGCCGATCTCGCCGGCGCCGAAACCCAACGTACCGCCGCGCGTGTCGCCGAGCAACGCGCCATCGACGCCCAGGCGCCGATCAATCACGAAGCCGGCAGGCTGGAGGGCCTGCTCGGCGAACGCGAGCGCCTGTTGCGCCTGGCTAGCGAAGCCGGCGGCAACCCGGAAGCGATCGTCCGCCAGCAGGGCGATGCGGAAACACTGCGTAGCGCTCTGAGCCTGGAACTCGCCGGCTGGAAAAAGCAGCAGGGAGAACTGGAAGCCATCATCGCCGCCCTGGCCAGCGGACAACGCGCCGAACCGGCTGATATCCGAAATTTCCGCGCCGCGCTGGACGCCGCCGGCATCGCCCACGACCTGCTGGTCGATCTGGTCGAAATCACCGACACCGGCTGGCAGAATGCCGTCGAAGCCCTGCTCGCCCCTTTTGCCCATCTCGTCATCCTGCATCGCGAGCGCGATGCCGAAGCCGCCTTTGCGCTGGGCGAACAGCACAAGTACCGCCATTTCATCGTGCCAGAACGCAGCGAGCCGACGCTGGCGGCGCGGGGCAGCGTCGCCGAGGTCGTTCGTTTCCGCCGCCCGGTTCCCGGCTGGATCGACAAGCTGCTCGACCGCACGCAACGTGTTGAAGACGCCCGTGCCGGCGCCCGGCATACGCGCGCCCAGGACTGGGTCACGCAAAGCGGCTACCTGCGCGAACGGCGCGGCGGTCGCCATGCCGCACCAGAGTTCGCCCGCTTCGGCGCCGCCCGCCTGGCCGCCGTGCAGGCCCAACTGGCCGAACTCGCCCCGCGCATCGCTGGCCACGAGACCCGCATCGCCGAATGCGAACAGGCAATCGCCACCTGTCGCGCCCAACTGGCCGGAGAAAGCGCCACCCAAACGCTGGCCGCCCGCGCCGGCGAGTTTGCCGCCGCCGAAGCACGGCAGGCCGACCTGGAACAGAGCCGCCAGCAGGTTCGGGAAGCGTTGACCCAGACCCGGAAGCAGCGCGAAACCGCCGACGAGACCCTGCACGACGCAAAACGCGCGGTTGAAAACATCGCCGCGCAATTGCGGGATGTGGACAACCGTCTGGCCGAAAAAGCCAACAAGCCGGCCCGCCTGGAGCAGGCCAAACGCCTGCAAGCCCTGCGCCGCGCTCGCCGCAGCCTGCCCGCTCACTGGCTCGACGAAACGGCCAATGGCGAAATCGCCAGGGAATGGGAAAGCCTCGCCGCCATCGACCGCGAAATTGGCAAGATCGAACGCGATCTGGCCGACAAAACCTGGATCACCGACGCCGGCATCCTCGTTACCCGCGCCAAGCTGCAAGCCGATGCCGCCAGGCAAGGCGAGGAACTGGCCGAGCGCGAGCGCGACAACCGGATGGCCGAAACGCAGACCACGGCGGCGCGCGAGCAATACGTCCATGTCCTGCGCGCCACCGTTCGCCGCTACGCCCGCAACCTGCGCATCCTGGGTGAAATGGCCAGCATCAAGGTCGAAGCCGAGTTGCCGCTGCTGGCCGACGACGACCTGGCGCTGACGCAGGCAGCGCTGGCGGTCAAGTTCGATTTCGACGAAAAGGGCTTCATGGGCCTGAATGACGGCGATGCCTCGGGCGGCCAGCAGGTCATGAAGTCGCTGATCCTGCTCATTGCCTTGATGATGGAAGAATCCCACCCCGGCGGCTTCGTCTTCATCGACGAGCCTTTCGCCCACCTCGACATCGTCAACATCGACCGCGTCGCCGGCTTCCTCAAGGCCACGCAGGCGCAATACCTGCTGACCACGCCGGTCACCCACAATGTCAATGTGCACGACCCGTCGCTGCTGACCCTGGTCACCTTCAAGAAGAAGCCGGGCGAACCCTGGGCGCCGCGTGTCGGCGTGCTGGTGCGCGACACGCGATAGCCAGGGCGAAACCGATGCAACTCGATCTCTTCCCGGACTGGCCCGACGTAATCCTCAACAACGCCATGTTGACTGCCTTCTCCGCCCATGACACCGACGCCGTGATCCAGGCGGTTGCCGCCCTGCACGATGAATTTCCCAAGCACCGTGACCTGCCCGGCCACCGCCGGCTTCTTGAACAACTGAGCGATTTCAGGCGTGACCTCCACCCCGACAGCCTGCCAACGCGATACCAGCAACTCGTCCAAACCCTGCTGCCGCTCGCCGGGCAAGTCTTCGGCGCCACGCAAGCCAGCCGCTGGGCGCGCCCGCTGTGGGCTGCGCTCGCCCAGACCGCAACAGCGCTCGACTGCGACAGCGCGCATCCGGAAATCCACGCCGCCCCCTTGTGGCTGGCTGCCCACGCCCCCGGCAAGGCGCGTTCCGCCATCGAAAGGATCCCATCCTGGCGCCGCATCCCCGCCCCCTTGGCCTGGATGAGCGAAATCGCGATCACGCATGGCGCAGCGGAAGCCTGGTGGCCCCTGCTGGCCGAACTGGCCTGGCTGGCCCCCGAGCGGCTCGAATCCCTGCTCGCCACCGCGCCGGTTGCGGTCAACCGTCTGAAATTGCAGTTTTTGGCCGACTTTGAAAACAATGGCGAATACCACGACCTCGCCTGGTTCCCGGCCTGGCTGCTGATCCACCACGGCGAACTGCGCGACTTGCTGCGCCCTGCGCAGCCGGTGCAAGGCGATCCGGCACGCGCCTTCTTCCTGGTGCTCGACCTGCTGCATCTGGAAAAGACCGGCCAGCAGGCGGCGCAGATTCCGCAACGCGCAAGACTTCGCGCCCTCGCCCCCGATCTTTTCGCCGACTTCATGCGCAGCCGCTGACCCAAACATGTCATGGATCGAAAGCGAACTCATCGCCGGCGCCTCGCTGGCCAGCCCGCAAGCCAGCCGGCGGCGCTTCGTGCGGGAAACGACCGGGGCGCCGCTGGAACTGCCGGGCGCCCAGAGCGACCTGCTGCTGCGCTGGATCAAGCCGAACCAGGCGCGGCGAAAGTGGGCTGCCCTGCTCGCCGACGCTGGCAGCCAGCAACTTGAAACTGCCCTCAAACTCGCCGACTGGCTGCTGCGCCACGGCTGGTCGGTGCAGTACGAAAAGCGCGTCGGCAGTCGCTGGAACATCACCTGGCTCGAATTTCACCGCCTCGATGCGCTGCGTGAACTGTTCCAGTTGCCCAACCCGGAACGGTTGCGCAGCGATTGGGCGGCCGCCAGCGCGCACCGCTTCAACGACGCGGAACTCGCCGCCGCCCAAGTCACCCTGGTCGATCTCCCGCTTACCCGCCGGCTGCAACGCCTTGCTCTGCTCAAGAACCTCGCCCGCTGGCGCGAGGAAAGACGGCGAGGCACCCGCCGCGATTTCGCCCTGCTCGCCCGTGGCGACAGCAAAGGCATCACCGCCGCCGAATGGAGTTGGCTGGCTGTTGCGGTCGACCTCGAAAAAAGCGGTATTTTCGAGCACACGCCGCACCTGCTGGTCGCCGGGCCGATCCGCCTGCATACCGCCACCGGCATCATCGACCTGAATGCCAGCGCCGACTGGAGCGCGCTGACCCCGGAAACCATCGCCACCGCGCAACGCCGCGAAGGTCGGCCGCGTGTCTGGCGGCTGGTCGAGAACCTGACCAGCTTCGAGCGCGGCGCCCGCCAGCGCACGCCAGACATGGCCGTCGTCTGGCTCCCCGGCTTTCCTCCCGGCTGGTGGCAGGAAGGCATGCGCCAACTCCTCGCCGGCGCCCCGGCCCCCGCCGAAATCGCCTGCGACCCTGATCCGGCCGGAATCGCCATTGCGCTGCAGGCGGCGGCGCTCTGGGAAGCCGCACATTTGCCCTGGCTGCCGTTCGCCATGCAGCGCGACGATCTGCTCACCGCTCCCCGACGCAAGCCGCTGACCGACCACGACCGGCAGCAACTCGCCCGCTTACTCGCTCGCCCCCTCCCGCTCCCACTGCGCCAACTCGCGGACGCCCTGCTCGAACTGGGCGAAAAGGCGGAGCAGGAAGCCTATCTTTGAATCCGCCACATCGCTATAATGTATATACCAACATGAATATACAAAGGAGCGAAACATGCTCACCACCGCCAAAGTCTTTCACTCCGGACACAGCCAGGCCGTCCGCCTGCCCAAGGCCTTCCGCCTGGCGGGCGATGAAGTGTGGATCAGCAAGAACGAAGCCACCGGCGAGATCACCCTGACGCCCAAAAAGGCGATCAGCGAAATCGACGCCCTGTTTCAACTGATCGAAGCCGCCGAGGTTCCTGAAACCTTCCTGGCCGAGCGCGACAACGACAGCGGAGAATTTCGCGAGATTTTCTGATGCTGCGTTATCTACTGGATACCGACACTTGCAGCTACGCCATCAAGCGCAAGGAGGCGGCGCTGCTTGGGCGGATTCGTGATGGTTTGATCGCCGAGGAAATCGCCATCTCGGTGATCACCCGTGGTGAGTTGCTCTATGGCCTTGCACTGCTGCCCGAAGCCGTTTCGCTGGCTCGCGCGGTGCACGCCTTTCTCGATACCGTACCCTGTCTCGACTGGAACAAGGAAGCGGCCAACCGCTACGCACCCTTGCGCGCACACCAGAAAATCACTGGCAATCCGATGGGCTACATGGACACCCAGATCGCTGCCCACGCCCTCGCCGAAAACCTTGCGCTGGTGACCAACAACGAACGGCACTATGGCCGGGTCGACGGCCTGCAACTGGTTAACTGGGTGGTTCCCCAAGTTTGATCCCTGAAGAATAGATGACCCTACCCCAACCGAAGAAGACACGCTGGCTCCTCGCCAGCCTGATCGTGCTCACCCTTGCCGCCTGCGGGGACAAGCCGCCCCCGGCCGCCGCCCAGGCCAAGCCTGCCCTCACCGTCACCACCGTTGCCCCGCAACTCCTGCCGTGGCCGCAGACGCTGTCGGCCAGCGGCAATGTGGCTGCCTGGCAGGAAGCCGTGATCGGCCCGGAGATCAGTAATTACCGGATCACCGAAGTGCGCGCCAATGTCGGCGACACGGTGAAGAAAGGCGACGTGCTGGCGCGCATCGCCAGCGATGCGGTCGACAGCGAGCTGGCCGAGAGCAAAGCGGCGGTCGCCGAAGCGGAGGCGACGCTGGCCGAGGCGCGGGCGATCAACGAACGTGCCCGCCAGTTGCGCGAAAAGGGCTTTTACAGCCCACAACAGGGCATCCAGACGCAGACCGCCGCCGATACGGCGCTGGCCCGCCTGACCGCCGCCAGGGCCCGTTTGCAGTCGGCCGAACTGCGGCGCTCCAAGGCCAGCGTCGTGGCGCCCGACGACGGCATCATCTCGGCGCGCAGCGCAACGGTCGGCTCGTTGACCCAGTCCGGGCAGGAACTGTTCCGCCTGATCCGCGGCGGCCGGCTGGAGTGGCGCGCCGAGGTGACTGCCGCCGAACTGGGCCGCCTGCAACCCGGGCAGCCGGCAAGGCTGGAAGCCCCGACCGGCGCCAGTGTGACCGGCACCGTGCGCGCCGTGGCGCCGACCGTCGACCCGCAGACGCGCAACGGCATCGTCTATGTCGACCTGCCGCCCGACGCCGGCAAGGTGCTGAGCGCCGGCATGTTCACGCGCGGCGAGTTCGACCTCGGGCAACGTCCGGCGCTGACCCTGCCGCAGTCGGCGGTGCTGCTGCGCGAAGGATTCGCCTACGTCTTCCGTATCGATCCGGGCGCCAATGATCTGGCCAGGGTCACGCTGACCAAGGTCGGGACCGGCCGCCGCAACGCCGGACGCATCGAGGTCACCGGCATCGAGGCCGGTGCGCCGGTCGTCGCCAGTGGTGCCGGTTTTCTTGCCGACGGCGATACCGTCCGCATCGTCGCTCCCGAAAAGCAGCCATGAACGTTTCCGCGTGGTCGATCCGGAATCCGATTCCGGCCATCCTGCTCTTCGTCATGCTGACATTGCTCGGCGTCATGGCCTTCCGGGCAATGAAGATTCAGCAGTTCATGGACATCGACCTGCCGACGGTGGTGGTGACCGCCTCGCTGCCCGGCGCGGCGCCGGCGCAGATGGAAACCGAGGTGGCGCGCAAGATCGAGAACGCGGTCGCCACCCTGCAGGGCATCAAGCACATCTACACCAAGGTGCAGGACGGAACGGCCACGGTCACCATCGAGTTCCGGCTTGAAAAGCCGACGCAGGAGGCCGTCGACGACGTGCGCGATGCCGTCTCGCGCATCCGCTCGGACCTCCCCGGCGACCTCCGCGACCCGGTCATCAGCAAGGTCAATCTTTCCGGCGCACCGATCCTGACCTATACCGTGAGTTCCAGCCGCATGGACGACGAGGCGCTGTCGTGGTTCGTCGACAACACCGTGACCAAGTCGATCCTCAGCGTGCGCGGGGTCGGCGCCGTGGCTCGGGTTGGCGGGGTGACGCGCGAAATCCGCGTCGAACTCGACCCGGCCCGCCTCCTCGCCTTGCGCGCCACGGCAGCCGACGTCTCCCGCCAGTTGCGCCAGATCCAGCAGGAGGCCTCCGGGGGCCGTTCCGACATCAGCGGCGCCGAGCAGTCGGTGCGCACCATCGCCACCGTCAAGTCGGCCGAGGAGCTGGGCGCCCTCGAAATCGCGCTGAGCGACGGCCGCCGGGTCCGTCTCGACCAGCTGGCGAGCGTTACCGACACCGTCGCCGAGCAACGCTCAGCGGCCCTGCTCAACGGCAAGCCGGTGGTCGGCTTCGAGGTCGTCCGCAGCCGTGGCGCCGGCGAAGTCGAGGTCGCCGCCGGCGTGCGCGCCCGCCTCGAGAAGGTCAAGGCCGAGCATCCGGACATCACCATCACCGAGGCCTTCAATTTCGTCGATCCGGTGGTCGAGAACTTCGAGGGCTCGATGTGGCTGCTGATCGAAGGTGCAATACTCGCCGTCATCGTCGTCTGGCTCTTCCTGCGCGACTGGCGCGCCACCGTGGTTTCGGCGACGGCGCTGCCGCTGTCGATCATCCCGACCTTTGCGGTGACCTATCTGATGGGCTTCACGCTCAATGTCGTCACCCTGCTCTCGCTGTCGCTGGTGGTCGGCATTCTGGTCGACGACGCGATTGTCGAGATCGAGAACATCATGCGCCACCTGCGCATGGGCAAGACGCCCTACCAGGCGGCGATGGAGGCGGCGGACGAAATCGGGCTGGCGGTGATCGCCACCACCTTCACGCTGATCGCCGTCTTCCTGCCGACCGCCTTCATGAGCGGCGTGCCGGGCAAATTCTTCGTCCAGTTCGGGTGGACCGCGGCGATCGCTGTCTTCTTCTCGCTGGTCGTCGCGCGCATGCTGACCCCGATGATGGCCGCCTACATCCTCAAGCCGCCGCGGGGAGAGCATCGCGAGCCCGCGTGGATGGCCATTTACACGCGCTGGGCGGCCTGGTGCCTGAAGCACCGGCTGGCGACCATGGGCGCCGCCGCCGTCTTCTTTTTCGGCTCATTTTCCCTGGTGCCGCTGTTGAACAAGGGTTTCCTCCCCCCTGACGACCTGTCGCAGACCCAGGTCGCCCTCGCCCTCCCTCCCGGGAGCACGTTCCAGGAGGCGTTCGCCGCCGCCGAGCAGGCGCGCCGGCTCGTCGAACAGAACCCCCACGTCCGGATGGTCTATACGGCGATCGGCGGCGGCGCCACCGGCAGCGATCCGTTCGCCCCGCGCGGCGCGGCGGAAGTGCGCAAGGCGACGCTGACCATCAACATGACCCCACGCCACGAACGCGGTGGCGTCAAGAAACTCGACGTCGAGCGCCAGTTGCGCGAGGCGCTTGCCGTGCTGCCGGGCGTGCAGGTCAAGGTCGGCTTCGGGGGATCGAGCGGCGAGAAGTACATCCTGGTCCTGGCGGGGGAAGACGGCGAGGTGCTCTCCGAACACGCCCGTGTCGTCGAGCGCGAACTGCGCACGATTCCCGGGATCGGGGCGGTCACCACCACCGCCAGCCTGGTCCGCCCGGAGCTCGTCGTGCGTCCCGACTTCGCCCGCATGGCCGATCTCGGCGTCACGTCGGCCGCCATCGCCGACACGCTGCGCATCGCCACCGCCGGCGATTACGACCAGAGCCTGGCCAAGCTCAACCTCACGCAGCGCCAGATCCCCATCGTCGTCAGCCTGCCGCCGGCCGCCCGCCAGGACCTCGCGCTGCTCGAACGCCTTACCGTTCCCGGCAAGAATGGCCCGGTGATGCTGGCCAACGTGGCCACCCTGAGCCTGGCCGGCGGCCCGGCGGAAATCGACCGCTACGACCGGCTGCGCAACATCAATTTCGAGATCGAACTGAACCAGCAGCCGCTCGGCGAGATCGAGGAACGGATCATCGGCCTGCCCAGCGTCAGCAATCTGCCGCCGGGCATCCTGCGCACGACGGTCGGCGACGCCGAGGCGATGGCCGAGCTGTTCGACAGCTTCGGCCTCGCCATGCTGACCGGGGTGCTCTGCATCTACATCGTGCTGGTGCTGCTGTTCCGCGACTTCGTGCAGCCGGTGACCATTCTCGCCGCCCTCGTACTCTCGGTGCCCGGCGCCTTCCTGGCGCTGTTCGTGACGGGAACAGCCGTCTCGATGCCGTCGATGATCGGCCTCATCATGCTGATGGGCATCGCCACCAAGAATTCGATCCTGCTCATCGACTATGTCATTCTCGCCCGCCGCGAGCACGGCCTCGACCGCTGGCACGCCCTGCTCGATGCCTGCCGCAAGCGCGCCCGGCCGATCATCATGACCACCGTCGCGATGGGCGCCGGCATGCTGCCGATCGCCATCGGCCTCGGCACCGACCCGAGCTTCCGCGCGCCGATGGCCATTGTCGTCATCGGCGGCCTGATCACCTCGACCTTCCTCAGCCTGCTGGTGATCCCGGTGGTCTTCACCTACGTCGACGACGCCGTGACCTGGCTGAAGCAGCATTTGCCGAGGGCGCACGCCTGATGGAGAGCATTTTTGCCGATCTGCCGCGGTCGACCGCGGCAGACGAGCAGATTTCGGAGTTGCTCAGCCGGCGCGGCCTGCGCATCGAGCGCATCGTCTCGACCGGCCAGTGCAGTCCGCCCGGATTCTGGTACGACCAGCCCGACGCCGAATGGGTGCTGCTGCTCCGCGGTGCCGCCCGCCTGCGCTTCGCCGACGAAACGGAAGCCCGGGCATTGCGCCCAGGCGATTTCGTCGACATCGCCCCGCGTCGCCGGCACCGCGTCGACTGGACGGATCCCGAGCAGCCCACGGTCTGGCTGGCGATCCACTACGCGCAATGAACGGCGGCAAGGGGATCCCCGGCGCGACCGTTGCCGGCCGAACGGCGACCTACGCCGCCGGCCCGCCTGGGCGCCCGGCCAGCATGGCCCGCAGCTCCGCGACATCGGCCTCGAGCGCCGCCACCCGCTTCTCGAGTTGACCGATCTCGTCACCGGAAATGACCCTTCCCGGTGACGGCGTTGGCAGCGGACCGCCAGCGGGCTGGCCGCTCAGCAGGTGCGCCCAGCGGTTCTCGCGCGATCCCGGCAGGCGCGGCAGTTCGACCACCAATGGGCCGTCCGGGCGGGCGGCAAGTTCCTCGAGGAATGCCTCGACCGCGGAGATATCGGCAAACCGGTGCAGGCGCTCGCAATTCAGCCGCAGTTCGCCCGCCGTCTGCGGGCCACGCAGCATCAGCACCGCGAGCAGGGCCGAGGCCTGCGTCGCCACGCCCAGCGCCCGTTCAAGACCGTGCGTAAAGCGGGCGACCCGGCTGCCGCTCACTTCGGACACCAGGCCCAGCCCGGCCAGGGTCTCGATGGCCTGGAGCACTTCGCCGTCGCTCGCTTCCATCACCGGATGGCGGCTGGTCTTCTGATTGCACCCCGCCACCAGCGCGTTCAACGACAGGGGATAGGTGTCGGGCACCGTGCGCTGTTTTTCGACGAGGGTGCCGACGATGCGGGTTTCCAGCAGTGAGAGCGAAGGACGGGAAGCGGTCATCGGGGAAGTCTCTGGCAATGGATGCAGCGTTGCGCAAAGCGAAAGTCGGACCGGCGCGGGCTCGCCCGGCTGCCGGGGCCGTCTTTCTTCGACTCGTTATTGGCAGCGCCGGCATCTGCGGCAATCAGGGCGGCCGGCAACTGGCGGGCAGGCGCACCGGGAACGGCGACGCCGATCCGGAACGGCGGAACGCCCCTGGCTGCCGGCCATTCGCCACGGCCGAGATCCGCTCGCCGCGCCGCCGCGCTGCTCATGGCAGGCGGTCCCGCAGCCAACCGGCGAGCAGGTGGATTTCCTCGATGCAGACGGCGTGCGGCATCGGATATTCGTGCCAGTCGACCCGGTAGCCAAGGCGGACCAGCAAGTCCCGGGCGCGTCGCCCCAGTTCCGCTGAAACGACATCATCGGCACGCCCGTGGGCGGCGAAGATCCCGATGTCACGGTTCGCCTCGGTCCGCTCGCGCGCCAGCAGTTCGCCGCAGGGAATGTAGGTCGACAGGGCGATGACCCCGGCGAGCGCTTCGTCATGGGTCAGCGCCGTCAGGTAGGCGACCGCTCCGCCCTGCGAAAACCCGGCAAGGAATATCCTTGCGCAGGGAATTCCGCGCCGGTTTTCGCGGGCGATCAGGCGCCGGACCGTTGCCCGCGACTGCACGATTCCCGCCTCGTCGATCTCCCGGCTGCTGCTGTCGAGCGAGACGATGTCGTACCACGCGCGCATGACGTAGCCGCCGTTGCAGGTAACCGGAATTTCCGGCGCATGGGGAAAGATGAAGCGAGCCCCCGGCGCCTCCGCCAGCCCGAGTTCCGGCACCACCGGCACGAAATCGGAGCCGTCGGCGCCGAGGCCGTGCATCCAGATCACGGCATACCGCGGATTGTCGCGCGTCTCGACCTCGATGGCCGGCAATTGTCGTTCCACAGCAATCTCCTGCGTCAGGTCAGTTCCGGAAAGAGTACCTCGGTGAAGCCCAAGCGCGAGAGGTCCCGCATCCGCATCGGATAGAGCCTGCCGGCCAGATGGTCGCATTCGTGCTGCACGACGCGCGCGTGGAATCCGTCGACCGTCCGGTCGATCGCCCGCCCCTGCGGGTCGCTGCCCTGGTAACGGATCCGGGCAAAGCGCGCCACCTCGCCCCGCAATCCGGGGACCGACAGGCACCCCTCCCAGCCGAGTTCTTCCTCTCCGGTCAGTGGCGTGATCTGCGGATTGACCAGTATTGTCTGCGGCACCGGCTCGGAATCGGGATAGCGCTCGCTGCTTTCGAAGCCGAAAATCACGACCTGCAGCCCGACGCCGATCTGCGGCGCCGCCAGGCCGACGCCGCCGGCCGCCGCCATCGTTTCGAACATGTCGGCGATGAGTTCGTGCAATGCCGGCGTCGCGAAATCGGTCACCGGACGCGCGACCTCGAGCAGGCGCGGATCGCCCATGCGCAGAATGCTTCTCACAGCCATCGAGGCGTCCTCGTCGTCATGAATGCCGGCAAGTCATGTGAATCAGTCGCGGCGCCCACCCAGCCCCGCCACCTCGCGTCGGTCGCTTCCGCTTCCGCCGCGACATTCTCGCCGATTCCGGTCGTCCGGGACAACATTCGCGCCAGAACGACGCACGCTGCCAAGCGTCCCGGGCAGCTTATGGAGATGGATTCAGCGGCGGGAAGAAAACGAAGGAATTGATGCCCGGACGCATGGTCGACCGCAGCAGGATCACGCGCGCCGTCACGGTCACGATGTCTGCCGGGAAGGCGCTGACGCGCTCAGCCCTTCTTCTTTTCCCTTTTCTTTGCCTTCGCCTTGCGGCGCTTCGCGTCGATTTCCGGCGGCCGGTAGACGAGAACCGGAACACCGGAATGCGTCAGGACGCGGTAGGTTTCGCTGCCCAGCAGCAACGACGAAAGCCCGCCGCGGCCATGCTTGGACATGAAGATGAGATCGCAGTCGTGGTCGTCGGCCGCGTTGATGATCGCCTCCCACGGCGTGTCGCTGAAGACCGAGATCGCGGTGCAATGGACGCCGGCATCCTTGCACAGCTTCTTGATGAACCCGAGGTACTCCTTGCTCTTCACTTCGGGCCCCACCATCAGGCGTTCCAGCGCTTCGGGTTCGATCAGATCGCCGTAGTTTTCCGTGCTCCCGACCGACTTGGCGTACAAGGCCGTTATCCGGGCGTTGCCCGCCTTGGCGAAGGCAACCGCGCGCTCCGCAGCGTCTCGCGACAGTTGGCTGCCATCGGTCGGCAACAATATATGCTGAAACATTTTTCGTCTCCCACAAGTTAGCGCCACACGCGACTTGCGGCGACGCAGTTAATAGCCCAATTAATGCAACAACACCCTGTCCGGCAGAAAAAAGCGCAACCTGATGTATCGGGAACAATACGCGCTTCGCCGGAAACCGACGGGTTCTGCTTCAACAGAACACTTCAAATCGAAGCGCGCCGGAAGCGGCCTGCGGCCTCGCCCGCCGCCAACCGCTATTCCTGCATCGCCATGAGTTCCTTGTCCGTGTAGCGCAGCCGCATGGCCAGCACCTTGGCAAGTTCCTCGACGAGCGTGCACGCCAGCCGCTTGTGCTCCTCGCGCAGCACTTCGAACTGCTCGCGCTGAAGTACGTAGAGTTCGGTATCCTCGAGCGCCGTTGCATCGTTGAGGCGGGTCATCATCGAGAGAAACGCCATGCCGCCGAAGAAGTCGCCGCGCCCGTAGGTCAGCGCGTGATGCCCGCCTTCCTCGACGGTACTCGGCAGGGTGATGCGGACGGCGCCCTTGCGAATCAGGTACAGTTCGTTGCCGGGGTCGCCGAACGAGTAGACCTTCTCGTCCTTGACCAGAGTGCGTCGCTGCATGGCCGCCTCGAGGTCGATCAGCGTCTCTTCCTTGTGTCCCTTGAACAGTTCGAGATCCTTGAGCTCCAGCGCGGCCTGTTCGGACGGCTCGCCCGCGCCCTGACCGAGAATCTGGTCCTCGACCCACTCCACAGCGTCGTCGAGCTGACCGAACACCTTGACATGCTCGGTCATTGTCGTCAGTTCCATCTGATCGAAGAACTCGGCGATATTCCGGCCATTGGGCAGGGTATGCGTCAGGTTGCTGAAAATCAGGAAAGCGTCGCGCTCGATCAGCGAATCGCGGATCTGCTGCAACAGGTGCACCGCCGTGACATCGACCGACTGCACGCGCCGCATGTCGAGCAGGATGTATTTACGCTTCCCGAGTTCGGGTTCGAGGGCGGTATACAACTGGTCCTTGGTCCCGAAGAACAGGCCGCCCTGCAGTTCGAGGATGACCGATTGGTGACCCTGCTTCTCGAGGACCGCCATGTCCTGGCGCAGACGCACGCGCTTCGAGAACCGGGTGCCACCGTCCATCTTGCGGCGGATCACCGTACTGCTCAACTGTTCGCGGATGAACAGGAACATGGCCAGCGCAATGCCGACACCGGAGGCGGCGATCAGGCTGTAACCCACCGCCACGGCCACCACCGCCACGATGACGATGAAGTCGAGCACGGTCCATGGCGACCCAAGAAGATGCAGGCTGTGGCGGTCGATCATGCGGAAACCGACGATTATCAGGATGCCGGCGAGCGCGCCGACCGGAATCCAGGCGACGAACGAGCCCAGGGCGAGGAAGGCGATCAGGGAAAGGACGCCCTCTATGACCCCGGAAACCCGGGTCTGGCCGCCGCTCGCCATGTTGACCAGCGTCGCCCCCATCTGCCCTGCGCCCGGCATGCCGCCGACGCAGGCGGAGGTGACGTTGCCCACGCCCTGGGCGATCAGCTCGCGGTTGGAGTCGTGACGGCTGCGCGTCAGCGCGTCGAGAACCACCGCCGTCTTCAGCGTGTCGATCGACAGCAGCACGGCGAGCGTCAGCGCGGTCCCCATCAGGTTGCCGATCTGCCGCAATTGCAGGTCGCCGATCTCGTTCCAGCGCCCGGTGATCGCCTCCACCAAGCCGCTCGCCGAACCGCCGAGCGGCCCGATGATCAGCTTGTTGCCCTCCATGACCAGCAGCGATTCGTCCATCACGGCAAGTCCGAAATAGGTCAGCACCCCGGCGAGCAGGCCGAGGATCGCCGCCGGGACAATGCGCGTGACCAGCGGCGCGAGGATCATCACCGCTGCCGTCGCGGCGCCGACCGCGAGACTCTGCCACTGCCAGAGATCCACCGAGATCAGCGCCTTCCACCAAGAAGTGCCACCTGAAACGCCCAGTAACTTCGGGATCTGGCTACCGATGATGATCAGGCCGACGCCGGTCAGATAGCCGCTGACCACGGGGAACGGGATGTACTTGATCAGGCTGCCGATGCCCATGAACCCGAGCAGCAACTGGATGATCCCCGCGATCAGGCCGATTGCCGTCAGCATGAGGACAATCGCCGGCCCGGCGACGCCGTGCTGCACGAGCTCGATGGCGAAGGCGGAAAGCACCGCCGCCGCCGGCGCGCAGGGTGTCGTGATCAGGCGGTTGGTGCCACCCAGCGCGGGCGCCACCAGGCCAAGAGCGGTCGCCCCGAGAATGCCGGCCAGTGCGCCAAGGCCGGCGTAGGCCGGGCCGATGGCGGCATAGATGGTGACGCCGAAAGCGATCGCCGATGGCAGGGCGACCAGCATCGCCGCAAACCCCCCCCAGAAGTCGCCGACCAGCTTGTCATTCTTGAACGTCATGGACAATTCCATCGGTTCCGGTCCTCCTCTCTAAGTCTCTCCAGAAAATACTTCGCGACGGATCCTAAGGTCCGCCCCAACCGACGCTAAGCAATCTCCCAAAACAAACGGCCCAAGATGCAAAACCCAGGCCGGCCGCGATACTAACACCATTGATGGCGTTTCAGCGGAAGTCGAAATTCCAGATTCCTGCCGGCGGACGACCTTCCACTACTCTGCCGGCTTGTCCGAATGCGGCCGGCCAAGCCCCGCCGCCAGCCGCAACTCACCAGGAAATCAATGCCAATCCGCGGCGCCGGCAGCTGCCTGACTGGCCATGCGCGCGGCGCGCAGGCCGTTGTCGATTTCCTCGGCGAAATCCGCGACACGATCGATTTCCTCGACGAATTGTGCCAGCGAGAGCTTCAACTTGAGGTCGATCGAGTCATCGGCAAAGATCCTCTTCAGCAGTTGCATCGAAAGAAGGTCAGCCTGCCTTTCATGCCAACTTACACGCTGCTCGCCAGCAGCTGACGGCAACTGCTTCCACCAGCGCGTGGATGGACGATAATCGTCTACGAGCGCGTCGACCGCGACGCAAACCTCGCCCGTCAGGTGCTTGATGTCCGGCACCAGATCCGCGGGCACGTTTGCGCCAGAGGCGGAAAGGGCGTGCACAACGGCAAACCCGGCGACCTGACGCTTCATGTCCTTGAGCAGCCGGCTCACTCCGGTCAGCGGGTCGATCATCTCGCAGATCAAATCCCGCAAGGGCGACGGTTGACGGACGCCGGTCTCGAGCTTCTGCTGCATGTCGTCCAGCATCCGCATGTGCTCGGCGATCTTTTCGGCTTGCCGCCAGCGTGCTCCGTCGCTACCGCCGTTCAGAGCCGCATCGACGGCCTCCCTGAAGACCTCGGTGGCGCCGGCGATGGCATCCAGATAACGGTCCAGATCGCCTTCGATCGACTGCGAGACCACTGGCCCCTCAGCCACTTGGATTGGCGTGTCCACAGTGAATTCCTCTGCATGAAGTGAAGAAATGGAAGCTGACGTGCCCGGGACAGGCCTTCCGGGACCGCCGCTGCTTCCTGAAATACATGAGTTGGTTTTCATCTCAGTTGCCTCCAAAATGTTGCGTCAGCGGCGCGCCGGCATGCGCCCCGACGGTTGCCGGCGGCGGGCCGCCGGCCAGTTGTAGAGACCATCCCTTGAGGATGGCAGCAGCGTGCGCAAGCTCGCGGGCGATGTCGTCGAGGTTGCCATGAAGCTCGTAGAGCCAGGACGCGTAGCCTGGAAGCGCGCCGAACCGGCCTGGCGAAGGAATGTGTTGCCGATCCGTCTCGCCAGGCGTCGCCCGCAGTCCGCAAGCCTGCCTACTGCCTGATGGGTCCTTGCTTGCCATCGCTGCCTCGGCAGCGAATTCGGCAGCCGGCGATCCGTTGGCCAGTCGCGCGTAGCCCTGACGCAGGCTCGCGGCCGCCTTCTGAATGCCTGCCACGATCTCGCAGGTAACTTCGTCCGGATTCGGGACAACCTGATGGCAGCGACGGGCCGTCCTGAACAATCCGGCAGCCACCCGATCCAGCGTCTCCAGTGTCCACTGAAGTTCGTCCACGCCGACGCAAGGTTCGGGAATCGACAACACTGCGGCCTGGTGGCGGCGCTGCAGTTCCTCCCGCCGCTGCTCCAGGTCCTGCAGACGCAGCGAGTGCGCCGATTCCTTCCCCTGCAGCACCTCGCCCAGGATCCTCGCCAGTTTCACAACCAGTCCTGACTGCTGGTCGATCATGCCGAAAGGCTCGGGGCCCGCTGCAGCCCGGACGCGGTGCAACGCCTTCGGCGTGGCGATCGCGGTCGCCGCATGTGCATTCATAGCGTTCTCCATGGCGCCGCCTGCTCGCGAAACGCGCCCACCCGGGTGCCGAGTTCCGGCAACAGCCGCTCGCTCTGCCCTTCCAGCCAGCGGCGAATGGCGTCCCCGTCTTCATCAGGAAGCGCTTCAGCGGTCAGTTCGGCGGCCACGGCCAGGTCGTTCAGACTGCCGAGCATTTCCTGCAAGCCGCTCGCCGCCACGTGGTAGTCGCGCAGCGTTTGACCGGGAAAGAGGGGAGCAAAGAATTCGAGCGCATAGCGGAGCCGTTTGTAGGCGACGCGCAGACTATGTCGGGATGCCGCGTCACCGCGCAAAGCTTCTTCCGCCAGCTGGCCGACCTGATCGGCGCGCTTTTCGAGACAACGCGGGGCGAAGGCTTCGAGCCGACGCACCTTGCCCTCGGGAAGCGCGAGCACGGCGGCGGTGAAATCGAGCAGCAGTCGCGAGTAATCTGCTGACTTGAGCGAAGCGCGTGCCATCTCGCGATTGCTTGCGCATCGCGCTGTCGCGTAGCGTGACAGGCGGGAGGCCGCGGTGCTTTCCGGGAAGGCAGCAAAGATCGACGGCAAGGTTTCACCGGCGAACACATCCCAGTTTCGCGTTTCTCCGAGCTGCCTCGCCAATGCCTGCCACAGCGGGTCGAATCTGGCCACGAAGTCCTGCGGCAGGCGCGGTTTCCAGACGCGAATCGCCGAGCGCAGACGACGTATCGCGACGCGCGCCTGATGCACGAACTCCGGGTTGTCGCACTCGCGCAGCCCCTGCTCGTTGCTCTGCAGATGATTCAGGCAGGCCAGCGCGACGGTGCGAAAGGCCGCGACCGTCGTCATGCCGCCGTCGGTGGCGATCGGCAGCGCCTTGACCGGCTGTCTCGATTCATCAGCCAGAACGCGGTAGCCGCGCTGGAACTTGCTGGCAGCTTCCGGGTGCAGTTGCAGTTCCGTCTGCAATTCGCCAGCAACCGAGAAGAGGTCGGCAATTCCGCCTGAGCGCAATTCGAGACCGACTTCGCAAATCGCCTGACGCCGTCCCGCGGCCTCGATCCAGCCACGGTCGAGGGCCAGTTCGATGCGCACGCCATCGCGCGGCTCGAGCGTCCAGGCGCTATGGGTGAAACGGGTGGTGAATGCCGGCTTGAGTTCCTCGCGCACGGACTCGAGCAAGGGACGCAAGCTGCCGTCGGCGACATGCGAGAAATCGAGATCGCCGGGTGCGCAGGCAATTTTCTTCTCGCTAGTCACCCTCCCCCTGCCGTCAGGCAGGCCAACCCGGCCGACCGATGATATCCAGGCGGAACCTTGCTTGCGGTAACCCACGATGACGCGCTCGCGGCGCAGGCGCTGGTCCGGGGTGTCGTAGTACGTATGGACGACGCGCTGGCGAACCGGCCTGGAATCGGTCAGCAATGGATGCTTGATCAGCCGACCAGCAAGTTTGGGCGCCAGCGAGAGACTGAGTTCAGTTTCGATATTCACCTGACAACTCCTCCTGAGAAGTGGCTGGGAACCGGCCAGACCAGACTCTTTCCAACCGGACCCGCGGCGATCGAAGATCCGCCGCCTGGACTCTGTGCAATCGTTTCAAGCACACGCCATGCCAATCCCGACCCCCCTGCGACCAGTCAAACGGAATCAGGAAGATAGCGTCGATTGTCGAAATGTCCGGGAACCACGGGGAGTGTAACAGAATGAACGGGCATGGCACTGACGGGCCGGTCCGTTCGGTTAATTATTATTGATAAACAAAGTATTGCGGATATGTTATGAAAATTCGCACAAAGTCGAAACGTTACACCTGCGCACGCGCTGGCCGGCCGAACTCGCCCCTGCTGCGGATAATCGGTTTAGCTGTGGCGCGGGGTCAGGCCCCGCTTCGACGGCTCAGGATTCGGGTGGCAGCGCACGCCGGGCCAGGCGCCTGTCAGCGCCGGGCGCGACAGTCCGAGCAGCGTTGCGGCAACGCCCTGAATGCCCCTGGCCCGCTTCAGTGCCTCGCTGACCATCGCCTCCTCGACCTCGTCGAGCGTGGGAAAACGCCCCGGGATCAGGATGGGCAAGCCTTCGGACGGTTCCCCTTCCGGTATCTCGGCCCCCCGTCTTCTGCTGCTTCTGGATCGCCTGGCGGAAGCCGTCCATGGGCAGCACCGGACCCGCGCGATGCAGCGCCAATGCATTGAACACCATCGCCCGAAGTTCGCGGACATTGCCGGGAAAATGATAATTCGCCAGCAGGGTGAGCAGTTCGTTCGAAGGCTCTGGGGCCGACTTCCCGATCGCGGCAGCCGCTTCATCGACGAAGTGTTGCAGGAGCAGCCGGATGTCCTCCTTGCGCTGGCGCAGCGGCGGCACTTCAACCTGGTGGACCGACAAGCGGAAGAAGAGGTCGGAGCGGAACTGGTTCTGACGCATCATCTTGGCCAGGTTGCAGTTGGTCGCGCAAATAACCCGCGCGTCGCTTGGACATGCGACGTCGGAACCCAGCGGGTAGTACACGTGCTCCTGCAGCAGGCGCAGCAGCTTCACCTGCGATGCCATCGACAGGTCGCCGATCTCGTCGAGAAACAGCGTGCCGCCGGCCGCCTGGGCGATCAGGCCGGCGCGCGACTGGTCAGCGCCGGTGAAGGCTCCCTTCCTGTGGCCAAACAGGGTGTCCGAAAAGAGCGTGTCGTCGAGGCCGGCGACATTGACCTGCACGAACTGTCCGCTCAGACCGCTCAGCTTGTGCAGCGCATGCGCGAACATCTCCTTGCCGGCGCCGGTCTCGCCGGAGATCAGCACCGGCTCCGCCGAGACGGCCACCGCTTCGAGATACTGGAAAAGCGCCCGCATCTTGCGGCTGTTGGTGACAATGCCGGCGAAGGCCTCGTTGTCCTGCAGGCAATCCGAAAGCAGATAGCGCTTGAGCACGCCCATCTGCCGGCGCAGCGAATGAACCTCGAGCGCATGGCGGACGCTCGCCACCAGGCGGCTTTCCTCGACCGGCTTGACGAGGTAGTCGAACGCGCCCTCCTTCATGCTGCGCACGGCGGTTTCGATGTCGAGCGCCGCAGTCATGACGATCACCGGGATTTCCGGGTAGAGGTGGACGATGTCCGGCAACAGCTTGTTGCCGGTGACATACGGCATGAACAGGTCGAGAAGGACGGCACTCGCCGGCTCCCGCTCGAGGGCCGGCAGCAGTTCCCGGCTGTCGTTCACCAGTCGCACATTGGTTACGCCGGCGCTCTGGAGCACCGCCGCACTGGCACGCAGGACCGACTCCTCGTCATCGACGAGAAAGACAGGCAGGCTGGCAAACGATTTTTCCTTCATTCACTCCTCCGTGGCGGCCGGCAGATCGATGCTGACCGTGGTTCCGCCATCTTCGTTGCTGGCGAACCGCAGCACTCCGCCGTGCTTGTCGACGATCGACGACGAAATCGACAGTCCCAAGCCGGTTCCGCCGCTTTCGGCCTTGGTCGTATAAAAAGGTTCGCCGAGATGGGGCATGACATCCTCGGCGATTCCCTTCCCCTGATCGGCGACCTCGACGATGACCCGGGTTCCAGTACTGTCCGGCCTCGCCGCAACCCGCACGGAACGAGTGCGATCGGGCAGGGACTCGAGGGCATTGACGATGACATTGATGAACACCTGTTCCAGTTGCTGAACATTGCCCTTGACCGCCGGTAGCGCCTGCGGCAGGTCCAGGGCAAAGACATCGGTGTGCTTCCGGATCCGTGCTTCGAGCAGCGCCACCGCGCCGCGCAGGACCTTTCCGATGTCGGCCCGTTCATCCATCTGCCCGCGATCCTGCCGGCCAAGGTGCTTCAGGTTATCGACGATTTTCTGGATGCGCTTGGCGTTCTGGCCGATGTCGCTCATTCCCTGGCGTATGGTTTCGCGCGCCTGCGCGAAGCGCAATCCGGCGAGCATGAACGCCCCCTGCTCGCGCTCGTACTCGTCCAGAATCGGCAACGCATCCTGCCAAATCCGCGTCAGCAGTGAAGCATTGGTCAGGATGGCATGATTCGGGTTGTTGATTTCGTGGGCGATGCCGGCCGAGAGGACGCCCAGCGAGGCGAGGCGCGCGTTGCGGATGGCCTGCCATTGCAGTTTGCGGTTCTCGGTGATGTCGGTGATCACCACCATGGCCGCGATCACCGCGGTCGCAGATGTGATCGGCACCATGCGAATCTCCCACCAGGTGTCGTCGCTCGACGCGTACTGGAAATGCTCGACCCGCCCACTTGTGAAGACCTGCCGCAGCTTCTGCAGATAGCCGTCCCGCACATCGGGCGGGAGAATAAGTTCCGACCGCTTCTCGCCGGCGCCGCCGAGCGGATTCAGCAGGGGCCGGTTGGTCAGCAGGATGCTGGCCTCGCCATCGACGGTGAAGATCAGGTCCGGAGAATGATTGAACAGCGTCCGCAAGCGCGCTTCCGAGTCGCGCAAGGCATCTTCCGCCAGCTTGTGCTCGGTGATGTCCTCGAAAAAACCGACGATCCGGCTCAGCGTGCACCCGGGTTCGCGTACCGGAAAGCCACAGACGCGCAGCCAGCGCAAGCCACGGTCGCCGCGCGATACCGGCAGGACGATCGTAAACCGGCCGCCTTCGCTCTGCAACTGGCTGATTGCCGCGACGAGCGTGCGCCGGTCATCGGCCGCGAAGATGTCGAGCATCAGCGCGGGCGAGGGATGATCGAAGCTGGTCTCGCCACCGGCGATCTGCCGGAACGCCGGCCCGATGTACTCGAGCCGCGTCAGTGCGGCGTTGATCGCCCAGAAGACGACATCGACCGTCTCCGCCAACTGGCGAAACAGTTCCTCGCGCTCGAAGATGGTCTGGGCGAGGCTGATTCGATCGTCGAGTTCGCGCTGACTGCGCACCAGGTAGAAACTGAGCAGCGCGGTGAACAGGATGCCGCCGAGCAGGACCAGCCAGTGCGCCCGGTTGAATGCCTCGGCACTGCGAAAGACATCGGTGGCGACGCAGGTGACGCTCCACTCGCGATCGCCGAAGGGGATGGTCGCCGTCATCCGCGGCTGATCCGAGTCGGCCTCCGGGGGCAGGCCGGCAGCCGTGGCGGCGGCGCCCGGATCGAGCCGGCTGGCGTAAAAGGAGAGAAACCGCGCGTCGCCGACCGCCGACTCGTCGCGCACCAGCACCTCGACGCCGCGTGGCTCGAGCAGGCTGATGGCGACGTGGATCATTTTCTCGATGTTGTAGATACCGATCATGAAGCCGATGGGATCCGGCCGCCTGCCGGGCGGACCCGCAGCGGCCGCACGCTTCCCTTCGCCCTTCGCGTAAAGCGGCAACGCGGCATAGACGACATGGATGGGCTCCCCGACCGCCTGCGCCAGTTCCATGCGCCCGCTGACCGCAATCTTTCCGCTCTCCCGCGCCCGCTTGAAGAGCGCCGCGAGTTCGCCGCTGGCGCTCAGGTCGACGCCCGGCTCGACGCCGGAACCCGTGCGCGATGCGGAAAGAAGTACCGGCACCCGCAGTTCACCGGGACTCGCCACACCGTCACGCCTGCTACCGGGTGCCGCCGTTCGTGGCAGCCCCTGGCCTGGGGAGATCCGCAGCGGCGCCCACAACAGGGCATCGATGTACGGTCGGCGCTCGAGCAGCGAATCGGCGAAGACCTGAAACTCGTTCTCGTCGACGGGCTGCGCCGAGTGAAACAGCACCGGCATTTCCTGGAGCGCGTCGAGCCCCTGCCCGACCACCGCCCGCACGGCCTGGATGCGATCCGCCGCCGCCCACTCGAATTCTCTCAGGTGACTGGCCTGCAGTTCCTGGCGCACGTTCCACGACGAGAGGCAGGTCAGGAGCAGACCCCCGATCGCCACGGCATAGGCGGCGGTATACTTCGGCAGTCTATCGAACATGGGCGGTCATCATAAGGTTGCCATCCGGGGCTTCGCGGGCGGACTCTCCGAATCGCCACTACCCCATCCGGGGCAGCTTAGCAGAAAGCGCGGCGGGCAAGGGCAATTCGTCGTCCGGCGTCGAGGCATGCGCCCCGTCCGGCGTCAGGCGTGATCATCGCCGTGGCGGGCAAGGAAACGGCGCCGCTCGCCGATGCAGTCGCTGTCGCCCATCCGGTACTCGCGGCAGACATCCGGCCGGCGCTCATAGATGACGCAGCGCATGGTGTCGCGGTCGACCGCCGCGCACCAGCCATCGGCAAGGCGGCGCATCACCGAGCCGCCCCATCGATCCTCGGTGATGAACCGCGCCGGGACGTCGTCGTCCCCGCTCAACATGACCTCGAGGCGGCAGCAACACGCCTCGCAGGTGGTACATGAGACCGTGGCGGCTGAACCGGATTCGCTATCGGCATCCATGCGCGACATTTTCCCACAGGCGAACCGGCAAGCGCGCTCGGGGTTCATCGCCGCCGGTTAACCCGCGCTTAAGGTTCGCCTAAGACGTCCTTAAGGCAGCCCACCTACACTCCTTCGCCATGAACTCGACAAGGAGAACGTTGATGAGAACCCTTCCCGCCCTGTGCCTGCTGCTGGTCGGCATTGCCGCCCAGGCGGAAACGCCGCAACGGATCGGCGAAACCTACGCCGCCGAAGCGGCCGGCCGGCAAGCCGGCTTCACGCCTTCCGCCCAACGCGGCGAGACGCTCTTCCGCCAGCGCTTCGGCAACAACGACAAGATGCCGGCGTGCACCAGTTGCCATACCGACAGCCCGCTGAGCGCCGGCCAGCATGTCGTCACCGGCAAGGCGATCCGGCCGCTGGCGGTTGCCGCCAATGGCCAGCGTTTCAGCGACCCGGCCAAGGTCGAGAAATGGTTCGGGCGCAACTGCAAGGAGGTCATGGCCCGCGACTGCACGCCAGCCGAGAAGGCCGACTTCGTGGCCTACATGAACGAGGTACGCTGACATGAAACGCATCGCCATCACCCCCCTCCTCCTCGCCACTGCCCTCCCGGCGCTCGCCGACCGCGTGCCGCTCCCGGCGAACGCGCCGCCCGCCTACCAGGCCGAATGCGGCGCCTGCCACATGGCCTTTCAACCCGCGCTGCTCTCGGCAAACGACTGGCGGCGCACGATGGCCGGCCTGAAGGACCACTTCGGCACAGATGCCACGGTCGACGGCCCGGCAGGGCAGGAAATCGGCAGCTTTCTCGAACGCAACGCGGGTAACGCCGGCAAGCTCGGCAGCGCCGGCGAACCGCCGCGGATCAGCCAGACCGCCCGCTTCGTGCGCAAGCACCGCGAGATTCCGGCGAAATACTGGAAAGACCCGCGCATCAAGTCGGCGGCCAACTGCGAAGCCTGCCATCGCGGCGCCGCCGACGGCAACTACAGCGAGCACGACATCGTCATTCGCGAACTTCGGAGATAAACCATGCAAAAGATACTCGTCTGGGACTGGCCGGTTCGCCTCGGCCACTGGTTGATGGTCGGCGGCTTCATCGTGGCCTGGCTGACTTCGGAGAGTGAAACCTTCCGCCTCCTGCACGTGATATCCGGCGCCACCGTGCTCGCCGTCGCCGCCTTCCGCCTGCCCTGGGGCTTCATCGGCAGCCGCTATGCGCGTTTCGTCGATTTCGTGCGCGGTCCGCGCGCCGTCAAGGACTACGCCGCCGGCCTGCTCAAGCTCGAGCCGGCCCACCACGTCGGCCACAATCCGGCCGGCGGCTGGGCCATCGTCCTGCTGCTCGGCCTCGGCATCCTCACCGGCCTCTCGGGCTGGGCGAACTACAACGACATCGGCGGCGGCTTTCTCGAGGAAGTGCACGAAGGGCTGGCCGTGACGATGCTCGCCGTGGTCGCCATCCACGTCGCCGGCGTGCTTACCGGGAGCCTGATGCATGGCGAAAACCTGGTGCGCGCGATGCTTAACGGCCGCAAGCAGGGAACGCCGGAAGACGCGATCCGCTCCGCCCGGCCGCTGGCTGCCGCCCTCCTGCTGGCGTGGGTCGTCGCCGCCGGCTGGTGGATTGCCACCTGATAGAATCGCGCCATGCGCATCCTGCTCGTCGAAGACGACCCCCAGCTTGGCGACGGCCTGACCATCGGCCTGCGCCAGGCGGGTTTCGCGGTCGACTGGGTGAAGGATGGCAATTCCGCCGACCACGCGCTGCAATCCGAAACTTTCGACCTGGTCGTCCTCGACCTCGGCCTGCCCCGCCTTTCCGGGATGGAGGTGTTGCGCCGCGCCCGCGGCCGCCGCCAGACCCTGCCGGTGCTCATCCTGACCGCGCGCGACGCCACCGGCGACAAGGTTTCCGGCCTCGACGGCGGCGCCGACGACTATCTGGTCAAGCCGGTCGACCTCGACGAACTGGCCGCCCGCATCCGTGCCCTGACCCGGCGCAGCGCCGGCCGCGCCGCGCCGCTGCTGACCCATGGCGATCTCGCCCTCGATCCGGCTGCCCATAGCGTCATGCTCGCCGGCGCCCCGGTCGAACTGTCCAGCCGCGAGTTCTCGCTGCTGCAGATGCTGCTCGAAAACGCCGGGCGCGTGCTGACCCGCAGCCATCTCGAACAGTCGCTCTACGGCTGGCGCGACGAGCCGGACAGCAACGCCCTCGAGGTGCATATCCACCACCTGCGCAAGAAGCTCGGCAGCGAACTGATCCGCACGCTGCGCGGCGTCGGCTACACGATACCCAGGTGACGACCGCCTGGTTCTTGCTGCGCCGCCGCCTGCTCGGCCTGTTGCTCGGGGGCGTCGCCGCCGCCTGGCTGGTGACCATGGTCTTCAGCTACGTCGATGCCCACCACGAAGTCGACAAGCTTTTCGACGCGCAGCTCGCCCAGGCGGCGCAAACGCTGCTGGCGCTCGCCGGTCACGACGAGGGCGATCACATCGAGGACCTTGGCGCCGCCGGCCACAAGTACCAGCGCCGCCTGCGCTTCCAGATCTGGCGCGGCGACGGCAAACTCCTGATGCGCTCGAAAAATGCCCCGGAAACGGCGTTGACCGCAACCGATGGCTTTTCCGAAACGCGTGACCGCAAGGAGCGCTGGCGCCATTACAGCCAATGGAACAGCGAGGGCAGCCTGCAGGTCCAGGTCAGCGAGAACCACCACATTCGCGACGAACTGATCGGCCATATCGCCTGGCGCCTGCTCCTGCCTGCGCTCTTCGGCCTGCCGCTGATCGGCCTCTGGGTCTGGCTCGCGACCCGCCAGGGCCTGTCGTCGCTGGACGGCATCGCCAGGCAGATCGCCAGCCGCGCGCCGCAGCAACTGCAGCCAGTTGTGCCGGCGAGCGCCCCGGAAGAAATCCGCCCCATGCTGGAGGCGCTGAACGGCCTGTTCCAGCGCGTCGAAGCCACACTCGAAGCCGAGCGCCAATTCACCGCCGACGCCGCCCACGAGCTGCGGACACCGCTCGCCGCGCTGCAGGCGCAGTTGCAGGTTGCCCGCCGCGCGCGTGACGGCGGCGAACGCGACCGCTCGCTGGCGCAACTGCAGAACGGCCTGACCCGCGCCTCGCACCTGGTCGACCAGATGCTGCAACTCGCCCGCCTCGACCCCGAGTCAGGCCTGCCCGATCCGCAGCCGGTCGACCTGGCGACGCTCGCCGAGGCGGTCTGCGCCGATCTCGGCCACCAGATACTCGCCGCCAATCTTGATTTCGCGCTCGATGCGACCCCCGGATGCATCGTCACCGGCCAGGCGGAATGGCTGCGCGTGCTGATCCGCAATCTCGTCGACAACGCCATCCGCTACACCCCGGCCGGTGGCTCGGTGCGCGTCCGTGCCGCCACGCTCGACGGTCAGGGCAGCCTCAGCGTCAGCGACAGCGGCCCGGGAATCCCCGCCGCTGACCGGGAGGCGGTGCTGCGCCGCTTCCATCGCCTCGACCAGGGTTCCCGGCCCGGTAGCGGGCTCGGCCTGGCGATCGTCGCCCGGATCGCCGAATTGCACGGCGCCACTCTCGCCCTCGCGGCGGGTGAAAACGCGCAAGGCTTGCAGGTCACGGTCACCTGGCCTGCCGCGGCCCGCACTTGAATTCAGGCCCGGCGCGCAAGCGTTGAAAAGCACGATCCACCGCGGCAAACCCACCGCCGAATCATTCAAAACTGGTGAGTCCCGCGCCGGCCGGAATCCATAAAACCGACGAACCGGACCCCGGCTTCTGCCCGGATGACGAATGCTTCAGGGCTCCCCATGACGTTTTTCACCCTTTTTCACCGTCGACCGCGCCAGTCACGAAATCCAGTCCGGTGGCAAGCAACGGTCTGTGTTGGCCCTCAAGCGCCAGTCGGCATGGCGTGATCGCGTGTCCTCTCGCGATGGCTTGCAGTGATTCAACTTTCGCGAGTCGCCGTCTGTCGTCGACTTCCAGGCGGGCATCAAGCGGACGAAAACGCCCGTTAACCGGCTGCCACGCCAACCCGAGTCGACGGCTCATCACCGCAGCTCGTGAGCGCATAAACCATATCGCCGACCGAGCGCCGGAACGATTCGTTCTCGACGAATTGCTTGTACACTTGCGTGTCGTCCCTCAGCAGGATCTGCATCACTTTCCCCAGCGCCTGATCGTGGGCCATGCGCGCGGTATGCGGTGTATTTTCCCTGGCGTTCCGGTAGGCGGCGTCAGCGGCGACCTTGGGAGCGATGTCGTCGCGAATGCGCTTCGCCACGCGGTCGGTGTCGGCGAACAGCGTGCCGAACTGGTCGTTGAAGGTCTTGAGGATGTTGCTCAGGCGATCCAACTCGGGCTCGGTCTTGTGGCCGCCGGCACCGGTCGGCACCGGCTCGATCTCGGCATCCGCATCCTCCAGCGCGATCTTCAGTACCGCCTTCTTCTCGACGCGGTAGCTATCCATGTCGATGGCTTCGAGGATGCCCTTGGCGAGGTCCTCGTCCTGCGGCGCCGGCAGCTTGGGCAGCAGCAGGTTGAGCAGGATCGACAGCTTCTCCCACTCCGCGTTGCGGTACGGAATGATCGAAGAGAGGAAGCTGTAGGTGCGGCAAAAAACCTTGGCCTTGCCCTTGAAGGCCACCTGCCCTTCCTCATCCAGCGTGCCGGTGTAGGCCGCCACGCACGCATCGAGAAGCGGATCGAGTTGATCGCGCTCCGCATCCGCGAGGAACAGGGCCACGAAGCGATTCACCTGCTCCGGTGAATACACCTGCGCCGCATCGAGCCCCGCCTTCAGGTCGTGCAGCTTGTTGGGGTCGGTCTCCTCGCTGAGCAGCGTCGTGCGGAAGTAGTCCTGAAAGGCGAAAGTGATCGCCTCGGCGTTGTTCTGGAAGTCGAGCACGAAGCAGTCCCGCTTCTGCGGGTGCGCGCGGTTGAGCCGCGACAGCGTTTGCACCGCCTTGATGCCCGACAGCGCCTTGTCCACGTACATCGTGTGCAGCAGCGGCTCGTCGTAGCCGGTCTGGAACTTGTCGGCGCAGATCAGGAAGCGATACGGATCGTCCTGGATCCTGGCGGCGATGTCTTTGCTCGCAAAGCCGTTCAGCGTGGCTTCGCTGACCTTGGCGCCGAGGTACTCGTGCTCGCCCGAGAAGGCGACGATGGCCTGGTACGGGCTCTTGCGCTCGGCCAGGTAGGTCTTGAAGGCGTGGAAGTACTGGATCGCCCGTTCGATGCCGCTGGTGACGACCATCGCCCGCGCCTGTCCGCCGATCTTGTTCGCCGCGATCACCTGCTCGTGAAAGTGATCCACCATGATCTCGGCCTTGAGCCGGATCGCGTGATCGTGGCTCTCCACATAGCGGCGCAGCTTCTTCCTCGCCCGCTTGGTGTCGAACTCCGGGTCGTCCTCGGTCTTCTTGACCAGCTTGTAGTAGCTGTCCACCGGCGTGTACTGCTTGAGCACGTCGAGGATGAAGCCCTCCTCGACCGCCTGCTTCATGGTGTAGCCGTGGAAGGGCCGGTGCTTGACCTTGCCCTCGGCATCCGCCGGCAGCGCCTCGCCGAACATCTCCAGCGTCTTGTTCTTGGGCGTGGCGGTGAAGGCGAAGTAACTGGCGTTGGTGAGCATCTTGCGCGCCGCCATGCGCTTCTCGAGCGCGTCGTTCACCGTGTCCTCGGGGTCGGCTCCGTCGCCGTCGCCGCCGGCGTCGCCCAGCGCGGCGTCGCCCAGCGCCTGGCTCATCGCCGCCGAAGTCCGCCCGCCCTGGCTCGAATGCGCCTCGTCGATGACGATGGCGAAGGTCTTGCCGCCCTCGGTGGCGATCTCGTCGAGGATGAAGGGGAATTTCTGCACCGTCGAGACGATGATCTTCCTGCCTTGCTCGATGTACTTGCGCAGGTCGCCGGACTTTTTGGCGTGACCGACGGTGGCGCCCACCTGCATGAACTGCTTGATGGTCCGCTGGATCTGGTCGTCAAGGATGGTGCGGTCGGTCACCACAATCACCGAGTCGAAGATTTCCCTGTCCCCGCGCTTGACGCCGATGAGCTGGTGCGCGAGCCAGGCGATGGAGTTCGACTTGCCGCTGCCCGCCGAATGCTGGATCAGGTAGCGCCTGCCGACACCCGCGGCGCGGACGTCGGCCAGCGCCTGCCGCACCACGCCGAGCTGGTGGTAGCGCGGCCAGATCTGCGTGCGCTTCTTCCTGCCGGTCTTCGGGTCCTTCTCCTCGACGATCTGCGCGTAATTCTCGAGGATGTCGGTCAGCCCCGCCGGGGTGAGCACCTCTTTCCACAGGTAGTCGGTCTTGAGGCCGAGCGGGTTCGGCGGATTGCCCGCGCCGTCCTGGTGGCCCTTGTCGAACGGCAGGAACCACGAGCCCTTGCCCGCGAGCCGGGTGCACATCCGCACCGCGCTGTCGTCCACCGCGAAGTGCACGACGCAGCGGCCGAACTCGAACAGCCGCTCGCGCGGGTCGCGGTCGCGCTTGTACTGCTCCACCGCGTCCAGCACCGTCTGCTTGGTCAGGCTGTTCTTGAGCTCGAAGGTGACGATGGGCAGGCCGTTGATGAACAGGCCGGGGTCGAGCGCGCGGCGCGTCTCGTCGATGCTGTAGGCCAGTTGGCGGGTGATCGAGAAGCGGTTCTGCGCGTGCAGCGCCGTCGCCCTGGCGTTGCCCGGCGACGGTGTGGCATGGAACAGATCGAAGTGCAGCGGCCCGTGCTCCAAGCCCTTGCGCAGCACATCGATCACGCCGCGTTTGCCGATCTCGCCCGAGAGCCGCGCGAGGAACTTGAGGCGGTTGATGTCCCTGGCGTCGTTGGCATCGCCCAGCGCCAGCTTCCTGAACGTCTCGGGCTGCGTGGCGCGCAGGAAGGCGAAGAGCTGCGCCACATCGAGCGCGTGGGCGCGGTCGTAGTCCCGTGCGCTGCCCGCGAGGTAGCCGGTGCCGCCGTAGGGCTGCGGGGGTTCGGTCGCCATGTTCGGCGGGACAGCGAGACCGTCGGTGCCGGTCATGTGCCGCATGATCAGCCTCTCCAGGCCCTTCTCGCTGGTGTCGGTGGTACTCACGCGTTGGATTCCTCCTCCTTACACCTGGCTTGTGGTGCCATCCCATCAATAAATGCCAGGGTATTGGCAAACTTTCCGGCTATTTCAGGGAGGATTGGCCCAAGGCGGCGGAACTTGGCTTTGATCTCTTCAATTTTTTGCTGCCTGTCAGTCCATTCATTTGTCCAGTCCACACAATGAGGCTTCCAATTCAGCCGTGTTTTGTTTGGCGGAGTGAATAGCGCCCATGCGCTTTTTTTCGCCGTTGATTTGAACACGTACTCGGCCGATGGGGTTAGATGAACACCAATCCAATCTGCCTGTTCGTGCCAGGACGCCGCTTCATCTACCGCTTTGCCGACGAAAATGTTCTCGAAAATCTCGAACTCGCCAAAAGCAGTTGCTCCCCGCACGGGTATTTCGGAGTCGATGGATTTTGGAATCAACCACTGACAAAGCTCTCCGTGAATTTCAATTGCTGTCGAAATTTCGTTCTCAGCGCAGAGCGCGAATATAGCGATGGTGTCGGAAATACTTTTCACTTCTACGTTCATGGAAATGCGTCCCCGCTTCGTTTTGGCCTGCCCACTCACCCCAACGACCAACCCTTTCAGGCTCGCGATTGCATCCTGTTTTCTGTCGTAAACACCCTTCCAGCCCAATACATCGAGAAAGGTCACTACGCCGTTACTCGTCCGTTGACTCTTGGAAAGGTCAGGCATCTAGTAGCCCTCCCAAATGCCATCCGACGGCGCACTTTTCTCGGTGCTGCTTACCCAGTCAGCAAGTTGCTGCAATGCCTCTTGAACCTGAGGTTGCGTGAGTCCCTCTGAGGACGCCTTATCCCACAACCATTCCATCCATCCATCCAGCCGCGCGGGAAATTGAATTGAGTCGTGGCGAAGGTTTTCGAACAAGAAAGGTCGTCCGCCCTTATCGCAAGATCCGCCGATGGCAAAATTTGAAATGGTCCAGCCGTCTTCGGTTCTTTTCACCGAATAGGTATCGTCATGCCCCCATCGCCTTGAAAAGACCCGAAAGGAAAAATCCAAGCCGATGGTTTGGTCAACTGGATCATCATTCGCATGCTCGTCGTCGAGAAACTTGAGCAAGTCTTCGATGGGATGGAAGTGCATGTAGAACAGAGGGCTATCGGGTGGTAGCTCCCGGTTCTCAATCATATAAGCGTGGTGCTTTGGCTCAAGGCCACGCTCTTTGAGCAACATGTGAAGCTGGTGGGCACGTTCTCCGGCGTCACTAATCCACACATTCACATCGTCGTCGATGTGAAGCTCGGCGAAAGCTTTGCGGATCTTCTCCATGCGCTCTTCAATTTCTGTTCGGAGTGGCTGTTCGTTCGCCTGCAATTCAATGCTCATGGTTTCCTCATGCCTCCTTCACTTCAGTCGCTCGAGAAGATTGCTCACTCCTCGGTTTCCTCGTCGCCAGGCTCGGTCGTGTCAATCAGGTCACTATTATCTTCGGGACTGTCGGGCACAATTTCCTCAGGCAGGCGAGACGCAGCTTCCCGCACATCGAGCTTGCCGGTGACGACGTCGGCGACGAGGCGGGTGCGGTATTCGCGGAGGAGTTCGATTTCGCGTTCGAGGCGGGAGATGGCGGTGTCGAACGCAGCGGTTTCCCCCTCAGCATGCTTGGCAATTCTCCCCTGCTCAGCAAGCGGCGGGAAAGGCATTCCCATCGCGCCAATTCTCTCCACGTTCAGGTTGCCCTGAGTATTCACTGGAGCTTCGCGCAGCAGCTCAGGCTTCATGCACACGAAGACCATGTAGAGGAAGTCGCGGTCTGCGCTTGCTTGGGGAACAAACCCGACGATGGAATCTGGAAAACAGGCATCGAATGTCAGAACGGCCACCTCCCCGATGTTCGCCGCAATCGTCATGACCAGCGTCCCGCTTGGAAACAGCTTGCTGACCGCCAACCCTTTTTCATTGAGGGTCTGGCTGTAACCCATGATGAACTTAGAAGCCTGCGCCACTACGCCGGTTTGAATGAACGGATAGGGCCCATCATAGAGAGACGCGTCATTGCGCGGCCTGTGAGAAAACTTGCCCCGAAGAATGCGCGTCGCCTGCTTCACCCTCCGCACCTCCCAATGCTGCGGAATATCGCCGAGCCAGGGGATGCCGGAGGGTTTGAGGGGGACCGAGGGGTCGAGGCCGCGGGTGACGGCGCGGTGGATGATGGCCTGCTTCTGCTCGCCCAGCAGCGCGATCACCTTGCGCTTCGCCCGGATCGCCCGCTCCAGCCGCCCGTTCGCCCAGTCCAGAAACCGCACAATCGCTTGCTGCTCGGCGGGCGGGGGAACTGCGACCAGCATTCGTTTGAAGTGCGAGAAGTCCAGGTTCTGGCGAAGACCCGATCCGTAGCCGTAGATCGCTTTGCTGGAGTCCCAAACGTTGAGAAACTGGAATCCGAACTCCGACTTCACTCCCTGAGTCGTTCGCAGCGCAAGGTAAGCAGACGTGATAATTCCACGATCGCGCACCATGCCAACACGCAGGCTCGTATGGTCATTCTGAAGATCTGTCGTACGAAGAACGATGTCGCCAGGGTTGACGATCTGGTAGGTCTCGAATGACTCAGGAACGAGTCCGCGGAGCTTCTCTGCGGGCTTGATGACGATGCGCCCATAGCTGAGGGAGAGCACGGTCTTCTCTTTCATACCGTGGTTGCGCTCGTGGTTGGGCACGAAGGCACCAAACGCTGGCCGAGCCTCCCAATGGCTCGGCACCCGCCCCAGCCACGGCAGCCCCGACTCCTTGTATTCCCCATACGGCTTCAGGTCGGCGATCATGGCTGGCCCTCTGCAGCCGGCAGTCGCCGCGCCGCGTTCTCGCGGGCGTGCTCGATGGCCTGATGCAGGCGCGCGCGCAGGAGGGGCAGCGGCGGCAGCTCGGTGAGGTATTCGCTGACGCGGATCGACTTGGCGTCGAGTTGGAGCAGTTCCACCTGTTCGGCGTCGGCGGACGCGCACAGGATGAGGCCGATCGGCGCCTCTTCTCCTGCGGCGCGTTCGTGCTTGTCGAGCCAGCGCAGGTAGAACTCCATCTGCCCGACGTGGGCCGGCTGAAACGATTCGAGCTTGAGTTCGACGGCGATCAGGCGGCGCAGGTGGCGGTGGAAGAACAGCAGGTCGAGATGAAAGTCGTCCTTGCCGACGCTCATGCGCTTTTGCCGCGCGACGAAGGTGAAGCCGGAGCCAAGCTCCAGCAGCACGCCTTCGAGCTCGCGCAGGATCGCGCTTTCGAGGTCGCGCTCGCTATAGGCTCCCGTGAGCCCCAGCAGATCGAGCAAGTAGGGATCGCGAAAGACAAGGTCGGGGCTCATGTGCCCGTCGCGGAGCCTGGCGATCTCCGTCGAGATGACGGATTCCGGTTTTCTCGACAGCGCGGTGCGCTCGAACAGCATGCCGCCGATCTTTTGCCGCAGGGTGCGCACGTCCCAACGCTCGATGCGGCACATTTCGGCATAGAAATCGCGAGCCAGCGGGTCCTTGAGCGGCAGAAGCTCGATGAAGTGGCTCCAGCTCAATTCTTGCGACAGTGACGCAAGAATTTGCTCGTCAGTCATCCATTCGGCAAACCGGGCCATCCGGGTGAGGGCGGTATAGCTGAATCCCGTGCCGAATTCCGCCGTCAATTGTTGCGACACTGTCGCAAGAATCTGCTTGCCGTAAGCGGCGCGCCCCGCCTGAAGATTCTCCCTGAGCAGGCGGCGTCCGACCTGCCAGCAAAGCAGCGTATAGGTGGCGTTGGCGACAGTCGCAATCCGTTGACGGGCGGACTGGATGAGGCCGCGCAAGTCCGAAAGAAGACTCGCCTCATCGACCACGGCAGGCATCGGCGTCTGTACGGCCCCGGGCTTTTGCGGCGAAGGCCTGGCGTCCTTTTTCATGCCTTGCCCGTTCCCTTCAGCAACCCATCCAGCAGCCCCTCGGCTTCCTTCTCGATGGCGAGGATGTCGGCGCTGATTTCCTCCAGCGTGCGCAACGGTTGCGGCTTGTAGAAGTGCCGCGTGAAGCTCACCTCGTAGCCGATCCTGGTGGCGCCTTCCTTGATCCACGCATCGGGCGTGTAGGGCAACACCTCGCGGCGGATGAAGGCTTCGATACCACCGACCTCGAGCAGCGGCGCCTGCTCGGTATCGCGCAGGTCACTGTCGGGCTCGTATTCGACGATGACGGTCCTGCCGTCCACCGTCTCCTCGAACAGGCCGCGCAGCGGGTCGGGCTTGACCTTGCCGGGCCTGTGGACCCTGGCGATGACCGGTGGCGCCGACTCATCGCGCCAGCTCGCGGCCTTGAGGATCTGCTTGAGGTCGGCGGCGGGGACTTTGATGTTCAGCTTGTCGAGCGCGGCATCCACGCGCTCGCGGAAGACGTTGTAATCCTCGAACAGCGTATCGCCGAGGACTTGGCGCAACATCGTGGCGACATCCACCAGACGGCCGTCGCGCTCCCAGGTCCGGGCATCGAGCAGCTTCCTTTTCCTGGCCTCCGGCAGGCCCTTCCTGGCACCGCCGCCCTCTTCGTCGCCGTCGCTCTCGCCGCCGCCCCAGTCGTCCAGGCGCTGCTCCAGCGTGGCGGAGAGCCTGGCGAAATTGGTGAACAACTCGTCGCCGAACTCATCGACGAGCGTGGCGCGCAGGTCTTCGTCGCCGGAGGTGAAGCGCAGTGTCTCGATGGCCTTGAGCGTGAGCTGGCTGTGCAGGCGCAGCGGACGCTCGACCGGCACCTTCCAGTAACCGAAGGCGGCGTTCTCGAAGATCTTCGACTCGGAGGTTTCCTTGAAGTCGAGGAAGCTGCGGCTGACGCGCTCGATGTCCTCGGGCGAGAGCTCGCAGTTCTTCTTGCCGAGGTTCTTGCGCAGCGGCTTGAACCACTGAGTGGCGTCGATCAGTTGCACCTTGCCCTTGCGATGCGCGGGCTTCCGGTTGGTCAGCACCCAGATGTAGGTGGCGATGCCGGTGTTGTAGAAGAGGTTGAGCGGCAGAGCGACGATGGCTTCGAGCCAGTCGTTCTCGATCAGCCAGCGGCGAATGTTGCTCTCGCCCTGGCCCGCGTCGCCGGTGAAGAGGGAGCTGCCGTTGTGCACCTCGGCGATGCGGCTGCCGAGCACCGACCGGGGGTTCATCTTCGACGCCATGTTGGCGAGGAAGAGCATCTGGCCGTCGCTGGAGCGGGTGACGAGCGATAGTTCTTCGCCCTGGTGCATGACCTTGAAGCGCGGGTCACGCATTCCTTCCTTGCCGCCCATCGCCTCCAGGTCCTTCTTCCAGCTCTTCCCGTAGGGCGGGTTGGCGACCATGAAGTCGAACTCCTGCGCCGGGAAGGCGTCGTGCGAAAGCGTGGACCATTCGGCGCCGCCGACGATGTGGTCGGCGTTTTCGCCTTCACCCTTGAGCAGCATGTCCGCCTTGCAGACGGCGTAGGTCTCGGGGTTGATCTCCTGGCCGAAGAGCAAGGATTTGACCTGCTGGTTGCGCCTGGCGGCGATTGCCGCGAGCGTCTCCTCGGCCACGGTGAGCATGCCGCCGGTGCCACAGGCGCAATCGTAGAGCAGGTAGGTGCCAGACTTGATCTCGGCTTCGATGGGCAGGAAGACGAGATTCGCCATCAGGCGCACGGCGTCACGCGGCGTCCAGTGCTCGCCGGCCTCTTCGTTGTTCTCTTCGTTGAACTTGCGGACCAGTTCCTCGAAGACGGTGCCCATCGAGTGGTTGTCGATGCCCGCCGGCGACAGGTCGATGCTGGGATCGAGAAACTTGCTGATCAGCGTGCCGATGGCGTCGGCCCGCGAGAGCGTGGTGAGCTGGTTACGGAACTTGAAGTTCTCGAGGATATCCTGGACGTCGGGCGAGAAGCCGTTGAGGTAGTCCTCGAAATCCGCGAGCAACTGTTGCTGGCTCCCTCGCGACTTGAGATCACGCAGGGTGAACTTCGAGGTGTTGTAGAACGCTTGACCCGCGGCATCGCACAGGGCGGCGCGCTGCTCGGTGATGTGCGCCTCGTCGAGCATCTTCCTGGTGGCGAGCACCCGCGCCTTGGTCGGCTCGAGCACGGCATCCATGCGCCGGATGACGAACATCGGCAGGATCACGTCAGGATACTTGCCGCGCTTGAATAGGTCACGCAGGACGTCATCGGCGATGCCCCAGACGAAGGAGACGATTTTGTTGTGCGTTGTCTGATCCACTATCCGGTGCGCTCCATTTCTGCATTCAGCATATCACGGGCAGCGACAGCGCTGCCATCGGGCCAACCCGATCGGATCTTGAATGCGAACCGGACGTCAGCTTTGGAGACGGTGCTCGACGAGGCGGAACGGATCGTCAAGGAATATGCCGTCGCGCAAGGCAAATCGCTGCCGAAGCTGCATAACGCCCCATCCAGCAGCGCAATCCAGCCCCAACCTGTAGCTCGCTCGTCGCGGAACCCGAACTCGCAATGTATCCAGGAATCGCGGCTTGGCGCTCTGTTGTTGCGTGCGGCGACAAATCGACCGGGGCGGATACTCTGGTTTTCCAGTCTTTTTCGCCGTCGACCGCAGCAGCCTGTTTCAACTCACGCGCCCGCGCCGCAAATGTCCGGGTTTTCGAGCCTGATTCGCCCGAGCGCGCCATTGCGGCAATCGATCGGCAGGATTGAAGTTGCCTTTCCAAGTCCGGGTTCGCGCCGCATCTTGACGATGCAGACGCCTTTTCTGCCGATGGCTTCGATGACCGCCAATGCGCCAACGCCTTCCGACGCAATGACGTAGTTCCCTGAGCCGCCCTGCCCACCAGGCTTTGCCTGCGCCCCAAGTACCTTGAACAAGCCGTAAAGATTCCCTGTAATAAGCCTGCGTTAAGCTCCGCGGATTACACTTAAGGCCATGTTCGAATCGGTCGCACCGTGCCGCGGATGCTCGGGCTGACACCGGGACCATGACCTCGCTCTCCCTGCTCCTCTGGATCACGCTCGGCATTGCGCTGCAATTGGCGCTATGGCTCGGGGTCAGCTTCTGGCGTCATTGGCTCGAATACCAGGCCCTACGCAGCGGCTTGATCGCACCGGAGAGTGGCGTGCCGCCGCTCGCGCGGCTGTCCGGTCCACTGTCCGAGCCGGCAACAGTCCCCGCATGGTCCGGCTTCAGGCCATTTCGGGTCGCGCGCAAGGTCGTCGAGGATGATGCCCGGTCGATCTGTTCCTTTTATCTTGTTCCCGAAGACGGGCAGGCGCTTCCGGATTTCCTGCCTGGCCAGTTCCTGACTTTCAAGCTCGACGTGTCATTGGGGAATGGCGCTACCGAGCAGATTCTCCGTTGTTATTCCCTCTCGGATGCTCCGCGACCGGACTATTACCGCGTTTCGATCAAACGGGTGCCGGCGCCTGCCGGTTGCGATTTGCCGCCGGGCCGATCCTCGAATCACTTCCATGATCTGGTTGCCGTCGGCAGCACCTTGCAGGTGCGGGCGCCAGGAGGGCATTTTCATATCGACCGCAGTGACGCCCCGGTGGTGCTGATCGGGGGCGGGATAGGCATCACCCCGATGCTGAGCATGCTGAACTGGTGCCTGAACGAGCAGCCTGGACGCGAAGTCTGGCTTTACTACGGGGTGCGCCACGGTGGCGAAATGGCAATGCGGCCGCACCTTGACGCGTTGGCTGCAGCGCATTCCAACTTCCATCTGCGCATCTGCTGCAGCGACCCGCAACCCGAGGAGAGCGAAGGGCGCGATTTCCATCATCGAGGACGCGTGGATCTACCCCTGCTCCGTATGCAGTTGCCGCTCAAGCCTTACGAGTTCTACATTTGCGGCCCGACGCCGATGATGGAGAGCCTGGTGATGGGGCTGGAGGAGTGGGGCGTTCCGGAGAGGCGGATTCACTTCGAAGCCTTCGGTCCGGCGTCGATCAAGCGTCGGCGAGCGGTGGAATTGCCGCCATCGGACGCAACGGCAAGTGACATTCTCGTGACCTTCGCCAAATCGGGCAAGCAACTGCCATGGCAGCCCACTGCCGGCAGCCTGCTCGAATTCGCCGAGGCAAACGGGCTTGCCGTCGATTCCGGTTGCCGTGCAGGCGGCTGCGGCACTTGCCAGACAACCATCAAGTCGGGTGAAGTGGCCTACATTCAGCCGCCGGATTACGACCCGGAACCCGGCAGTTGTCTGCTCTGTGTCTGCACGCCAAGGACCAGCGTGACCCTGGAGGCATAAATGACGACCTCGCCGACTGCCGGCTCGCTGTGGCGCCAGCACATCCTGCCCTTCACGCTGCTGCTCGGTCTCCTGGCGGCGGCCACCCTCGCCGGCGACTTCTTGCTGCACCGACTGAATCTGGTCTGGGTCGGTCGCTACCTGGGCATTCCGGGCACGCTTCTGATCATCGGCTCGCTGGTCTATTCGCTGCGCAAGCGCAAATACATTTCATCGGGCAACCCGAAAACCTTGCTGACCCTGCATGAAGTCGGCACCTGGCTCGGCTCCTTGATGGTTTTGCTCCATGCCGGCGTCCATTTCAATGCCATCCTGCCCTGGCTCGCCACGGTGGCCATGGGGGTGAATGTGATCAGCGGCATGGTTGGCAAGCTGCTCCTCGGCCGCTCGCGCCAGCATGTTCTCGGGCAGCGCGAGCACTTTCAGTTGCGCGGACTATCGCGCCCCGAAGTTGAACAGGCCGTTTTCTGGGATGCGGTGACACTCGATGCCATGACCAAATGGCGCAAGGTGCACATTCCGATCTTCGTTGTCTTTGCCGCACTGGCATCGGGACATATCGTCAGCATCTTCCTGTTCTGGGGCTGGAGATGAACCGGACCGTCAAGATCCTTCTGGCCGCCAACCTGATCGTGTTCGCCATCCTGGCTTTTGTCTATCCCCACCTTATGGTCGGTCCGGGCAAGTTGATCCCCGGGCATGGCAAACTGGAAGAGGATTGCTTCGCCTGTCATGCGCCACTTACCGGGGCCGATTCAGCGCGCTGCATTGTCTGCCACAAGCCTGAAGACATCGGCCGCCTGACCACGGTGGGCCTGCCGATCGACAAGCCGCTGACATCGACCCCCTTCCACCAGAAGCTGACCCGCCAGGACTGCATCGCGTGCCACAGCGATCATGCCGGGGTCAAGCGCTTCCGCCCGACCGGACATTTCAATCATGGCTTGCTGGAAAAGACGACGCGCGACGAATGCCAGAGTTGCCACAAGTCACCGAAGGACACGCTGCACCAGCAGATCACGGGCAATTGCAGCCAGTGCCACAACCAGGAAAAATGGACACCGGCGACGTTCGACCACAACAAGTATTTCGAACTCGACCGCGACCACAATGCTCGCTGTGTCACCTGCCACGTCCATAACGATTACAGCCGCTACACCTGCTACGGCTGCCACGAGCACACACCCGACAATATCCGCCGCAAACACATCAAGGAAGGTATCCGCAGTTACGAGAACTGCGTCGAATGTCACCGCAATGCCGACGAGCACGACATTCGCGGCGAGTACGGAAAGCGTGAAGGCAAGCGCGACCGGAAAAAGCACAACGACTGAGTTTGAGTCGAGGGGTAGTTTCCTCATCGCTTTCCCGCCGCTCAGGCTCGGTACCTTCACTTTGATTTTTCAGTCTTTTTCGGCGTCGACCGCAACAGCTTCTTTCAACTCAAGCCCGCACCGCACACGGAAGGCTCCCCGTGATAAGCCTGCATTAAGCTTGGCGGATTACACTCCAAGCCATGTTCAGATCGGTCGCACCGTACCGGGCACGCTCTCCCTGCTCCTCTGGATCACGCTCGGGGTCGCCTTCTGGCGCCATCCGCAGGTATGCCATATGCTACGCGGCAGAATGAAAGCTCATTCGCCATCATGACCCCTTCGTTGAAGCGCTACGCCTGGCTATCCATCGCTGCGGCCATTGCCACGATCCTGCTCAAGGGCGTGGCGTGGTGGCTGACCGGCTCGGTCGGGCTGTTGTCCGACGCCATCGAGTCGTTCGTCAACCTCGCCGGGGCCCTGATGGCACTGGGGATGCTGACGCTGGCCGAGCGCCCGGCGGACGACGGTCATGCCTACGGGCATGGCAAGGCCGAATACTTTTCCAGCGCTTTCGAGGGCTTCCTGATCCTGTTGGCGGCTCTCAGCATCGGCTATACCGCCATCGAGCGCCTGTTGCATCCGCGACCGCTCGACGCCGTGGGCATTGGCCTGCTGGTATCGGTGGTCGCCTCGGCGATCAATTTCGCCACGGCTCGCACCCTGATGGCGGTGGGGCGCCAGCACAATTCGATCACCCTGGAAGCCGACGCGCATCACCTGATGACCGATGTCTGGACCTCCGTTGGCGTCATCGGCGGTGTCGGCCTGGTCTGGATCAGCGGTTGGCTCTGGCTCGACCCGGCCATCGCCCTGCTCGTTGCGGCAAACATCGTGTGGACCGGCTGGCACCTCATGCGCCGTTCCGCAGACGGTTTGATGGATGGCTCCCTGCCCCCCGAAAAGCTGGCGGAAATAGAAGGGGTGTTGGCCACGTACCGCCAGCAGGGCCTGGTCTTTCATGCCCTGCGGACTCGTCAGGCGGGCAACCGCGCCTTCGTCATGGTGCACGTGCTGGTCCCGGGCGACTGGACCGTGCGGCAGGCGCATGACTGGGCGGAACGGATCGAAGCGGAACTGCGGGAGGTACTGGGTCACGCGCATGTCACGACGCACCTGGAACCGGTCGACGATCCGCTGTCGATGATCGATCAGGAACTCGACCGGCCTTCGCCCTGACGACGAGGCGGGGACAGGACAGTGTCACGCCTGCGAGACGACCTGGGTGTTGCGGGGACTTCGCCGCCGCTGCACCCCGTAAGGTCTGGCGGCGGCAATCCAGCGCGCACAGCCGACGCGCGGAAGCAAGGCGTGTTCCGCCCGCGGCGCAACGAAATCCCGACGGCGCCGGACAGCCCGGTTTTTCAGTCTTTTTCGCCGTCGACCGCAACAGCCTGTTTCAGGTGCTGCTCGCGCACCGCGCGCAGTTCCGGGGTTTCGAGGCTGATGCGTCCGAGCGCGCCGCTGCGGTAATCGGTCAGCAGGATCGCCGCCGCCTTCTCGCAGTCGGGTTCCCCGCCACGGCCCTTGAGCAGGCAGCCGCGCTTCCTGGCGACTGCCTCGATGACGGCGGTGCCGTCGAGCCCTGCGGTCGCGAATCCATAGCGCGCCGTGAGCAGCGCCGGGTAGTTCGCCAGCAGGAAACCCGCGAGGAAGGTCGCCACCTCCTCGTCGAAGTAGGCATTGACCCCGACCGCATGACTGGCAGCGAGCATCAGACCGTCGATGGGGTGATCGATCTTCGGCCACAACATGCCGGGCGTGTCGTAGATGATCAGCCGCGAACTGATGTCGATGCGCTGCTGGCTCCTGGTCACCGCCGGCTGGTCGCCGACAGCCGCGACTTTTTTCCCGACCAGCGCGTTCATCAGCGTCGACTTGCCGACATTGGGGATGCCCATGATCATCAGGCGCAGCGGCTTGACGGCGTCGTTGCGGTGCGGCGCTAGCTGCTGCGCCAGCGCCGGGATGCGGGCCACATCGCCGGCTTTCCTGCACGAAATGGCCACCGCCCTGACACCCGGCTGCTGCGCGAAATGATCGAGCCAGGCCCTGGTGGCCACGGGGTCGGCCAGGTCGGCCTTGTTCAGCAGCTTGAGACAGGGGCGCTGGCGGAAGGCGCGCAACTCGTGGATCATGGGGTTGCGGCTCGCCTGCGGCAACCGGGCATCAACCAGTTCGACGACGACATCGACAATGGCCAAGGTCTCGGCCGCCTTCTTGCGGGCCGAGGTCATGTGGCCGGGAAACCATTGGATGGACATCTGCTGGCGTCGTCGTTGCGGGAATCGCTGCATTATCCCGTATCCGGCCGCCACGCGCCGCGGAACATCTTGTTACAAACATTAACAGCTTGCGCGCCGCAGCCCGGCTATCTTTCGCTCATGGAATCCGGCGCATCGGGTTCCGCGACTTCAACAGCAGGAGTACACGCATGAAAACGCTTACGAGAATCCTTGCCGCCACCCTGACCGGGGCCGCGCTGTCACTCTCCGCCACGGCCGCATTTGCCGACGGTCGCTACTACGACGACCACGGCTGGAAGCACCACCATCACAAGCACTATTACAAGCACCGCGGCCCGGCTGTCGTCTATGCGCCCTATTACTCGGCTCCTCGCGCGTATTACGCGCCGCCGCGGGCATACTACGGCCCGCCGCCGGTGGTCTATGAGCCCGGCTACTATGTGCCCCGCCCTGCCCCCGCGGTAACCATCGGCATTTCGCCCATCGTCATCCCGCTGCGCTGAGCGGCGGCTATCATCGGGGGGTCAGCCACAAACGGACTCCCCGTGCATATCTGGGTCGATGCCGACGCCTGCCCCGGCGTCATCAGGGAAATTCTCTACCGGGTCGCCGAACGCACCCGCCTGCCGCTGACGCTGGTTGCCAACCAGTGGCTGAAGACGCCGCCCTACCCGAGCATCCGGTCGATTCAGGTCGCCAGGGGTTTCGACGTCGCCGACCACCACATCGTCGATCAGGTGGAAGCGGGCGATCCGGTCGTCACCGCCGACATCCCGCTGGCCGCGGCGGTGATCGCCAAGGGCGCGCTGGCACTGAACCCGCGCGGCGAACTCTACACCGAGGAAAACATCCGGCAACTGCTCGACCTGCGCAACTTCATGGACACCCTGCGCTGCAGCGGCGTCGCCACCGGCGGGCCACCGCCCTTCAGCCAGGCTGACCGCCAGGCTTTCGCCAACCAGATCGACCGCCTGCTGGCCAGGCGATAGTCGCGCAGGGTCCGGCATCAGCAACGACGGGCCTTGCCCTGCGAATATTCTCGGGTCATAATCAGCCCAGCTGTTTCGCCGCGTCCCGCCGCCACCCCGGTTGGCCGCTTCCTCGTGAGGTGCGAAGTGAAAACGTTCCCGAGTTGGCTTGCCACTTCCTGGCTGTTGTTTGGCCTGGGCAATCCGGCCAGCGCGCAGAACGACGGCAGCGGGCAATGCCGGCCGCTGCTCGAGGAAGGGCGCGGGAAACAGAATAGCCTGGCCGTCACGCTGGCGGGCGGGGGCACCAAGGCATCGTCGTTCAGCATGGGCGTTCTCGCGGCGCTCGCCAGTGAGAAACTGGCGGCCAGCGGCGCGCCGGAGCGGGACAGTCCGGCCCTGTGGCAGACCGACCTTATCTCGACGGTTTCCGGTGGCAGCTATGCCGGCTACTTCCTCTATTCGCGGCTGATCCAGCTCATGCCGCCGCAGGCCGTTTGCCGGAACGGCCCGCCGCCTGCGGAAACGGTAAGGAATTATTTCGCCGACTGCATTCCGGCGAATCTTCTGGCGCAATTCGACCATCCGCAGGAGGTCAGGGAGATCGAGGCCAGACGCCGGGCCACGGCGCCGGCGCAGGTGTTCTGCCCAGCCTACGCCAATGCCGTCCGCGATGCCGATACGGAAGCCGGCAGCGAAAGACTGGAGCGCGCGCGGCGTTACTGGGACGAGACCCGTCCGGAGACGCTCCATCAGCAGTTCCTGCGCTGCCATCAGGATATCCTGGACTGGGACAGCTGCGAGTTCGACGTCAGCAGCAACGCCGAGGATGTCGACCAGATCCGCGGCCTGGGTTCCGGCGCGGCGCTGGCCCTGGTTACCGGAGTTTCGCTGCCGGCCGCGTGGACGGCCAACTTCCTTTTCGACTGGCCGGTCAACCTGTCGCCCTCGCGCGCCGCCTACCGCGACGGGATCGGCATGACCTTCGGCCTGCGTCCGAAAGATGCACGCGCGATACTGGGTACGACCGCGTGGGCGGTCAATGTCGATGCGGTCTCCGGAGCGAAGGTCGCCGACAACCTGTTGATTCCCGATCCGGAGAGGCTCGACTTCGCCAGCCTCAAGGCGCTCACCTGCGGCAATACCAATGATCCGCCGCGCTGGGTGATCAACGCCACCGCCGCCCCGAGCCGCCACCTGCTTGGGTGGCTGAGCCAGAACGACATCGATTTCGACAAGCACATCTTCCGCATGTCGGGAAACCAACAGTGCGCCTTCGCGGTGGGCCCCATCCCGATCGACCATCGCACGCTGTGGGATCAGGAAGAACCTGACGGGAACCTGTCGCCGCTGCTGACCGCGGTGAATGCCTCCGCCGCCTTCTTCGACTCCAACCAGCAGTCACTGGGCCAGCCATGGCGCCTCCTTGCCGGGGTCGGCCTGCAGGCGAGCAACCTGAACTGGGGAATCGACCTGATCAATCTGGACGAGAACCACCAGCGGCGGACGAGCAAGGCTCGCGAGCGGCTGCACGAAGCCGCCCCATTCCCGGCCTATCTCGCCGAGGCGGCCACCGCCGACAGAAGCGGGCGCGCGCCGGTCTTCGTGCGCCTGGTCGATGGCGGATCGTCGGACAACCTCGGCGCCTACGGCCCGATCGTGGAGGGCATCAAGGACATCATCGTTTCCGACCATGCGCAGGACAAGAGCGGTGCGATGGCGGACCTTTGCTACCTGCGCAATGAACTCCTGCTGCGCCGCGGCCTGCATCTTCACATTCCCGGTCTCGAGCACTGGCCGCGGGGATGCCTGCCCGGGAGCAACAGCAGCAGCGCCGCTGCCGCCGGGAACGCCGTCGAACCTTCGGACAAGCAGGATTTCACGCAGAGATCGAGCGAAACGGCAGTCACGCCGGAATTCTTCTACCCGATCTGGGCCTGGCCCTACCCCTTCCTGGCCGGTTGCGTGAGCAAGAAATCCGACCCGGCCGTTTGCCTCGGTAAACCAGTTGTACGGCTGTGGATCGTCAAGCCGGCCTTCGATTATCCGCACTGGCTTAGGACGCAGACCCGCTGCCGGAAGCAACCCGCCGCGGATGACCCGTCATGCACGACGCCCGCCCCCATGGGGAGACCGAACCTGGCGATCACGCGTTGCGGCGCCAACGACGAACTCCCGTGCGAGACTGCGGCGGTATTGGTCCAGCGCAACCGCTTCCTGCGGGATGTCTCCGCCTTCGCGGCGCCCGAATTTCCCCAGGGATCGACGGTCCAGATGACATTCAATTCCAGCGGCAACGTCTATGGCGCTTATCGCGAGCTGGCGCATCATTACACGCGACAGGCGATCAGGGCCATCGATCGGGTGCGCGCCGACCCCGACGGAAATGCCTTCCGGCGCATCGTGCGCTGGCAGCAATGCCACCCGATCAAGGGCAGCGCCGAACTTCGCGATCTGGAGTTCCTGCCAGCGTGGACCGACATCAGGCTGCCGGGCTGGGGAAACCGCGAACGCGATGCGGCGCGTCAGGGAGTCGGCAAGGCCGATGCCGACGCCTGGGCCGCGGAAGATCCCGGATGCCCGCCGTGGCCGGCGGATTCCCCCCTCGTAGACCAGGCGAACCGACCGGCTACGCCACCTCGCGCGCCTCTTCGAAGCGCAGGTTCGGGAACTTCTCCTTGACCATATTCAAGTAGACATTGTTCGGCGCCAGGTAAACCGGGTCGTCGGCACCGTCGAGCGCGACGTTGGCGCTGTAGCGTTCGGAAAGCTGGCGCAGTTCGCCGGGGTCGCCGTGGATCCAGCGGGCCGTCGCGCAGTTGTAGTGCTCGAAAATGACCAGCACCCCGTATTCGTTTTCCAGACGGTTGGCGACGACGTCGAACTGCAGTGTGCCGACCGCGCCGAGGATCAGGTCGGTACCCGCCAGCGGCCGGAATAGCTGGGTCGCCCCTTCTTCAGCCAATTGCTGAAGACCTTTCTGCAATTGCTTGATTTTGAGTGGATTTGCAATTCGCGCCAGACGGAAATGCTCGGGCGCGAAGGACGGGATGCCGGTGAAGCGCAGGTCCTCGCCCTCGCTGAAGGTTTCGCCGAGACGGATCGTGCCGTGGTTCGGAATGCCGATGATGTCGCCCGGCCAGGCTTCGTCGGTGGTCGTGCGGTCGCGCGCCATGAAGGTGATGGCATTGTTGATCGCCAGCGTCTTGCCGGTCGCCACCTGCCTGACCTTCATGCCGCGGTCGAAGCGCCCCGAGCAGACGCGCAGGAAGGCGATGCGGTCGCGGTGCCTGGGGTCCATGTTGGCCTGGATCTTGAACACGAAGCCGGAGAATTTCGGCTCGTTCGGCTGCACCTCGCGCGTCACCGCCGGCCTGGGGATGGGCGCCGGCGACAGGTCGACAACGGCGTCGAGCAGGCTCTGCACGCCGAAGTTGTTGACCGCCGAGCCGAAGAACACCGGCGTCTGCTTGCCCGCCAGGTATTCGGCGGCGTCGAAGGCATGCGACGCGCCGCGCACCAGCTCGATGTCGGTGCGCAGCTCGTCGGCCTGCGCGCCGATCAGCTCGTCGAGGCGCGGGTTGTCCAACCCCGAGATGATCTCGGCCGTGCCCTTCTCGGCCTGCGGGTCGAAGAAGGCGATGGTGTCGTCGTAGAGGTGATAGACGCCGCGGAAGCGCTTGCCCATGCCGATCGGCCAGGTCATCGGCGCGCACTGGATGCCGAGCACCGACTCGATCTCGTCGAGCAGGTCGATCGGCTCCTTGCCCTCGCGGTCGAGCTTGTTGATGAAGGTCAGGATCGGCGTGTCGCGCATGCGGCAGACGTTGAGCAGCTTGATCGTCTGCGCCTCGACGCCGTTGACCGAGTCGATGACCATGACCGCCGAGTCGACGGCCGTCAGCGTGCGGTAGGTATCTTCCGAAAAGTCCTCGTGGCCCGGCGTGTCGAGCAGGTTGACCATGCACTCGCGGTAGGGGAACTGCATCACCGACGAGGTCACCGAAATGCCGCGCTGCTTTTCCAGCTCCATCCAGTCCGAGGTCGCGTGGCGGCTGGCCTTGCGCGCCCGCACTTCGCCGGCGACCTGGATGGCGCCGCCGAACCACAGCAGCTTTTCGGTCAGCGTCGTCTTGCCCGCGTCGGGGTGGGAAATGATCGCGAAGGTGCGGCGGCGGGAGATTTCGGTGTCGAGAGGATTCACGGCGGAGCTTCGCAAGGCGGCAAGAAAGGCGATTATACCTTTGCCGCATTGCAACATCAGCGCGCCGGGACGACTACGCGGCACCGCGCACGGTTGCCGATTGCGAGCCACGGCAGCAGCAGGACGCTGGCGACAGCCGGCACCGGCGGCAGCACAGCCAGCGACGTGGCCGCGATGCCGTTCGGCCTGCTGCAGCACGGCCCACCCGAACGCGCTGCAGGCCGGATTCCCGCCACCATGCCTTTGCAGCGGACCCGAAATAATTCACGCCAGTGACGGCACAGGCCGGCGATAATCGCCCGCCATGACCATGCTCCGGATACCCCTCCCGATCCTCCCGCTTGCGGTGTTCGCCGCCCTCCGGCGGGCGCCTCGGCAGGCGGCAGCCCTGCTTGTCGCGATCGTCCTCTGGCTCGGCGCCAGCGCTGCGGCCCCCGCGGCCAGCGAACTGGGCCGCCTGCCGCCCACGCCGCTTGGCCTGCACATGGCCAGCCTGGTCGAGTCGGCCGGGCCGCTGACCCTCGACGAGGCCCGCGCCAGGCTGGCGGCCGGCGAGTTCACTACTGGCACCGCGGAAGTCCTGCGCTTCGGGATCGGCAGCGCGCCTGTCTGGCTGCATCTGCCGGTGCGCAACACGGGAGCCGCCCCCGCCGAGCGGCGCCTGAGCATCGAGAGTTCCTGGCTCGACCGCATCGACATCCATGTCCTGCACGGCAGCGAGATCGTCCGGCGCAGCGTCGGCGACGCCGTCCCCGGTTCGCTGCCGGAACCGGGGCTGGGCTACGTCACCGACCTCGTCCTGCCGCCGGGAGACAGCGACCTCCTCCTGCGCATCGCCACCCCCGATACGCTGGTCGTTCCGCTGCGCCTGCTCGACCACGCCCAGGGCGAGTCGTTCCAGCGCCAGCAGGATTTCACATACGCGGCCCTGTACGGCTTTCTGCTCGCCCTGATCGGCTACAACGCGATGCTCTGGTTCGGCCTGCGCGAGCGGAGCTTCCTCGACTACACGCTGTACGTCGGCAGCTTCCTGCTCCTCAACCTCTGCTATTCGGGCAATGGCTTCATCTGGCTCTGGCCCGGCAACATGCTCGTCCAGCAATACTGCATCCCGGTAATGATGGTGATCTCCGGCTGCTTCGGCCTGCGCTTCGCCGACGGCTTCCTGGGCCTGCGCGAACACGCCCCGGCCGCCCACCGCTTCGTGAATGGGCTGATCGCCGCCGGCCTCGCCATCCAGGCCGTCTGCGTCCTGCTCCTGCGCCAGCAGGACGCCGTGCATTTCGGCTTCGTGTTCATCCTCGCCTTTTCGCTGGTGATGGTCAGCCTCGGGCTCCTAACGGTGCGCAACGGCCGCATCGCCGGCCGCTACTACCTCGCCGCCGCGCTCACCGCCATGGTGGCGATCGCCGTGACCGCGCTCGCCGCCTGGTTCGGCCTCCCACATTCCCAGCTCACCTTCCATGCGGCCGGCTGGGGAATCGCGGCCGAGGGAATCCTGCTCGCCCTGGCCCTCGCCTACCGCATGCGCGAACACCAGCGTGCCCGCCTGCAGGCCGAGCAACTGGCGCGCATCGATCCGCTCACCGGCCTCTTCAACCGCCGGGCCTTCCTCGAGAACGCCCTGCCCGTGTGGAGCACGGCACTGCGTGGCGGGAGGCCGCTGGCCGTGATCGTGCTCGACATCGACCACTTCAAGGCGATCAACGACAGCCACGGCCATGACGCCGGCGACCGGGTGATCACCACCGTCGCGCGATTGCTGAAGGACTCGAGTCGCAGCGGCGACATCGTCGCCCGCTGGGGCGGCGAGGAATTCATTGCCCTGCTTCCAGAGACGGACGGGGCGCGTGCCGCCGCCCTTGCCGAGCGCCTGCGCACAGACATCGCCAGGCTGCGCTTCCGTCCCAGCCAAGGCCCCTCCGCGATCACGGCAAGCTTCGGGGTCGCTGCGCGCGATGGGCACGAATGCCTGGACGACCTGATCTGTGCCGCCGACCACCGCCTCTACGCGGCAAAGGCGGGAGGGCGCAACCGGGTGGAGTTGTCTCCCGGCGGCGCTGCCGGCTGAACGACCGTTCACCGCATCAGACGACGACCAGCGCCTGCCGCCCGCACCACTCGTCACCGGCGGAGACGGTGACGGGCTGCCGCGCCACCGCCGTCTCGACACAGAGCATGTGGCGCCAGCCGTCGGGCGGCATGTCGGCGAGCGCGGCGCACTTGTCGACCCACGGATTCCACACGACGACATCGGGGAAGCCGCGCGCCTCGATGCCGAGGCTGTGGTTGGCCGCCTTGAGGAGCTGTGGACGGGACACGTCGTGATAGACGCGGTCGACCTCCCCCTCGATGACGATTTCGGTCCCCGTTTCGCGGACCAGGCGGTCGCCGCCGGCCGCATCGTGGTACTGGTAGCCGTGGAGGCCCGCGAGCGCGACGTCCTCGACCTCGGGAACGCGGAGGTAGGAATGCAGCGCTCCGGTGAAGGCAAGGGGTTCCGTTCCGGCGTTTACGACGCAGAGTTCGACATCGATGCGGTCGACCTCGAGCATCACCGTGATTTCCGCCCGAAAGGCATGTGGCCACAGGGCGCGGGTGGTTTCGTCGTCACCGACTTCAAGCGTCGCCAGCGCGAAGTCGTCACCGCAGCGCTGCGTGGTCACCGCCCACTCGCGGGCGCGCACGAATCCATGTTTCGGCAACTCGCCGAGGGCTGCAAACTGGGGGAAGCAGACCGGAATGCCTCCACGGATCGGCACGCGGCCGTCGAATACGGCGCGCTCGGAAAGGAACAGGCGCTCGCGGCCGTCGGGTGTGATCCACGACACGACCTGCCCGCCCAACCGGCAGATTACCGCGGACGACCCCCGCGGACCATGCAGGCGCAAGGCTTCCCGGCCTTTGAACTCAACGGTTTCAATGAAGGGTTTCATGAGTCTCCGAAGCCTTCGGCACGACATAGAGTTGGGGACGGACGTGCAGCAACTCGACCCGCTGCCCGAGCAGGGTGACCATCCCGGGGCGCCGGTTGTCGCCGGTATCGCTGTATTCAAATGTGTAAACACGGCGCAACCGCAGCCGACCGTCGTCGTCGCGCACCGGCTTCAGCGAATGGATGGCAACCGTGTCGTCGAGAAACTGCAGGCCTTCGCCAGCACATGCAGCCTGCGCTGCCTTTACGCCGACCTCGCGCGCCTTGAGGCTGTCCAGCCAGAGCCAGACGCTGGCGCCGAGCAGCAGGAGAATCAGTATTTCGAGCAATTCCATCGTTCAAGTATACGTAAACGTGATACATCCCACGTCGCACAGGGCAGTTATGGCTGATAATTCGTCCGCAAAAAACTTCCGATGCGTCATGAAGCCGACCCTGAAACTGCTGCGCGATCTGCTCCCCATCAGCCACCTGCCGGCTGGAAGGAAGGCGGCCGAGGTGCGCGAGCTGCTCGACACGGTATCCGGACTATCGGCCCATGAAGTGGCGACGGAACTGACAGAGCGCGTCATTCCGGCCATCGGCGAACAGAAGAACATCCATATGCGCTTCCGGCTTCTGGAAGAAACCCTCCAGGAAGCGGAAAAAGCCCTCCCCGTTCTCGAGCGGCATGTCGATCTCTCGTCGCTGCCGCTGCCCCTCGCGGCGACGACGTCGGCGCTGACCGCCGACAACCTGATGAAGGCGCTTGTCGGGGGCTACTTCAAGCTCGCCAAGACCATTTTCCAGGGCACCCAGCAGGAACGCCTGATCCGCATATTCAACCGTGCAACGCTTCGCGCGATGATGCTGCTGTCCCGCCGCCAGCAGTTGGCCTACCGCTCCTACGCCAAGCCATCGGGGTCAACCTGGTCGATGCTGCACGAGCTCTGCCGGATGGCGCGCACGCTGCGCGCCCGCCTCCCGAAAGAGGGGATCGCGCCCATCGAGCATCAGTACCTGAGCGCGCTGCTGTTCGCCTACCTGGAACCGGGCAAGCTGCCGCGCAGCGAACTGGTGGACGCCATATTCTGCACGCGCCAGCTGGCCATGCACGCGGTGATTGCCGAGGACGCACCGGATGCCGGCGACCGCAGGGCCGTCGCGGAACGCTTCGTCGTTCGGCCCGACGAAGCCGGTCCCGGTATTCCGCTTCTCCGCCTCCCCCACGGCACTCCCGTGGACGATTGCCTGATCATCGATTGCAGCGGGGTGCTGGCGGAACTCGACAGGTCACTCAGCCGCGGCCCGGCGGACGACGGCAGATCCGAACCGGAAATTCCCCCCGGCCTGCTGCAGGCGCTGCGGCAGGCGATCGGCGTGCGGGCGGTGCGCCGCTTCAAGCGCAAGGCGTTCAAGCCGCACGCCGACCTCGTCGGCGGCATCGCCCACGTCATCCCGTTCATCGAGGGTGACGCGCACAGCCGCCGCGCCATCGATCTGGTGGCCAGGCGCGGAGCGAGAGGCTTCCAGTCCAGCGAATGGGCGCTGGTCGACCAGAGCCCCGACGGTTTCCTTGTCCGTTTCATCCAGGGCGAGAACTGGAAGCTCGGGGTCGGCAACGTCGTCGCCTTGCAGGCCCGCGAGTCGAGCATCGTTCACGTGTGCCTGGTGCGCCGCGTCGCGACCACCAGCCAGGGCAGTCTCGAGCTCGGCCTGCAGGCATTGTCGCCGCAAGTCAGCGTGGTCGACCTTCCGGGCCATGGCGAAATCCGGCGCGGCATCTATCTCCACAGCCTTCCCGCCTACGGCAATCGGCCGGGGATCATCGCCGGCCCCGGGCATCTCGCCAGCGGCCACAAGCTCAGGCTCGACGCGCACGGCGACACGCAACTCTGGCAGATCGGCAGACGTCTCGAAGCCTCCGAGGGACTGGAATTCTTCGCCCTCGTGCCGTTCTAGAACTGCCCGGCGACCACGTCATGCTCAGCTACCGTCACGCCTACCACGCCGGCAACCATGCCGACGTGCTGAAACACATCATCCTGCTGCAGATCGCCCGATACCTGGGCGAAAAACCGGCGCCGTTCTGGATCATCGACACCCATGCGGGCGCCGGCAGATACGCCCTTGAATCGGCCCACGCCAGAAAGCTGGGGGAATACCGCGACGGCATCGGACGCCTGTGGGACAGGAAGGGCCTGCCGCCGGCCGCGGTCGACTATGTGGAATTCGTCCGCATGCTCAACCCGGAAGGCAAGCTGCGCCACTACCCGGGGTCGCCCTGGCTGGCCAGCCAGTTGCTGCGGGAGAGCGACCGCCTGCGGCTCTACGAATTGCATAGCAGCGACTTCAAGCACCTGCAGGAATGCTTCGCCAGCGCCGGCCGCCAGGTCATGCTCACCGCTGGCGACGGCTTCGCCGGCCTCAAGGCGATCCTGCCGCCGCCACCGCGCCGCGCGCTGGTGCTGATCGACCCGTCCTACGAGACGCGGGATGATTACGTCAACGTCGTCAAGTGCCTGAAGGATTCGCTCAAGCGCTTTCCCACCGGCATCTACGCGTTGTGGTACCCGCTCCTCGCCAGGCGCGAAGCGCACCAGTTGCCCGGCCGGCTGAAAAACCTCGGCGCACCGGACTGGCTGCACGCGACGCTCGAAGTCAAGGCGCCCGCCAGGGACGGCATCGGCCTGCACGGCAGCGGCATGTTCATCATCAACCCACCGTGGACGCTGGAAAAGACCCTGCACGAAACCCTGCCTGCCCTCACCGCCATCCTCGCCCAGGGCGAAGGAGCGCGCTACGCGCTGGAGAGCCAGTCGGCGTAAGCCATCGGGGGGCACAAGATGCCCCGTTACTGTCTGCCAGCCACCCTCCCTGCACCGAATCCTTCAACGCCTGCCCAGCGACGGGTGAAGCGCAGGCACGTAACCGCTCCGCAAGATGCGGACATGACACGCCGGTGTCACCATGACCCATGGCGCAGCGACATCGGCAGGCGATACGGACAGGCCATATCCGTCGCACGACCAGCGATGGAGCCTGCCGTCACGAACCAGATAGAAATCCCCGCCCTTGCCAGCCTGGACGATCGCCCCCGTGGGAATCACCTTCAGGTCGCTGACGACATTCTCCCGGCGCTCAGAGCGATCCTGCTTCAACTGGAGGTCAATGTCCTTTGCCGTCGGCCGCTTTGCCAGCCCGAACGTCCGCGCCCATGCCTCCTGGTACGCGACGTAACGTTCCCGCCGGCACTCGGAACAGGGCCGGTGACCGGCAGCCAGGGCCGTCGCTTCGTCCAGGAAAAAGAGTTCCGTGTAATGCCCCGGCTGCATGATCTGCCGCTGTCTTTCCTTGAATGAAAGCAGGCAGGTCACCCAGGCATCGCGCGCCGACAGGCGAACGATGTTGCCGCTGTCGTCATGCAGGCAGCCGCGGTTGCCCATCAGCGTGCCGCGTGCGGCAACCGCCACCAGGGCGCCTTGAGGATCGACACGATTTTGCCGGCGCATCCTGCCTCTACTCCTTCTCGAACCCCTGACTCGTGAACCGCAGCGTCCGGCTGTTCTCGGTCACCGTGCGCACCACATTGTCCGGCGCGCCATCAGGCATTTCCGCTTCGATTTCCAGGTTGACCGTGACACGCGCGCCGACCAGGCCGACCAGGTGCGAAATCACCTCCTCGGCGATCCTGCTGGCATCGCGCCCCACGCGCGCGGGGTCGAGAACCACCGTGCCGTGGAAACGTTTCGGCCTGGCCGCCGCTGCCGGCTGCACTGGCGGCGTCACGCCCGCCAGCGTCGGGGACACGCTTGGCCCCTCGCCGGGTGTTTGTCCTGGCGTAGCGCCCGGCGGCGGGGCGCGCTCCGCATCCATCTGCCTTGCCGCCACATCCGCCTTGACGACCAGCGCCGATGAGTGGGCGTCGGCCAGACTGATCAGCGTACCGGCGCGTAACCCCAGATAGCGGCCGGCCGTTTCATCGTAGCTGTCGGCAAACGCAAAGGCTTCCTGCCAGATCATCAGATTCACGCCATCGGTGATGGCATGCAGCAGTACCGTCGAATCCTTCAGGCGTGGCAGGTACAGGTAACGCGCAAAGTCCTCGACCAACTGCTTGACGGAGACATGCTCGCCGCGCCAGAGCGGAATCTTGTCGAGCTCCATCTTCAGCCGTGTCGGGGCGAAGCTGGTCAGGTAAAGCTCGTCGGTGCGCAGTTTCTTGCTGGCGCGGGCCGCAAGTGCGTCGGTGCCCGAAAGCCTCAACGCCTCCCAGGTCACGGCGTCCTGCGGCTTGTTCTGCACCGGCACCAGCAACCACTGATAGGTTTCCGGCAGGCGCGCCGTCGCCGTGTTGTCCGCCGCGGTGATCTGCTGCATCACCTGGGTTTTCTGATGGGTTGTCAGCCCAAGCTGCGCCTCGTCGGCGAGGATG
>ERZ761603.187-NODE-187-length-54931-cov-18.201800_pt1 | contig 54931 bp, 45 predicted proteins | sample MGYA00511879_ERZ761603 | MGnify/ENA primary metagenome ERZ761603 (study PRJEB28899, sample SAMN02850040) | bioreactor sludge metagenome | biome: EBPR Sludge; feature: EBPR Bioreactor; material: flocular biomat | place: Australia: Thorneside Wastwater Treatment...
CCATCCACAAAGCCCCCGACAAAAACGTCGGGGGCTTTGTCCGTTTACGGCTTCGCTAGCGGTGGCGGCAAGATGGATGTTGATGGCTCCAAGTCCATTGATACTGTGAATCTTTCCTGCATCAGCTCCGTATGATTAATGTTCCTGATGGGGATGGAAATACGCGGGAGACTGCTCCGGTGACGGCGCTTGACCGCGTATGATGTTTCTGGGATATTCGCCGCGTACCGTCGGGTTCATCGCTCTGAGTTTCTGGTCGCTGTTTGGCTCAACCGTGTTCCGGAGTCGTGCGCATTGCTTTTTTGGAGCGCGCCGCGGCCTCGAATCGAAGGAGGTCCCCCATGTCAGAAATGATCGTCCCCGGAACTTACATCGACGTGCGGGCGGAGGGCTTGATTTCCGCTGCTGGCGTGGCCACCGGGGTTGTCGGAGTGATCGGTACCGCCCGCTCGGGGCCGATTGGCGTGCCGGTCACCCTTTCTGGCTTTTCGCAGGCGCGCGAGCTCTTCGGACTCCCCGATAGCTACGCCATTCCCGAAGACGGGTCGCACCCGCTGACCCTGGTACGTGCCTTGCAGCTCGTTTACGCCAATGGTGCCTCGACCGTAGTCGCGGTTCGCGTGGCCAGTCCCCGCAGCGCCTCTGCGAGCTATGCGCTCAAGGATCGCAGCGGCAACACGGTCGCCCTGCTAGCGGCAGCGACTCCGGGAAGCTGGGGAAACGACATTCAGGTCGCTGTCGGTTCGGCCAAGACGGCCGCGCAGATTGTCGCCGAAAAGCAGGCCACGTCGTTCTCGGCCTTGGCCTACCATCGTGTTCTGCCCAATCCGCAGAACCGCTTGCAGGTGCTGCGCGGAGATACGCGCCGGGTGGACAGCTTCGACCTGGTCTATCGGTTTATCGTTAGCGACGAGGCGGTGGCCAAGAACGCCGGCGGCTTTCAGCTCGCCCATGCGAGGGTGGCGACGGTGCCCTCCATCAATGCGATTTTGATCCTCGATAGCAGTGGCGCTCCGCTCCGCGCTTACGGAGCCAACCCGCCGTCCGGTGTCACGGCTGGGACGATCATTTACGATCCGGCCGCTACACCGGCAGTAAACGAGGTGCGCCTCAACCCCCTCACAGGCGAGCTCAGTTTTGCTGCCACGCAGGCCCCGACTGCCGGCCAGGTGGTGCGTGCAAGCTATGCAGTGGATCATGACGATCCGCTCGCGGGCGAGGTGTTGATCACGGTTTGGAACGGCGACCTCGACTTTCACAGCGGTGAAGCGCCGCGCGCGGCTGCCGGTGACCTGCTGACCGCCAACTATCTGGTTGAAGCTGCCGACTGTGTCGAACTGACTCTCACCCATGGCCAGGTCAAGGAAAGCTACGTGGTTCCCGATGGCCACGTGCTGGCCAGGCTGGCCGCCGGCTCGAAGCTGGTGCGCGTCGTCGCCGACGCCAGCCACGGCAAGGCCAAACCGCAGACCGACGTTGCCGGCTATTTCGGGACCGGCAGCAACATCGGCGGTGCCAACGGTGCCGATGCCGGCGAGGACGAGTACGCCGCTGGCCTGGAGGCGATCTCCAATCGCGTCGTCAATCTCGTGGTCTTGGCCGGTCAGGATGCTCGCAGCATGGGTTCGGTGCTCGTTGGCCACCTCAAATCGACCGAGGAGACCGACCTCGAGCGGATCGGCATTATCGGTGCGCCGGGCACTCAGGTCTCGGATTTCCTCGGCCACAATCTTGCTGACGGTCGCGTGGTGATCGTCGCGCCGGGAATTCGTAATGCTGACGGATCGAGCTTGCCGCCGGCCTACACCGCGGCGGCGGTGGCCGGCCTGATGGCAGCCCAGTCGGTGCAGACCAGTCTGACCAACAAGGCCATCAACATCCCGGGCATCGCCGTCGAAGCCAATCGCGGCGAGCAGGCACAACTGATCCAGCGTAACGTCCTGAGTATCGTTTCCCGGCAGGGCCTGCGCGTACTCAAAGGCATTACCAGCGAGGGCGCCGGCCAGCCTTTTTCGGCGATCCCGACGCGGCGAATCGTCGACTACGCCAAATACGGTGTGCGGTCGGCAGCCAATCCGTACATCGGACGGCTGAACAATTCGCGCGTGCGGGCAGCGCTCAAGGCCACTCTCGATGCCTTCCTCACGGGCATGGTGCTGGATGAGGCGCTGACCGCCTACATGCTTGAAGTGAGTGCGACGCGGGCCCAGGAGATCGCCGGTCAGGTCAATGTGGTGATGACCATCCAGCCGACTTTCAGTATCGACTTCATCCGCGTCGTCATGACGCTGCAGTGAGACTGGAGATACCACCATGCCCAACGATGTCTTGCGCGCCACTGATGCGGTTCTCGTCCTCGGCGTCGAGGATACTTCCACTCCCGAAGGGGAGGCGGCTGACGCCGTGGTATCGCAGTACGACCTCTCCAATGTCGTCGGTCGACTGACCAATGTAGCGATCAGCATTTCCAGCGATGTCCGTCCCTTCTACGAGATCGGCCGTCGCTATCCTACTCACTTGCGTCCGGGCATCGTGAAGGTCTGGGGGTCAGCGGAGCGGGCGCACGTCAACGGCGCGCTGCTGCGCCTGCTGCTCGGCGACGGCGCGGTCAGTCCGCCATCGGGGCCAAGCTTCGCGCAGCCTTCGTTCAATCTGATTTCAACCCTCCGCGATCCGGCGCGTCCGGAACAGATGACGCAGGTAACGGTTTTCGGTGTCAAGTTCGACAGCTGGACCTACACCATCCCGAGTGATGCCTTCGTGATGGAAGCGATCAGCTTCCAGGCGATGCGCGTCGCCTACGAGGAAGCCTGATCCGCGTCGCGTCGCTAATGTGCAAGTCGCGTATGCGACTCACGAAGCTTCCTCTCCCCTGCGGGAGCAGGGTTGGGGTGAGGGGAATATTGGGCGCATGCGCCCAGCCCGGCGAACGATTCCTGCATGCAAGCCGGAATGCGCACTGCAAGTGAGAGGGAGGGGCGGTATGACTCACATCATCCGGGGGGTCTCGACTGTCATGACCGTTAGCCCCGACCAAGCGGGAGTGCCAGATCGATGCAGGCAGTCAGTAGGCCGGCGGTGAACGGAGCCTCGAGCGACGCGGCAGCCGATGATGAGCGCTTCCTGACGGCGCAGGAGCTGCTCGCCGGGAGTCTGCTCAGCTACGACATCGAGGTGCCGGCAAAGGTGCTTCGGCCTGCCGGCGAGGCCGCCGAGGTGGCGGGACAAGTGCGCGTGCGGCCGCTGAAGGTTGCCACGCTGGCCTTGATTGCACGCGCTGCGCGCGAAGACTCCTCGCTCGTGCCCTTGCTGATGATCAAGGAGTCGCTGCTCGAACCGCCGCTGAGCCTGGAGCAAATTCGCCAGATGCACGCCGGTCTGGTCGACTTTCTGGTCGCCGCGATCAATCGCGTCTCGGGCCTTGAATCAGGTCAATCTGCCCAGAACTCGGCTCGTAGTGCAGCCGCTTCGGTGATCGGCGAGGCGCACTTGCGACTTGCCTGGCACTTCGGATGGACGCCGGCACAGGTTGCCGAACTGACTCCCGGACAGGTGGCCATCTATCTCGCCGGCATCGATCGCCTGCAAGCCGAGCAGTTGCCGCGGCAGTCGCGACAATGAACGCGTCATGGGAATCGCCCGCTGGCGGTGTGCTGCGCCTGGCCGAGCGGCTTTTTGCGGCGCCTGACCTCGGATCGGCAGCACTCTTCGATGTCTTGCGGCGCGCCGACGCCATGGCGGCAATGGAACGTCTGTTTGGCGAGAGTCTGGCGACTGGCGAGAGGTCCGAGCGCGCGCCGGACGTGGCGACTCCTCGCCTGCCAGAAGCAGCAGGGCCGGGGTGGCGGCTAGCGGCGACGGCCTCTGACAGGGTCTGGCTGAGCCCTGCCGCAGAGCTTCACCGGGAGCCGCGCGCAGAAGTGCCCGCGAACGCCGGCCATGGGCAGCTGCCGCCAATCGTCGAGCCACTGTTCGGGCAAGCGCCTGGCGCGCCCTTCCCAGCAGCGAAGCCGGCCCGGAAAACACCCGATGCACTCGCCTCTGTAGCCGCGACTAGCGGCCGCACCGTTCTGCTGCCGAGTGCTGGCGAGCGGGCCAGGGAGCGGCAGAGCAATTTTTCCGGCGGCGCGGGCACAGCCACACGATCGGTCGCCGATGCCGTCGTTGCGGCAATACGGCAGCCGCTGCCGGTGATGCCCAAAGCTGGTCTTGTCGATCAGGCAGGCGCCGCTAGCAAGGCCCTGGCAGGCGAGAGCGCCTCGACAGCATCCTTCGCGGTGCGTTCGCCGGCCCGCGTGCAGCCCAAGAACGAGAGCCCGGCGTTAGTCGCTGCCCACCTTCCAGAAAGTGACGACCGCGCATCGCCGCGTCGCGACGAGCTGCCCAGTGCCCGCCGCGCCGCGAATCTTCGACCGAACAGCGCGGGCCTGCCACCCGCAGCGGCGATCGTCGGCGATGGCGGGGGCGGTACGCGCCTGGTGAGCGGCCTTGCCGATCTCAACGGCTTGTTTGCCTCCGTGCTCGCCGACAAGCCCCCCGTCGTGGTCCGCGAGCGGCAGTCGGCGACAGCCGCTGTCGCTTCGCCTGGGGCTGCGACCGACCGCGAGCGCGAGCCTGCTCTGGCACGATCGCCTTTTTCGCGGCCGACTCTGCTTTTAGAGGCGCCGCATCCCGCTATCGACACCGGCGGCCCGGAAGCCCGGGCGGCGAGCGCCGATTTCCCGGGCCCGACGGCATCGCTGGCGAGCCCCGCCTGGCCGGCGCTGACCACACTTGCACCGGCGATCGTCGACCCGGCCAGCGACGACATCCTCCTCGATCGCCTTCTCGAACGCTGGCAAGAGCGCCTTCGCGAGCAGGCGATTCGGCATCTCGGTTTCACCGGCGGTTTGAACTGAGATGGCGCTGGAAATCGCCGGCGTGCAGATGGACCAGCTGCTGAGCATCGAGGCCAGTGAAGGCGCGCGCTTCGTTCGCCACGCCGTGCCCGGGTTGAATGGCAGCCTGGCGCAGGATCTCGGGCGCCCCAGCGTGCGTATCCGGGTGCAGGGGATTTTCTATGGCCGCGATGCTGCCGACCGCCTGCAAAGCCTGCGCGGCCACCTGCTGGCCCGCGAACCCGTCGACTTCCTCTGCGAACTGACTGGCGAAGGCTACTTCTCGCAGGTCCTGCTCGACCAGCTCGAAGTCGCGCAGCGCGCCGGCCGCCCCGACGAGTTCGACTACCAGTGCCTGGTCAGCGAATACGTGCCGCCGCCGCCCCCGCCGGCGAGCGGCCTCTTTGACGGCATCGACGGCAGCCTTCTCGACGAAGCGGCGTCGCTGATGGACGACGTCCAGAATGGGCTGGCGCTGGTCGAGCAACTCGGCGGTCTGCTTGCCGGCGCAGCCGACTTCGCCAATCCGACGACCCGTTTGCCGGCGATGCTGAGCAGCTTCAGCGACCTTGCCGGCGGTTCGGCTTCGACGCTCGGCGGCATCGGAGACCTGCTGTGAGCGGCGCCACCGCCAGCCTGCCGAACCTGCAGCGTGTCAGCGACGCCAGCGGCAACGCGCAGTCGGGCCTCAGCGCTTTCCTGGATGTCGCCGGAGCCTTGGCCAGCGGCGCGGACGACTCGCCGCTGCACGCCGTCAGCGAGGTCTTGCACAGACTCGATCAGGCACTGGACATCGACCTCGGCGGCCTCGCCCAGGGGCTGCCCCTGGCCTTGAGTCGCATCGACGAAGCCTTGCCGGCCGACGCCTTGCGCTTCGTCGAAGAGATCAGCGAGCGTTACCAGGAAGTCAGCGATTTTCTCGCCAACAGCGAGCTGGTGCGCCAGATCGGACCCGCTGTCAGTCTCGAGCAGACGGCGTTGGCGCTGATCGACGACCTCCTGGCGCTGTTTCGCAGCCGTCTCGAAGATCTCGGGCCGGCACTGATCGACGCCGAGACCCTGGCGAGGGTGAGCAGCGCGCTGGCGACGATCGACACCCTGAGCTCGGCAGCCAGCGTCCAGCCTGACGAGCTGCTCGACTTTCTGGCCGACAACCTGCTCGGTGTCGGTGCCGATCTGCTGGCGCCGGCGCGCAGCGAACTCGCTTCTGCGCTGGTGATTCTCGATCCTTTCTCTGAGGCCGCCATCGAAGCGCGCCTTGCCGCCGCGCGCGCGGACGTGGCCGGCGCCATGCAGTTGCTGGGCCAGCAACTGCGCAGCTTCGACCCCGACGATCTGGCCGCCTACGCCGCGCTTGAAGCGCAGCTGGCAGCGCTCGGGAGCGCTCTCGATAACGCTTTCACGGCGCTCGAAGCGCTCTACGCGACGCTCACTGTCGCCGTGGAACGACCGGAATGGGACGGGCTGTTTGCCGCCTACGCCGACGTCCTCGCTACCATCGACCTCGCAGAAGTGCCGACCGTCGATGATGCGGTGGACGCCATGGCCGCGGTGCTCGACTCGCTGCTCTCGCGCCTGGGCATGAGCCTCTCGCCCGAGGATCTGGCAGCACAGGTCGGGCGCATGTCGGCATCGATTCACGATCTCTTCGGCGACTCTCCTCTGGCGCAGGTGCGCCAGATCCTGATCGACTTCGTCGGACAGATCCACGCCCAACTCGACGCGCTGCCGGTCGAGGAAGTTCAGACGGCGGTGCACGGCATGCTGAGCACGGTGCACCAGCAGATCGATGCACTGGGCATCACGCAGGTGCGCAGCGGCATCGAGCAGGGTTTTCAGCAGGCCAACGACTTAGTCGACGAACACATCGGCGAGCAGCTGCTGGCCGGCGTCGAAAGCCAGCTCGCAGCGGCGCTCACGCAGTTCGAGAACATTCCGATCGCCGAACTGGGAGAGCAACTGGCCAAGGCTGTCGAAGATGCCGGCGAGGTCATCGGCGAACTGCAGGCCCAGATCTCCTCTGGACTGGCCGAGGTGCAGACCCTGCTGGCGTCGCTCGACGGCATTGATTTCCGTCCGGTCGCCGACGAAGTGGTCGACGAGATTGCCGCGCTGAAGGCGAAACTGGCGGCGATCCGACCCAACGCGCTGTCGGACGCGGAACGTATCGCCATTCAGGCCGGCCTGTCGATCCTGCGCGCCATCGACCTGCAGACAATGATCGAGGACGAGCTCAAGCAGCAGTTTGCCGCGCTCGACGCCGAGCTCGCACAAGTCGTGCAGGCCGTCCTCGACGCGTGGATCGAGTTTCGCGGTCGTATCGGCGGTCTCGACGGCGCTTCACTGGCGGCGCCGGTGACCGGCATGCTCGATCAGGTCGGCGATGTCGTTCTTGGCATCAACGGCGCGCTGGTGGTCTCGCCGCTCGGCAAACTGGTCGACGATCTTCTCGACAAGACGCAAGCGCTTTCGCCCGGCGCCCTCCTCGACCCCTGGCAGGAGCCTTACCAGCGCTTGCTGGCGACCATCGGGCGGGCCAACCCGACCGTTTGGGTGCAGCCGCTGCGCGTCGTGCATGCCGAGATCGACCGCCTGATCGACCTGGTCGACGTCACCCCCCTGCTCGGCACGCTCGAGCAGAAGCAGAAAGACCTCTTCGCAGAGGCCCGGCAGGCCATATCAGACGCGCTCGACGCAGTGCAATTGCCGGCGCCGCTGGACGCTTTCTACGCGCAGATGAAGGCCCTGGTGCTGACCCTGACCGACGCCATTTTCGCCGACCCCGACACAAGCCTGCGCGAAATCAATCTCTCGCTGTCCACCTCGCTGCGGCCAAGCACGCTCTTCGAGCCGCTCGACCAGGCTTTCGATCGCCTCCTGGCGATGCTGGACACGCTGCCTGAAGACGAGGTCCTGCAAGCGCTGGAAGCGATTCGCCAGGGACTCGGGGCGGCGCTGCCGGCGATGAACCCGGCGCATATCGTCGCTCGCATGCGCCAGGGCCAAGGGCGAATCGCGGCGCTGGCGCCGAGTCATCTGGCTGGTGTCGTCGCCCTGCCGGCTTTGCGCGTCGGTCTGGCGGGGCAGCTCGCGCTGTCTACCGCCCACGGCGCGGCCAAGATTTCGCTGCTCGCCCGCTTCGATAGTGTCCTCGGCCCGCTCGACTTGTCGGCGGAGGACAGCCGTCTGCAGCGCTTGAGCGCCGCGCACGCGACCCTGCTCAGCGCGCTGCGGCGGCGCATCAACACGCTTGACGCCGCGGCTGCACAAGTCGAGTTTCAGCGTCTGGAAACTGGCCTCGGCCGACTCCTGCCCGCGTTTCTGCGACAGCCTGAGCCGCTGAGCATGGCGGATGTTCGCGGCGGCCTGGCGACCTTGCGGCCGTCGAGCAAGGCGCGTCGCATCGACCTCGCCGTTGAGCGCTTCCTGGCCCGGCTGACGCCGCTGCAGGGCGCTCTCGACGGCGCTGTCGACGGGTTCTTTCAGGAAATTCGCCAGGCGGCACTGACGCTGCATCCGGGGGAGCTCAAGGACGCGGTGGCGACGGTCTACGCCAGCCTGCATGAAAAACTGGCGCTGCTCGACCCCGACGCCTTGGCGGCCTCGCTGCGCAACGAGGTCTGGGAGCCCTTGCTGGACCCCTTGCGGGCCATTGATCCAGCGGCGCTAAAAGTCGAGCTCGACGTCTTGTTCCAGGACTTGGTGGGCAAGATCGGCGGCTCGATAAGGGCGCTGCTCGAGCAACTCAGAGTGGCCATCGACGCCTTCCTGGTGCAGGTCCGGGAGGCGCTGAGCACGGTCTTGGCAACGCTGAAAGCGCAGATCGAAGCGATCCTGGCCAGTGTTGGCGAGTTGCTCGCGCAGATCGACCAGCTACTGGTCGACGATCTCTTCGAGCGCCTGCTGACTCTGCTCGCTAATCTGCAGATCAGTTTCGACCGCGAACTCGATCGCGTCCGCAAGGAGTTCGACGCGATGCTGGCGGCGATTCCCCTGCAGGCTGCCGCGGAGGTCAGCATCGCATGAGCGCGGTCGCCCGTTTGCACGCCTGGCAGGACGCGCAAGCGTCGGCGCGGCAGGTGGTCGTCGAGCAGGGCTTGCCGCGCGAGGTCCACGAAGGCGCAGCGATCTCGCGTTACGGCTGGCGGGCCGGCGAGCTCGCCGAGATCGTCGAAGCCGACGGCGAGCGCTGGAGCTACGCCTACGGTGACGATGGCCGCCTGCTGGCGGTGGACCGCGATGGCCGACGCTGGGCCGACTATGGCTACGACGCGGCCGGCAGGCTGAGCGAGGTCTGCCGTCCCGACGGACCGCTGGCGCATTCCTATGACGAGCAGGGCCGCCTGCTGCGTACCCTGCGCGGTGACGCCAGCCCCTTCGTTTATCGTTGGCAGGAGCAGCGCGTCGCCAGTGCGCGCTCGGACCATGAAGAAAGCCGTTTCCACTACGACGCCCGCGGGCGAGTGACGGGTATCGATCAGCGCGTCGGCGGCCATGAGCTGTCACTGCGCTTTTCTTTCGACGGCCAGGGGCGCCTGCAGCGGCTCGACTTTCCGCAATGGCAGCAGACGATCTCTTTCGCCTGGGACGCGCGCGGTCGGCCGGCGGCGGTGGACTGGAACGCTCGCCAGGTGGCCAGCTTCGGCAGCGACGACGCGGCACGCCGCTCATGGGCCGAAAGCCGCGACGGTGTGCGCAGCGAAACCTGGCACGAAGCCGGCAGTGGTCGCCCCACGCGCCAGGTGATCAGTCGGCAGGGGCAGGAGATCAGGAGCAGCGAGCTGCGTCGCGACGAGGCTTTCCGGCTGCTCGCAGAGGGCAGCCGGCGCTACCGCTACGACTTCTGCGGGCGCCTATGCGAGGCCCGCGAGGGGGATCACGTCTGGGCCTACCGCCACGATGCACGCGACAACGTCCTTGCTGAAGGCGGCCCCGACCGCGATGTCGAGAGTGACAGCGCGGGGCGCATTCGCCGCGTTCGGCAGGGAGCGGGTGAGCGGGTTTTCCGGCACAATCAGGCGGGTGAACTGCTCGAATTGCTGGTCGACGGAAAGCGCGTCGCGCGCTGCCTCTACGATCACAAGGGCCGCTTGATCCTCAAGTCCGGTCCGCAGGGCAGCGAGCGCTACCTCTACGGCCCCGACGACGCGTTGCTGGCCATCGCCGACGGCGCGGGAAACCCGCGCCTGATCTACCTGCGCCTGCCCACCGGCATTGTCGGCATGATCGATTTCCGCGAAGACAGCGAAGGGCGCGTCGTCTGCCTGCACTGCGACGCGCACGGCAATCTGCTTTTTGCCGGCAGCGAGGACGACCGTGAGGCGCTCGCCGGGCCCTTCGCCAGCGACCCCTATGGGCTGCCGCTAGCCGTCGAGGGTGGCGGCGAAAACCCCGTGCCCTACCTCTATCGGGGCCGCCTCTGGCATGCCGACCTTGGTCTCTACCGTATCGGCGGCCGCTGGTACGACCCGGCCCTGCGTCGCTTTCTTACGCCCGACACCTATACTGGCGCCCCTGACGACGCACGCCTGCTCAACCCCTTCCGCAAGGCCGGCGAACAGCGCATGGCGCGCGCCCAGATCCTGGCCGACTGGCTGCGCCAGCCGCGTCTGCGCAACCGTACCGCCTACTGCGCCAACGATCCGATCAACCGCTTCGACCCAGACGGCCACTGGAGCTTCGGCGGCGTCCTGCTGTCGCTGCTCGGCGTCCTGTGGACCCTGCCGAACACCGCTTTCGGCCTGGCCGTCGAGGTCACCTGCCTGCTCGGCGAAGTGGTGCGCTGGCTGGTGTGCCTCTTCTCCGGCGGCAATGTCAGCTGGCAGACGCCGGGTTTCGACGCCGCCGCTTCGGGTCGCCTGAACGCTTTCGCGCTGGTCTTCAAGGGCGGCTGGCTGGGGTCCTTCGAAAGCCTGCTGGGGATCACATTCGGCAATGTCATCTTCGTCAACGGCGAGTACGAGCAGCATCCAGAATGGAAGAGACTCCCCGATCCGGTCAGGCCGCCGGCGTATGGCGGCGCGCAGACCATTCCGAAAAGCCAGGCGCTCTACGAGCACGAGTTGCGGCATGTCAATCAGTACAGCTGGTGGGGACCCTTCTTCCACCTCGGCCTGCCGCTGTTCGGCGTTTACGAGTGGGACGTGATTCTCAACGGCTACCAGAACGCTGGCTTCGAGCAGGACGCTCGCGAGCACGGAGGCTTCTGATGGCCAGCGCGCGCCCCGAGTTCGCCTTCAGCGCCGGCAGCCTGTCGGCCAGCTCGGCGTCGCCGCTTGCCGGTCCGTCGCGTTTCGTCGTCGAACGCAGTCTCGAGGTGCCGGTGGATAGCCTGCGCGTGAGCCTTGCCGAAAGCGCCGGCGTCGCTGCGGGTGACCCGGTACAGCTCGATCTGGGCGATCAGGGTGGACTGGAACGGGTGTTTACCGGCAGCGTGGCCGAAGTGCGGCCACGCCTCGGAGGTTGCGAACTGTTCTGTGTCGGCCGCATGCTGGCGCTGGTCGACCTGCGCGTCTCGTCCTTCTATCGCGACCGGAGCGCTGGCGATGTGGTTCGCGACCTGGTCGGCCAGGCGGCGCTCGACAAGGGCGAAATCGCCGACGGTGTCGCCCTGCCGCGCTTCGCGGTGGAGCGGCGTGTCGGTGCGCACGCCCAGTTGCGCCGTCTCGCCGATCGTCTCGGCTACGCACTGTTTGCCGACCGGCAAGGAAAGGTTCATTTTCGTGGCCTGGGAGCGGCGGCCAGCCTGGCTTCTGGCGGCGGCCTCGGAGCGGGCCTGGCCAACGTGGCTGCGTCCGCTTCGGCAGCCCTGGATGTCGGCGGCGGTGGCAGTGCCGGCCTCGCCTACGGCACGCAGCTGCTCGATGCCAGCGGTGGGCTGCGACCGTCTTTCGGGCGCAAGCTGTTGGTCGGCGGCGAAAGCCCGATGTCTGGCCAGGGCGAGGACAAGAGCTTCTGGCTGACGGCCACCGACAGCGACTTCCAGGACTCCGCCGGCGAGGGTGCCGAGATGCTGCTCAGCGATCCGACAGCACGTACCAAAGACATGGCAGGTCGTTTCGCCACCGGTTACGCGGCGACTTTCCAGCGTCGCACGAGCGCCATCCGCTTGACCGTGCTGGGTCTGCCGGCACTCGAACTCGGCGCCGTCAGCGGCGCTTCGGCGGCGCCCGAAGCGGGCCTCAACGCCAGTGGGTACATCAAGGGCTTGCGGCACCGCTTCGGTTCGCTGGAAGGCTTCCTGACCGATCTCGTCGTCTCGACGGAGGGGGGCGCATGAACGAGCTGCTGGACATGGTGCGCCGGACGGTGCGCGAGGAACTGGCGCTGCGGCGAGGACCACAGCTGGCGACGGTGACCGCGCTCACCGCACACGCCAGCAGCGACGACAGCGCCAACTACGAGGCCGACGTGCGTCTCAAGCACGACGGGCTGGAGATCGCGCAAGTGCCGATCGCCGTGACGCACGTCGGCGTTGCCGCGCCGCCGCGAGTCGGTGACCTGGTGCTCGTCGAGTTTCTCGACCACGATCTGCAGCAGGCGCTGATTACCGGCCGCTTCTATCACGATCAGGAACGGGCACCGCTGTTCCGCAAGGACGAAGTGCTCTTCGAACACCGGCTGCCGGACGACACCATCAACCAGCTGCGCTTCGCCGACGACGGCTCGATCTTCCTGCAGCGCGAAGTGAAGAAACGCGAAGACAACAGCGAATTCACCGCCGGCCTGCGCATTGCTCCCGACGGGCTCATCGAGATCAGGGCCGGCGACAAGATCACCGTCACTCTCGACGCCAAGAACGAGAAAGTGAGCATCGTCTGCGACGGCAAACCGATCGACATCAACTGCTCCAAGCTGAGCGTCGACGCCGATGTCGAGATCAAGAAGACGCTCACCGTCGACGGCGACGGCACGATCAAGGGCACCGGCAAGATCAGCAGCGTGACCATTTCCGGTACCGACATCACGGGAGGTGGGTGATGGCCGACCTGACGCTCAAGGGAACGCTGAATCTGATGGGCACGCTCACTTTCAAGGGCGGCAAGTTGAAAATCGGCGACACCGGCCTGGAAGCGCTGGTCGAGGTGACGCCTAATGATCCGCCGCAGTGCAGCGCCGCGCCGCCGGTGATCATGCCGCCGCCGCCCCTGGCGCCGCTGCAACCGCAGCCGACGGTATGGATCGTCAGCAGCTTCAACAAGACCGTCAAGGCGGGCTCGAAGGCCGTCGTCGCGCTCGGCATGGCGATGCAGGGCCAGTCGGGCGCACCGCTGTGGCCCGGTATGGTGCTGCCCAGTTCCGGCAACCCGACGGTCACCGTCAACCACGTCCCGATCAATGTGCTCAACGACATGGCCGTGATCTTTCCCTCGGGCGGATCGGCCGCTTTCAACGCGAGTGGCCAGTCATGACGGCGCCGGTGCTGACCATCAACCAGCCGGTGCATGGCGCCGGTTTCCACGGTGCGGCGCTGGTGTCGCTGCGGGCGACGCTGAGCGGCAGTCCGAGCGGACTGTTCTTCAAGTGGTTCTCGTCGCTGAACGCGGCGGCGACTGCCGACCATCCCGAGCTCAACGTCAGCGACCACTCGGCGGCCATTCTCGACTGGAGCGCGCCGCTGGCAGAGTTCGGCAGCCATGTCATCGTTCTCGCCGCCACCGACCGCGACGGCATCGACCTGGCGTCGATCAAGTCGGTGGCGCGCTCGGCAATGGCCGGCGGGGCGCCGCCGGCAGCAGTCGCTCCCTGCGTCGTGCACCGCTTGCTCGCGCAATTGCGCAGGCCGGCGACGAACGGGCAGGTCTTTGCGAAGGCGGCAAGTACTTTCGAGTTTCTCGCGCCGGCGCGCTGGGCCCGGGAAGATCCTGCGCATTCGGGAAGCTGGATCGCCGACCGCGATTACCAGCAGATCAACGGCATTTCCCTGCGTCTGCGTCTGGCACCAGCCGGCGCGCCTGATCTGACGCATACGGCCGATATCCCGCTCGACCTGGCTGCGTTGGCATTCTTCCGCGCCGACGACCAGACCTGGTTCCGCTGGAGCGGCAGCTTGCCGGGCAATGTCAGCAGCGGTAACTACACGCTCAGCCTCACGGTAAGCGGTGGCGGCACTTCGACGTCGGTCACCCGCCAGGTCGTTGTGGCGGCTTAGGAGTGCTCATGCTCAGCAATCAGCGACCACAGCTGTTCGGGACCGACATCCGTCTGCGTGACGGCAGTGGCGGCGCCGACCTTACGCTCGAAGGTCCGGTCGGCTCATCGGGCGACCTGGCTCTGAGCCACGGCAACGACAACGCGGTGCAGGCGCTGTCGCTGCGCCTGCGCGTGCGCAAGGGCGAGCTTGCGGCCCTCGGCTGGCCGGACTACGGTTCCCGCCTGCACGAATTGATCGGCGAAGTCGACCTGCCGCGCACGCGCCTCAAGGCGCAGGTCTTCGCCCGCCAGGCCGTCGAGGCTGACCCGCGCGTGCGCCAGGTCGACGAAGTAAGCGTGTTCAGCGTTGCCGGCGAGCGCAGCGTCCTGCGCCTGGCGATGCGGGTCCTGCTGATCGACGAAGCGACGCCGCTCAACCTGGTCTTTGATTTCAGCCTGGAGGGCGCATGATCGACCTCGGACATCCTTTCTCCAAGCCCTTTCAGACGCTCGTCGAGGGCTTGATCGAAAGCCTGCAGCTCGGCGTCGAGCAGCCTGCCAGTCAGGAACTGATCTATCGTGCCGGTACCTTCAGCTACACCTTGAAAGGCGTCGGGCCGGTGAGTGGTCTGGCGGCACAGATCACCGGTCTGGTCGCCGGCAAGCCGGCGATCTTCAGCCGCGGGCAGCATTACCGTTACGCGGTTGGCCAGTTGGTCTGGGAGCCGCTGCCGGAAGCGGTCGATGCCGATGTCGCCGCGGCCTGGTTCCCGGATGACAACTCGCGCCTGACTGTCGGTTACTTCTTCCGCGACCTGCCCTCCGGGATTACCGACTTCAACGCCGGCAGTGTTGCCGGAACGCTGGTGCGCGCCATGTCGCGCGAGTTCAAGCTGCTCTACGAGCAGATGGACCAGGCCTACCAGCGGGCTTTCATCGACCACGCGCAGGGCGTCGCGCTGGACAATGTCGTGGCCCTGCTCGGTGTGGCGCGCAACCAGGCTTTGCCAGCCCAGGGCGAAGTCAGCTTCTGGCTGAAGAAAGCTGCCAGAAACGACATCGCCATCGCCCGCGGCGTTCGCGTCGCCGATGCGCGCGGGCGCGTCTTCAAGGTCTCGGCGCCGGGGGTGATCAAGTCCACGCTGGTCGAGGCGGTCACCGCGGCAGACAAGCTGGTGCGCAGCAGTGTGGTCATCGCTTCCTTGGTGCACGTGCGCGCCAAGGACAGCAGCGACGACCTGGCGACCGTCGCCACCGCGCCCGGCAAGCCTTTCGGTGACGACGGCATGAGCATCACCCTGAACGAGGTGCCGGCGTCGGCCAGCCTGCTGATCACTTTCCAGCCGCGAACGCCAAAAGTCACGGTGCCGGTGATTGCCGTCGACAGCGGTCCGGAAGGCAACCTCGGCTCGGGAAGCCTGACGGTAATGCCGACGCCGCCGCGCGGCGTCGATGGCGGCGTGAGCAACGAAAAACCGCTGACCGGTGGCGAGGCGGCCGAGGGCGACGAGCAATTGCGCGAACGGGCCAAGCACGCGCTCGAACGCGCCGGTAATGCGACGCTCAACGCCATCCATTACGCGGTGCTCAACATCGAGGGCGTGGACAGCGTCGAGGTGCGCGACAGCTCTGTCGACGCGGCGATTCCCCTGGGGCAGGTGTGGGTGCGCTTCGCGACCGGCAAAGCCGACCTGGTCGCGCCGCTGGTCGAGAAAGTGGTCGACCAGACGCGTGCTGCCGGGATCAAGGCCGTCGTCAGGCAAGTGCGCACGGTGACCTTGTCCGGACGTTTCCTGGTCATCCCCGAGGCCTTGGGGAGCGGCCAGGACGCCGCGCGGCGTTACAAGAGCGCGCTCATCGCCGCGCTGGCGGCGCTCGGCATCGGCGAGCCGGTCTCGGCGCGCAAGCTGGCCGCGCTCAGTTTCCGCATCGCCGGCCTGGCCGACATGGGCGAAGTACAGCTCGACTACCTGCGTGGCAGCGACGCCAGCCAGCCGGTCGACCAGGACCCCTTTGTGGTGGACGCCGGCGAGCAGGCGCGTCCCGACGACGGCGCGATCGACGTGCAGGCGCTGCACAGGCTGGCCGCTTCATCGGCCGGCCTGGCGAACGACGGCACCCTGTCGCTGACGCTGCGCGTCCTCAACGAGGATGGTGGGGCACTGCGTTTTCGCGATTTCCAGCTGGCGCTGCTGGCCACCGTTCGCGCCAGGCCGACGGCGACGCCCAACCAGCCGCTGCAACAGGTCGCACAGGTCGCCGGCACGGTCCGCTTCAGCAACGCCGACGCGGCCTCGCCGTCGTTCGCGACGCTGCTCATCGAGCAGCTTGCCAGCCTCGATCCGGCCAGCATCGAGCTGGTCGTACAAGCCGCAGCCTACCCGGGGATAGCGCCGGGAACGGCCGCACTGGCCACCTAGGAGGCGAAAGTGTCGTTCAAGACCGACAGACTGGCCGCGCTCTTCCCCGACGTTTACGCCGCCAATGAACGCGATTCGCTGCTGCATCGCCTGCTCGACGCGCTTGCCGCCGAACTGCTCAGTGGTGACGCAGCGGTCAAGGACCTGCTCAAGTCGCACTGGATAGACTATGCCCGCGGCGGTGGCCTCGATGGTCTGGGCGCCCTGTTCGGAGTCGCCCGCCGCCGTCTCGCCGACGGTACCCCGGAAGACGACGCAACCTTCCGGCCGCTGCTCAAGTCGACGGTGCAGTCTTTCGTGGGCGGCGGAACGGTCGAAGCGGTCAAGGGTTCGGTGCGCGCCGCGCTCGGTCTGCCCTACGATCTGAGGCTGCTGCAAAGCCAGATCGCCGCTCCCGATGGCAGTCTTGCGCCGGGGGCGGCGAAGCTGGTCGTCGGTCTCGCCGACCTGGTGCAGATCGAGGAGTTTTCGCCGAAAGCTGAAGTCGTGCTCGGCAACGCCGTGCCGACGAGCAGTGGCAGTACGACGACGCTGGCCGTGGATTTCGCCACCGTCGAGCCGGTCACACCGCGTATCGAGTGGCACTTCTCGCAGGGTGGCGGCCGTCACCTCTCGGTGGTGCGCCAAGATTCGGGCGCCGGGGTCGTTTCGCGGGACGCCTTCGTCGTTCCGCAAGGCAGTACCCTCGTTCTCGCCGGCGACGGCGCTGCCGGTTTCTCGGCGTCGATCGGCAGCGTCGACGTCAGTGCAGCCTTCGTCGACGTCGACGGGGTGGCGCCGCCGCTGCTGCCGGAAGTGCCCGCTGGGGGTTCGCAATGGATCTTTTCGGCGGCGGGTGCCGCTGAGTTCGAGCATTCCAGCTACGATCAGGGCGCGGCTTTCGACGCCGCGGCCTTCACCGTGCGCATGGCATGGATACGTTATCAGCCACTGACCTTCGACGTTGTCGTCCCCTATTTCGTCGATGCCGCTGTCAAGCGCATCCTGGCCGGTACCGGCTACGAAAAGCGCTTTACGGTGTTCAAGGGACTGTCGCTCGATGCCATCCAGAAGGTGGTCGATCAGCAGCAGGCGGCCGGTGTGCGGGGCATGGTACAGTACTCGCTCGCCTTGCCGGGCGAGTCCTCGGAGAGGCGGGCGTGGGAAGATCAGGGGGCTGTCGAGCGCTTTTCGGTCACTGCCGACCATCGCCACTCCGAAACCCATGACGCCAGCGAAGAACTTCTTGTCGGCGCCCTCGGCTCAGCACTGGAAATGCACGATGCCAGCGAACGCTTCGCTATCGGGGGCATTTTCGACGTGGCCGTTGCCGATGGCAGTTTCGGATTCCACTGAACTCATCCAGGAGCATAGCGATGCACGAAACCATGGACATGCAGGGCCGACTGAGGCTGCTTGTGGAAGACCGGCAGGGCCGGATCCTGGTGGACCGCAGCCACGGCAACCGCATCGTCAAGACGGGGCGCGAACTCGCAGCGCAGCTGTTCGCCGGCGTCGAGGGAACGCCGCCGTCCAAAGTCAGCCACATGGCCGTCGGGACGGGCGCCGAGGCGGCCACTGACGATCAGGCTGCGCTGCTCACCGAACGGGCGCGCAACCCCGTGTCGGCGCCGGTGTATACGGCGATCGTCGACCCGAGCGGCGTGAAACGGATCAAGGTCAGCCTGCAGACGGTCTTCGACTTTTCCGAAGCCAACGGCGCGGAACCCTTGCGTGAAGCAGGAATCTTCACTGCGGCAAAGGCCGGGACGATGTACAACCGCGTCGTTTTCGATGCGGTGACCAAGGCCGATACTTTCAAACTGACGCTGATCTGGGACGTCGTGTTCTGAGTCGCTTTTCGAGGAGATCCCCGCCATGCCCCTGAAGCCCGATCTGCCGTTTCCGAAGAGTGCCGGCGATGCGATTCGCTCAAAGGACTGGAACGACCTGGTCAGCGAAACGCAGCGCCTGGACAATGCCAAGCTCAATCGCTCCGGCGATGCGATCACCGGGCCGCTGACCATCGCCGGCGCGCTCAGCGTCGGCACCACGGCGTCGAATGCCAAGCTCGATGTTGCCGGCAAGCTCGATGTCACCGGCGACCTCAGGATCAACAACGCCAAGCTGTACTTGCGGAGTGGCGCCGACACCAATCACGGACTGGGCTGGTTCGGGCCGGGCGCCATGTTCGCTGGGGAGAGTGTCGATGGGCCGGTGTTGTTCGGTAACTCCGGAGGCGCGCTCGGATCGAGCCTGGGTGGGCAGAAGGTGGCGCTGCGCTGGGACAGCAACGGCAAGGTGGGCTTCGGCGTTCCGGCGCCCGACTTCAAAGTCGACGTCGCCGGCCGAATTCGGCTCCGCCAGGAGCCCTCGGGCAGTGCCGGCCTGTGGTTCTATCAGACCACCCCGGCCGACGACCGCGCTTTTTTTGGCATGATGAGCGACGATACGGTGGGCCTGTTCGGCAACAAGGGCGCCAACTGGGCATTGACCGTCGATGTCACTCACGGTAGCGTCGGCGTACGCACCAGCCCCAGTTCCAACGTCGGCCTTTATGTATCGGGTGTGAACAAGGACTACGGGCTCTATGTCTGGGGTGGAACGAGCTATGGTCTGTACACCACTGGCAAGGCGAGCATCGGCGGAGACCTCCGCGTTGCAGGAAAGGTTTCGGACCAGAATATCCGTTCGAGCGTCTATGCCAGCAATCGCCTCGACACGACCAGTACCAGCTACGTCGACATGCCCAACATGAGCATGACGATCGCCTCACCGGGTGGCTCCCAGTTCTTGATAATGGTGAACATCAACGGCGTACAGGTGCAAGGTGGCACCACTATCGGCGCCTACTTCCGCCTCCTCGTGGATGGCACTCAATGGGACATGACCCGTCACGAATTTAACCACAATGGCTGGGAACTGCGTGGCGTGCACCTGTCCCGGCTTTTGTCCCTCGCCGCCGGATCGCATACCATCTCCGTGCAGTGGGCGGTTACGAGTGGAACACTCACCTGCTGCTGGTACGGCGACGGTCGGCAGATTCAAGTCATCGAACTCTGAGCGGAGGAGACCATGTACCTGGTGATCGACAAGAGTACCAAGGCCATCCTGCACATGTCGAACTCGTTTCCCGGCGAGGAGAAGAAGCCGGAAGAGGTCTTTCCGGGCTTCGAAGCCGCGACGATGGAGTTCGGCCGTTCGCCGGAGCAGTATATTCCGGTCAATTTCGTCATCGAAAACGGCGTCGTCAGGGACCTGGAGCCGCAGCCGGCGATGGTCGAGGCCGCGGGGCCATCGCCGACCGTCGAGACTCTCGCGCAGGCCCGCGAGCGGCAGCTGCAGCAGTTTTCCCAGCGCTCTCTCGAACTCCGCCGCCGGCTGATCCCCGAGCATCAACTGCAGAACGCCGCGCTCGGTGTTTATGACGAAGACCGCGTGCAGGCAATTCGTGCGACAGTGCAGGCTTTTCGCGACGAGTATCATCGTCTCGAAGCGGCCGTCGCGAAGGCTCGCTCAATCAAGGCGCTGGCGGCGATCGAGCCGGCATTTCCAGGCGCCATCGTCATGCCAAAGAGCAGCGCTGAACCAGGCTAAGGAAACAGACATGGAAAGCCGACTACGCAAGCGCCTCGATGAGTTGCGCAGCGAGTACGACAATGGCCGCAAGACGCTCGACGAGCTGGAAGGCCAGGCCGCCAATGTGCGTGCCACCTTGCTGCGCATCGCCGGCGCGGTCCAGGTTCTTGAGGAGATGCTGGGCGAGCGCCAGCTCACTGGCGAATCGGCGCTGCCTCCCCGGGCCGTCGAAAATAACCAATAGACGACGACGATGCTGCTTGCTCTACAACACGGCATTGATGCGCTGCTGAAGAGTGCGCTGCCGTCGCTGTTCACCGGCAACGGCGCCGCGGCGGCGACTTTTTCGGCCGACAGCTGGGATTTCGATCGCCTCTCGGCCGATCCGATCGCCGGCGAACCGGGGCTCGAGGACGCGGTCGACGAACTGCCCTTCGACGCGGCGGCACCGGCCGGCCCCTACGCGCTGACGCGACCGCCGTATCCCGGTCCGAAACGCGTCTACCTGCGCTCGACGAGTGGCGAGCTGGTGGCCTTGCGCAACACCGAGGTGCTCTGGAACCCCGCCGACGCGGCATCGTTCTCGGTGCTTCCCGCCGCCGGCAGGGCTCTTTCGGGATTCGATCATCTGCACGTGATGTAGGGCGTTGTCGCCGCGGCGACACGCCTGAAGTCGCAGCACAAGCTGGCTCTGCAGATCGCCGGCGCCGACGCCGAGAGTGCCGAGCGCGCCTTTGCGCTTGCCCTTGCAGTATTGGTGATGAATCGCGAAGGGCTCATGCGCGCGGCGTCCTTTTCCTGGACTGCCGGAGGATACCAGGCTGACGCCACGCTGAAGACGCTAAGGTTTACCTCGGGCGCGTCGCCTGGCCCCGCACAGCGCACGCTGTCGCTGGAAGTGGAAGTCGAGCTGCGCCTGGAGCGGCTGCTGGGCGAGAACGAGGGGCGTCCGATCGAACGTATTCTGTCGCCGGGACGAACGCCCGGCAGGAAGACCATAGACATCGACCCGGCCGTGCAGTCCTGAGGGTTTGTAGTAGGGGAGTCGTGAACTCCTGAAGCGGAGGCAGCCATGGCGCGGACGCATGCTTTTCTGCAAACTGATCCCGATCGCGCACCCGAACAGGATGCCTTTTTGCGCCCACGGGTCCGCGTCCTGCGCGAGGCGGGTGGCCAGTTCTGGGTAGAACTCGACGAAGCGCAGGTCGACAGCTTCGTTGCCGAAGGCTTCTTGGTTTCGACCTTTGCCGCGGCCGATGTCGTCGATCTTGGCCCGCTAAGTTTCCGACCCGCTTCCGAGACGCCGCAGCCGCCGGCCGCGCTGCGCGCAAGGCCTCCGACGGGCGACGACGCCGCTTTCTGGATCGTCCATTTCATTGCTCCTGCGGACAAGGCCTGGCTGGTCGACATTGCGCTGGCGGGTGGCGAGCAAGTGCAGCTGATCGATGCCTTGAGCAGCGTTTTCAGCCTCTCACTGGCGGCTTCCGAGGCTGTGCGGGCGATGCCATGGGTGGACTTCGTCGGCCTCTACCATCCCGCCTATGCGGTCAGTCTCGATCTTGCCGCCGCCGAGCAGGAATTCACCGCCAGCTCGCTGGCGACCTTGAGCGTGCAACTGCCGCCTGCCGACGCCGACGGCAATCTGCAAGTGACGGTCTTCGACGGCGTCGATCCGGAGAGCGTTCGTCCGGCGCTGGAAGCGGCCGGAGCGAGCGTGCTCGTCGAAGTGGCGCAGGGCTTCGTGTTGCAGGTCGAGCCGGCGGCTGCGGCCGCAGTTCTGTCGGTGCCCGGCATCTACGCCGCCGCGCCGCCAGCGAGCAGCGAGCTGTGCAATCACAACGCCGGGGTGATTCTCGGTGCCAATCAGGTGCGCGATCTGGGAACGGTCAACTTCCTGGTTAACCTCGACGGCCTGGCCGAGATCGGCGCGGTCGTCGACTCGGGCTTCGACGTGGGTACTCTGGCCGGTGCCGTGGTGCCGGCGACCGGAGCAATGACCGCCTTCCATCCCGATCTGCTGGCCAATATACGTTTGCTGCGCAACAGCAGCACGCCACAAAACGCCGCGCTGACCGTCCCCGACAACGCGCCGCACGGCACGCATGTCGCCGGTACGGTGGCCGGTGACGGCAGCAGCTCGGCCGGCATCACCCGCGGCATGGCGCCGCGCGCCGCCTTGATCGGCCTGGCGCCCCTGCCGGCCAACCTGCGCGTGCCTTTTGATTTTGCCGCCAGCAATGGCGCGCGGGTGATCAACAACTCCTGGGGCAGTGGTTTCTTCCTCGGCGCGAACAACAACCGCTATACGCCCAACGAATCGCAGGCGGTCGACCGCTGGTGCTTCGAGCATCCCGACGTGCTGGTCGTATTCGCCGCCGGCAATGCCGAGGCGGATACCCAGGGCGGTGGCAACGGCGTTCTCGACGCGCGCAGCCTGCGCCTGGAAGCCACCGCCAAGAACGCCTTCACCGTCGGCGCTTCGGAGAACCTGCGCAGCGACGGCGGCTGGCGTGACAGCTATCGGACCTTGCTCCCGGGGCGCTACGGCAATGCCGCTTTCAACGCCGCTGCTGGCGGAGCGGCGGGCGCGTTCAGCCTGTCCGACAACGCCAACGAGATTGCCCTGTTCAGTGATCGCGGTCGCGTGCGCACCAACGGCCTGGCGAACACCAATCGCATCAAGCCCGATATCGTCGCCCCGGGAACCAACGTCCTCTCGTGTCGCTCGCAGTGGGTCGCCCAGCCGCCGGCTTTGCCGGGACCGCCGCCGATTGCTGCCGGATTCTGGAATGCCAACCCGGACAGCATGCTGGCGGCGGGGCTGAACCGCAATCTGCACCAGATTCTCAGCGGCACCAGCATGGCGACACCGATGGTCAGCGGTTCGGCCTTGCTCGTCCGCCAGTTCTACCGCAGCCGCTTCGCGCAGATGCGCCGGCCGCTGCTGCTCGAAGGCGTGCCCATCCCGGCGGCGGCACCGCTGCCGGTCTTCGGCCAGCCGCCGGCGATCGCGCGGCACCCCGATGGCCTGCTCTGCGCGTGGATCACGCCGGCCCTTCCCGCGGGTCAGAAAAACATCGTCGCCATGCGTATCGGGCAGCAACTGCTGCCGATCGACGGCGCGCCGGTCCATTTGCAGGATGACGTCGGCGAGCACGCGGCGCCGCAGATCGCCAGCCTCGGCGAACGCAGCTACCTGCTGCATCGCCACGGCGACGGCAAGATGTACCTTTCGTGTTACGACCGCAATCTGCAGCTGATCCCCGGCTTCGGAACGGCGGGCCGGGTGACCCTGGCTCCCGATGCCCGTCCTGACGACGCTGCACCGCCCGACCTGATTGCTGGCAACGGGCAACTGGCCTGCGTGTTTCCCACGGCGGCCGGCAATGGCTACTTCTTTCAGCGCTTTCGGGCCGACACCGGTGCGCCGGTCGATAACGCGTCGATCAGCTTCCTTTTTCTCGACAGCACCGGGCCGCACCAGTCGCTGGTCTGGAACGGCAGCCGTTTCGCCGTCTGCGGCGTCGTCCGTCCCGGCAACTACCAGGTGCAGCTTCGCCAGATGAATAGTGCCGGCCAGGTGCAGGGTGCCGGCCCGCTGACCGTGCTCGAGCAGGCCGCCGAAGTCCGTGAGCCCTGCCTGCTCTGGGATGGTCGCAGCGCGCAGTACGCGCTGGTCTGGTGCGATGCGCGCAGTGTCGCCGGCGGCGAGATCTGGTTGCAGTTTCTCGACGCCAACGCCGCCGCCGTCGGCGCCGCGCAGCGGGTGCTGAGCATCAGTGCCGGTCAGCGCATGCGTCGGCCTCGCCTCTTCTGCCATCCCGACAATGGCTACGTACTGCTCTGGGAAGACGACTCGCAGAACGGCCGTTTCGACGTCTATCTGGCGTTTCTCGATGCCGCTGGCGGGGTCGACAATCGCCTCGCCGTTGCCGCGGACGACGTCCTCAACCGCCGTCTGCTGAGGCTTTCAGATACTCCCGGCGATTGCGACGGCTTTGCTGCCTTGGCCGGCGCCGACGGCTTGACGCTGATCTATCAGAGCCCGGATGAACTGAACTCGGATCGCCTCGGCGTGTATGCGCTCAAGCTCACGCCTGGCGGCGCCTTCGCCGCCCAGGAAGACCCCGGTACGCCGCTGCTCAAGAGCGGTCGCTACGTCGTCGCCCCTTCGCTCGAACACGGCAGCGTTGCCCTGAGCACACTTTCCGCGGCCTGGAGCGGCGGCTCGTACTACCTGTTGCGGCTGGCTCCCGGCGGCGGTATCGACGATCGTCTGCAATGCTTGCGCCTGCATGCCGACGGCGCCGTCGATGGCAGCTACGGGGTGAATGGCATTCGCGAGCTGGCGTCGCCATTCCTTCCCTTCGGCTGTGAATTGCTGTGGACCGGCAACGACCGCCTGATCGCCGCGATCAGCGACCTGCTCACCGGAATCAGCCTGCATCTTCTCGATGCGCAGGGCGCGCCGGTCGCCAACTTCGGCACGGCCGGCACCGCGGCCTTGCTCGACACGCTGCCGATCAACGAGCGGATCACGCCGCAGATCGGCTTTTTCACGGCGCCGGCCTTGCAGGTCCTCGTCGGCTATGGGACGACCCAGGCCGGCGTTCTACAGCTGCGCCAGCAGCGCATCAACCATCTTGGGGTGCGTGTCGGCAACGCTGCTAACCTCGCTGCCGCCGATGGCGTCGCTCGCCATGACTGGTTCCAATACGTCAACGGCGAAGCGCGCTCAATCGCCATCTATCATCGCGTCAACGGCGCCGTGACCCGCGTCCACTGTCGTCGCTTCCGGGTCAATGGCAGTACCGACGGCGCCGAGCGCAACCTCAGCGCCGCCGCCGGCGAAGCGCTCAACGGCGTCCTCGCCCGCCGTCCCACGGCCGCCAATTCGAGTCAGCGCGAGTACGGCGCGGCCTGGCAATACCGGGCCAACAACGCCGTACCCTGGGAGATCCACTTCAGTCGCCTCGACCGCCAGGGGCGGCCGATGGCCAAGCCGCCAGGAACGACGCCACCGATGCCGGTCGCTGACGTCGCCGTGATCACCGCCGCGACGCCGGGCTGGAGCGCAACGCGCGACGCCGTCGAGCCGCAACTGGTGTGCACCTATACGCACGAAGCGTGGGCCAATCCACCGCCAGTGCTGCCGGCCGGAACCTCGCTGCCGGCATGGAGTCCGGCCTACGGGCTGGCGTGGATCGGTGTCGAGGCCGACGCAACGCGCGCGCTCTATTTCACGGTGCTCGACGAAAATGGCCAAGGCATTGCGGTCGCACCGCCACCGCCGCCGGCCGGGGCGCTGAATCCGCCGGCGCCGGTCGGCATTCTGCAACTCAGCGCGGCCGCGACGCGGGTGCAGGACTTCCGGCTGGTTTGGAACGGTCGCATCTTCCTGGTGTACTGGGTCGAGGAAGACGGCGGCCGCCTGCGCCACCGCTATACGGCGGTGAATCGCCATGCGAGCCAGAACGCCAACGAGATTCCCAGCGCCGCACTGCTGCGCGCGACCCTGGTCAACGGCGCCACCAATCTGACGCCGGGGCCGCTGCCCGACAGCGCTGCCGGCTATGGCTGGGGGCGGGTCAATTTGCGCCAGAGCCTTTCGCCGATGCCGCCAGTGACCCAGCATGTGCGCGATGATTGCGCCATTGGCCCGGGGCGGAGTGTCACCTACCGATTTATGTTGCCGGCCGGGACGGCGCTGCTGCGTGTGACGCTGAACTGGACCGATCCGCCAGGCCCGCGCCTGGTCAATCATCTGCACCTCACGGTACGTGCGCCGGCGGCGCCGGGTCCGGGCCTGCGGCCCGAATACCGAGGAAACCTGTGGAGCACCGTTGCTGGCCAGACACACCTCTCGCGAGCCGTCGCGACTCCGGCAGTGGCCGCTGACAAGCACGAGGATGTCCAGACCTTCAAACAGGTGGTCCTGGCCAACCCTCTGGCCGGCGAGTACGAGGTCACGGTTTCCGCCGCGACCTTCCCTGCGGTCGCCTTCAACCAGCAGAACCTGCAGGCGTTCGCGCTCGTCTTCTCGGGCAGTGGCCCGGAGATGCGCTTCAATCTGCCGGCCGCGGCGGTCGCCGGTGCCGCGGTGTATTGAGGGGCGGCGTGCTTGCCGAGGCCGCGGTGGACTTGTCGGGGCGGTCTGCTGCGCTACGCGGAGTAGCGCCGGTTGTGCCATCTGCCACGTCCTGGCGCTGTCGCACTCTCGCCATGACCGTCCTGCGGTGCTATTGTGCGCCTTGATCGGCGGGCCAACGCTCATGACAGTGGAGACGCCCCAGATGATGAAAGTCATGACCGTTTCCCCCTCTTCCCCAACCCTTCTCCCGCGAGGGGAGAAGCAATCGTGAGTCGCTTGCGCGAGCTTCAAATTGAGAGGCTTGGCCGGTGAGCCCCTTCAGACGCAACAATGACCGGGAGTAGAAAGCATGGAAGTATCGGGAATCGCCGCCCTGGCGACTGACATGAGCCAGGCCCGGAACTCGGGCGCAGTGCAGGTCGCGGTGTTGAAGAAGGCCATGGATATTCAGAAAGAAAATGCGACGCAGCTTATTGACGCCGCGTCGGAGGTGGTCAGCAACAATCCGCCGCATCTGGGCAATCGCATCGATACTTCGGCGTAGCGTAGCACCCGCGCCAGCAAGCATCTCGCAGGCGAGCCGTCAGCGAGATGCTGCGGTCCGGGTCCGCGCGGCCACTGTCACGGTCACCCCCCTGACGTGACCCGCCGCACCTGCACCGTCGCCGTCATGCCCTGATAGGCATTTGCCGCTCCGAACCAGTTGCCCGAGATCGGCGATGCCTGGCCGGGATCGCGTGCGACCCCGACGCGGATCAGCTGGTTGCTGCCGAGCAGGTTGTTGGTGGGGTCGAAGGTCACCCAGCCGGCACCCGGCAGATAGACTTGCAGCCAGGCATGCGTCGTGCCGGCGCCGATGGTGCTGCTCCCGCTGCCACCATCGTTTCCTGTGTCCAGCGCCTGGTCGTAGAGGTAGCCGGATACGAAGCGGGCGGCGACACCGAGGCGCCGTACCGCCTCCATCATCAGCAAGGCGAAGTCGCGGCAGGTTCCCGTCCCCAGATTCAGGGTCTGCAGCGGTGTTTGTGTGCCTTCCTGTTCGCGCTGGGCGTAGCCGAAATAATTGCGAATGAACTGGTTCATGTTCAGCAGCAGGTCGCGCGTGCCGGTCGGCCCATCCGTACGCATGAACTGACGCGCCCAGTGGGTCAACACGCCTTCGGGGTCGTCATGGTGCGGGCGCATATAGTGTTCGAGGTCGAAACGCTCTTCGACTGAATAGGCAAAGGGAAAAATCTGCGCGCTCGGCGAAAGCGATAATTCCGGGTACGGGCTCAGCGCGTGTTCGATGGTGAATGAACAGACGATCTTGAGCTCCGTGGCAGCACCCAGCGGCGTCACCAGGGCCACCGAATTCGAGTGCGGATCCTGGATCATGCGCACCACCGCTTCCGGGCTGACCTGCAGGTCCGTGGCCAGTACGCGCTGGTCGTGGCTGTCGCGCGGGCGAAACATCACCCGGTGTTCGCCGAAAGTCACCGGCGAGCTATAGCGGTAGCAGGTCGTGTGAGTGATGTCGTAATGGACGTGCATTGCTGGCCTCGCCTGGTGTTCGTCTATTGCATTGCTTCGCGGATTGCCGCCGCCAGCGCTTCGCCGCTTTGCGCGCCGGAAACGCTCAGGCGGCGCTGGATGATGAAGAACGGCACGCCGCTCACGCCAAGGGTGGTCACCTTGTCGGCCAGCGACTTGACCGGCTTTTCGCCTTCGCTGCTGGCCAGATAATCGGCGACATCCTTCTTGATATCACCGCAGGCAGCGGCGATTTCGGCCAATGTCGTGAGGTCGCCGATATCTTCGCCACGCTGGAAATGCGCCACGAACAGCCGCTCGACCAGCGCTTCGATGGTCGCCGGGCGATGACCGATCGATTGCGCGCGATAGACCAGGCGGTGTGCACGCAGCGTGTTCGGTCGGGTGACGATGCGGGCAAAGTCGAATTCGACGCCGGCCTCGGCCCCGGCAGCGGTGACATCGCTCTGCAGCTTGTCTACCGCCGCCGCGCTGCCGAACTTGGCTTCCAGAAAAGCGCGGTAGGGCTCGCCTTCCGGCGGCGTGTTCGGGTTGAGAAAATACGGTAGCCAGTTGAACTGGAAGCGGCTCTCGGGATGGCTGGCCTCGACCAATGCTACGGCCTTTGCCAGCCGGCGCTTGCCAATGAAACACCAGGGGCAGACGAGGTCGGAAACAATGTCGATGGTCACGTTCATGGGAATCGGCGCCGAGTGGGTTGGCAGGCAGTGAGAAATGCTCGGGTCAGGCAGGCAGGCCAAGCTAGCAACAGGGCACCATAACACAAGGCCTTTGCCATCGTCAGTGGCCGCAGCGCTGCAGCCTTTCCGTCAGCTGTTCGAGATACTGCGCCAGGAGTTGCGGCGCGTGCTGGCGAAACATGCGGATGCGTCCAGTGTGGATCAGCACCAGCAAGCCGACCATGTGCGCGAAGAGTGCGGTGACTTCCGCTTCGCAGGCGATGGCATCGAGGCCGAGCTCGCTCAGGCCCTCGACGGTCGGTTGCAGCGCGGCGCGCAGCTGCCCGTTTAGCTGCGCGTCGAGTTCGCGGGTCAGGCCGCTTGGACGTACGCCCTGGAACAGGTAGAAACCGAGATCGAGATCGCGTGGGTTGTCGCGGTAGAAATCGAAGAAGGCGCTGGCTTTGCTGCGCACCCGCTCCGCCGGGGTTCCGTCGTCCGGAGCGCTGGCGACATGGGCGTTGAGGCGCAGCAGCGACTCGCCGAGCAGGGCCGCGTAGATTTCTTCCCGGCTTGAAAAATAGCTGTAGATCGCCCCCGGCGTGTAGCCGGCCCGCTTGGCGATCTCGCGCATGCTGGCACCTTCCAGCCCCAACTCGAAGAAAGCCGCGCGCGCCGCGTCGAGAATCAGGGCGCGGCGTAGCTGCGCCATGGTGTCCGTACGCTGGCTACGTGCGTCGTCCTTGAGTGCAGCGGGTGCCAGCCTTGCTGCACTGGTGCTTGAGTTGCCTATTGACTTGCGCATACGCGCATTATACGCTCGCCAAAAAGTTGAACAGCGTTTAATTTCTCTGCAAAAACGGCATCGATTGGAGGAGCACGGAGCATGAATACATCACAGCAGGGCGCTACATCGGGGTTGCTGATGAGCGGCAGCGACTACCGTGAATCGCTGCGCCGTTACCGACCGCTGGTCTATGTCGATGGCCGTCAGATCGAATCTGTCGCCGATGCGCCGGAACTGCAGCCTGGGATCAACGCGCTGGCCGTGACTTACGATTTCGCGCTCGATGCTGACAAGGCGCCCGTGATGACCGCCCGCCAGGCGCGGCGCGCCAGCCCGGTGAACCGCATGCTGCACATCAATGAGTCGGCAGGCGACCTGCTCAACAAGCTCGAAGCCGTGCGCCTGCTGTGCCAGGAAACCGGTTGCGCGCAGCGCTACCTTGCGCACGACGCGCTCAATGCCATCCATCAGGTCAGCGCGCGCATCGACGATGCACGTGGCAGTAGCGAGCATCGCGCGCGCTTTGCCGAGTACCTGAGGCAGGTGCAGGATCGGGATCTGTCGCTTGGCATCGCCATGACCGACGCCAAGGGCGATCGCAGCAAGCGCCCCCATCAGCAGGACAACCCGGACGCCTACCTGCACATCGTCGAACGCAATGGCAAGGGTATCGTCATTTCAGGCGCCAAGGCGATCGTCACTGGCGCCGCCTACATGCACGAGTTCCTGGTCATGCCCTGTCGCAACATGGGAGCGGAAGACGCCGACTTTGCGGTCTGCTGCGCCGTACCGGTCGACGCCGAAGGGGTGACCATCATCTCGCGGCCTGCCGGCCGACCGGGCGAGAAGCCCGAGCACGGCCAGCCCTTGTTTTCGCGCCGCTACGGCCAGGCCACCGCAGTAGTCCTCTTCGAGCGCGTCTTCGTTCCCTGGGAGCGGGTGTTCTACGCCGGCGACTGGGAACATTCCGGAGTGCTGACCTACAACTATGCCACCCACCACCGCCATAGCTGCATCGCCGCGCGTGCCGGTTTCGGCGATCTCCTGATCGGCGCCGGCGCCCTGATGTGCGAAGCCAACGGCTTCCCCGACCCCGGGGCGCAGTCGAATCTGCGCGAAGCAATGGTCGAGCTGATCACCATCACCGAGAGTTTTTTCGCCTGCGGCGTTGCCGCCAGCGTCTATGGCAAGGCCGACGAGGCCAGCGGCAGCTTCATGCCCGACCCGGTCTTTGCCAACATCGGCAAGCTGCTGCTGGCGACGAAGATCTATGACATGCACCGCCTGGCGCACGAGGTTTCCGGCGGCCTGATCGTCGCCCTGCCGGGGCCGGACGAAGACCATAATCCGGCCACCGCCGCCAGCCTGGCCGAAGTGCTGCGCGCCAATCCCGAGGTGCCTTACGAAAAACGCATCGAAGTGGCGCGCTTCATGGAAGACCTCACCGCTTCGTATCAAGCTGGCTGGTACTCGGTGATCAGCCTGCACGGCGGCGGCTCGCCGGCGGCGATGAAGCAGGAGATCTGGCGCAATTACCCGGTCGGCGACAAAGTGGCGCTGGTCGAACGCCTGCTCGATCGCGGCCTGGTCGACGACCCGGCGCGGCCGATCACCCGCAACCGTCAGCCCGGGCGTTGCTGCGACAGCGGCTGTACGCGGCCGGGGCAGGCGGTGATGGTGCCGCTGCCGGCTGGTGATGGGCGTGGCCGCGGCTGACGATAAGCACCCATCTGAATGTGGGCGAGAGGTCGGGGCGCCAATTCTCTCCCGCTTGCCTTGCATGCGACGTCGCTCTCGTTTACTGTTGTGAGTAAATTAACTCAGTACAGTAAGAATGACTTTCGAGCGCAGCCAAATCAACATCTTGCGAAAGCGGCTTGCTGAATTTCCGCGCTTCATGATTGTCGTCGCCGGCCCCCGACAGGTCGGCAAAACAACCCTGGTCAGGCAGGCCCTTGCGGCACATCCCTCGACCTTCGTTGCCGCTGACCAGGCGCTTCCAGACGCCGTCGACCCCTTCGGCCAACAAGGCAGCGCTTTCTTGACGCAGCCGCTTGCCGGGTCTTCGCCGAACGCCGAGTGGCTGGTGGCGCAATGGATGCAAGCCCGCGCAAAAACACGGGCTCGCCCGGACGACACATGTCACGTTCTTGCGATTGACGAGATTCAGAAAATTCCCCGCTGGTCCGAAATCGTGAAAGGTCTTTGGGATGCGGACCGCGCCGAAAACCTGCCCTTGCATGTCATTCTGCTCGGCTCCTCCCCGTGGCTGATGCAAAAAGGCCTGAGCGAAAGCCTGGCGGGCCGCTATGAGCCAATCCGCATGGCGCACTGGTCCTACGGAGAAATGCAGGAAGGATTCGATTTTTCGCTCGACGAGTTCATCTATTTTGGCGGCTACCCGGGCTGCGCGAGCCTGATTCGCGAAGAAAAGCGCTGGCGGCAATACGTCCGTAGTGCCTTGATTCATCCGAACATCGAGAAGGACATTCTGCAGATGACGCGGGTCGATAAGCCGGCCTTGCTGAAAACCTTGTTCGAGTTGGGTTGCGGTGCTTACTCGGGGCAGATAATTTCCTACACCAAGCTCCAGGGGCAGCTGCAGGATGCGGGCAATACGGTCACTCTGGCCCACTATCTTGAACTGCTCTCCCAGGCGGGTTTGCTGACGGGCCTGTCAAAGTATGCTGGCCAAAAGCATCGGCAACGTGCTTCCAGCCCCAAGCTGAATGCGCACAACACCGCACTTATTTCTGCGCTCGCCGGATACACCTTTGCCGAAGCGGGCAATGACCGGAGCTACTGGGGGCGCCTGGTCGAAAGCACCGTCGGCGCGCATCTTATCAACACGGCATCCGACGACTGTGAGGTTCAATACTGGCGAGAAAGCCCGGCCGAGGTGGACTTCGTGCTGACCAATGGCCGGAAACTTGTCGCCATCGAAGTCAAGAGTGGTGCTACGTTTTCCGTCCCCAAAGGACTGGCGGTCTTCGCGGGGAAGTTCGCGGATTGCCGGCAGTTGATCGTCGGCGAGGGCGGGCTGCCTCTGAGCGAATTCCTGTCCCGCCCTGCGGAAGACTGGCTGGAGTAAAGCGATGCTGATCGTTCCGCGCCGTGTTCGCGAGGTCAAACAGGACAGACAGGGCAGCGACCCACCGCTCGGAAGTCCGACGCAGTCCCTGGAGGAATATCGTGAGCAGGCGGCCTGGATATTGCTCGGCGAGCCAGGCGCCGGCAAGTCATCGGCCTTCGAGCAAGAAGCCGAGGCCCACGGCGGCATTGTTCTTGCCATCGCCGCGTTCCTGGAAGGCGTGGAAACCGAATGGCAGGGGAAGACGCTGTTTCTGGACGGTCTCGACGAAACTCGAACGGGGGGCGGCGACGACAGCATTCTCTTCAAGATTCGTGCACGCCTGAAACAGCTAGGCAATCCGCCGTTTCGCATTGCCTGCCGCGCCGCCGATTGGTTCGGCTCCGGCGATCAGAAAACCATGGCAGGCGCATCGCCGGACGGCCAACTCGCCGTCCTGCTGCTCGAGCCACTCAACGACGAAGAGATCCTCGACATACTGAGGAGTAACCATGGAGTCGAAGCCCCGGAGGCCTTTGTCAATAAAGCGAGTGAACATGGCGTCGATGGCTTGCTCAGCAATCCGCAAACCCTTGGCCTGCTTGCTCAGGCCGTACGTGGTGACCAATGGCCGGCAACCCGAGAACAAACATTCGAACTGGCGTGCCAGAAGCTCGCTGAAGAGGCGAATAGACTTCATCGCAACAAGTTGCGTGGTCGACCACCCACCATTGAAAAACTGCTCGACGCGGCCGGCCAACTCTTTGCCGTGCTGCTGCTTGCCAACAAGACCGGAATTGCGCTGGATAGAGAAGCCGCCGACGCGCGGTTTCCCGCGCTTGAGGACTTCTCTCCACCGGACCCCGAGATGGCCGCGGGCGCGGTGCGGAGCAAGCTGTTCAGGCCGTCGGCCTCGCGGGAGGAACGTGTCGAGCCGATCCACCGCAGCATCTCGGAATTCCTTGCTGCACGCTGGCTGGGCCAGCAGATCGATATGCGTGGCCTGCCGCTCGGACGCGTCCTGAATCTGTTGCTGGGGACGGACGGCCGGACTGTCGCCGGCTTGCGCGGGCTGTACGGCTGGCTGGCCCTGCATTGCCACGCGGCTCGTCCTCGATTGATCGACGCCGATCCCTTGACAGTGGTGATCTACGGCGACGTAAAACCGATGCCGCGGGCCGACAAGCAGCGCATCCTCGCCGGCCTCAGGCGCGAAGCCGCCCGCCATACCGCCTTTGCCTGGCAGGTCCAAACAAGTCATCCCTACGGTGCTCTGGCCGACCCCGAACTCATTGACGATTTCGTGGCTGTTCTGAAGTTGCCTGAGCGCGATGATGCAACCCAGGCCTGTGTCAGTTGCGTTCTACAAATTCTTCTTCACGGCGAACGCTTGTCCGAGCTGGCGAACACCGTTTTGGCCCTCGTCAGCGATGACACTCGCTGGGGCAGGGTACGAACCTGCGCGCTCGAGGTATGGATCAAGTTGGACGGATCAGCACAGCAGGCGCTTGCGCTGCTTGATGCCATCGCTAGTGATCAGATCGCCGACAGTGATGATGAGTTGGCCGGAATCTTGCTGGGACACCTCTATCCGCAAGAAATCAGAGCAGCGGACTTGCTGCGCTTTTGGCATACGCCAAAAGATCGGGACCTTGCCGGGAGCTTTGCATGGTTCTGGGGGCATGAGTTGCCAAACAAGATCCCCGATTCGCATCTGCCGATAGTGCTCGACCAGCTTGCGCTTCGCAGCGATCTCCAGTCGCCTGAAGGTCGGGAGTTCCACACGACGCGGATGGTCAGCAGATTGCTGGGCAGGGGTGTCGTGTTGCATGGGGAAGGGGTGAGCAATGAGCGGCTGTTCGGGTGGCTGCGAATTGGCGTCGACGAATGGGGCGACGTTCAAACAGACGAGGAAGACCGCAAAGCGCTAGCTGGCTGGCTGGAAGACCATCCCGAGCGCCATAAGTCGCTTCTTTCGCTCTGCTTCAAGGAATCCGAAGGCAAAGCCGGGGAGTGCTTCTTCGTATCCGAAGGACGTCTTCATGGCGCCACGGCTCCGAACGACATCGGCCTTTGGCATCTTGAGCAGGCGGCCCATGCCACAAGCGATTCAGGTGCGGATAGGCACCTCTACTACGCTGTTAACGCTCTGATGTACCAGCGTGGCAGCTTGGGCCTGACACTGGAGAAGATTGAGGAGTGGGGTGAAGCACACCCAGCGCGGAAGCATTTGTTGCCCCCCCACCTTGCGTGGGACGTTACCGCGGAGAGACAGGACCGAGCAGCTAGAGCCAAGGTCCGAAGGCTGCAACGTAGCGATACCAAGCGCGAGCGCAGCATTCGCCTGGCCGAACACCTGAACGCGATTCGCTCGGGTACGGCGAACGTCGCGTTGCTGAACGAATTGGCTGGCGTCTGGTTGAACAGGTACTCCGATACGAGTGGCGAGACAGCGTTGGAACGTTTCGATAGTTATTGTGAAAATGGGCAACAGCTCCTCGCCGCTGCTGAAGCCGGGTTTCGGCAGTGCGTCGAGCGGGATGGGCTGCCTTCGGTTGAAGAGATCATTGACCTCGGAGTTGAACAAAGAGAGCATTTCATCCGCCAACCTTGTTTGCTTGGGATGGAGTTACGCTGGCGGACGAGCCCTGAAGGCATAGCGGCTCTCCCCGATCATACCCTGCACCGCATGGTCGCGTTTCGCCTTACCTATGGCGTCGGTAATTCGCCCCCTTGGTTTTCCTATCTCGTTGAGCAACAACCATCAGTGGTCGCTGATGTGCTGATGGCGTATGTAAACGCTGGGTTGAAGGCAAAGCAGGAATTCAGCGGCGGGAGCTATCCGCTCGCCCACGACCCAAACTATGGCGAAGTAGCCCGCATCGCGGTGCCAAGACTGCTTGAGCGTTTCCCCTTACGTGCCCGATCAGGCCAACTCCGTCACCTTGAGTACTTGTTGAAGGCCGCCCTACGCTACTCCCTTGAGCAATTGCCAGCGCTCGTCGAGAAAAAAATTGCCACCAAGAGCATGGATGTGGCCCAGAAAGTGTACTGGCTGGCGGCAGCAATGCTCGTCGATCCTGCTGCCTACGAGGCGGCGCTGCTGGGCTATGTCGGCAATTCGGCGAATCGCGCTAATTACCTGTCCTCCTTTCTGAGCAAGCGCTTTGGCGGCCTGAATAATGAGTATCAGCTTTCGGCTAGCATCATCGGGAAACTGATCGAAGTACTTGCACCACACGCTGAGCTGGAGTTTCCACAAAGCGGCGGCTGGGTAAATGAGGCCATGCAGCGAGGCGACCAGATTCGGACATTGGTCAGGCGCCTCGGCGTTCTTGGGACAGACGCCGCCACGCAGGAAGTCGAGCGGCTGCTTTCACTGCCGACGCTGACACGCTTGACATACTTGCTGGAAAACACCCGTCACCAGTTGCGCTTGCAACGACGCGAGAGCTCCTTCGCATTCCCGCCGCTAGCTGGCGTCGTAACAATCCTTGCCAACCACGAGCCGGCGAGCGCTGCAGACCTTGCCGCATTGACGCTGGACCATCTGGACGACATCGCGCGCGACATCCGTACGAACAACGACGATGGCTTTCGTGCCTTCTGGAACGTTGAGAACAGGCAACCGACCAGCGAACGCGAGGAGAACCTGTGCCGCGATGAGCTGCTCACGCGCCTGGGTCCGCGCCTTGCGTCGTTCGGTGTTGATTGCCAACCAGAAGGCGACTATTTCAATGACAAACGTGCCGACATGCGTGTTTCTTACCGCAATCAGTTTGCCTGCCCCATCGAAGTTAAGGGCGAATGGCATGATTCCCTCTGGACTGCTCTGCGCAGCCAACTGATCGAGCAGTACGCCCTCGACCCCAAGGCTGCTGGCTATGGCATCTATCTCGTGCTGTGGTTTGGGGGAAAAAGGCAACGAGGAGCCAAGGACCAGGGGAGCAAGCCAACTTCACCGGAAGAGCTACGGGAGCGGCTGCAGTCCCAACTCGATCCGGTCGAGCAGAAACGCATTTTCGTTCGGGTGCTAGACGTCAGTTGGCCAGTCATGCCACAGGTCCGGTAGCAACATGGATTCTCGCGCCACGGCGCTGCGTTCACTGACCGCACTCTGCAGTCGGTGCCGCCGCGGCCAGCCCATTTTCGAGCGCAGTGCCTGCACCAATCTGAAGCACCGCGCCACTTTCCAGGAAACCAACCATGAGCCACCTTTTCTCACCCTACTCGATCGCCGACCTCCATCTAAAAAACCGCATCGTCATCGCGCCGATGTGCCAGTACTCCGCCGAGAACGGCGATGCGACCGACTGGCATCTGATTCACCTCGGGCATTTGGCGCTGTCGGGAGCGGGATTGCTGATCATCGAGGCGACGGCGGTCGAGGCCGAGGGGCGGATCACGCCGGCTGACCTCGGGCTGTGGTCGGACGACAATGAGTCGGCACTCAGGCGGGTGCTGAGCGCCGTACGTCGGCATTCCTCGATGCCGATTGCCATTCAGTTGGCGCATGCCGGTCGCAAGGCGTCGAGTCACCTACCCTGGGACGGCGGGCAGTTGATCCTGCCGGAGCAGGGCGGGTGGCGTCCGCAGGCGCCGTCGGCGATTGCGCACCTGGCCGACGAGCCCGCGCCGCTGGCGCTCGATAACGCCGGTCTGGAGCGGGTGCTGCAGGCCTTCGTGGCGGCTGCGCAACGCGCGCATCGACTGGGAATCGACGCCATCGAGCTGCATGCGGCGCACGGTTATCTGCTGCACCAGTTCCTTTCGCCGCTGGCCAACACTCGCGACGATCAATACGGCGGTTCGCTTGAAAATCGCATGCGCTTTCCGCTGGCGGTGTTCGACGCCGTGCGCGCTGTCGTGCCGGTGACGATGCCGGTCGGCGTTCGCCTCTCGGCGACGGACTGGGTCGAGACGGGCTGGGATGTGGAGCAAAGCGTGTGCTTCGCTCAGGCCTTGCGGGAGCGTGGCTGCTCTTACATGCACGTTTCCAGCGGCGGCGTCTCGCCGCTGCAGAACATTCCGCTTGGCCCCGGTTACCAAGTGTCGCTGGCCGAGACGATGCGCCGTGAAACGGGCTTGCCGACCATCGCCGTTGGCCTGATCACCGAAGCCGAGCCGGCCGAGGCGATCATCGCCGAAGGACGTGCCGACCTCGTCGCCCTGGCACGCGGCATGCTTTTCGACCCGCGTTGGCCCTGGCACGCGGCGGTTACCCTGGGTGCAGAGGTCAGCGCGCCGCCACAGTATTGGCGCTCGCAGCCGCGCGGTCTGAGTCGCTTGTTCGGCGACGCCAGCATCGGTCAGCGCTGAGCGTCCGCAGTGTTTTGAGAGATCGGTGGATTGCCAGCCTCGCTATCGAGGAGGCCAGCGAGCTCAAGCAGGCTGCCGGCCGAAACATCGACCGGAACGCCGGCTGAGGTCTCGCCGGTATTCGGTCCGTACTCGTCGGCGCGGGCGATGAAGGCGGTGCGCAGGCCTGCTGCGGCGGCGGCGGCCAGATCCGAGGAATGCGCGGCGACCATCATTGTCTGCTGTGGCGCGAGATCGAAAGCCGCAGCGGCCGAGAGGTAAACGATGGCTTGCGGTTTGTAAGCGCGTGCCACTTCTGCCCCGAGAATGGCGTCCCAGAGAAAACCATTGCGTCGCGCCAGGTCGACCATCAGCGAGATGTTGCCGTTGGAGCAGGGGGCCAGCCAGAATTTCCTTCGCAGCTGCCGCAGACCCTCGGCAACATCCGGCCAGGCGTCGAGCCGATGCCACGCCAGGCTCAAGGCCGCTCGCGTGTATTCATCGACCTGGTCGAGCCCGCTCTTGGCGAGCACCACATCCAGGTTGCGGCGGTGCAATCGGTCGAGTGTCGCGAAGGGTATGCGCCCGCTCCTGACTTCTTCCATGGCCGGCTGGTACTGGTCGCGCCAGGCGTCGGCGAAGGCCAGCCAGTCGACCTCAATGCCGAGTGTTGACAGCTGCGTCCGAGCCTCTCGGGCGATGGACGTGCGCCAGTCGACCAGGGTGCCAAAGACGTCGAAGATCAATCCCTTGATGTTGTTCATGATCGCTCCAGGCGGAAGATGGCAAGCGTGCTGGCAGCGGCCTGCTCAGCGCGCGGCACGCCCAAGTTGCGCAGAGAGCGCTGCGGCATCGGTGACCGGCAGCTCGCAACGACCCTGACGGCAGACATAGGCCGTCGGGCGGCCGTCTTGCGCCACTTTTCCGCGTACGAAGGCGACCGTTTCGGCCAGCGCCTCGATGGCCGACTCCGGGCCGCCGGCGATGGCGCGTGAGGGCAGGTAGGTTCGCCGCAGGACCGTGAGCAGCGGCGCCGCCGCGTCGGCAGCGTCGGCCACCCCATCGGGCCAGACAATGGCAATCTCGAGCGGGGTGTCGGCCAGGAAATCGAGGGCCAGCAGCGCTTCGGTCATGGCGATCGGGCGTTCGCGGAGCACCTGGGCGTGTGCATGCAGGCCGCGCTCGGCGATTTTCCGCCAGTGATCGTCGCCGGTAAACACGCCGAGGCGCAGTGCGTTCATCAGCGCCACCGAGGTTCCCGATGGCTCGGCGCCGTCGTAGGCCGGCTTTTCGCGCGCGATCAGCGTTTCGTGGCGGGCACTGCTCATGAACCAGCCGCCCGTGGGGTCGGCAAAGAGGCGCTCGGTGGCCTGGGCTAGGGTCAGCGCTTCTGCCAACCAGCGCGCCTCGAAGCTCGCCTCGTAGAGGTCGATCAGGCCAGCGGCCAGAAACGCGTGGTCATCGAGGAAAGCGGCCTGCCGCGCCTGCGCGTCCTTGTAGCTGCGCTGCAGTTCGTCGTCGGTGCTGCGCAAACGCGTCAGCACGAAATCCGCGGCGCGCTTCGCTGCCGCGAGATAGCGCGGCTCGTCGAGAATCCGCCCGGCAACCGCCAGGGCCGAGATCATCAGGCCATTCCAGGCAGCCAGGATCTTGTCGTCGCGCAGTGGCGGAAGCCGCCGTGCCCGTGCCTCATAGAGGAGGGCACGTGCCTCCCCTAGCGCCGCCCAGCGCGCTTCATCGGCTTGCGGGACGTTGAGGATGTTGCTCCCCTCCCAGTTGCCGCCAGGGCGCACGTCATAATGTTCGAGAAACAGCCGCGTCGTCTTGCTGCCCAGTGGGGCCAGCTCATGCCGTATTTCGTCCTCGGTCCACACGAAAAAGCGCCCCTCTTCGCCTTCCGAATCGGCGTCGGTGGCCGAATAGAAGGCGCCGTCGCTGTCGGTCATCTCGCGCAGGACGTAGTCGCAGGTCTCACGCGCGACGCGCGCAAAGTCGGCGCGGCCGCTGAGCTGGAACGCCTCGGCGTAGGCGACGACCAGCAAGGCATTGTCGTAGAGCATCTTTTCGAAGTGCGGTAGCAGCCATTGCGCGTCGGTCGAGTAGCGATGAAAGCCGCCGCCAAGCTGATCGTAGAGCCCACCGGCGGCCATTTTCTCCAGCGTCAAGGTCGCCATGTGCAGTGCCTCGCGGTCGCCGGTGCGCCGGACGTAGCGCAGGAGGAGACGCACCGGAACGTGCGAAGGGAATTTTGGCGCCCGCTGCAGGCCGCCGTGCTCGCCGTCGAAGGAGGCCTTGTAATGTGCGATGGTGGCGTCGATCAATTGGCGGGCTGGCAGTTCTTTCGTGGCACTCGGCGTGTTCGCCGCCGCCGTTCCCTGCATGTCCTGGCGAACCGCCTCGACCAGCGCCGCCGCTGCCTTGCCGACGCGATCGGGATCGCGATGAAAAGTCTCGGACAAGGCGCCGAGCAGCGACAGGAAGCCGCGCGAGCCAGCGCGGAGGCCATCGCGTGGCGGGAAATAGGTGCCGGCGAAAAACGGTTCGCGCGCGGCGGTCAGCCAGACGCTCATCGGCCAGCCGCCGGAGCCGGTCAGCTGTTGCACGGCGCTCATGTACACCGCGTCGACGTCCGGACGCTCCTCGCGATCGACCTTGACCGCGACGTAATGCTGGTTGAGGAAGCGGGCGATCTCCTCGTCCTCGAAGGATTCGGCTTCCATGACGTGGCACCAGTGACAGGTCGAATAGCCGATCGACAGAAATACCGGTCGGCCGAGCCGCCGCGCTTCGGCAAACGCCTCCTCTCCCCAGGGAAACCAGTTCACCGGGTTGTGCGCGTGTTGCAACAGGTAGGGACTGGTCTCCAGTGCGAGGCGGTTGGTGAAGCGCGGCCGGCCTTGCTCGTCGAGGTGATGCGTGCGCGCTACATGGCCCGGGCCACGTCGGGCAATCGCTTCGCTGAGCGTGTTCGCCAGTTCGGCAGAAAAAGGGGCGCTCCCGGGGGCGGTGCCGTCAGTCATTGTCTTTCTCCAGGCGATGGGTCAAGCAGCGGGCCTCTGCGCAGCCGGCGACCCAAGAAAACGCTCAAGCGAGCGGGCTGCTAGAATACGTCGCTTGCAAGCCACGCGACAAAGCAGACATGATCGCCACCATCAAGGAATTCTTCAACCAGTTCATCGAACCGGGCACGCGGCAGGGCGCGGCGGGCGCCGAACATGGCCTGCAGGTTGCCACGGCCGCCTTGCTGCTGGAAATGATGCGCATGAACGATCGCATCTCCGACGAAGAACAGGCAGCCATCGCCAGCGCCTTGCGCGAGCAGTTCAGGCTGGATGCCACAGAGCTCGAACCCTTGATCGCTCTCGCCGAACAGGAAGCGCGTGGGGCCAGTGGCTACTATCAGTTCACGTCACTGATCAACGCCACTTGCGGTGCGGAACAGAAGATTCGCATCGTCGAATACATGTGGCAGGTTGCGCTGGCCGACGGTCATCTCGATGCCCATGAAGCGCACTTGATGCGCAAGATCGCCAACCTGCTTTACGTCGGCCACGCCGACTACATCGCCGCCAAACAGCGGGCGCGCGCGACGATGGGCGTGCCGCCGACAAGCTAGGCCCGATCGCGCCCGGTACCGGCCCGCTGTGGAGTCGACGCGGCGCAAGCCAACCGTCACCGGTCACTCTTCGTAGAGGTCAACAGTCATGCTCGGAACAGCCAATTCTGTCAGTCGCGCACTTCTTCTGCTTTTTGTCTGCCTCCTGCCAGTCGGCCAGGCGCTGGCTGCCGAGCTCGACGCGCAGCGCGACGTACGCGTGAGCTTTTCGACTGAAGGCACCGAAAACGGCGCCGGTTTCGTCGTCGGCAAGGTCAGCAAGGCGAGCAAGGCGGCCACGCACGACTTCTCCTGCGTCCTTCTTGAATTCGGCCTGTTCACGCGCTTCGATCAGAAGCGTTCCGGGGAGCCGTCGCAGCGCCTCGGAATGCTTGCGGTGGAAGTGACAGGTCTTGCTTCGCAGGCGGGCGTTCCCTACCGCAAGGCTTTGCCGTTTCCGGCCGGGATCCGCCTGGAAAAGGTCAGCACCTGCGACGGCGAGGCGGTGAAAGAGCCGACGAAAGAGGCCGCGAAAGAGCCGCAGAAAGCCGCGGAGAAAGCCCCGGAGAAAGCTGATGGGCCACCGCAGATCGTCGCGTTCAAGGTCACGCCTGATCGTGTTCAGCGCGGCGGCTCGGTGACTCTTTCCTGGGAGGTGCGGAATGCGGCCCGCGTCCGCCTGTTCGACAATTCCGGCGAGATCGAGAGCGGGAACCTGCTTCCTGGCGGTCAGCGCGGCCGGCCGCTGTCGATGTCGGGTGAAGAGTCCTTATCGATCGACAAGCCGACCACCTTCAGGCTGCTGGCGCTGGATCGCGACGGTCGACGGGTGGCGGCGACGGCGACGGTTCGGCTGCTCAACGCACCGTCGGTCAGCTGCCGGATCTTCGGCAGGGTCAGCGGCACGCCGGTGCGTGCCCGCCTTTCGCCTTCCGGGCCGATGGAAACCTTCAAACTGACGCAGGTTGGGGCCTTCGTTCCCGGCGAGCGAGACGCGAAATACCGAACGCGGGTGGATGCGCAAGGCAATTACCGTTTTTCCCAGCTGCCTGGCAATCAGGAGTTTCGCATCGCGCCGCTGGGTGGCGCTTGGCGCTACGACGGCAGCAAGGAGATGGTGTCGTGCCTGGCGGGCAAGTCGTTCAGGGTAGACTTCGCCATTCAGGGCGTGCTGGCCGACTGAGCGCTTGCGCTGACCTGGCGCTAAACGGAATGAACGTAATAAACGGAATAAACGGGCTCGCCAGTACCTGGCGACATCGCCAGAAGCCGCAGGCTGGAATACCCGAATCAGGAGGAAATACTTGTGCAGAAACATGACTATGATCTGTTCGTGATCGGTGCCGGTTCGGGCGGGGTAAGAGCCGCGCGCATGGCCGCCGGTTTTGGCGCCAGGGTGGCGGTTGCCGAAGACCGCTACCTGGGAGGTACCTGCGTCAACGTCGGTTGCGTGCCGAAAAAACTCTACGTTTACGCGTCCGAATTCGGCAAGTCCTTCAAGGATGCGCGCAATTTTGGCTGGGCCAGCGAGACGCCCGCCTTCGATTGGGCGACCCTGCGCGACAACAAGAAAGCCGAAATAGCGCGCCTCAACGGGGTCTATGACAACTTGCTGGCGGGGGCCAAGGCCGAGGTGATCAACGGCCGTGCGCGCATCGTCGATGCGCATACCGTGGCTGTCGGCGAGCAGCGCTACACGGCCGGCAAGATCCTGATCGCTACCGGTGGCTGGCCGCATATCCCGGACTTCCCAGGCTGCGAGCACGCCATCAGCTCCAACGAGGTTTTCGACCTGGAGACCTTTCCCAAGCGTTTGGCCATCGTCGGCGGCGGCTATATCGCGGTGGAATTCGCCGGCATCTTCAACGGCCTGGGCGCGCGCGTGACTCAGTTGTACCGCGGGCCGCTGTTTCTGCGCGGCTTTGATGCCGATATCCGCGCGCATGCTGCGCAGGAGATCGCCAAGACCGGCGTAGACCTGCGCTTCGAAGTCAATGTCGAGTCCATCACCGCGGGGCCTGACGGCCTCAAGCTCAGCCTGAGTGACGATACGGCCATCGAAGTCGACGCCGTGCTCTACGCGACCGGGCGCAAGGCGAATCTGCAGGGCCTGGGTCTGGAGAGCGTGAACGTGGCTCTCAACGACGATGGCACGATCGCGGTCGACGAGCAGTTCCGCAGCTCCGAGCCGAGCATTTTCGCGCTGGGGGACGTCACCGGCGGCATGGAGCTGACGCCGGTCGCTCTGGCCGAAGGCATGTCTTTCGCCCGACGCCAGTTTGGCGGGCTGGACAACGTGGTGGATTATGACTTCATCCCGACGGCGGTGTTCTGCCAGCCGAATATCGGCACGGTCGGTTTTACCGAAGAGGAAGCGCGCGCCAAGTTTGGCCATATCCGCCTGTTCAAGTCCACCTTCAAGCCGATGAAACACACCATCAGTGGTCGGGAGGAAAGGACTTTCATGAAGCTGATCGTCGACAAGGCCAGCGACCGCGTGGTCGGCGCGCACATGATGGGCCCGGACGCCGGCGAGATCATGCAGGGAATCGCCATTGCCATGCGCGCGGGGGCCAGCAAAGCCGTTTTCGATAGCACGATCGGCATTCATCCCACTGCTGCCGAGGAATTCGTCACCATGCGCGATGCCTGGCGGGACGACTGAGAGTGGCTGTTCAATGCCCTTGCGAGCCGCTTGTCGAACCCGGATATCCCCGGATATGGCCTAGAATAATTTCAGTGTGACCCGTACCAACGACCGCTTTCCCAACTCAACGAAGGAGAAACAAAATGTCGCATGATGTCCCAAGCGTTGTTTTCAAGACTCGCGTCCGCAATGATGCCCTGGGTGGAGAGAACCCTTTCGAATGGAAAGACCTGAGCAGCGACGAGATCTTCAAAGGCAAGAACGTGGTCGTCTTTTCGCTGCCCGGCGCATTTACGCCGACCTGCTCAACCTCGCATCTGCCGCGCTATGAAGAACTCTATGACGAGTTCAAGGCACAAGGCGTCGACACCATCGTCTGTATTTCGGTCAATGACGCCTTCGTCATGTACCAGTGGGGCAAGAGCCAGAATGCCAAGAATGTCTTCCTGCTCCCCGATGGCAATGGCGAGTTCACCCGCAAGATGGGAATGCTGGTCGACAAGCACAATCTCGGCTTCGGCCAGCGCAGCTGGCGCTATTCGATGTATGTCGAAGACGGTGAAATCAAGCGCCTGTTCTCCGAAAAAGGCTTCGCCGACAACTGCCCGACCGACCCCTTCGAAGTGTCCGATGCCGACACCATGCTCAAGTATCTGCAGAGTCGCTGAGCATCAGTGCAAGGGCGGGGAAGGCTCGTGACGCAGTACGAAGCGTCGCAATCCTTCCCCGCCCTTGAGTTTTTTGGCGGCTGCTTGATCGCCGCGCCTTTGGCTGATGTTGGCGATGCGCCTGTGCGCGGAGAAAAAGCACGATGAGTGAACTCGTATCGCCTCGCCTCGCCTCGCTGCGCGAGCGCATTGCTCTTCCGCCATCCCCTTCTATTTCCTCACGCGGAACCGCATCAGGCGCACGTCCACCGTGACCGACAGGCTCGTCAAGCGCGCAGCCAGCGCACGCCGCTCGGCGCTGGCCCGGTAAAGGTGCGGGGTCATGGCCAGCAGGTCGGCGATCGTCTCCTGGCCGGCGAGTTCCAGCGCGTAGTGCAGGTCTTCGCTCGATAGCCTGGCAAAGCCGGGCGGCGCCTGTCTGTCGGGCGTGCGTTCCGGCCTCAGGGTGGGGTAGATGATCGCGCGCAGTTCGCGCAGGTGATCCGGCCCGGCATCGACCTGCAGCAGCTGGCCGTCCGGCTTGAGTACGCGGGCGAATTCGGCATGGACGGGGAAGCCGAACAGGCACAGCAGCCGATCGATGCTGCTCGTTTGCACCGGCAGTCTGGCGTTGCTGCCGACGACCCAGTTCGGCCGTGGGTCCTGCTTCGCGGCCGAAAGGATCGCCCACTTGGAAATATCCAGCCCGAGCAGGGCCAGCGTTTGTCCGTTCTCCGCCGTCGCCATCTGGCGCAGGTAGTAGCCCTCCCCGCAACCGGCATCGAGGCAACTGGCCGTTTGCGTAGCCGGTAGATCCGCCAGTGCGGCCTTGCTTACCGCAGCCGCAATCGGCTGGTAGAAGCCGCCATCGAGAAAGCGTCGGCGGGCGGCAACCATTTCCTTGCTGTCGCCCGGGTCGCGCGAGCGCTTGTGCTGCACCGGCAGCAAGTGGGAGTAGCCCTGGCTGGCAATGTCGAAGCTATGCCCGGCCTGGCAACGCCAGGTCGAACCGCTGTGCTGTAGAGGCTCGCCGTCGAGCGGGCAGGCCAGCGCCTGAAATGCGGTGATGTTCATGACCTGTGCTGGCGGAAAGCCTTAGGAACGAAGTTGGTGTGTCGCGGTGCCTATTTTACGAGCGAATTGCTGCCCAGCAACACGAGAACGATCACCGTCAACACGAACGATAGGCCCTGCCAGAAGCGCAGCGGATTGCGCTCGATGAGTGGCGGCGGCCGTTCCTTGAGCAGCGCCGGGTTGGGGTGGCGGAGGTCGTGGGTGAACTCGGAGAGTTCGGCGTAGCGTCGGTTGGGGTCGGGGTGGACGGCTTTGGCCAGGGCGGCGTCGATCCAGGCCGGGATTTCGCGCTGCTCGTCGAGTACCGATTGGTAGTGCAGCTTTCTTTGCGCCGCCCGGGTTCTCGATTTGGCGACTTCTGCCCCGTAGGGCAGGCGTCCGCAGAGCATCTGGTAGGTGATGACCCCGAGCGAGAACAGATCGGAGCAGGGCAGGCCGGGCTCGCCGAGGAAGTATTCGGGCGCGGTGTATTGCACCGTTCCGAGAATGTGCGGCTGCAGGTTGGCCGTTCCGGATTCGGTGAGTCCGGCGACGCGGGCGGCGCCAAAGTCGATGATTTTTACGGTGCCAGCGGTGTCGATCATGATGTTGTTCGGGCGCAGATCCTGATGCAGCATTTCCATGCGGTGGAAGGCGAGCAGGCCTTTGGCGATCTGTTCGACGATGGCGCGCACCGTTTCCACTTCCGGCGCGGGATTATCGAGCATCCACTGCGCCAGCGTCTGCCCTTCGATATATTCGGTCACGACGTAGAGATAGTGACGTTTGCGCGTCTGCGGACAGGGTTTCAGCACGTGTGCGCTATTGATCCGCCGGGCGATCCACTCTTCCAGAATGAATCGTTCCAGATAGGCGGGGTCGTCGCGAAGGTCGATGGAGGGTGTCTTGACGATGACCAGCGCGCCGCTGCCGACGTCCTCGGCCAGGTAGACGTGGCTGCGGCTGCTGCCGTGCACCTCGCGGATGATGCGGTAGCCATCGAAGATCATCCGTGCTTCCAGAATCGGAGCGGGTGGCAGTGCCGCCCACTGCTGGTAGAGCTCCTTGGCCGCCTGCTGGGGCAGGTTTTCGATGCGCACGATCTGGGCTGTCAGATTGTCCTTGCTGCCGCGGGCATAGGCTTCCTCGGCCATGCGCCTGGCCGCGGTGTCGAGATCGTCCCCTGCCTCCTTGATGGCCTCGATGATGAACGGCGCTGCGGCGAACTCGTAGACCCCGTCGGTGGCCAGGACGAACAGGTCGCCTTCCTCGACCGGCAAGGCCAGATAGTCGATTTCAAGTTGCGGGCTGATGCCGAGGGCACGGCTGAGATAGCTCTGATCGGCGCTAACGACCAGCCGATGGTCGTCGGTCAGTTGCTCCAGGCTGCCGTCGCGGAGGCGATAGATGCGGCTGTCGCCGATATGGAAGAGATGGGCGGTGTTGGACTTGATGATCAGCGCGCTGAGGGTGCATACATAACCGCGGTCCATGTCGTAGCGGTACTGGCTGTGCCGGCTCTGCGCATACAGCCAGGAGTTCGCTGCGGTCAACACGCGCTGCGCCGACGATTTGACCGACCAGGCTTCCGAAGTGCAGTAGTAGTCGTCGAGAAAACTCTTGATCGCCGACTCGCTGGCAATGTGGCCGACCTCGCTGCTGCTGATGCCGTCGGCCAGCGCGATGGCGATGCCCTTGGAACTCAGTTGCGGCTCGTCCGGGATGCACAGCCCGTGAAAATCCTGGTTGATTTCCTTGCGGCCCCGGTCGGAGTACTGACCGACGGAAAGAGTGAGTTTGCTGGGCATTGTGCGTGTCGCGAGTGCGTGCTTGGAGGGTCTCGCCGCGCTTGACAGGAGCACGCGAGACCCTCTTTCCCCTAGCGCTCAGGCAGCCTTGTGCTTGGCGCCGGTATGCAGGCTGCCGGCGTAGGCGGCATTGCGCTTCGGTGCCGTGCGCACATGCGTCGAGTAGAGCGTCAGGCCGACGAAGGCCAGGCCACCCACCAGATTGCCGAGGACGGTCGGGATCTCGTTCCAGACCAGGTAGTCATAGACCGAGAAGTTGCCGCCCAGCATCAGGCCCGACGGGAACAGGAACATGTTCACGATCGAATGCTCGAAGCCCATGTAGAAAAAGAGCATGATCGGCATCCACATGGCGACCACCTTGCCGGTCACGTTGGTCGATACCATGGCACCGACAACCCCGGTGGAGACCATCCAGTTGCAGAGCACGCCGCGGATGAACAGGGTCAGCATGCCGGCCGCACCGTGGGCGGCGTAGCCGACCGTGCGCCCTTCACCAATGTCGCCGATTTTCTGGCCGACGATGTTCGGCTCGGTGCTGAAGCCATAGGTGAAGATGATGGCCATCATCAGCGCCACGGTCATCGCCCCGGCGAAGTTGCCGACAAAGACCAGGCTCCAGTTGCGCATGATGCCGCCCATGGTCACCCCCGGTCGCTTGTCGATCAGTGCCAGTGGGCACAGCGTGAACACCCCGGTCAGCAGGTCGAAGCCCAGCAGGTACAGGATGCAGAAGCCGACCGGGAAGAGAACCGCGCCGGCCAGCGGCTGCCCGGTCTGTACGGTAATGGTGATGGCAAAGGCCGCGGCCAGGGCGAGGATGGCGCCGGCCATGTAGGCACGAACAACGGTGTCGCGAGTGGACATGAAGATCTTCGCTTCTCCCGCATCGACCATTTTGGTGACGAACTCTGTAGGTGCTAGGTAGGACATGATGTTTTCCTCCGGGGTGAGTGGTTGAGCGTTCTGATCAATGAGCGTCAGCACCGAGTGCTTGTTTCTGTTCTTGCAGCAAGCAGCCGTTCGCCGGACTTGAGTCACTCCAAGCATGTAGCGTGCCAGTTCGCTAGAGCCCAGTAACGGCAGTGTTTCCGCTTGTCCCGGGGGGGCTCGAAGCGCTCCCTGCCCTCACTTGGGGCGCTCCGGTCAACCCTGTGCTTGCGCATGGTGCGGCGCTGCAACAAAGGCCGGCGGAGGCGAAATCGCCTCGGGACATCGTTGGCGCCGCGCGCGTGAATGCGGGCCGGATGTCCGCCCGGCGCCAGCGCAATGGCCGACTGGCAGCTGTTGCCAGCTGGAAATCGGTGCCCGGAAAGGGGCCGCGCCGCCGCGTCAAGCGCCCTGAAAACTGTGGCCGAACGGCATGGCACGAATACTGCTGAGGGTATTGGGAACGCAAGGCGCTTGCACCTGCGTGCCGTTTTCAACCAAGCCAATGCCTGCTGACAAGGAGCTAGCCATGAATCGCATCGAAGTTACCGAAATGATCGTCGCCGCCAAGATCCAGAAGGGAATCAAGTGGGCAGACGTGGCCAGGGAGGTCGGCCTGTCGAAAGAGTGGGTCACCGCAGGATGTCTGGGCCAGATGACCTTCGACAAGGACCAGGCGGCGGCCATCGGTAAGATTTTTGGGTTGCCTGCCGACGCGGTGGCCTTACTGCAGGTGGTTCCCTACAAGGGCTCACTGCCAACAGCCGTGCCAGTGGATCCGCTCCTCTATCGCTTCTACGAGCTGATCAACGTCTATGGCACGACCTTCAAGGAGCTGATTCACGAGGAATTCGGCGACGGAATCATGTCGGCGATCGACTTCAATGTGAACCTCGAGCGCGAAGCGAACGCCGCCGGGGACCGCGTCAGCATTGTCATGTCGGGCAAGTTCCTGCCCTACAAGACCTACTGAGCTCCTGGTGTCGGTGACGGGGCTGGCCTGGCTCTCACCCCGGCCAAGGCGATTCCCTTGCTGGTCGTCAATCCGGCCAGCACCGTAGGGTTAGGTTTCCGCCCTCTTCCCCAACCCTTCTCGCGCGAGCGGAGGGAGCGCCGTGTCGCTACGCTTTTGGGGCTTACGCTAACGGCGCCTGCCGCATCGGCGATGGCGCGGCACTGGGCTCAGTGAGTCGAGAGCAGTGGCTGGCAAGCCGCCAGCGTGACAGGCTCCGGCCTGGTGGGGATAGGGGCTGCGCTTTTCTTGGCCGGTGTGCGGGCCTCGGCGCTGAACCACCAATCCAATTCGTCGTCGCAACCGTCGCCGGCCGGGATGGCGGCCTGCTGCTTGCACTCGCTGCTGTCGTGCGGGCAGCGCAAGCGGACGTGGAAGTGGGCATCGTGTCCGAACCAGGGGCGGAGCTTGTGCAGCCACGCCTTGTCGCCATCGCTGGCGCACAGCTCGCGCTTGATGGCGGCATTGACGAAGATGCGGTCGACGCGGGGATCTACCGCTGCGGCCTTGAGCAGGGTCTGCTGATCGTCACCCCAAAGGGCGCTCACGCCTTCGCCGTCCGCGCTGACCATGCTCGGCGGGTCGGGCTGGTGTGCGGTATCGCGGTTGGCGGTCGCGGCGGAGGGAGCGCGCAGGAACCAGATGTCGACATCCAGTCCGTTCTGATGGCTGCGGTGCGAGCTGGACATCAGCCCGCCCCTGGGCTGGCTCAGGTCGCCGATCATCACCAGGCCCGGGCCGCGTCTGGCCTGTGCCCGGGCAAGGTCGCGGACCAGGTGCAAGAGATCGGCGTGCCCGTAGAAGCGGTTACGGTAGCGGCGGATGCTGACGTAGCCCTCGCCTTCGGCAGGAAGTGCTTGGGCACCGGCAATGCAGCCGTTGGCAACCCCTCCGATGGCCTGGGTGGGGCCTTCGCTGGGGGCCTTTACCTGCGCCCAGGGGGTGGCCAGGGCCGAGCCGGCCACACCGACCGTGAGCCAGGTGGCGAGCAGTAGGGCAGGGGCCTTGGGGGCGAGGAGGAGTCTTCGGTTCATGGCTGAAAATCTTCCTATCAGAGGGCAGGCTGCCGGAAAAGCGCGGCTTGGGGCGGCGGCTTTCATGGCGCTGGGGGGAAGCGATCGAGGGCTTGGCGGCAGCAGATGAAAATCCTGCATCGGCAGTCAGGCAGGCCATGGCCGGGAACGCTCCTTGAGGGAGCACCTACTTCTGCGCCACCATCAGGAAGACCGGGTACTCTCTCTGTGCCGCGCCTTCGCCCTTGGTCATGTTGAATGCGGTCGTGAAACCGGGCTTTCGGAATCCCGCCGATTCGGCTTTTGCTGCCAGCTCGCGACGATCAAAGCCATTGTGGCCGTCGAACCCGCGGCCATGAAAGGAACCGTCCTCGGCGTCGAGATCGGCAACACAGAGATGGCCTGACGGCGCCAGCAGTGCGTGGAGATTGCGCAGCAGGTCGTCGGTGTCCCTGATGTGATGGAAGGTCATCAGGGTGTAGATCAGGTTGTAGCGTTCGACGGGCAGGGGGTCGGTGACCAGGTCGAGCTTGCGGGCACGCATGTTCACAATGCCGTTGGCGGTGATCTTGTCGTTCAACACCTGCAACATGCCGTCCGAGCTGTCGGCCAGGGTGATGTGCCCGAGCTGTGGCTGCAGGGCAAAGCTCAGCAGGCCGGTTCCGCAGCCGTATTCCAGCGCCTGCATGTGCGGTGACAGTGTCACCTGGCTTTGAATCGCCTGGCCGACTGCCAGCGCGCGCGCCTGCTTGACGGGATCGGCGTCCCAGGTGGAGGCGTTGAGGTCGAAGTGATTGGGGGCGGGGCTGTTTGTCATGTGACTTCCAGTGACTTTGTGCAATGGTAGCGCAGGTTCAGGGGGCGTGTGGACCGCTTGTGCGGCAGCGTCCAACTCCATGCCGGCGATGACGCTCGACGAGCATCAGCCGCCAGGGCATGTCAGTCCCTTCCGCCTTGAGGGCAGCCGGCGTCACTCATCATGGCGGCGGCGATTTCTTCGGGGCTGAGGTCGCGCTGGTGGGTGGCGATCGACCAGTGGTGGCCGAAAGGGTCTTCCAGGCGCCCGTAGCGGTCTCCCCAGAACATGTCGGCAACCGGCATGGTCACGCGCGCGCCGGCCGCTACGGCCTTGGCGACGGTGGCGTCTACATCGCTGACGTAGAGGTGGATGGTGACCGGCGAGCCGTTCAGCGACAGCGGGCTGAGCATTCCCTGCTCCCGGTATTCGTCGACCAGCATCACGCAGGCGCCACCGATGCGGAGCATGGCATGCGCCAGCTTTCCGTCCGGACTGTCCAGGCGGGCTTCTTCGCTGGCGTCGAAAGCCTGCTTGTAGAAGTCGATGGCTTCGGCAGCGTCGCGACAGGTGAGGTGTGGGGTGATCGCCGTCATGCCAGGCGGAATGGCTTGGGTCATGGTGCTCTCCTTTGTCTGGTGCAAGGTGAAGTCCAGGCCGAGGTGCCCGGCCCCGTGCAGCGCTATCAGTGTAGCCCGGCGAGCGGCGTTTGCTACATTCCAGGCATCACCAAGGCCTGGCGCCCGAGCGAGATCGAATTGGTCAAGCAGGAGAAGGCCTAGCCAGCGGGCAAACGCCGCTGGGGAGCGACCGCTTGCCAGGAGCTTGTCCGCGATCGGCTGTGCCTCTGCGAGTGCTCGACGGTGGTGCAAGGCCAGGGTGGGAGGCACTATCGGCGGGCATCCTGGCGCTGCCCGCCGATTGCTGCAGGGCGTGCCGCGCTCCGGTCAGCCCTTACACCCGTGCCAGCAGGTCGAGCCTCGTCATCACGTCTCCGGCAGCAGTGCCGGTCGGACCTGCGCCAGCCAGCTTTCCACGCGTTGCCCGGTCAATCCCGGCTGGTTGCTTTGGTCAAGCGCCAGCCCGAGGAAATGCGTGCCGTCGACCGACCTGGAGGCGGTGAAATCATAGCCGGTGGTCGGCCAGCGCCCGACGACCTGCGCTCCGCCAGCCAATAGCGCGTCCTGGATAACGGCGATCGAATCGACGAAGGCGCCGGGGTATTGTTTCTGGTCGCCGACACCGTAGATCGCGGCGACCTTGCCGGACAGGTCTGCTCCTGCCAGCCGTGGCAGAAAAGCCTGCCAGCTCGGCGGGCAGGCGGCGACCGAGCGGGCTGGCAGTTGGCCGCCGCCATGGGTCGGGCTGCCCAGGATCAGGGCGTCATAGGCCAGGAAATCGGCCAGCGTTGCCTGTCCGATATCGATCGGTGCGCTGGCTGCGTCACCCAGGCTCTTGGCGATATATTTGGCGACCAGATGCGTACGGCCGCTTTCGCTACCAAAGAAAATGCCGATCTTCGCCATCGTCGTCACCCCACCAGGGTCGCTGTGAGCGTTGGCGCTGCCGGTTGGCAGGCAGCGCCGACCATGGCGTCGGCGGCGTTGAGCAGATGGACCATCGGTTCGAGAATCGTCGTCATGTTGATCTCCTTGTAAATGCTCATTTCTAAGCAAGGAGCATGCCGGCTTCGACAGCGCCTGATTCGGTGCGCTGCCGGTTTGGGAAAGTAGCGGCGGTGGGATGATTCCCGCCCATATGTGCTCGCTGCTACGGCTGGCTTCCCGATCCCCGCGCTGCGCCGGGGGCGACGGCGATGTGGGCCAGCAAGGCGTCGTTGAAGTGCATGCCGCTCAGCTTTTTCGGTGGCAGCGGGATGGGCGGGCCCTCGATGGGCACGGGCTGGATCGCCGGTGGGCGGTCATCGTCGCCGTGTTTTCGCGCCAGTGCGTAGTCGATTTCCTTGCCGACCCATTCCGAATCCGCGGCCGCCTGCGACCAGAAAAGCAGGAAGACGTCGCAGTTGTCGATCTCCCGGTACAACTCCTTCTCCCAGCGCTCGCCGGGTTCGAGATCGAGGATGTCCTGGAATACCGACATGCCGGCGATGCGGAAGGCCTGCACGCGGCGCAGCACTTCACCGCGATCCTGCGACGAATACGAGACGAAGGCGCGCCGATAGCTGCGGGCGTCAATTTCGCAGGCATCGGCATCCGGCCGGCTGGCGCCCGCTGCGAGCAGGGCGACCTGGAACCTCAGCGTGCTCTTGGGCATGCCGGCCACCGCGATGCGCAGCGCTCCGATCACCTTCTCGCCCGCTACCTCGCCTGGAACCTTGACCTCAAACTGGGCGACGCTTTGTCGGCCGCGCCAGGTGAGCACGGCGTCGGGCTCGGCGATGCTCAGCCCGGGCATCTCGAGATGCAGGTCGACGCGCGTCCCGCGCGGCAGGTCGAGGGGCAGCGAGAACCTGCCGCGCAGTCGCGCGGCATCGTCGGCCTGGCGCGCTTCGCTCTCGACGGCAGCGATATTGTCCGGCGGATAGAGAAAGACCTGCACCAAGAAGTCGCTGTTGCGGGCGACGGCCGGTGGGCAGAAGACGGCGGTATCCACTGCTTCGGCGTCCGGCGGTGGCGGGGGCGCATCGGGCGGCTGCGGGGAGCTGCGATCGGCGACCGGCAGGGTTGGAGCGGTGGCTTCGCCGCGTGCAGTGGCTGGGGGCTCGACGGGGTCGAGGTCGCCACTGTGGAGAAGGGCTTCGCCGCGCGCTGTCGCTGCGGCGTCTTCCCTGCCGTGGCGTTCTTCGGCCAGAACGCCAGCGCGGCCCGCGGGCTGGTGCTCGGCCGGGCTGAGCAGCGCTGAACCGGGCACCTGGTCCAGGGTGCGTTGGGCAAATTCGCAGTTGGCGGCAACCGTTTCCGCTTTGCTGGTCGGCTCGAACTGCAGCAAGCCGCCGCCGGCTGGTGCGCTTAGCGCCACCGCCGCCTTGCGGTTGAGCTGGTGCAGGTCGAGCCGGGTACCGTCGTCGAGTTTGAGTCCGACCGGCGCGCCGGCGAAGCCCTTGTAGTAGATATCCAGCGATCGCTCGAGCGCCGGCCTGCCGCTCAGGTCGACGGCAAATTCGAAGCGCTGCAGCGGTGCCTCGAAGTAGCGCTTGTCGGCCGCGAAGCCACCGCTGATCAGCTCGCGCAGCGGCTGGCGTGGCTGCGGTGATTCGGCCCTGGTGGCGGCGAGTGGGTTGCCGCGCTCGGAGAGCATCGGCAGCGCCTGGAGCCCCTCGGGGATGCGGGTGATCCGGTTGTCGTCAAGTTGGAGTCTGGCGAGGGCGACGAGCGCGGTCAGCGCATCAACGCTGTCCAGGCGGTTGCTGGAGAGATCCAGTTTGGCCAGTGCTGGCAGCCGGCCGTCGAGCTGTGGCAGGCGGCTGAGTAGATTGCGGGCGAGATCGAGCGACTGCAGTTCGGGCAGCTGGAGCACGACTTCGGGCCATTCGGCGAACTGGTTGTCGAAGAGGTCCAGATACTGCAGCTGACGGCAGGCGGCCAGCTCGGCGGGCAGCGAGACGAGGCGGTTTTCCGACAGGTCGAGGTGGCACAGGTGCGTGAGCCGCCCGACGCCGGGGTCGAGGCTGGCCAGGCGGTTGCTGCCCAGATCCAGCCATTCGAGCTCGGCCTGGTCCCATAGCTCGGGCGGCAGGGCGCGCAGCCGATTGCCGCTCAGATCCAGCCTGTGCAAAGTGCCGAGTCCGGCGGGCCACGGCGGCAATTCCTTGAGGCCGAGTCCGTGCAGGTCAAGGGTGTCGGCACCGCTGCGCAGTGCTTCGGCCATGCTGCCGATGGCGCGGTCGATCGATGTGGTGGTCATGGCTTCTCCCTATTTCTCCTTGTTGGCGCCGATCCACGCCGCGCGGCGAGTGCGGCCTGCAGTGCTTCGCTCATGGCTCGGTGGTCCTGGGCCTGCGCGATGGCCAGCCGACGGATCGAAATCCGGTCGTTCGCCGAGAAT